>Ga0157374_10004652_pt1 | contig 11508 bp, 13 predicted proteins | sample M25metaG_FD_115308 | JGI IMG/M metagenome (GOLD analysis project Ga0157374, IMG submission 115308) | Miscanthus rhizosphere microbial communities from Kellogg Biological Station, Michigan, USA - M2-5 metaG | ecosystem: Host-associated > Plants > Roots > Rhizosphere > Soil | place: USA: Michigan... | reverse complement strand
AGCTCGAGGCCGAGACCGGCAAGCAGTTCCACTTCGAAGGTGGCGACGCACTGCCGATCGCGACCTTCGATTTGATCGAGGCCGGCACCCGGGCGGAGATCGAGGAGCGAGCGCTGCCCTTCAAGGTCGGCGAGGAGGTTCTGGTCAAAATCGACGAGCCGCACATGTACAACGCCGACGACGCCGTTGCCCGCGTCGACTCCTACATCGTCAGCGTTACCGGTGGCGGTCGCTTCGTCGGCGAGCGCAAGCTGGTGCGGATCGAGCGGGTCGAGCGGGCCGCTGCGGTGGCCTCGCTGCCTGGGGTCGAGGCGACCAACGGGGCCGCGGGCGGCGAGGAGAACGGCTCCCAGCTAGAATCCTCGCCCTCGCGAAGTAGCCGTCGCGGCCGCAGGGGCGGTCGGGGTCGGTCAAGCTCAACCCAGAGCAAGGACGAATGAACACGTACGCAGTCATAGAGAGCGGTGGAAAGCAGTACAAGGTCGAGAAGGGCACCTCCCTGCTCGTTGATCGTCTGAGCGCGAAAGAGGGCGACAAAGTCGCCTTGCGCCCGGTGATGTTCCGCGACACCGAGGTCGTCGCGGAGGCCAAAGAGCTGGAGAAGGTCAAGGTCGAGGCGACCGTGACCGAGCACCTGCGCGGCGAGAAGATCAAGGTCTTCAAATACAAGCCGAAGAAGGGCTACCGCCGGCGCGCCGGGCACCGCTCTGAGCTGACCAAGCTCGAGGTGACCGAGGTCAAACTGCTGACGCGGAAACCGCCGGCGGCCAAAAAAGAGGAGCCGGCGGAGAAAAAACCGGCTGCTGAGAAACCCGCCGCTGAGAAAAAAGAGCCGGCGAAAAAGCCTGCTGCTGAGAAAAAACCGGCCCCCAAAAAAGAGGCCGCAAAAAAGCCAGCTGCGAAAAAAGCTCCCGCTAAAAAAGCCTCGGACAAACCCGCCGGCAAAGCGAAAGCCAAAAAAGCCAAACCTGCTGCTAAAAAGGATTCTGACGATGGCTCATAAGAAGGGACTCGGCTCAAGCCGCAACGGACGCGAATCCAACCCCAACATGCTTGGGGTCAAGGTCTTCGCGGGCCAGAAGGTCACCGGCGGCGAGATCATCGTGCGTCAGCGGGGGACCCGCTTCTGGCCTGGGGACGGTACCGGGCTTGGTCGCGACCACACGATCTTCGCCAAGCGCGCGGGGACCGTCGAGTTCAAGTCGGCTCGCAAGGGTCGGACGATTTCCGTTCTTCAGGACTCTTAGGCGTAAGCGGGGGGAGGGCCGAGCGCCCCCTCCCAAAACGAGCGGCGGGAGCCGCTCTTGAGTGTTTTGGGAGGGGGCGCTCGGCCCTCTTCTCAGATTCTCTAGCCCTGAAGACGCGGACTACTCTCCTTAGCTCATGTACGACAAGGCGAAGATTTGGGTTGAGGGCGGAGCTGGCGGCAACGGTTGCATCAGCTTTCGGCGTGAGGCTCACGTGCCGCGGGGCGGTCCGGATGGCGGCGATGGCGGGCATGGTGGCGATGTGGTGCTTGTTTGTGACGCTTCGAAGCGAGATTTGGGCGCGCTCAAGGGGAGCAAGCATTTCCGTGGGGGGCGTGGGAAGCATGGAGAAGGGTCCAACCGGCAGGGGGGGCGGGGGGACGAGCGGGAGATATTGGTTCCTGCTGGGACTCAGGCTGAAGCTGTTGATGGCAGTCACGTTGATTTGGTTGAAGTTGGGCAGCGGGCTGTGGTTGCTCATGGTGGGCGTGGGGGGCATGGGAACAAGCGGTTTGCGACCTCTACGCGGCAGGCTCCTCGGTTTGCTGAGAACGGGACCAGCGGTGAGGAGGGGTGGATTGAGCTGCAGTTGAAGCTACTTGCTGACGTTGGGCTGATTGGGTTGCCGAATGCTGGGAAGTCCTCGTTGCTGGGCCGGTTGACGCGAGCCGCGCCTAAGGTGGCCGACTACCCGTTCACGACGCTCTCGCCCGTGCTGGGGACTATCGAAGGCGAGGATCGGCAGGCGATCGTCGCCGACATTCCTGGCTTGATTGAAGGTGCGGCAGATGGCGCTGGGCTCGGACATGAGTTCCTCGCCCACGTCGAGCGCTGCGCGATGCTTGTGCACCTGGTTGAGCTGGTGCCGCTGGAGGGGGAGCCGGTGGCGAACTACGAGGCGGTGCGCGAGGAGCTCTTGTCCTACGGTGCCGGACTTGATCGGCTGCCCGAGCTCGTCCTGCTCTCGAAGCGCGACCTTCTTCCCTCCGACGATGTCGAGGCAGCGCTCGCCGAGTGGCGGGAGCGCCTGGGGGGCGATGGCCTTGGCGTGCTCTCCGCCTCCTCCGCTACCGGCGAGGGCCTGGACGAGCTGCGCGAACGGATCCTCTCGGCCCTGCCGGAGCTGCCGGGCATGGCCAGGCCCGAGACGGGCCCGCAGCCGTCGGCCGAATTCGAGGTCGAGCACCGTGTCTACCGGCCGGCGGGGGAGGGCGGCTACTCGGTCGAGCGCGAGGACGATGGCGCCTACCGCGTCACCGGCCGCGGCGTCGAGCTGCTCTTCGAGCGCCACGACGTCAAGAACGAGGAAGCGCTCGGCTATCTGGAGCAGCGGCTGAATGAGATCGGCGTCATCGCCGCCCTGCGCGCCGCCGGCTTCGAGCCCGGCAACGAGGTCCGCGTCGGCGAGCACGAGTTTGAGCTTTATCCGTGAGAAAGGCGAGCACCACCTTCCAAAACGAGCGGCAGGAGCCGCTCTTGAGTGTTTTGGAAGGTGGTGCTCGCCTCTCTTGGACGTGAGCTTCTCAGCCGGTTGCTGAGCGGCGGCGTGGAGATACGCGGGTGTTCTGACGAGGGATTCACCGCCCCATCGCGTGCGACAGATCGAGATAGCCTGGGCTTCTTTTGGCGTGACAATAAGTTTCATTCATCGGGTAGCATTTAGTTGATGCTCCGGTTTGCGCGAATCGCATTGGTCACTGTCGTTGTCACCGTCGGCGTCGGGCTCTTCGAGCAAGCCCTTGGCCTCCAGGGCTTCGCCGGAGGTCTCGGCGATATCGGGTTTCTGATCGTGACGATGCTCCTTGCCAGCCTCAGCGACCGTGAGCTTTTTTGGGCGATTCCACCGAAGCATCAGCACCGACGCTGAGCGTTGTGCAGAGGTCGACGGAGAGGAAGCCGTTCGGCGCTGGGCGGTGCTGGCGGTGCCTCATACACTTGGCCGGCCATGACCCTCGTCGTCAAGCTCGGTTCCTCGATCGTCGCCGCTGACGACGGCGATCTGCGCGCCGATGTCCTCGATTCGGTCTGCGAGCAGGTCGCCGCGCTGGAGCGTGACGGTGAGCGGGTTGTGATGGTCACTTCGGGAGCGATCGCACGCGGGATGCGGCTGATGGGGCTGCCCGTCAGGCCGCGGGCGATGGACGAGCTTCAGGCGGCCTCCGCCGTCGGCCAGGGAGACCTCTTTCGTGCTTACGAGAGCCGCCTCGCTGAGCACGGCACCCGCGCCGCCCAGGTCCTCCTCACGGCGGCCGACATCGCCGCCCGCACCAACTACCTCAACGCGCGCCAGACACTGCGCCGGCTGACCGAGTGGGGGGTGGTGCCGGTCGTCAACGAGAACGACACCACGGCGACCGACGAGATCAGCTTCGGCGACAACGACTTCCTCGCCGCCCAGGTCGCGATCCTGCTCGACGCCAGGCTGCTCGTCCTGCTGACCAATACCGACGGTCTCTTCACCGCCGACCCGGCGATCGATCCCGGGGCGAAGCGGATCCCGGAGATCGCCGACTTCGCCGAGCTGGAGGGGATGGAGATCGGTGATCGCACCTCGGTCTTTGGATCCGGGGGGATGCGGAGCAAGGTGGCGGCGGCGGAGATGGCGAGCGAGGCTGGGATCGCGGCGGCGATTTGCAACGGGACCAGCGCCGGGACCTTGGCCGCGGCAGCTGCCGGCGATCCGGTCGGGACGCGGTTCGCGGCGCAGGGTTCGAAAGCGTCCAGCTTCAAGCTTTGGCTCAAGTACGCGAAGCCGGCACACGGGCGGCTGACCGTGGACGAGGGTGCTGCCCGGGTCCTGCGAGAGAGCGGGGCCAGCCTGCTGCCGGTCGGGGTGGTCGAGGTCGACGGGGACTTCGACGCGGGCGACGCGGTGGAGATCGTTGTCGACGGCGAGGTGATCGGCAAGGGGATCGCGGATTACTCGTCGCGGGAGTTGCCGGAGGTGATTGGGCTTAAGAGTGCCGAGGTGCGCGCGCGGATGCCGCATGCTGCCGATGAGGTGATTCATCGGGATCGGTTCGTGCTGGTCTAGGTGCGAAAGGTGGGGGCGGGGTCGGGTGCCTCGCCAGGGCGCTGGCTTTTTCGCCTGGCGCACTCTCGCTCTCGCTGAGTGGTCTGTGCGAAAAAGATGACGCCGCGCCCTGGCGAGGCACCCGACCCCGCCAGCTACCCTTAGCCGCAATGGCTGTCACGACTAGAACGGTGCCGGAGATATGCGCTGCCTCTCGGCGGGTTGCTCGGGAGCTTGGGAGTGCTTCGACCGCGGCCAAGGATGCGGCGCTGGAGGCGACTGCTCGGTTGTTGGGCGAGAGGTCGGCGGAGATCCTTGAGGCCAATGCGGCTGATCTGGCTGATGAGCGGGCCGCTGGGCTGACGCAGGCGCTGCGGGATCGGTTGACGCTTACCGAGGAGCGGGTTGCTGCGATGGCCGATGGTGTCCGAGCTGTTGCCGCGCTTGAGGATCCGGTTGGTGAGGAGCTTGAAGCGAAATCCTTGGAGAGCGGACTTGATCTGCGCAAGCTTCGGGTTCCCCTGGGCGTCGTTGCTGTCGTGTACGAGGCGCGGCCGAACGTGACTATCGACTGCGCCGCGCTGACGATCAAGAGCGGCAACGCGATCGTCTTGCGCGGGTCCCACTACGCCGAGCGGTCGAATGCTGCCTTGGCCGGCGTGGCTCGAGAGGCGCTTGTGGAGGCCGGGCTGCCCGAGGACGCTGTGCTGCTGCTGCCTGTCGGCGAAGGGCATGGTGATCTGGCCGAGCTGGCCACTCAGGATGGCGTGGTCGACCTTTTGATTCCTCGCGGCGGTGAGGGGCTGAAGAAGGCCTTGAAGGACGTGGCGACGGTGCCGGTTATCTATGCCGCTGCCGGCAACTGCCACGTGTACGTGCACTCGGATGCGGATCTGGAGATGGCGCGGCGGATCGTGGTCAACGCTAAGACGCAGCGACCCGGGGTCTGCAACGCGGCGGAGACACTGCTGGTCGACGCTGCCGTCGCCGCCGACTTCTTGCCGCCGGCGCTTGCCGATCTGCGCGAGGCCGGAGTCGAGCTGGTCGGCGACGAGCGGGTGCGTGAGCTGGCCGCGGGCGTCGAGCTCGGAGCCGCCTCCGAGCAGGACTGGGACGCCGAGTACCTCGACCTGAAGCTCGCGGTCGCTGTCGTCAACTCGCTCGACGACGCGATCGAGCACGTCAACGCGCACGGAACCGGTCACTCGGAGGCGATCGTCAGCTCGTCCCCAGACGCTTCGAAGCACTTCGCCGCCGCGGTTGACGCCGCCGTCGTCTACACCAACGCCTCGACGCGCTTCACCGACGGCTTCGAGTTCGGCATGGGGGCGGAGATCGGCAACTCGACCCAAAAGCTGCACGCGCGCGGGCCGATCGGCTTGCGCGAGCTGACGACCTATAAGTACGTCGTCCGCGGCGACGGCCAAGTACGTGAGTAGCGCCTCCGCCGGTGGCATCGGCGTCCTCGGCTCGGCCTTCAACCCGCCGCACCTCGGACACCTCGCGCTGGCCCAGGAGGCGCTCTGGCAGCTCGACCTCGATGAGGTGATCCTCGTCCCGACCGGACAGGCCCCGCACAAGCGGATCGCCGACGACCCCGGCCGCGAGCTGCGGCTGGCGATGACGCGGCTGGCCGCGGCCGACGACTCGCGCTTTTCGGTCTCGACCCTGGAGGTCGAGCGCGACGGCCCGTCCTACACGTATGAGACCTTGGAGTTGCTTGCAAAAGATCGAGGCGACAGGGAGCTGGTGTTCGTGATGGGGGCGGACGCTGCCGTGGGCCTGGAGAGCTGGCGCGAGCCGCAGCGGGTGACCGATCTGGCGCGACTGGCGGTTGCGCGCCGGGCGGGCATTTCCGAGGCCGATGTCGCCGCCGTCTTGCGCAGCCTCGGCGCCGAGGGCCGGGCGACGATGCTGGAGATGCCCCAATTCGGGGTCTCCTCCTCGGCGGTGCGCGAGCGGGCCGCCGCGGGCCGGCCGCTGCGCTACCTCGTGCCCGAGCCGGTGGCCCGCTTCATCGAAGAGAAGGGGATCTACGCGTGAGCGGCGAGCGCCCGGAGGATTACTCGGAGAAGCTGGCGCTTCGGTTCGCCGAGCTGGCCGATGCCAAAGCCGCGAGCGAGATCATCGTCCTCGACATGCGCGGGCTCGTCTCCTATACCGACTTCCTGACGATCTGCACGGCGCGCAACGAGCGCCAGGCGCGGGCGATCGCCGACGAGGTGAAGCTGCGGCTGAAGCAGGAGCAGCAGCTGCTGCCGGCCGGCTCCGAGGCGGCTGAGGCGGCCGGCTGGATCGTCCTCGACTACCTCGATTGCGTCCTGCACGTCTTCACCGAGGAGGAGCGACAGCGCTACCAGCTCGAGGACCTTTGGCGCGAGGCGCCGAAGCTCGAGTTCCAAACGCCACAAGATGGCGTCCGAGGGCACCTCTACGGTGCCGCGCATGGGTAGCTTCAAGCGGTCGTTCCTCGGCTACCGCCGCTCCGATGTGGATGCGGCGCTTGCTTTGCGGGACGCACGGAACTGGGCGCTGGAGCGCGACGCGCAGGAGGCGCTCGCGCGCTGTCGCGAGTCCGAAGACGCGGCCGCCGAGGCGGAGCAGGAGCTTGGCTCGCTCTCGGCGATGGTGATCGAGCGCGAGCGCGAGATTCGCGGCCTGATCGCGCGCCTCAACGAGGCCAACGAGCGACACGACCGCAACGTCGTCTCGCTGGAGTCGGTCTCTGCCCGCCTCGAGGAGATCCAGGCGCAGGCCCGCGGCCAGGCGACCCGGATTCGGATGAAGGCGCTGCGCGAGGCGGTCGAGGTCGGTCGCCGTGCGCAGGAGCTGAGTGAGGCCCAAGCCGCCACCAGCCCCGCGCCGAGTGCTCCGAACGGAAACGGCAACGGCCACGCCGAGTCGCCCGCCCGAGACATCTTCGACGGCCTGGTCAAAGTGGAGATCGGCCCGCTTGACGATTTTTCCCAGCTCGTCGGCTTCGAGGACGCGGCCGGCCAGATCGGCGCCACCTCCGAGATCTCGGTGGAGCGCTTCTCCGAGGGCCGAGCAACGCTCTCGATGCGCCTCAGCGAGCCGACCGATCTCCTCGGCGAGCTCGAGCAGCGCTCCCCACTCGACTTCCGCGTCCGCCGTACGGCGGACGACAACGTCGTCCTCGACATCGACGACGACGCCGGTCCCGAGCAGCGCGCCGCTTAGCCGCCCGACGCCGCTACCCTTCATCGCCCCGGCGCCCTGGCGGAGTGGTTACGCAGCGGCCTGCAAAGCCGTTTACACCGGTTCGATTCCGGTGGGCGCCTTGTCCTTAGCGGCGAAACTTTGGGGCGCTTGTCCATTTCTGGACTTCCCGTTCGTCTTAGGAGCAAAGACACTCTCTCCCAAGGAGGAACGATGAAGTACATGCTGTTGATTCACCAGGGCACGACGCCGACGCCGGGGTCGGAGGCGTGGGATGGCCTTTCCGAGGAGGAGCAGGGGGCGGTCTACGGCGCCTACCAGCAGATCAACGAAACGCCGGGGGTCGAGTCCGGGGTGCGGATGGGGCCGCCGGAGACGGCGACGACGGTGCGTGTGCAGGACGGTCAGACGCTGACCACCGACGGGCCCTTCGTTGAGACCAAGGAGGCGCTTGGCGGATACCTCTTCTTCGAGGCCGATGACCTCGATGCCGCGATCGATCTGGCGGCGAAGATCCCCGCCGCGAGCATGGGCGGTGGGATCGAGGTGCGGCCGGTGGTGGGGAGCTGACCGAGCAGGTCTTCCGCGAGGAGTGGGGCCGTGTCCTCGCCACCCTGATCGGCCTCCTCGGCGACTTCGATCTTGCCGAGGAGGCCGCGCAGGAAGCGTTTGCGATCGCGTCCGAACGCTGGCCCACTGAAGGCACGCCGGCAAACCCGGGCGCCTGGCTGATCGTCACCGCTCGCAACCGCGCGATCGACCGCATCCGCCGCGAGCGAACGCTCGCCGGCAAGACGAAGCTGCTGGAGGTTCCGCAGGCCGTGGAGGACGAGCTAGAAGAGACGGTTTTCCCCGACGAGCGCCTCGAGTTGATTTTCACCTGCTGCCACCCGGCTCTCTCGACCGAGACCCAGGTGGCGCTTACCCTGCGTACCCTCGGCGGCCTCGGCACCGATGAGATCGCGCGGGCCTTCGTCGTCCCCCAAGAGACGATGGCCAAGCGCCTGGTCCGCGCCAAGAAGAAGATCAAGGCGGCGGGCATCCCGTTTCGGGTGCCCCCAGATCACCTGCTGCCTGATCGAATCGTCGCGGTGCTCGCGGTCGTCTACCTGATCTTCAACGAGGGCTACGGCGGTCGCGGCGAGCTCGCGGCGGAGGCGCTCCGGCTGGGCCGCTCGCTGGCGGAGCTGATGCCCGACGAGCCCGAGGTGCACGGTCTACTGGCGATGATGTTGCTGCTGGAGGCGCGCCGTGAGGCGCGTTTCCGCGACGGCGACCTAGTGCTGCTGGCCGATCAAGACCGTTCGCTCTGGGATGCGGCGCAGATCGCCGCGGGCCGCGCTGCCCTCGACCGCGCTTTGACCTTGCGCGGCCGCGGTCCCTATCTCGTGCAGGCAGCGATCGCCTCCCTGCACGCCGAGGAGCCCCGAGACTGGCCGCAGATCGCCGCCCTCTACGAGGAGCTGACCCGTCTCACCGACTCGCCGGTCGTGGCGCTGAACCGAGCCGTAGCGGTGGCCGAAACCGAAGGGCCGGAAGCCGGTCTAAAAGCGATCGAGGGCCTGGAGCTCGACTCCTACCCTTACCTCCACTCGACCCGGGCCGACTTCCTGCGCCGCCTCGGGCGTACCGCAGAGGCCCGCGCCGCCTACGAGCGAGCGCTCGATCTGGCCCACTCCGAGCCCGACCGCCGCTTCCTCACCCGCCGTCTGGCCGAACAGGGCTGAGCCCGCGGGCAGGTTCTGCAAGGCTGGGGCGATGGCGGTCAAGGTCGCAGAGGCGCCGCGCGCAGCGGCATCGCCGACGATTCCGCGCGATCAGGTGATCGTGCTTTTCGGGGCGACGGGGGATCTGGCGAGGCGAAAGCTGCTGCCCGGGATCTTCCATCTCTTCGAGGCGGGGCTGATGCCGGAGAACTTCGCGCTGATCGGCGCCTCGCGGGGTGGCCTCAGCGACGACGAGTTCGTCGCGCTTGTGCGCGACTCCGTCTGTGGCTCGGGACGCCGGCCCGAACCGGGAGAGTCGCTTGACCGCTTCGTCGAGAGCCTGCGCTTTGTCGCGCTCGGCGACGGGTTCGACGACCTGGGCGAGGCTGTGGCGCGGGCCAAGGACGATCTGGCGAACGACGCGCAACTGCTCCACTACCTTTCGCTGCCACCGGCGGCGTACGCGGGCGTGATCGAAGGGCTGGGTCAGCGCGGGCTCGGCAAGGACGCCCGGGTGATCGTGGAGAAGCCGTTCGGCCGCGACCTTGCTTCCGCGCGGCAGCTCGACGCGCTCGTCCACTCGGTCTTCGAGGAGGAGCAGGTCTTCCGCATCGACCACTACATCGGCCGCGAGGCGGTGCAGAACCTGCTGGCGCTGCGCTTCGCCAATGGCATGTTCGAGCCGGTCTGGAACCGCAATCACATCGACCACATCCAGATCGACGTCCCCGAGACGCTCTCGATCGGGATGCGGGGGAGTTTCTATGAGGAAACGGGGGCCTTCCGCGACATGATCGTCACCCACCTCTTCCAGGTGCTCAGCTTCGTCGCGATGGAGCCGCCGACCTCGCTCAGCCCGAAGGCCCTGATGGCTGAGCGGGGCAAGGTCTTCGACTCGATGCTGCCGTTGTCTCCGCAAGATGTGGTTCGCGGCCAGTACGCCGGCTATCGCAAAGAGGAGGGCGTCGCTCCCGACTCCGACACCGAGACCTTTATCGCCCTTCGTGCCCAGGTCGACAACTGGCGCTGGGAGGGAGTTCCCTTCTTCCTACGCTCCGGCAAGCGACTTGCCGAGAACCACCACCTGCTGACGATCGCTTTCTCCGAGCCGCCGCGGAGGATGTTCCCGATCGATTGCAGTCAGACCGCCGAGCGGTTCGGCCACGACCACCTGACCTTCGAGCTCGGCGATCCCGGCAGCATCACGGCCTCGTTCCTGGCCAAGGTGCCGGGCCCGAAGATGGAGTTGGGCCAGGCTCACATGCGCTTCGACTACGCCGACAGCTTCGGCGGCCCGGCCCAGGCGCTCGACGCCTACGAGCGGCTGATCCACGACGTGATGATCGGCGACCGCACCCTCTTCACCACGTCAGAGGCGATCGAGCGCCTCTGGGAAATCGCCGACCCGGTCGTGCGCGAACCGCCGCCGGTGGAGATATACGAGCCGGGCTCCTGGGGACCCGACGCAGCCGAGGCCCTGCTTGCGCCGCACCGCTGGCACGCGCCCACCGATCACGATCGTCCCTAGCGGGGCAGCGAGGTCTCAGCTAACGACGCGCGGGTCCTGCCAAGGGTTGTTCATCGACAGGCGCCGTTTCTGCGAGCGCTTGAAGAGGTAGCAGCCGACGGCTCCGTGGCGTATCTCGGAATGGATGAACTTGCCGGTCACCAGCTTCCAACCCTCGACGGTCACCGAGTTGAGGATGTCGACCGGATCGGTGGTGATCAGGGCGGGCGAGCCGGCTAGGCCCGGGACGACCGTCGGGAGAAGCTCGTTGATCTCGAGTTCGTATTGGAAGAGGCGATGCCCTCGCTTGTACGCGAGGCGGGCTCGCCCGGCCGGTGTTTGGAAGAAGGCCTGCTCCGCTGCCGCGGCCGCGACCAGGCGCTTTTCGCGCTCCCGCTCTTCGGCGCGTTCTTCCCGGGCGGCCTTGTCGAGCGTGGGTACCCGTGTCGATCCCCCTCGCAGCAAGGGCAGCCGGAAAAGCCGGCGTTTATCCGGGGCATCGGCTTCGGCAGGGGTGCTTCGTTGCCTCTCCGTCGCTTGGGGCGATCGGAGATCGACGAGAAACTGCCTCTGCTCGTTTACGGCGTCCACGGTAAGGAAACGTGTGGAAGAGGGCGAGCTTTGCGCGCTGACAGTCCTAAATTCGGCTAGTCCCCAGGGCGTGAGCATCAGCTGCGAGCCCGGCCCGCGAAGATCACGCAAGCCGACCCGTCGTCGCAAGCTCCTCAGCCAAACGGAAAAGGGCCCCTTTCGGGGCCCTTTGATTCCGAAGGACGTGCCACCAGCGAGACTCTGTTTCCCTGGCTCGTCAGTCCTCAAGCCTTAATCGGTCGCTGCATCAAGAAACACCGCGTT
>Ga0157374_10004651_pt1 | contig 11509 bp, 9 predicted proteins | sample M25metaG_FD_115308 | JGI IMG/M metagenome (GOLD analysis project Ga0157374, IMG submission 115308) | Miscanthus rhizosphere microbial communities from Kellogg Biological Station, Michigan, USA - M2-5 metaG | ecosystem: Host-associated > Plants > Roots > Rhizosphere > Soil | place: USA: Michigan... | reverse complement strand
CCGGTCTCCAGCTCGGCGACGTCGTCGCGCAGCTCGCCGATCCGCAGCTTCGGGCCGGGCAGGTCGCCCAGCACAGCGACCTCGCGCCCTGCCTGCTCGGCCGCGGCCCGGATCGACTCGACCGTGCGCGCGTGGCGATCGCGGTCGGCGTGGGAGAAATTGAGCCTCATAACGTCGACGCCGGCCTCGATCAGGCGCGGCAGCGTCTCGGCGCCCCAGCTCGCGGGCCCCACCGTGGCGATGATCTTCGTCCGCCTGCTCGGCTGCATCTTTATGACTGTAGTGCGTGACGCATCGCACCTCGCGACGCCGACGTTGACACCGATCTCTGTGACAATGGCCAGGTGAGCAGCGTCGCCGAGCGCCCCGCCAGCGCCGAGGAACCAGCCTTTCCGCACCTCGTCGGCGTGGCGCCTCCCTCCCCCGCCGGACCGATCGAGCCGGCCGAGCTTGGCGACCTCGACAAGCCGCCAATCGTGCCCCTTCCCCGCAGCGCGCAGATGCTGCGCTTCAGCATGCGCCAGATCGAGTACGTCTTCGGTGCCCGGCGGCGGCTCGGCGAGACCTTCCGCATGCGCACGGCGATGCCGGGCGGCCCCGTCGTCACCAGCCATCCCGATCACGTCCGCTCGCTCTTCACCGCGAAACCCGAGCTGGCGCCCTCGCTGACCGGCGAGTCGCCGCTGCGGCCGATCCTCGGCTCCAACTCGGTCCTCACCTCGCTCGGCGAGCGCCACATGCGCCAGCGCAAGCTGCTCTTGCCGCCGTTCCACGGCGAGGCGATCGAGCGCTACACGGAAATGATCACCGCGGCGACGGAACGCGAGCTGGACCGCTGGCCCCTCAACCAGCCCTTCGCGATCGCGCCGCGGATGCAGGCGATCACCCTTGACGTGATCATGGCCGGGATCTTCGGCATCGAGGGCAAGCCGGAGCGGGGCACGCCGGAGGACCGGATGCGCTCGACGGTCAAGCGCCTGGTCAACATCTCGAGCTCGCCGCTCGGTCAGGCCGGGGAACTGCTCAGCATCGGCCGCGAAGACGCCTCTGCGCTGATCAAGCTCGGCGTCAACCTGCTCGACCGTCCGACCTACGCGGTGATCCGTGCCCGCCGCGCCGATGAGCACCTGGAGGAGCGGCGCGACATCCTCTCCCTCCTCCTGCAGGCGCGGACCGAGGAGGGCGAGGCGATGAACGACGAAGAAGTCCGCGACGAGCTCCTCACCCTGGTCCTCGCCGGCCACGAGACGACGGCGAACTCGCTCGCCTGGACCTGGGAGCGACTGGTGCGCAACCCCGAAGCCCACGAGGCGCTGTGCGCGGCAACCCGCGACGGCGAGAACGCCGAGGAGCAGATCGAGGCGACGATCGTCGAGAGCATGCGCTCGCGACCGGTGGTGCCGTTCATCGGCCGCCGCGTGACGGTGCCCTGGCGCTTCGGCCCCTACGGTGTCTCCGCCGACACCCCGGTCGGGATGAGCATCCTCCTCGTCCACCACCGCGAGGACCTCTACCCGAAGCCCTTCGAGTTCCGCCCCGAGCGCTGGCTCGGCTGCAAACCGGGCACCTACGAGTGGATCCCCTTCGGCGGCGGCATCCGCCGCTGCCTCGGCGCCGCCCTGGCGATGGCCGAGATGCGCGTCGTGCTCGAGGCAACTGCCCGCCGCCTCGACCTCGAGGCGGCAGAGCCCGAGCCCGAGCGCGCCCTGCACCGCAACGTGACGATGATCCCCGCCCGCGGCGGCCGCGTCGTCCTGCGCTCACGCCGGTAACGCTTCCGCTGCCTGTGGGCAAGCGTGGCAAGGAAGCAGGGAGCGCCGCGTGCTCTGCACGCAAGCGACCGATGACGCGGCCACGCTTGCCCACAGGCAGCGGAGAGGGAGGGATTCGAACCCTCGAGAGAGCTTGCGCCCCCTACTCGCTTAGCAGGCGAGTGCCTTCAGCCACTCGGCCACCTCTCCGGGCATTCGGGTCGATTGTAGGAAGTCACGGGGAGCGACGCGGTTAGTCTCGTGGTCGTGTCCGGCCGCTCGCACGCGCAGCTAGAGCAGATCTTCGAGGAGGTCGAGGCTCCGTTCGCCTTCGTCGACCTCGATGCGATGTGGTCCAACGCCGCGGCGATGCTGGAGCGCGCGAGCGCGAAGCCGATCCGCGTGGCCAGCAAGTCGGTGCGCTGCCGCGCTTTGCTCGAGCGGATCCTGAGCCGGGACGAGCGCTTCGCCGGGCTGATGACGTTCACCCTGCCGGAGACGCTCTGGCTGGCCGAGGCCGGCTTCGAGAACCTGCTTCTCGCCTATCCCACCGCCGATACCGGTGCGCTTGGAGAGTTGGCCCTGCGCTCGGTCGCCAACCCCGAGGACGCGCCGATCGTGATGGTCGACTGCAGCGCGCACCTCGACGCGATCGAGTCGGTGTTGGGGGCGGGCGCGGCGCCGGTGCGGGTCTGCATCGACCTCGACGCCGGCTGGTGGGCGCTGGGCGGGCGGATCAAGGTCGGCCCGAAGCGCTCCCCCGTGCACACGGTCGCCCAGGCGGTCGCCCTGGCCCAGGAGATCGAGCGGCGGCCGCAGCTCAATCTGGCGGCGCTGATGTCCTACGAGGGCCAGATCGCCGGCGTCGGCGATCAGCCTCCCGGCCGGCGCCTGCGCGGCAGGCTGATCGGCGCGATGCAGAAGCGCTCGGCCGCCGATCTGGCGGAGCGGCGGGCCGCAGTCGTGGCCGCGATCCGCGAGTTCGCCGAGCTGCCAATCGTCAACGGCGGCGGCACCGGCAGCCTCGAGCTAACCGGCGCCGAGCAGGCGGTAACCGAGATCGCCGCCGGCTCGGGCTTCTACGCGCCGACCCTCTTCGACAGCTACAGCCGCTTCACCCTCACGCCCGCAGCCGGCTTCGCGCTGCCGATCGTGCGCAAGCCCACCGCCGCGGTGGCGACGGCGCTCGGCGGCGGCTACCTGGCCTCGGGCGGCGGCGACACGGCCAGGCTCCCATCCCCCTGGCTGCCGCCCGGCCTCGAGCTCGACGCCGAGGAGGGGGCCGGAGAGGTGCAGACACCGCTCAGCGGCGAGGCAGCCCGCGACCTCCAGATCGGCGACCGTGCCTACATGCGCCACGCCAAGGCGGGCGAGCTCTGCGAGCGCTTCGACGTCCTCCACCTGGTCGAAGGCGAGGAGATCGTCGACGTCGTCCCCACCTACCGGGGCGAGGGCAAGACCTTCCTCTAGGGGCCGAGCACGCGCCGCGCGTACTCGTTGGTGAAGACGCGGTTCGGGTCGAGCTCGTCTCGCGCCGCCTGGAAGTCGGCCCAGCGGGGGTAGCGCTCGGGCAAGGTGGCCGCGGTCCGAAAGTGGCGCTTGCCCCAGTGGGGACGTCCGCCGTACTCGTCCATGATCGACTCGACCGCCTCGAAGTAGGGGCGCCACTTCATGCCGCGGTACTGGTGGACGGCGATGTAGGCGGTGTCGCGCTCGTGCGAGGGGCTGAGCAGGGCGTCATCGGCGGCGGTGACCCGCATCTCGATTGGGAAGAAGACCGGGTAGCGGTTCGATCGCACCCACTCGATCACCCGGCGCGCCGCCTCGGGGCCGTTCTCGCGCGGCACGCCGTACTCCATCTCGGTGAAGCGGACACGGCGCTCGTTGGCGAAGATCCGGTCGCTGCGATCGGTCGACTTGCTGCCCGAGGCGAGCCCGGCGGCGAGGCGGGAGAAGGAGGGGATTCCGCGCGGAAAGAGCTTGCCGGCGGCGGAGATCGCCTCCAGCGCCCAGTTCTCCAGCACGACGTCGTTGAGGAAGGCGGCCGCTTTGCCGCGCGGCCGCGGCGGCCCATCGGTGTGGTTGCGCTCCAGCACCAGCGCCGAATCGGCGTAGGGAAAGGTGAACAGCTCGAAGTGATCGTTTTCGTCGGCGCGTTGATTGAAGGCGTCGAAGACCTCCTCGCGCGGGGAGGGGGTATCGATCCGGTGCAGGGTGAAGGCCGGCACGCAGCGCAGCGTCACCGCCGTGACCGCGCCGAGGGCGCCGATTCCCACCCGCGCCGCCCGCAGCAGGGCGGCGTCGCCGGCGGCGCTCAGCTCGCGCAGGGAGCCGTCCCCGAGGACCAGCTCCATTGCCTCGACCTGGGAGGAGATGTTGCGCAGCTTTGCCCCCGTGCCGTGGGTGCCGGTCGCGATCGCACCGGCGAGGGTCTGCCTGTCGATGTCGCCGAGGTTCTCCATCGCCAGGCCAAGCCGGTGCAGCTCCTCGTTGAGATCGGCAAGCACCGTTCCACCACCGACCTTGACCAGACCGGAGGAGGGATCGGCGTCGATCACGCCGCTGAACGCGCCGGCGTCGATCATCGTGCCGTCGGTCATCGCCGCTTCGGTGAACGAGTGGCCGCTGCCGGCGACGCTGACCGTACGCCCGGCCGCCGCCGCGGCACCGATCACCTCGGCCAGCTCCTCACGACTGCCGGGCCGTAGCCGCTCGAGCGGTGCGCAGACCTGATCCCCGGCCCAATTGCGCCAGGTCGTGGCGGATCCCCCCTGCTCTAAGCCGCTGGACGACATGCGAGCGGAGCCTAGCCCGCTCAGCCCTCGAGCGGGCGGACAGCCGCTGGCGCCAGCGCGTGGAACGAGTAGAAGACCGTGGCCAGCAGGAGGACGATGATCGCCAGGCTCGGCGCCGCGTTGCCGGCAACACTGGCGGCGCCACCGCCGGCGAGGCCGCCGACTACCTGGCCCGCCGCCCAGGCCATATTGGAGAGGCCGGCGGCGAAACCCTGGTGCAGGCGATTGGCCTCGGCCATCTCGGAGAGCATGGTCAGCGCCGGCGTGAAGCAGATTCCCCCTCCCAAAGAGGTGAGGATCAGGCCCGTCATCACGATGCCCATGGTTTGTCCGATCGCCACCGCGGCCATCGCGACGGCACAGATGCTGAGGCCGACCATGAAGGGCATTCGCCGCCCGGCCCGATCCGAGTAACGGCCGGCGATCGGCGCCAGCACCGCCTCGAGCGCCGCGCCGGCGATGAATCCAGCGGCGATCAGAGCGTGGCCACCGCCGAGGTCCGCGATCTGCAGCGGCACCAGCACCTCGACCGCGCCGAACATCACCGAGGGAATCGCGACAAAGGCCGTCGCCAACAGGATCGGCCGGCTGAAGATCGTCTCGATCACTTCGTGCGAGTCCTGGCGCTCGGGCGCTTTGGCCTCGGGCAGGCGGGCGGCGACGAGAGCGAGCACGATCGCCACCCCGAGCACCGCGCTGAAGATCAGTTCGGTGCCGACCTCGGCCGCCAGGGCTCCCAGCACCGGCCCGAACAGGGCGCCGGCAACGGCAGTACCAAGCGCGGTGCCGATCACCGAACCGCGACGCTCCGGCGGCGCGGTCGTGACCAGCCAGGTCAGGGCGCCCGACCAGATCAGAGCGCCAGCGGCCCCCTGGGTGAAGCGAGCCAGATCGAGCAGGAGAAACTCATGGGCAAAGCCGAAAGCGACGCTGGCGACTCCAAGCAGCAGCAGGCCACCGATCACGGTGCGGCGAGGGCCGGCGTGAGCTGCCAGCAGGCCGGCGGGAAGCGAAAAGATCAGGGTGCCCGCCGCGTAGGAAGCAGAGAGGACGCCGGCCTGCGCCTTGCTTAGCCCAAGATCAGCGACATAGTCAGGCAACAGCGGCGCAATCGCCGAGAAGAAGACGACGTCGAAGAAGACCATCGCCGAGGCAAGTATGAGCAATCGACGCATTGCAGACAATACAATCATCTAGAGCGATCGCAGTCCTCGGCCGTGGCGTCTAGCATCGGGACCGTGCTTACTCCCCGGAGGGGTGGCAGAGCGGTTGAATGCACCGGTCTTGAAAACCGGCAGACATCGAAAGGTGTCTCGAGGGTTCGAATCCCTCCCCCTCCGCTAGAGCAAATGCCAAGATCCGGGCATGGAGTCAGATTTGTCCATCGGGGTCATCGGTGAGTTCAATTCCGAGTTCCCGCCCCATCCGGCGACCAAAGCGTCGATCGAGCACTCGGCTGCGGCCCTCGGCGCGAGGGTGGAGACCCGCTGGCTGGACACGGCTTCGCTCGAGGATTGCGATGCGGCCGAGCTCGCCGGCTTCGACGCGCTCTGGTGCGCTCCCGGAAGCCCTTACCGCAGCCTCGACGGCGCCGTTCGCGCAATCCAACTAGGCCGCGAAGCGGGCCTGCCCTTTCTCGGCACCTGCGGAGGCTTCCAGCACGCAGTAATCGAGTACGCGCGCAACGTGCTCGGATTTGAGGATGCGCAGCATGCCGAGTACGACCCCTATGCCTCGGACTTGTTCGTCTCGCGGCTGTCGTGCTCGCTCGCTGGAAAGACCATGGGAGTTCGGCTGACTCGCGGCTCGGGTGCCGCGCGCTTCTACGGGAAAGAGGAGGTAGTCGAGCGCTACTACTGCGACTTCGGCCTCAACCCCGACCACCAGCGCCGCCTGAATGACAGCGGCCTGCGGGTCGTCGGCACCGATCTCGACGGCGAGGCCCGGATCCTCGAACTACCCGATCGGCGCTTCTACGTCGCCACCCTGTTCGTGCCCCAGCTCAACTCGTCGGCCGAGCACCCGCACCCGCTGATCACGGCGTTCCTGCGAGCGGCGACGCAAGGCGCTGATCCCGAATCCCAGTCGGAGATCGCCGCTGGCGGCTCAGATCCAAGCGGTGGATAGTGGAAGGGCGGCCCTACAGCACCGCCCTCCCAGTCCATCGAGCAGCACCAGCGCCGACCGGGGCCCATGCGAAAAGACCCCGTGGCAAACCTGATGCAACAGGAATGCTAAGGCTCCGGAAAATTGCACTAACTCGACGTCTGGTCAAGCAACGACAAGTGCAAGGCTGAATCCGTCGTAACCCTTGGCGCCGACGGTTTGAATCGTCGTCGCCTCGACCCGTGGCTCAGCGGCCAGCATTTCGTGGAGGCGGCGCTGAGCGGGGATCCTGGGATCGTCGCTTTCCGGGTCTGCGAGCCGGCCGAAGCGGACCACGTTGTCGCAGACGATCAGGCTGCCGGGACGGGAGTAGTCGAGCGCCCAGGCGAAATAGTCCGGCGTGTGAATCTTGTCGGCATCGATGAAAGTCAGGTCGAAGGGACCGGCGCCCTCGGCCTCAAGCCGCGGCAGCTGCTCGAGAGCCGGCCCGACGCGCAGGTCGACGAGATCGGTGAGCCCCGCGCCGGCGATGTTCTGGGCGGCAACCTCGGCGTTGCGAGGCTCCGCCTCCAGGGTGATCAAGCGACCGGTGGCGGGAAGGGCGCGCCCCAGCCAGATCGTGCTGTAGCCGCCAAGGGTGCCGAACTCGAGGATCCGCTCGGCGCCGATCGACTTCGCCAGCAGCTGCAGCAGCTTGCCCTGAGCCGGTGAGACCTGGATCGCCGGCAGCCCGGCCTCGTCGCTCGCCCGCAGGGCCGCATCGAGCGCCTCGTCGTGGGGCGCGAGCAGGCCGGCTACGTACTTATCGACGGCGGTCCACGTCTCGGCTGCCACGGATGAGGTCTATCAAGAGACGTGCAGCGGCAGGAAAGCCGGTTCGCCGCCCGAACGAGCGGGGATGGAGACGGCAGCGCGCCGGGCGCGTACGCGTGAGCGCTGGCTGCAGCGGGCGGAGAAGGTCAGCGACGCCTTCGGCCTGGTCTTCGTGCTGGTTGTCGTCACCTACGTGCTTGCCTCGTTGCTCGACAACCGGGGGTGGTCCTCCGTAGTGCTCACGCTGGCGACGAGCGCGACCTCGGTGGTGGCGCTGATCAGCTCGCATGCGCGGGAACGGACCGTGCGAGCCGCCATCGCGCTTTCAGCGCTGACCGTTGTGCTTGCCGCGATCGGGGCCGCCTCCGGCAATCGCGACTGGCTCAACCTCGCGACGCTGATCCAGGTCTCCCTCCTGGCGGTGGCGATGGGGGCGGTGCTGCGACGCGTCGTGATGGCCCCCGAAGTCGGCTCGCGCACGATCCTCGGCGCGCTCAGCGTCTACGCCGTGCTCGGCATCCTCTTCACCTTCCTCTACGGCGTCATCGAGCGGGTCCAGGGCGGGCCGTTCTTCGAAGGCCACCCGAACCCCGCCGGCACCGACTTCCTTTTCTTCAGCTACACGACGCTGACCACGACCGGCTACGGCAACCTCGTTCCAGGTGGTCAGCCGGGGCGATTGATCGCGGGGCTGGAGATGATGATGGGACAGATCTTCCTCGTCACCCTCGTCGCCGGCCTGGTCAGCCTCTGGCGCCCGGGCGAGGCGATCCGGCGACGGCGTGAGCGCCGCGATGGCGAAGGGTCGCCCACCGAGACACCGCCGGCTTCGCCTGAAGCGAGCTAGTCGGAGAGCTCGACGCGCTCGATCGTCTGCGGCTCGAGCGGCGCATCGGAGGCGTCGGTCTCAGTGCCCTCGATCGCGTCGACAGCATCCATGCCCTCGACGACCTGGCCGAAGACGGTGTGCTTGCCGTCGAGCCACGGCGCCGATTGCGCGGTGACGATGAAGAACTGCGAGCCGTTGGTGTTGGGGCCGGCGTTGGCCATCGCCAGCGCCCCCCTCGCAACCTTGTGCTGGTTGAACTCGTCCTCGAAGGTGTAGCCGGGACCGCCGCGGCCGGTGCCTTCCGGGCAACCGCCCTGGATCATGAAGTCCGGGATGACGCGGTGGAATACCAGCGTGTCGTAGAAACCATCGGCAGCGAGTTTGCGGAAGTTCTCGACCGTCTTCGGCGCGTCGTCGTCGTGCAGCTCGAGCACGATCGCCCCGGCACTGGTGTGGAGGGTTGCCTGCGACATCGGCATCAGCCTACCCGGTTACGCGAACGGTCAGCGGGCGCGAGGCGCCCGGCGCGTAGGGCCAGCGCTCCTCGGATAGAGAGCAGGCGCGGAGTCGGATCGTGGCCGAGCCGCTGACGTAGCGGAAGCGGTAGCTGGCGTGGAAGTGGCCGCTGTGATCGCTGCGGGTTACGAGCACGGGCCGCCAGCGCTTCGCCGCCGACTCGTAGTACTGGATCGCGACCAGCTTTCCTCGCCGCGGCAGGGGTGCACCGAGCGTGCGCACCCGGCCATCGAAGCGCACCGCCCCGCCGGTCTGAAGGGTCCTTGGCGCGGCACGGAAATCGATCCCGCCACGCACCCTCAGGGTCAGCGGGCCGCGACTCGCCGGGTCGAGGCGCGCCTCGCCAGGAAAGGAGACCGCGATCCGGCGCGAGGTGCCGGGATCCAGCCTCAGATGAAACCCGCCGTGTGGGCCGGTCGTAACGCCTTTGACGCGCGCATGCCCAAGCGCTCCGCGAGAGGGACGCTGGACGACTCGCAAGGTGCGATCGGCGAGTCCGGCTCCATCGGCGCTGAGCAACCGGCCGCTGAGCGCGCCGGCAGCCTTATAGGGCACGGTCAGCTCGCTGCCGCTGCGCCCCCGCCAGGTGAGGTGGGCGAATATCCGCGTCTTCTCCCCGACTCCCTTCGCGGCCTCGGCCCGTTTGACCCCGGCGATCGCCCCCTCGGCGACCTTGCGCACTGTCATCTCGGTGCCGTCAGAGCGGCGGGTAGTCGAGGTGGAGTTGCCGGCGGTATCGGAGGCTCTGGCCCGAAACACGTAGGTGCCGGGTCCAAGATCGCTCGGCAGGCGCGCGATGACCTGAGCGGAATCGCTCGTGGACCCGCGCTGGAATTTCGCCGGCAACTCGGTCCACTGTTGGCTCTCGAGCCGCCGATAGTCGATCTCGCCACCCGCGGGCCCAGAGTGCGTGTCGGCGATCAGGGCCCGAATCTGCTCGGGCACCGCGGAGCTCGTGCCGACCGAATCAAAAGCGACGCCGGGCGGAACGTCGTCAAAGCGAAGCGGCGCTGTGGCCGCTGAGGAGGACGCCTCGTTGCCGGCCTCGTCGCGCAGCCAGATGCTGAGCGAGTAGGCGCCGGCCCGTGGGGCGAAGAGGTTCTGGAGGGCGCTCAGATTGTGCCCGGGGACGAATTTGACGCCACTGTCGTAGCCGTTGGGGCCTTCGATCCGCCAGTAGGCGCCGCCGATTGCGCTCGCCACGCCCTGGTCGGGATTGAGCCAGGTCGGATCGAAGTCGTTGGTGCGGCGCCAGGTTTCACCACCGACGAGGGCGAGGCTCCGAGGATGGGCCGGCGGGTTGTTGTCGACGTAGAAGGTCTGGTCCGGCGTGCAGCCACCGTTGCCGGCAAAGTCCGTGACGCAGTGGTGAATGCTGTGTGGGCCGTCGCTGAAACGGGTGGTGTCGACGGGCGCGCCGCCGGAGACACCGAGGCTGCAGGGCCGCATCTGGGTCGCCTCCCAGACGCCGCCGATCAGCGCCTTCGCGCAGCCGTACTCGGTCAGGTTCACGCGAGCGCCGTCGACCGCAGTTTCGCCGAAGCGAACCCCGCCGCCGGTATCGCTCCCCCAGAAGCTGACACCCTGCACGCCGCGGCGCCAGCCGCCGGCCGTCACGTCGCCCCCAATCGCCGCGGCCGGCCAAAGGTCGTCCTGCACGGTGATCGTGAGGGCGCGAATCGCCGACCACGAGCCGGGTTCGATGCCGCACCACTTGCTTTCCGCCCTGGCGCAGAGCAAGCGATCCTCGAGCGCCGGCTGGGCCGGGTTGAAGCCGGCGACGAACTCGCGTGGTGTGGTGTCGGTGCCGCCGGCGATGGCAAAGGCGTCGAAGCCGCCGTTCCACGTGCCGACCCCGATCCGCTGCTCCATACCGTCGTGCAGCGCGTGCCACCAGGTGCCGCGGACCTGGGAGATCCCGGCCCCGGCCGGCGCCTCCCAGCGCCAGCGGGCATAACGGGTGCCGGACACGGTCGCCTGGCCATCGCGGGTGAAGCTCTTCAGGTGGGCGCCATCGAAGGGGTCCTGACCAGCCGGCGGGACACACCAGCCGTCGGGACGGAACTTGGCGCCACCGGTCGAGTCGGCCCAAGTCGCGTCGGCGCCGATGTACCAGCCGCACTGAGCGACCGCGTACTTGCCCGCCGTCGCCTCTTTGGCCGCCAAGAGGAGCAGCGCAAGCGCAAGCGCCACTCCCATCGCGATCAGCCGTGCCAAACCACCGCGCGTCCCCGACATGAATCCTCCTTCGCTCGACAGCATCTGGAGGGGCTAAGGGCACAGCGGTGAAATCTCTCCCCCCTACCCCGCCGAACCGGCGGGCGCTGCCGCGGGGGCGCCTTTGCGAGAATGGCCTCAATGTCACTTCCCACGCAGGATCAGATAACCGAGAAGCTGCGCGCCGTCATCGACCCCGAGCTGCGCCGCTCGATAGTCGAGCTGGGCATGGTCCGCTCGATCGAGGTCAAGGAGGACGGCCGAGTCGAGGTCGTGGTCTCGCTGACCACGGCGGGCTGCCCGATCCGCTCCCACTTCGAACAGGCGGTCGCCAAACAGGTCTCCGAGCTGGACGGCGTGACCGCCGTCGCGGTTGGCTTCGACGTGCTCTCCGACGAGGAGAAAGGCGCCCTGCAGAAAACGCTCGGCCGCGGCAAGCTGCCGGCCGGCGCCCTGGCCCAGGTCAAAAACGTGATCTGCGT
>Ga0157374_10004649_pt1 | contig 11511 bp, 11 predicted proteins | sample M25metaG_FD_115308 | JGI IMG/M metagenome (GOLD analysis project Ga0157374, IMG submission 115308) | Miscanthus rhizosphere microbial communities from Kellogg Biological Station, Michigan, USA - M2-5 metaG | ecosystem: Host-associated > Plants > Roots > Rhizosphere > Soil | place: USA: Michigan... | reverse complement strand
CGCCGTCGGCTTGCCGGAGAACCCGAAGCCTGGAATCGACGGAATCACCAGATGGAATGCGTCCGACGCGCTGCCTCCGTGTGCCGTCGGATTGGTCAGTGGCTCGATGATCTTCAGCTGCTCGACGATCGAGCCGGGCCAGCCGTGCGTGACGATCAGCGGCAGCGCGTCCTCGTGCCGGGAGCGGACGTGGATGAAGTGGATGCCGAGGCCGTCGATCTCGGTGATGAAGTTCGGCAGCGCATTCAGCCGCGCCTCGCATGCGCTCCAGTCGTACTCGGTGCCCCAGTAGCGCAGGAGATCCTGCATCATCGCGAGCGGAACGCCCTGCGAGTCGTCGGTGACCGTCTCGCGCTCGGGCCACCGGGTGGCCGAGATCCGGCGGCGGAGGTCGTCGACGGCCTCCTCCGGAAATCCGACGGTGAACGGGCGGATCGCCCGGTTCGCAGCCACCGACGCGTCGGTCTCTGTTGAAGATACGGCCACAGCGTCCCCCATCCGTCGTCCACGGCCCACCGGCAGGCACCACCAGAGGCGGTCGCGCGGCGAGCGTTCGTCCCAGGCATCGGGAGTGCTCGCGGAACAGCCGGCGGCTTGTCGTCGTCTCCGACCCTAGCCGCAGGAGACCGAACAAGCAACGATGATCACCAGATCGCAACAACTGGCTCCGAAGAGCCGCAGCCTGTCCGGCGCTGCCGTGCGAGGCCGGCGTCCCGAACGATCGGCGTGCATCCAGTAGGGTCGAGCCACATGGCGTCCGAGCCAGTTGAACATGCCGGCGGTTCCATCGGTCGCCGGCTGAGGGTCTACGCCTTCCACTGCGGCGGTGACTGGGCCGACTTCGCGGTGAACGACCCATTCGACGAGAACGTCGGGCAGAAGCAGTACAGCCCGTACTTCTTCTACATGGTCGATCACCCCGAGGGACGCGTGCTCTTCGACACCGGCCTGCACCCCGAGATCCGGACGGACTTCGCCGCGCGGATGGGCGGCGCGGCCGGCGCCTTCCCGATCGAGATGCACGAGGACGGACACGTCGTCGGCCAGCTCCGGAAGCTCGGGTTGCGCGCCGAGGACATCGATGCGGTCGTGCAGTCTCACCTGCACTTCGATCATGCCGGCGGATTGGAGCTCGTCGACCACGCGCCGGTCTACGTGCAGACCGCCGAGCTGCGGACGGCACGCAACCCTCCGCCGTACCAGGCCGACCTCTACATGCCGGCGGACTTCGAGCACGACCTCGACTGGCGACTGCTCGACGGAGGCCATGACCTCTTCGGCGACGGCGCCGTGCGGATCGTCTCCACACCCGGCCACACGCCGGGGCACCAGTCGCTCCTCATCACGTTCGAGGAGCGCCCACCGCTCGTTCTGCTCGGCGACGCTGCCTACAGCCTCGAGAAGATGCGTCAACGCCGACTGCCGGCGATCGTCTGGAGTCCCGACGCCATGGTGGAGTCCTGGGAGCGGATCGAGCGCATCGAACGCGACACCGGCGCCGAGCTGCGCTGCACCCACGAGGCCGACTACTCGGGCGTCCCGATCTCGCCGTCGGCATGGTGGAGCTGATGGTTGCTCACACACGCCGGCCGACCACCGGGCAGGCGGGGCTAGAGTCGCCCGTCAATGGCGAGTGACCTGGTCGCACGGCTGACCGCCGCCGATCCCGGCGTCGTCGTCGTGCCGGGGTCGGAAGACTTCGATCGCCGGCGGCGGATCTGGAACGCCGTGGCCGACCGGCACCCGGCCGCGATCGTCCGCCCGACGAGGGCGGATGGCGTTGCGGCCGTCGTCCGCGCGGCTGCGGACTGCGACGCCCTGCTGAGCGTGCGCTGCGGCGGCCATAGCTTTCCCGGCCACTCGACGTGCAACGGCGGGGTGGTGCTGGACCTGTCTGCGATCAACTCGGTGTCGGTCGACCCCGCCACCGGGCGCTGCATCGTCGGCGGCGGGGCGCTGCTCGGCGACGTCGACCGCGCCTCGCTACCTTATGGCCTGGCGGTCCCGGCCGGCGTCGTGTCGCACACCGGCATCGGCGGGCTCACGCTGGGCGGCGGGATGGGGTGGCTGAGCCGGCTGCACGGCCTGACGATCGATTCGCTCGTCGGGGTCGACATCGTCACCGCCGACGGCGCGCTTCGGCGCGCGACCGCAGAGCGGGAGCCGGACCTTTTCTGGGCGCTGCGCGGCGGCGGCGGCAACTTCGGCGTCGTGGTCGCATTCGAGGTCCAGGCGCGGGGGGTGGGGCCGGTCTCGGCCGGGAGGTGGGTGTATCCGCTCGCGGAGATCCACGAGGCCATGGCCGGCGCGGCGCTGATTGCCGCCGACGCCTCCCGGGAGCTCACGATCTCGTTCTCCGTGACCCGGCTCGGCGTCGCCCTCACCGCGTTCTGGACCGGCCCGCCTTCACGCGCCGACGCCGCGCTCGCGCCGTTCGGACGGCTCACCGCCTCGGCGGCCGGCGGACACGGCCCGGTCTCGTTCCTCGACCACCAGACCCGGAACGACCACCATTCCGCCTGGGGCCGCCGCTACTACGCGAAGGGAGGATTCGTCCGCGACGTCGACGCCGCCCTGGTCGACGGCATCGCTGCCGCGATCGCCGAGGGGCCGACCGACCACTCCGAGGTCTACCTCCCCCAGCTCGGCGGAGCGGTCATGGACGTCGACGAGGACGCGACGGCCTACTCGGGCCGCGAGGCGGGCTTCTACTGGCTCGTCGAGCCGATCTGGGACGACCCTGCCGACGACGTGCGCTGCCTGGAGTGGGGCCGGCGTCACGGCGGCCGGCTGGCAGCGCGCTCGATGGCCACCAACTACGTCAACGAGCATGCCGACACCGGCGGCGACTTCCCGGAGCAGGCATACGGCAGATCGAAGTACCAGCGCCTCCGCGAGATCAAGAGGCGCTGCGACCCCGCGAACCTGTTCCGGCTCAACGCCAACATCGAGCCGGCCGGCGCGGCGGCGGGATCACCGGGTGTCGCCGATGCGGCGCCGCCTCGGACGCTACGGGTTTGACGGCAGGGGCAGCTGCCGCAGCAATCACAAGACTGCTCCCCTGGGTGGTTCGAGTCGGCCCGGACAGGCATTGGGACGAGCCGCCAGGGGCTATTTCTGGCGACCCGTCCGGCTGATCGCCCGACGCCGGGGTATGGCATCGGGTGGTCGGGAATACACCGGCCGTCCGATCCACCAAACATGGTTCGCTCGACCAGCAGGCGGCCGTTTCTTGCGCCGCAATACCGGGTCCTCGAACCCGCGCTTATGGGCGGTTCCGGGTGAGTGCCTACCGATGAGAGGATGGTGGGCGTTGGAGGGCGGGATCCCGGAGCAGCGCCCTTCCCCGTGCCGTCAGCTCACCGCAGCACTTGCCGGGGCCGTGGCTTGTCAGCAGCCCGCGGCGTCGCGCTTCGGCAACCATCCGCTCCACGTGCAGGGCAGGTTCGTCGATGGTCGGCGGGACGAGGGCAGTGGCCGCCAGGATCGGCGCAGGGTTTCCTACGCGGGCTGCAGCGACATACGCGGCCGCATAGAGGGCCAGCTCGTGATCCGACGGCGACGGGCCGGCTCCCGCCGCCCGGCCGCTGACGCTGAGCACTTCAACGAGCTCCTCACGCGACATGGAGAGGGTGTTCTCGACTCCAAGGGCGTTCGCCATCGCGAAGAGGTCGGCACGGGGCAGGGTGTCCACCGTGCGGGGCACGGCGGACAGCCACGGATGCTTCTCCGGCGGCACCGAACCGGCCGGCTGAGCGGGGACGGCGAGGGTGGGTGCCCGCGACGACGGCGGATCGGCGACGACCGGGCGCGCCGGACCACCGAGCGGCGCCGCCCCGCGGGACCGCCGGCGGGAATGGAGCCAGGCGATCGTCGCGACGAGCACGGCGGCTGCGCCGGCAATCATGGTCCACACCCGCCGGGAGACATGCCGGCTCTCGGATGGGGTCACACGCGCCGACGTGTCAGCGCGCGCCGAGCCCGACGGTGGTGGTGGCTGCGTCCGCCGTGGGTGCGTCGGCTGTTGCTGGGTGGCCGGGGATGTCCGCAGCCGTGGGCCCAGCGGGAACTTCGACCACAGCCGCTCAACGCCGGCGTGGTCGTGTCCTACTGCGTATGTGCGCTGCGCGCCGACCGAGGTCGCGACGAGCGTTGCGACGAGGACGAGGGCGACGCGACGGGCGAGTGCATAGGCGACCATGGCGAGCCTCCACCGCCGTGATTCCCAGTCTGTGCCAGCCCAAACCCGCCCGGATGCTGGTGTTTCGTACCCAGCAAGAACTGGAAATACGTCTGTGCGAACCAAGTCGGTTGCCATTGAAGGAGGCATAGGTGCACCCCCACCCGGCGGCGCCCAAAACGACGAGAGCGAACATGCTTCGCCGGGCGATCGTCGGTAGCGGCGCCGTGGCGGCCGGTGCTGTCGTGGGCGCCGGGATCCCCGACGAGTCGTTCTCCGACCCCTCGCCGGCGCAAGACGCACGTATCCTCAACTTCGCCCTGCAGCTGGAGTACCTGCAGGCCAGGTTCTACGCAGAGGCGCTCCGCTCCGCCGGCTTGACGGGCGAGCTCCACGAGTTCGCCCGCGTCGCCGGCGCCCACGAGCGGGCTCATGTCGCCTTCCTCGAGAAACACCTCGGCCGCCGGGCGAAGACGGCGCCCCCGCTGCGGTTCGGCGAGGCGATCCGTGACCCCCACCGCTTCGCCGCAGCCGCGGTCACCCTTGAGGACCTGGCTGTGGCCGCGTACAACGGGCAGGGGACGAACCTGACTCGACCGGCGCTCGCCGCCGCCGTCGAGATCCTGTCGGTCGAGGCGCGGCACGCCGCCTGGGTGCGTGACCTCGTCGGGAAGCTGCCCGCGACCCGTGCGCAGGATCCGCTCTGGAGCGCGACGAAGGCGACTCACAAGCTCATGCAAACGGGGTTCGTCGAAGCGTGAACGAGCGGCCTTCAATCCTGGACGGGCTCGACCCCGAGGGGCGCGTACGCGAGTCGCTCCTCGAGACGCTAGGGATCGGCAGGACCGAACTGCTGCTCGCGGCCCTCGCCGGTGCCGCAACGTGGACGGCCGGCCACGCGTCGCATGCCGCCGGAGCCGGCCTCACGGAGAACGACACCCGCATCCTCCGATTCGATCTGCAGCTCGAATACCTGCAAGCGACCATGTACACGCAGGCGCTTCGGCTGGGGCATCTGCGCCCGGCCGTCCGCGACGCCGCCAGGGTGGTCGGCGCGCACGAGTGGGCGCATGCCCACGCGCTGAAGACGATCCTTGGACGACGCGCCGTGCCCCCCGGGTTCTTCGACTATCACGGCGTCACCGAGGACGAGCACGCGTTCCTGCGTCCGGCTGTCGCGTTCGAGGATCTGACCGCAGCCCTCCTCAAGTACCAAGCCATCCGCCTCGATTCGCGCGCCGTGCTCGCCGCCGCCATTAGCCTTCACTCCGTCGAGGCCCGCCATGCGGCATGGCTGCGACGGATCGCCGGCGTGCTCCCGACGCTCACCGCATTCGACCGCCCCGCTTCGCAAGCCAAGATGCGCGACCTGATCCTCTCGACGCACTTCGTGGCGGAAGACCCGACGACCGGCGCGAGACGAGCGCCCGGGTTCACGGGCTGAGCATGCGGAACCGACGGCCGGTCATCGCGGCCGTGCTCACGGCCGCGACGATGGTCTCCGCAGCGGCGCTCGCAGTGGTGGCGCTCCACGGTCGGGGCGCGCCCGCCGCCGGCGACTCCGCGCCCGGCGGAACACGCATGGCCCACCTGTCCGCCGACGCGGCCGCGCTCGCTCCTCCGGCCAAGCCGGCCTTCACGGTGGCGACGCCGCGGCCGCTCCGACTCTCGAGCCGCGTCTCGATGTGGGCGCCGGTGATCCTTCCCACTGTCGCCCGAGCGCGTCCGCGGGCACATGCGCACATCGTCGCCAGGATCTCGACGCGAACGCCCGAAGGAACGACGAACATCCTGCTCGCGCTCGGCGTCCGCCGGGATGCGATGCACCGCCTCTGGGTGCATGTCCGACTCCCAATCCTCCCGACCAACACGACAGGCTGGGTCCGGCGCACCGCCCTCGGCGGCTACCGGTTCGTGCGCACGCGACTCGTCGTAGACCTCCATGCTCTCGAGGCCACGCTCTACCAAGGTCGCAAGGCGCTGTTCCACGCTCCCGTGGGCGTCGGGGCGATCGGCACCGCGACCCCGGTCGGCCGGTTCTACATCCGCGATCGCCTCACACGCTACGCCAGTCCGTTCTATGGACCGATCGCCTTCGGGACAAGTGCCCGGTCTCCCGTCCTCACGGACTGGCCGGCCGGCGGGTACATCGGCATCCACGGCACAAACGAACCCAAGCTCATCCCCGGCCGTATCTCACACGGCTGCATCCGCCTGCGAAACGCGGACATCCGCCGCCTGGCCACACTGATGCCAATCGGAACACCGGTAGCCATCGAGTCGGGCCGATGACAAGGGTCACGGCAGCCACCCGCCGAGTTTGACGCGATCGTCACGATGTGAGAGGGTGCCTTGGAGGGCGGGTCGATGCGATGCGACGGTGCGCCGGACTGGCCTCGGGCCGGCTCGGCGGGCAGTCGGAGAGCGGGGAGACGATGGCAGGTCATGACGAACGCTCGCGCCCGCGGCTGGTGCTGCCGGCCGTGCGGCCGTTCGGGAGCATCAGGCGCCTGGTCGGTTGTGCGGCGGTCGGAACCGTGTCCCTGGTGTGCGTCGCTTCCACGGCGTCGGGCGCGGTTTCCCAATTTCCTGTTCTGACCACTCCACGAGACGAGATCTTGCCAGCCGCAGACGTGTGGTTCATGTGGACGCAGAACAGCGGCGCTCACCCAAACCGGTACATGGAGTATGTCGAAAAGAACCCAGCCCAATCGGGTGGGCCGTGCTGTCGAATGCGGGTGAACGCCGTCGGAACGCAGGGCTTCCCGGGTGGCATCCTCCCAACAGGACGGCTCATCTATCAGCAGGTCAAGCGACGCCAGTCCGACCTCAAAGTCTTCGACATGTCGACACGTCTCCGGAGAAACCCGCCCGTCGGCGTGAATACGCCAGGCTGGGAGTATCAGCCCAGCGCCTCAGGCGCGTGGATCTTGTTCGGACGGTTGAAGGTCTCCACCCATCGTCGAAAGATCGTCCTCTTCGACCTGTTCTCCCAACGACTGATCGTGCTCGCCGACAGGCCGGCCGGCCCGGCGAACAATCCATCCGCGACACCCGGCCAGTTGAACGGCAATTTCGCGGTGTGGTCGCAATGCACCGCGACCGCCTGCAACGTCTGGGAGTACGACATCGCCACGGCAACGAAGACGCGCCTGCCAAACGCGACGCCTGGCCACTACAACTACGCGCCGTCGGTCGACACGGCCGGGACGGTCTACTTCGCACACGGTGGGCGCACCTGCGGCGGCGCCAAGATCGAAAAGGAGCCGCTGGGCGGCGCCGCATCCATCATCGCGTCCGTGGGCAATCAGGACGTCTCGAGCTCGTCCTTCGCGAACCACTTCGGCAATGCCACTCCGAGCCTGTTGTTCGCCAGGTATGACTGCAAGAGCGGTTCACACGACATCTCTGGGCTCTATAACCCGTGAGGTGGAGGGGCCGGCCTACGACGCGAGGTCGACCGCGGCCTTCGCGATGATCGCAAGCCCGATCACCGCGAGCACGACGACGCTGATGGTCTTCGAGTTCAGGGTCAGCCAGCGCCGAAACGCGGCGAGCGCGGCCCCGGCCCGCTCGGGAAAGACGAGCGCGACGACGATCGGCGCCGCGATGGTGACGATGGACGCCGCGCCGTAGACGGCGAGCGCCACGATCTTGTCCAACGTGCCCACGTGCGCCTTCAGGATCTCGAGCGCCGCCACGATCGTGATCGAGTAGGTCAGCATGAAGGCGCCGGCGGCGAACGCGACCGCCCAGTGACGCCCGACCAGTCGCGTCAACCACTCCGGGCTCGGATCCCTGGGCGTCTCCTGCGACGGACGCCGACGCACCGCCGCCGCCCCAACGAGCAACGCCGCCCCGATCGCCAGCTCCGCGATCGACGCGGCCCGGGACGGCGTCGTCTGCGAGCGTTGGAAGTCGAGCGCCGGGAAGACCACGAGCACGACGCCGAAGAGGGCGATCGCCGCCACCCAGCCCACAACGAACGCGACACCGCGGCGGACGCCCGCGCTCATCTCCAGGATCACGAGCACCGCAAGCACCGACGTCGGGCTCGACACGGCCACCGCCAGGCCCAGCAGCGCGACCGACACGATCAGCGTCTGCACGCGCGGGCCTACTTCCGGACGCGGAAGCGCAGGATGGTGGCGTCGCCCGAGGGCCGGCTGCCGATGGGCTCCAGGTCGACGCGGGCGAGGCCCGACGGCGAGAAGCGGACGCCGTCGCCGAGCAGCACCGGCAGCACGTACACCAGGATCTCGTCGACCAGCCCGCGCCCGAGGCACTGCCCCGCCACATCGGCGCCCAGGATCTCGAGGTTCCTGTCGCCCGCAGCGTCGAGCGCGGTGGCCACCGCGGCGCCGATGTCGCCGCTCAGGATCGTGACGTCCGGGTCGGGTGGGTCCAGCGGCCTGTGGGTGAGCAGGAAGAAGGGGCCGGCGAAGGGGTAGTCGTTGCTGCCGGGATCGTCGGCCTCCATCTCGTCGCCGACGTCCCAGGTGCGGCGGCCGATGAGCATGGCGCCGGTGGCGGCGGCGATCTCCGCGAGATCGCCAGGCGCGAGGAAGTCGCCGAGCCGGCGTCCATCGCCGCCCCAGTCCATCGCATGTCCCGGGCCGGCAATGAAGCCGTCCAGCGACATCGACCTGTTCACGACGACCTTGGCCTCTCCCATGCCCGGCGCATTGTCGCATCGCCGGCCCGGCGCTGCGCCTCAGCGGGGTGCCCGGGTTCCGGTAGGATCGCCGCCTCGCGAACCACGGGACAGGAGGAAACGATGTTCTCCAAAGTCGTTGTCGCACTGGACGGATCCGAAGCCTCCGAGCGCACGCTGCCCGTGCTTCGGGAGCTGGCAGGGCCGGAGGGTGTCCGGGTCGAGATCGTGCACGTGCGCGAGCGGCTCGTCGGGCGGCCCGCCGGGCCGCTGCACGTCAACGAGGACGAGCTGACCGACCGCGTCAAGGCCCGGGCGGATGAGCTGGCCCAGGCGGGGTACGACACGCACCTGCACGTCGAGCCGACGGTCGGCACCCAGCCCGCCCACATCATCGCCGAGCACGCCAGGGCGTGCGGCGCGGACCTGATCATCACCGGAACGCGCGGTCACGGGCCGGTTGCCGGCCTGCTGCTCGGATCGGTGGCGACGCGCCTGCTGCACGTGGCGCCGTGTCCGGTCGTCGTCGCTCCGGCCAACGCGCCCGACGCGACCGGGTCGCAGACGGCCGCCACGGCCACCACCACGGCCTAGGTCAGCGCAGCACCAGGAGGTCGAGCCAGTTCCCGTGCGGCTTGCGGGCGCCGCCCGCCTCGGCGTGCCGCACGGCCCGGCGCAGACGCTCCTTCCCGCGCCGGAACTCGTCGTCGGAGAGACTCCGCATCGTGGTGTCGGCACGGCGCAGCGTGTCGGCCCTGGAGAGGAGGTCGGCGAGGCCGGTCGTCTTCCAGTCGCGCACCTGCTCGAGCGCCTCCCTGTGGAATCCCGCCGCCGCGAACGCCGCGCAGGTCTCGTCGAGCGACGGGTAGGTGGCGGCCATGCGGGCGGTCTCGGGGAACCAGCGGACGGTCTCGATCGCGTCGCGCGTCAGAGGGCCGGAGGGCTCGTATCTGTCCGGGAACGCCTGCCGGATGAGGACGGGCGCACCGGGGCGAAGGACGCGGCGGATCTCGCGCGCGGCGCCCGCCAGATCCGGGATGTGGTGGATCACGAGCGAGAGCCAGGCGCCGTCTGCCGCGGCATCCGCCAGCGGCAGGGTGCCCGCGTCGCCGGCGCGCGCGCCGATCGACGACGTCCGCGGGATGTGCTCCCGCATCGCCGCCGACGGCTCGACCGCGACCACGCGGATGCCGAACCAGTCGCTGAACGCGGCCGAGAAGACACCGGTGCCGGCGCCGACGTCCACGAGCGTCATCCCCGGCGCCGGGCGCAGGTGGCGCCGGACCGCCTCACGCCACTCCCCGAGCCCGTCCCGCGGGAGCTCCCGCGCCGCCTTGAACGCCGCGGCCGTTCCCTCGTCATAGCTGATCCTGGCCATGTCGCCCCCTGTTCGAATATAGCTACGATGCTATATCGCGTGGACGCTATGGTCAAACGGCGATACCGGAGCGGATCAGGCCAGGGTGAACCGGGTGACGAGGTCGGCCAGGCGGCTTGCCGTCGTGGCCAGCTCGCCCGCCGACGCCGCCACCTGCTGGGCGCCCGCGCTCGTCTGCTCCATCGACGCCGACACCTGCTCGGTGGCTCCCGTGGTCTCCCGGGCCACATCCGCGACGTCCGCCGTTGCGGCCGAGATCGCCTGCATCTTCGCCGTCACGTCGACGACCGCGTCGGCGATCGAGGTGAACGCCTCGCGCGTGCGGTCGACGATCGCGACCCCGTCCTCGGTGCGGCGGGCGCCGTCGGTGACGACCGTCACCGCCTGGTCGGTGTCGGACTGGATCTCGCCGACCAGGCCTGCGAGCTGCGCCGTGGCGGTCTGCGACTGCTCGGCCAGCTTACGTACCTCCTCGGCCACGACGGCGAACCCGCGCCCGTGCTCGCCGGCGCGCGCGGCCTCGATGGCCGCGTTCAGGGCGAGCAGGTTGGTCTGCTCGGCGATGCCGCTGATCGTCTCGAGGATGCCGCCGATCTGCTCGGACTTGGACGCAAGCAGGCGGATGGCGGCGGTGACGTCGCCGCTGGCCGCCATGACGGCGCCCATGGCCTCGGACGCCTCGGCGGCCGCGCCGGAGCCGCCGTCGGCGACCGAGCGGGCGTGCTCGGCGGCCTCGGCCGTCTCCTGGCTCGCCGCGGTTGCGGCGGCGACCAGCTGGGACTGGCGCTCGGCGCCGTCGGCGACCTCGCGGATGGCTCCCGCGATCTCGCCGATCCCGCGACCCGACTCCTGGGCCGAGGCCGCGATCTCCTCGGACGACGCCTGCACGGTGGTGGCGACGTCGGCGACCTCGCCGATGAGGCTGGCGAGCGCGTCGCGGCTCTGGTTGTAGGCGACGACGGATGCCAGAGTCGCCTCACGGATGGCGTTGACCGCGTGCGCGGCCTCGCCGATCTCGTCCCGGCTGATGCGGTCGACCGCGGGCGCGGTGGGCTCGAGCTCGACCCGCAGGTCGCCCTTCGCGATCGCCTCCAGCCCGTTGCGCAGGCCGGCGGCGCAGTGCTCGCGCAGGTGCCTGAGGCAGTCGAGCACGGGGGCGATCGATGCCATCTTGCTGCGATAGAAGCCCGCGAACAGGTAGAAGGCCAGCAGCAGTGTGACGAGGGCGATCGCCTCGACGACCCGCTCGGCGTGCGTGAACCGCGCCTTGCGCGCGACCAGGAGGGCGTTCAGGTGGGG
>Ga0157374_10004644_pt1 | contig 11518 bp, 3 predicted proteins | sample M25metaG_FD_115308 | JGI IMG/M metagenome (GOLD analysis project Ga0157374, IMG submission 115308) | Miscanthus rhizosphere microbial communities from Kellogg Biological Station, Michigan, USA - M2-5 metaG | ecosystem: Host-associated > Plants > Roots > Rhizosphere > Soil | place: USA: Michigan... | reverse complement strand
CGGGTTAAAGGACGACAATACCAGCGAAGGATAACTACCGGCGACAACAATTGTTATCAGCAGCAGTCCTCCCATTAATATCAAAACAACCGGGTTATACAGGAATGAATTATCGATATGCAATTTTAACGCGTTGAGGAACAAAGGCTTAATAACGAAGCAGAGGAAATATCCAATCACAAATGAAATGAGCGCGAATAAGGCTGATTCCACATAGAACTGCTTTGCTATATTCTTCCTGCTGGCCCCTGTTACTTTACGCACACCAACCTCCTTCGCCCTTAAGGTGGCCCTGGCGGTCGACAGGCTCATGTAATTGACCAGCGCAAGTAACAATACCAAGATAGCTACTATCGGGAATATCGTGAGGTATTTGGTATTGGTGGTATCGTCAAAATTATTTTCCAGGTGCGTAGCCGCAAGCGGCAGTAATGAAAATTTCTCATCGTCGAAAGCCTTCTTGTCATTTTTGATGATGGCCTGCATTACACGTTTAACTTCGGCAGTGTCCTTCCGGTCCTTCAATAACAAATAAACATTGAACGAGCCGGGACCTATCCCACCCTGCTCACCGATCCGCTGAGCAAAACTTTTCATCAATGGCAGGCTTGAAGCCGAAGCTATAAAATTGAAATTGACGGACGAATTTGAAGGTGCATTCTCGGCAACACCCGTTACCAGGTAAGTAACCGCGGTATCGGTTTTTATTGTCAGTGTTTTGCCTATCGGGTTGGCATCGGCAAAATACTTTTTGGCCATGTCTTTGGACAGCACCACAGAGAACGGCTTACTCAGCGCATCTGAAATGCTTCCGGAAGCCAGTTTGAACGAAAAGAACTTGAAGAAACCTGCATCCGCAAACAGCAATTTCTTATCCGCGAATTTGGTATCCGGCTTTGCAGGATCGGATACGATCACCTGGCCGCCATAATCCATTGTACGCAGGTAGTCTTCAACTTTGGGTTGATTTTGCTTCACTACAGGGCCGGTGCCATAGCTCATGTAAGCCATAGTCAAAGGCTGGCCACCTATCTTGATCGTCGCATGCAAAGTATATATCTTATCGCCGTTTTTATGAAAACGGTCATAACTATGCTCATGCGCCACATATAGCATAATAAGCATACACACAGCCAAACCCGTAGCCAGGCCGGTGATATTGATCACACTGTAAAGCCGTTGACGCAGCAGGTTGCGCCAGGCTATCTTCAAATAATTTTTTAGCATACCGATCTGATTTGATTTCACAGGCAAAATTGCCGTTGCAAACCGGTCATAACTTCTCAAATTATAAGTTGGGTAATCTTTTTTCAGGCTATTTTTATATTCCAGCGGGTTTTCGCCGGTTATCTGCTTGAAAATACGGCTAAATGTGCTTTGCGAATTGAAGCCTGATTCATAAGCAATACCCAGCAGTGTAATATGGCCAAAGGCAGGGTCCTGCATTTTACGGATCACCTCCTGCACGCGGTATTCATTAATAAAATCGTTGAAGTTTTTTTTGAGCACCGCGTTGAGTATCCGTGACAATTCATGGGTATGCAGACCGAGTTTTTCTGCGAGCGAGGCCAGGCTTAACTCGGGGTCTTGGTAGTAGTAGTTTGCTTTAACGGTCTTCTTCAGCCAGCCGGCTTTTTGCTTCAATTCCGAAGGAAGCAATGGTTTATTGGGAGCTGCCTCTAAATCTACTTCTGACCTTAAATGAGCCGTGGCCGCTATCCAGATCATCATCGCCGCGATGAGGACATACATGGGGTAACTGCTGTAATGACCGTGCCCCCAATAATTGACAAGCGCGAGCGGTATCCATAACAGCCATACCAGGCTAAAGCCTTTAAGTAAAATATGCAGCCACCGCAATTCATTACGGTAACGATCTCCGCCACTAAATTCGAGTTGACTGTAAAAACGTTCTATTAGTCTATGTGATAAGTACAGGTAAATAGCGACCGAACAAAACGTAAGGTACTGCAATAACGGGTCCGGCAAGTTAATTTGCTCCAACAATACCGGGATAAAATGCAGCCAGTCCTTCCGGCGAAATTTATATTCCGGTCGGGTCTGTTTTAATACATAAAAAAAGATGAGCGGGCCAAACGCCAATGAAAATTGCAGCGGCAGCCGGCTATCGATGTTTAATACCCTGAACATCCACAAAACAACCGTGAACAGTGCGAGGCTAAGAAAACGGCTTGCGATCCTGCTCTTCCCTTTCTTAAACAAAAGCAACACGCTCAAAGTCAGCCCGATAAATATCGTTCCCAGGAAGAGAAGATCATACAGGCTGATATGGAACGTATATGGATTCAAAGTTTACAAATATAAGCCGATAGTCCACAGTTTTTCGAGATTGGCTATAGACTATCGGCCATAATCTATAAACTTATTCAGAGCGCAAACTCTTCACCGGGCTTACCATTGCGGCCTTGATAGTATGATAACTCACCGCTACAACGGCTGTCAATACCGCTATCAGGCCGGAAACCGCAAATAATATCCAGCCGGTATGAACATGGTAAGCAAAGTTTTCAAGCCAATGGCTCGTAAAATATGTCGCTATCGGTGCAGCGATGACAAACGCCACTATAGCCAGGATCAACGTCTCTTTATTTACCAGTATGAACAAGTTCGTCACCGATGCGCCCAAAACCTTGCGGATACCGATCTCTTTGGTCCGGTTAATCGTCGTTAAACCTGACAATCCGAATAATCCCAGGCAAGCTAACAATATGGCCACACCACAGGCCACGTTGATGGTATTCGTCCAGCGCATATATTCGTCGTAGCTTTTAGCCACATCCTGGTCCATAAAACTAAAAACGAAAGGCAGGTTACCCGTAAGCTTATCCCATTGGGCCTTTACCCGCGATACTTCATCCGGAACGTTCTGACCGGCGGCTATTCGCACCCATATCCTACCCGTAGGTTGTTTGTTAACCACAAAATAGCTGGGCTCTATCTTCTTGGTCAGGTCCTCGGTATGGTAGTCCTTGCAAACGCCTATGATCAGGCCCGCCATTTGATCGTTATACACACCTACTTCAGGTTTTCCGAGCAAATTATACAGGCTTTCGTTCACCACCATATTGTGCCTTGCCGTATTGAATTTGTGTGTGCCTGTTACCACCGTATTAATGCTATCGCTGGCAATAGCACGGTTAAAACTACGCCCTTTAATGATCGGTACCTTCATGAAGGAAAAGAAGTTGAAATCAACATTCAGCTCCTGCAGCATTATTTCCTGGCCGTTTATCAGGTACCTGTTATGGTTACCCCCGCCAAAATCGCCGGACGCAGTAGTAACATCTTTAATACCTGGCTCAGTAGCTCCGTAGTTGTACATTCTCTGTTTGAGCACCGTGATCTTTTCCTTGTCCATCCAGTTATAGGGCGAATTGATTATCATCACCTGGTCCTTATCAAAACCCATGTCGGCATTATTGATATAATGCATTTGCTTGTTAATAACCAGCGACGAAATGATAAGCACCACGCAAACTGTAAACTGAACCACAATAAGCAGCCGTGACAAAATGGGATTGATCTTATAGGCCGAAAAACTTTTCATGATGCTTAGCGGTTTCAGGCCCGACATGGCTAGCGCCGGGTAAACGCCAGCAATAAGGCCAAGGAGAATCGCCAGTACAACCAAAAACAATGCAATTCCTGCAAACGGAATATTGGCGATGTCGATCGGCGCATTCGTCAGCTTCCCGAAGACAGGCAAGAATGCCAATCCAAGTAAAAGCCCGAAGGCCACAGATATCAAAGCGATCAATTGGGTTTCGGTATAATATTGAACGATGACCTGGATACGCCTGGCACCTATGGTTTTACGTATCCCAACGTCCTGCGAACGCGAAAAAGTATTCGTGAGCGTGATCAGGATATAATTCAGGCAGGCGATGAGCATAATAACCACGGTAAGGCACACCAATTGGTAGATATTCTTCAGATCGGTGTAATGGTACCACCACGCCTGGTTATAGTGCGCTTCGGAAAAAGGCCTCAAAAAGAAATGAAACGGAACGATCTTGGCTTTCGGATCGTACTTTTTTTCATTTTCGTAAAACGGCTTAAAATAGTTCACCGCAAAGGCATCCAAATTGGCCTTAAATGCGGAGGGGTTGGTGCCATTTTTCAGCTTGATGACCAGCGGTGTGCCGAATGATTCAACACCCCTTGCCATATTACTCTTGTAATCCGCATTGGATTCCATACTCATCACCAGGTCGAACTGGAAACTTGAATTCGACGGGAAATCTTTAAAAACACCTGAGATAATTATGGGCGGCTGCGTCGCTTCGTTTGGCATGGTCAATGTTTTGCCAACCGGGTTTTCATTACCGAAATACTTGCGGGCAAGTTTCTCGCTGATGGCGGCATGATTAAGCTCTGATATAACGGTCTCAGAATTACCCGAGATCAAGGGATAATTGAATACTTTGAAAAAATCAGCATCGACAAATGTCATATTGTCGGTTTCCTTGTAGCTTGTATTGCCTGCCTTTATCGTTTCTTCACCCATTCCTTCAAAACGCACGGCATTTTCTATTTCCGGGAATTCGTTTTTCAAGTCGACCCCCATCGCGGTAGGCGTCTGAATCATGTTCTTTTGCTCGGCATCTTTCATCATGAAAGAGAAGAAACTTTTTGATGGCTTCTCTTTTCTCAAACCGGCGAATACATCGGTTTCCTCTACACGGTACAACCGGTCACCGTCCCTATGAAAGTTATCGAACGATTGTTCGTTTTTTACATATAGATACACCAGTACACAGAAAGCGCTGGCAACGCCAAGACAAGTAACGTTGATAGCCGTATACAGCTTGTTGCGGAACATGTTCCGGAATGCAAGTTTGAAGTTAGTTTTGATCATGACGTAGTTTGCTAAGCTCCGCTTATGAGGAGCATCATGATTCAAAACTACCGGTGGAAACGGTAAACGACGTCCCAAATCGCGAGATGGGAACTCTTTTTTTAACTCCTGCTTATATTCCACCGGGCTTTTCCCCGTCATTTGTTTAAAGATGCGATTGAAAGTGGATTTGGAATTGAATCCTGATTCATAAGCGATTCCCAACAACGTGATATGATCGTAGGCCGGGTCTTGCATTTTTCCGGCCGCGTCACGAACACGATACTCATTAATAAAATCGTTGAAATTCTTTTTAAGCGCAATATTGATAACCTGGGATAACTCACGAGTGTACATTCCCAGCTTTTCAGCCAATGAGCTTACGGTTAATTCCGGGTCCTGGTAATAGCGGTTGGCCTCTGTCGTCTTTTTGAGCCAGCTACCTTTTCTTTTAAGTTCATCCGCAGGCGGCGGCTTTAGCACAGCAGTTTGTAACATTATCCCGGCTTGCGGTCGCAGCAAAGCAGCCATGGCGGTCCAAATGATGATCACCGCAAAAAAAATATAAAAAGGATAGTAACCATGTATCCCCAATTGATCGTGATAACTAAAATAATCAACGGCGGCATAGCCAATCCACAAAACCCACAGTAATGCAGTAGCTGCAAGCAAACGGCGCAGCCAGCGGAATTCAAGAAGGGAGCGATCCATCAGCACAGGCTGCAACCGCCTGTAGAAATTTCGAATGAGCTTGTTAGCGAAAAAAAGGTAGCTGATAACCGAAATAAATATAAGCAATTGCAGTGCCGGGTTCACTACCTGGAAAGCAAGTGTGGCGTAAGTTGTTTGCCCGGTTCGGATACCTTCGCTGATCTCTAAAGCCAGTGCTCCATGTTCAAGCAACAGCGGGCTGAAGTGTAGCAGGTCTTTTAGGGTAAATTTATATTGCGGGTGTGTTATTTTCAGTACGTAAAAATAGATGAGCGGGCCCAGCGCCAGTAAAAATTGCATCGGCATCCGGTCCCAGCCAGGTAGATAGGTTTGTAATTGAATATCAATAGCCAATATTCGCAGCATCCATAAGATCATGGTAAGCAGCGCCAGGGCAAGCAGGCGGTTTGCACCGCGGTTGATGCTTTTGACAAATGTCAATAACATGGCAAAACTAAGCCCGATGAATATCGTTGCAACGAATGCTACATCGTATAATGTAATATGAAGTGTATATGGATTCAACTGTCAGATCACTGTTTAAATAGCTAAAATATCACTCACTCCGCAAACTATTTACAGGGTTAGCTATGGCCGCTTTAATGGTCTGAAAACTAAGCGTAAGCAAAGCCATCAACAGCATACCAGCGCCGCTAAGCGCGAATATCCACCAGCTTATGGTGGTTTTATCGGCAAAGTTTTGCATCCATTTATTCATGGCCAGCCAGGCCAGCGGTGTTACGATCACAAAGGCCAGTAATACCAGTAATACAAGCTCGGTCGAAAGCAGTTTGATGATCTGTGCAACGGTTGCTCCCAGCACTTTACGAACACCGATCTCTTTTGTACGCCTTGTAGTTGTGTACATCGCAAGCCCCAGTAAGCCAAGACAACTGATCAATATCGATAAGCCGGTTGCCCAGGTCAGCAAAGTCGAGGTGTGTTGCTCACTGGTGTACAAATTGGCTATATGTTCATCAAAAAAAGTATAGTCAAAATCCTGGTCGGGATAAAGTTCTTTCCACGATTTTCCGATAGCGGCTATTGCAAGTTTCCATTCATTTCCACCGGCTGTTTGCGGTTTTAAAGCGATGTGAATTGTGCCGCAATATTTATTAGCATACTCCAAACCCAGCGGCTTGATCGGCGCGTGCAGCGATGCCTGGTGGAAATCGGCCATTACGCCAACAACCTGTGTTTTACCAAGAAATTTTCCGACCGCGTCATGCACATTTTTGAAGCCTAATAAATGCGCATAGGTGCTGTTGATCAATATCCCGCGCGAGGCTGTATCAGCTACGCTTATATCTCTTCCGGCCAATAGCTTGATGCGATATACCTTGATATAGTTTTCGTCCCCCGTCTTAGTTTGCAGCTGTGTGGTTATCTCTTTCTTTCCGTCATTGTAAGTGAAGGATGACGAGCCGGCTTCGTCGGACGAAGGCACATCCTGGCCAACGCTCGCCATTTCTACCTGCGTCAGCGCTTTTATCTTGCTGAAGAAGATTTGCCTATGGCCGGGTACTTTGTCCTTCCAGGGCGTATTGATATAAATGATCGCATCTTTTTTAAATCCAAGATCGGTGTGAATAGCATAATATATTTGCTTACTAACCAATATCGTCGCCATAATGAAAAACTGCGCAATGATAAATTGGGATACGGTGAGCGATTTCCGCAGCCAGGCATTTCGTGTTTTGCCCGAGTCTGCAAAAGCCTGTTTTTTTAACACCGATACCGGTTTGTAGCGGGATAGTACCAGCGCCGGGTAAAAGCCGGATAAGAAGCTAACGACGATGGCAAGCCCCAACAGGAACAGCAAAAGGTCTGGCCTGTTTGGAAAATCGGCTTTAATGGCCGGTGAAATAAAACCTGAGAATAGCTTTATAATTACCGGCGCCAGGCAAGCTGCCGCAACCACGGCGACTAACGTCACCAGGAAAGTTTCGCTAAGGAATTGAAAGATCAGCTGTGCCTTTGAGCTCCCCAAAGTTTTCCGGATACCTATCTCCTTTGCACGTTGTGATGCCTGTGCCGTTGTGAGGTTAATAAAATTTATACAGCCCAATATCAGCAGGAACGCGCCAATCACCATCAGGCCATACAGCGTAGTTTTATTTGCAGCCGGGTTGTTAATCGCACCGTAATTACTATTGAAATGCACATCGTTTAAAGGCTGCAAATGCAATAATGTAGTGTTTTTTCCTTTGTATTCCGGGTGTTTAGGTGTGTGTTTGGTGAGTTCGGCGTTCAACTGTTTTTCGATATCCCCCGGCTTTGAACCCCGGGCCAGTTTCACAAAAAACATCGATGCCGATGTCATCCCGCCCCATTCGGTCAATTCGTTTCTCATATCGAACAGTGTCGGGATAGTGGAATAGGAAATGAATTCGGTAAAAGTAAGGTCCGTATTCCCTTCAAATTCCTTTACCACGCCTGTAACAGTAGTTTTTACGGTGTCGTTGTAGATCACTTGCCGGCCGATCATCTGATCATAAGCCAATGAAGGAAAATACTTCTTTGCCTGTTCAGAAGTCAATACCAGCTGGCGCGGAGCATTTAATGAAGCTTTGGCCGAACCTGCGAGCCACTGATAGTTGAATAAATTCAAATACCGCTGATCGGCAAAGGCAACACCGCCATGCCCTTTGAATTTACTCGTAGTCTTGCCGGGAATAGTGATCGTCCAGCCGCTATATTCATAGCATGGCGCCGAGGCTTCGAGGCCGGTTACCTCGGCCGGAACAATGTTAGGCAACGGAGCATTGACGCCACTAATAAAAAAGGCTTCACCGGAATAGTTCAGATTGGTAACTACTCTGTATATCCTGTCGCCGCCTTTGTGAAAGTTATCAAACGTAAAATCGTAGCTTACGATGAGGTAAATTACCAACGCGGCACTTATGCCTACCGAAAGGCCAACTACATTGATGAGCGAAAACAGTTTATGCTGCCAGAAATTACGCCATGCGATCTTTAAATAGTTCCTTATCATGTTAGTTCATTTGTTCACTGGTTCATTAGTATCATTTCACCGATCTCTGATCACTGATTAACTAATCGCTAACCTCAACTATTCCCTACCCTGCCGGCTTCGTCTGCCGCGCTGCCTTCCGACCGTTTTGCCGTTTTGAACGATTTACCAAACCGGTAAGTAAATGCCAGCGTAACTACGCGGGTATCACGGGTGATCTTAAAGTACTCGGTTGCGTTTGGGAAATTGGTAAAGCCGGAAAATGCTCCGGTATACAATATATCCCTTGCTGTTAACTTTAGTGTTGCTTTTTTGTTCAATAGCTGCCTCGAGATGCCCAGTGCCAACTGCCCGGTGGGGTATTGTACCTCCTGAATATCCTGCCTGGCTTTGGTAATATAAAAGCCGGAGATCTCAGCAGTGTAAATCTTCCCGATCGTGAACTGACTGGATGAATTAAGGCTTAGCTGGTCGATCTGCGAGGTATAATTATTGCCGTTGAATCCAACCAACTGTTTATGATTGTATGTAGCCTGCAGATTGAACTGCCACCAATTGAATGGTGCATACGATAAGGCTGAAGTGAGACCGAACACGTTTGTATGCCCAACATTTCCTTGCGAATAAAACAGGATACCTTTCGTGGTATCAGCTAAAAATAACTGCGAAAAGTAGTTATTAATAACACTGTAGGAAACCGTTGTAGTAAGCAGCTCTTTATATTGATGGCTCAGCTCAAAGTTCCAGCTGTATTGCGGCAGCAGGAATGGGTTACCGGTTTGATAGGTGTATTTATTGATGATGAAATAGAAAGGGTTCAGTGTCTGATACACGGGTCTGTCGATACGGCGACCTGCCGTGATTGTAAAGGTATGGGCTGAATCTACCTGGAAGCTTAGATTTGCTGAAGGGAAAAATCCGCCGTAATGCCGGGAGAAAGCAGAATCCTTTTGGATGGCATTGCCCAATTGATCTGCCTGGTAGTTAGTGCTTTCGTAACGAACACCGGCCTGCATATTCACTTTTCCGTATTTACCGTCGATACTGCTGTATAAGGCGTGAATGTTTTCGCTGTATAAGAAGTGATTGTTCTTTGTATTGTCATCTACCCAAGTACCGTTATCAAGATTTTGGTACGACGCCAGGTTATCGGTAGCACTATGCGAAGTTTTGGCGCCGGCCTGGAAATTGGTTTTGATTCCTATTTTGGCCGAATAGTCTACTTTTCCGGAGGAGATGTTGATACTGGTAGGTATCGCTCCGCGTGACTGCTCTATGTAACCTCCCGGCGCCAGGAATTGATTCACAAAATCTTCTGAAGTATTGATCTGGTAATGGAGCAAGTCGAAATCCGCCGTAATATCCTGCTTATCAGAAATAGTATGCCTGGCATTCAGGTTCAATGTGGCATTTTTATAGCCCGTGACATTTTTATTGGTAGTAGCGATCGTAGAGTCCGTTGCTCCTGTGGGTTCTTGCCACGTTGCGGTCGCGTAATTATTGCCGGCGCGATGAATGGCCGTTGCACCTAAGATCAACCCAATTGTTGTTTTCGGACTAACTGAGTAATCTACACCAGTCTTTATCGTATTATTAATAAAGGTGCCAGTGAAATCAGAAGGCTGATTGAGCATTGACGCTAACTGACCAGAGTTGGCATCATAGTACTTTCGCAATGCATACAGGTCGGTGAAATATTTTACATAGTTCAGGTTGTAATTGAGAAAAGTGCTGACCTTACCATTGCGGTAGTTCAGGGTCAGGTTCTCGCCACTTTTGGGATGGACCCCATGTCCAATGGATGAAGTGAATGAGCCGTTAAAACCCTGCTGCTTATTCTTTTTGGTTTTGATATTGATGATGCCCGCATTACCGCTGGCGTCATATTTTGCAGGCGGATTAGGCATTAGCTCGATCTCGTCAACCTGTGACGAGCTCATGCTGCTTAACAAATTATTCAGGTCGCCCGGGCTAAGGTAGGTTGGCTTATCGTCGATCACCACCAGCACGCTTGATTTACCTTTCAGCGAGATAGTTCCGTTTTGATCAACGGAAACGCCGGGGGATTTTTCCAAAACCTCCAGCACGGTAGAGCCCGTGTTGGTTGGCGACGCATCGACATTGATAATCGTTTTGCCTTGTTTCTGCTGGATGTACGATTTTCGCGCCGTGATGCTTACTTCCTGTAATGCATTAGTTAATGCCTTTAGATGACTGGTGTCGCTTACAACGGCTGATGGAAAATGATAAATATGGGTATTACGTTTTTGATAGCCTGTACTGCTCAACTGGAAAGTATAGTCACCTGCCCTGATGTTTTGAAATAAAACTGCCCCTTTGACATCCGACACCGCAGCTTTTACCTGTTTGCTGCTTTGCATCAACTGCACCGTCACACCCGGGAGCGGCTCCAGATTATCATCCAGTACAGTCAGTTTAAAGGCCGATGTGTCGGCAGACTGGCAATAGGCAACCAGTTGTGAACATGCAAGAAATATAAGTACGCAAACTTTTTTCATTCAATTATATTAAGTCACCGGTTAACTATTCACTCCGAGCGCAGGCTTTTAATTGGGTTCATCAACGCTGCTTTGACGGCCTGGTAGCTGATAGTTGCAAAAGCTATTAATATAGCCAATAAACCGGCTGCAACAAACATCCACCATTGCATATTGATGCGGTACGCAAAATCCTGCAGCCACTTGTTCATCAGGTACCAGGCGGCTGGTGTTGCTATCACAATGGCTATCGCTACCAGCTTTAAGAAATCCATTGAAAGCATGCCGGTAATATTGGCCACGCTTGCGCCCAACACTTTACGTACACCAATTTCACGTACCCGAACCTGGGCTGTGAATGTAGCCAGGCCAAGCAAACCAAGGCATGAAATGAAGATAGCGATACCTGAGAAATAATCAAATAATGTAGCCTGACGGCTCTCGCCCCGATAAATGCTATCAAATGTTTCATCCAGG
>Ga0157374_10004640_pt1 | contig 11522 bp, 11 predicted proteins | sample M25metaG_FD_115308 | JGI IMG/M metagenome (GOLD analysis project Ga0157374, IMG submission 115308) | Miscanthus rhizosphere microbial communities from Kellogg Biological Station, Michigan, USA - M2-5 metaG | ecosystem: Host-associated > Plants > Roots > Rhizosphere > Soil | place: USA: Michigan... | reverse complement strand
TATCGTCCGCGGGTGCCGCGGATCAACGCGACCGGATCGCGTTGTTCGCCGTGCCAGGTCACGAGTGGGCCGACATCTTCCTCCCACCATGCTCCGCGGGGCAGGGTCTGACGTACGCGCAGCCGCGCTGCCCTTGCGATCTCGACGACCTCGGCAAAATCCTGTCGCGCGAAGGGACGGCGGCAAGCGGCGTCGATCGGGGCATCAATCGCGTCGGCCACGATCTGGCATGCGGACAGTAGCGGGTCGGTGGAGCTTGCCTTGATCTCTGCTCGATCGAAGCGCTGGACTATGATGGTGGCCAACCGATCGAACGATTCCAGGTTCTGGGCCGTCATGGTCTCGCCGCGGCGAGTGAGCCGCTCGGTCTCGCCGTCACTACGGCGCGCGAGGTAATTGCGGAGACAGGAGCCGATGCAGCGATGGAATTGATCGAGGGCGCTCCAGGGTATACCCGCGTCCGGAGGATTTGCTTCTGTAACTACGGCGCAGCCGGATGGACCGGCTTCGATCCACATTCCAGATGTTAGCGGCAAAGCCGGCGCATCTGCGGCAAGATACGGGTCGTTCCCCATGAGCCGCGCCGATCCGCTTGTGAGGGACGCCCAGAGAATGTTGCGCGCGGGACCCCGGCGGCGCTCACCCGATCCTAGCGCCGGCCCGTCGGCGACTTCCCGCATATTCCAGTCGGGATTTGGCCCGGCGACCAGCTGCGCCAGCTGCGCAATCCACCCTTCGACAAGATCGAACGCTCGAAACGCCGCGCGCGGAATGACGGCAACCTCAGTATCAAGCCCGCCGACAGCGATGATGCGCGTCTCGGATTCGGCGCGATCGAGATCGAGCAACACGCCGCCCTGCTCTACCCGGAACAGAAAATGTCGTGCACCGTTCCCATCTCCGGCAGATCGGTCGAGCGCGAAAACGTCGACATGACCCTTTGTCACTTGAAGCACATGGTGCTGGTGGTCGAGCATTTGCGGTTGCCTAGCGTCAAGCACAAGGCAAGCGGCACCCGAAGCCATCGCCTCGTGACCTGTCGCATCGTCGACCTCGCGGAGAACGGGATCGTTCATTCCTGGCTCACGAGTTTGGCATAGGCGCCTCCGAGCGCGAGCAGCTGCTCGTGCGTTCCCCTTTCCACGATTGCACCGCGCTGAAGCACGATGATTTCGTCGCAATCGCGGATCGTGCTCAGCCGGTGCGCGATGATGATGCAGGTACAGCCGCGGCGCCGCAAACTGTCATCGATCGCCTTTTCAGTAATGGGGTCGAGCGCGCCGGTCGCCTCGTCAAGGACTATGATCGAGGGATTGGCGACGAGCGCGCGCGCGATCTCGATGCGTTGGCGCTGGCCGCCGCTGAAATTGGAGCCACCCTCGTTGACGTGACAGTCATAGTTGCCGGCGCGCGTCGCGATATCCTCGTGGATGGCGGCATCCCGCAGCGCCCGCGACAGATCCGCCTCGGTCACCGTGTTGTCCCAGAGCGTGAGGTTGTCGCGCACGGTGCCTTCAAACAGGAAGATGTCCTGATCGACATAGGCGACCGAGTTGGCGAAGATTTGTTCGGGAATCTCGGAAAGGCGCCGGCCGTCCAGCCGGATTTCACCGGCCCATGGTTTGTAGAGGCCGCAGATCAATCGTCCGAGCGTCGATTTTCCGCTGCCGGAAGAGCCGACGAGCGCAATTCGCGCGCCAGGCTGAACGGTGATCGAGAGGTCAGAGATCAGCGGTGGCTCGAGGATCGAGTAACCGAACTGGATGTTGCTGAGTTCGACCTTGCCGGCGAGCTTTGGCAGAACGCGCTCGACGGCTGTCGGACTCCTGCCGGCCCTGTCGGTGGGATAATTGTAGACGTCCTCGAGCCGCTCGAGCGAACCCTTGATGGTCTGAAAGCTGCCGATGTAGTTGACGAGATCGGTGACGGGCCCTGCGAAGCTGCCCATCAGCGACTGGAACGCCACGAGGCTCCCGAGCGTCATGGAACCCTCGATCACGCGCAAGCCACCGATGCCGAGAATGGCCGCGCCCGTCAATCCCGAGAGGAGCGTCGGCATGAGCTCGAGAACGATTGCCGATGTACCGAGCGCCTGTTCCGCATTCAACACCTTGGCCTGGATTCCCGACCAGCGGCCGAACGCCTCGTCCTCCAATCCGCTGGCCTTGAGTGTCTCGATCGTTCGCACAGCACTTACGGTTGCGCCAACGAGCTTGCCCTGCTCGAGCGCAAGTCCGCTGCTGAGATCCTGCTGTCGCTGCGCGATGAACTTGAGCGCGAGAACGTTCAGCAGCGAAAGGCCGACACCGATTGCAGCCAGCGGAACATCGTAGATCGCCATTGCCCCGGCGAAGACCAGGATCGAGGTGAGATTGAGCGCATTGGCCGCAATGCCGCCCGACAGCAGCCGGGCGATCTGCTCGTTGGCCGCCACGCGGCTCGCGATATCGCCGGCGTGACGCTGAGTGAAGAACTCCACCGGCAGCGCCATGACGTGCCAGAGAAACCTGCTGATCATCACCACAGCAAGCTTGGTTTGCAATCGGAGCAGCAGCGACTGGCGCAACCACGTCAGGACAGCACGAAAGAGCGCCGTGACGGCCATGCCAATCAACAGCGGCACCAGCCAGTTGTCGGCATGCTTGATCAAGATGTCGTCCACGAAAATTTTCGAGAAGCCGGCGGCCACGATGCTCGGTACGATCAGTGCAAAGCTGACGATCATCAGTAGAGCGACGGCTTCCTTCGACTGGCCGAGCTCGCGCAGCAGCAATTTCAGGCCCTGCGGCTTTTCCCCGAGTTTCTTGAAGGCTTCCGTCTTCTCCATCGCGAGCACGACGCCGGTAAAGGCAAGATCGAGTTCGGCCATGTCGATACGGCGGCGGCCAACGGCAGGATCGTTGATGTAGACCTGGTCGCCTTTGAAGCCCTCCAGAACAACGAAATGATTGAAGTTCCAGTGGATGATGCACGGCATCGGCAATTCGTGTAGCGTCGAGGGCTCCTTGCGGAAACCTTTGGCGGCAAGGCCGAAGCGCCGCGCGGCCTTGATGATATTGCTCGCCTTGCTGCCGTCGCGCGAGACGCCACACTCGAGACGGAGCTGCTCAAGCGGGACCCATGCGCCATGATAGGCCAACACCATGGCGAGCGCCGCGGCACCACACTCAACCGCTTCCATTTGCAAGATTGTCGGCGTTTTCCTCACTGCATTGCGCCGGAGAAAATCGGGCGTGGACAGTCGGCGCTGGCTGCGTCGATTCGGGCCGCATGCCGGTTGCGATCGAGCGGCGTCATCCGTCGATCCCCGTGAGCCGCTTGATCAGCGGTACGATCAGGTCGAGAGGACGTTGCGAGCGCGTGGTGATTTCGGCACGAGTGAGCGTTCCACTGGTGAGGCGGAAGGACGGCCCCTTCCCGACGGCCCACCGGTATCCGCTGGCGGTGGAAGGATCCTGCTCAAGTTGAATCGCCGCCGCATAGGGCGCGCCGTCGCGCGAAAATCGCGAAACGAGAGTGTCGTTGTGCAGGAGCGCCGACATACCCTGAGGTGTGACCGGAAAATCGGAAATGGTCGTCACTGTACCAAGCACCGTTCCGAACTCTTCGCGCTTGACCGTGCTCGGCTCGACATGGACCTGCATTCCCGGCGTCACATCCTTGCCACGGTCCGCAGCGAGGAACACGACGACGCCGAGCGTTTCGCCCTCAGTCTCGATCGCGATGACAGGCGTGCCGACGGCAAGGACGGAACCGGGCGAAACCTTGATTTCGAACACCCGACCTTCGATCGGACTCATCACCCTTGTGTTCTGGCTCAGTGCTCCCGCAATCGCCTCCATCTGGCGCCGCGCGTCGTTGAGACGGAATTGGGAGTCCTGAAGATCGCGATCGCGCTGCGTCTCGAGGTCGGTCTTCTGGGATCGCAGCTTCAGTATTTCGTTCTGAGCGTCTTCCCTGCGCTGCTGGGCATCGGTGAGCTCGCGGCGGCGATCCTCGACGTTGCGCCGCGTGGTGAAGCCCTTGGCCAGGAGATCTTCCAGGTTCTTGACGTCGGTGGTCAGATATTCGATCCGCTGATCGGTCGCCCTGATGACCTGATCGAACGCGGCTTCGAGCTTGGCGAAGTTCTGGCTCTTCGAGGCAAGTTCGGCGGCGATCTTGGCCTCAAGGTCGTTATGCTCGTGCTCCCGTTCGCGAAACACCGCGGTCGCGTCGCGTTGCTTCTGCTCGATGTCGGTCTGCTCGATGCGGGCGATGATTTGACCCTGGGTGACGTGATCGCCGACCGACACGTCGACCGAGGAGAGCCGGCCTGCCGCCGCGGAGACAGAATCAACGACCCGGCCGCCACCGCTTACGAGGATTCCATTACCGAGCGCTCGGGTCGGGATTCGTCCAAGCACGCCCCATGCGAGCACCGCCGCAAGGGCGAGGCAGATGACGCCTGCCACGATCCAGTCGAAAGGCTTGGTGATGCTGACAAGCTGGTCGAGCTGTTCGGGCGATGCCGCCCGCTGCAGCGCTACGGCCCGGAACGTCCGTTGCGAGACTTCTGTCATCCTTAGCCGCAGGTTACAGCCGAGACCCAAGCCGGAAGAATTGCGCAAGAGGAACGTCGGGGGTTGTCCGAAAATGGCCAGCCCGCCAGCGCTCTTGCATCGAATAATACACAAACGGGGGTACCGAACAACCAATCGGCTCGGCGATCGCGCGGTCTGGCGGAACCAGACCGGGAGGGCTATGCTTCCCATTCATCGTGTCTCGGGGCAGCTCAGGATGGTCGCGGCCGACGTTCATGATTTCGCACGCGCAAGCGCTGGCCGACGTATGCCGATCTTGGGCCAGACTTCGCCCGCGCGCCGACCGCGAACAGGTGCGGCGATGAGACTCGCGGGCCTGTGGGTTTCGATCCTGCTTGCGGGCTCGCAGGTGGCCGATGGCGGCGTTCTCAGCGAGAACGACCTCAAGCGCGTGGAAGCAATCAAGCCCCTGTTCCAGAGCCTGATGATGGATCTCGTCGAAACGACCAGGCGGCCGGATCTCTCCGGAGCCGATGCCGATTGTATCAAGTCGGCGATCAGGGAGCTGACGCAGATCTCAGGCGAGCTTTCCAGCTACGAGTACCTGATGACCATCGAGAAGGACATGACCGACTTCGGCGAAAATAATCCCATGAAGGGAATCGTGAAATATGCCATTGAGAAGACCAACACGATCCTCACCAGCGAGCGCAAGCGCCTCGCCGAGCTTTCCGATCGATGCGCGAGCTATCCCCTGTCGTTCGGGAAGACCCAGCAGACGCTGCGGGTCATCGATTCCACGACGACGATCCTCAATTCCATCCAGTCGCGTCTATAGGCCTGCGCTGAGGCCCGATGATCGCGACCCAGGTCAAGCAGGCTTGGGACCCCTGGTGCCACCGGTTACGCCCGCAGCAGCTCCGGTGGCGATCGGCACACCTGATCCGGCACTACCCGTACCGGTCGACAGGATAATTTCCGTTTCTAATATGAAGGATGCGGCCAAAGCAGGCGCCGCTGCGGGCGCTGCCGGCGCGGCGACAGGTCCCAAGCCGACCTGATCCATCCCCAACGAGGGGCTGGCTGTGGCCCACCCGAAAAACAGCGACCCCAGCAGGGGAGTAGCGGTAGGGTCGCAATAATTCCACTATGTCCGCTTCGGGGCAGGACCGGACTTGCCGCCCTTCTCGCTCCATGTCTGCTTCGAGCCACAAGGCGACACGGCGATACGAAAAGAGGCCGCCAACTGAGGCGGCCTCGTGGCTAACCTCCGCCTTGGGTCAATTGCTGCAAAATCTGTTGAAACATTTGGGCCGGGTCGTTTTGACCACCAGACGCTCCTTCGTCGTTTCTGCACACTCCCTCAAGCGCCCCCTTGATGAAGCCGCCGCTCACGCTGTCCAGCTCATGGTCTTCCAACGGTACAGGAAGCTCGATCTGCGTGTTCATGGCTATCTCCTGTTGTTCGACGGAGCGACCATTCGCTCGTCTGGTCAGGAGGGTGGCGCGTCATTAGCGCAACCACAGTGACTTGGATCACGCAGGCGAATTAGGACACTGCGAGATTTAAACTAGGACACTGGGGTCAAATACGGGCAGTACCCAAATCAGGAACCCATGATCCATCGCGGCGGGGTCATTTCCGGCTCTCAGTCGCTGCCGGCAATCGCCTCACAGCCGTTCACGATGCAATTCGGCCCCGGAAGGATCAGCGGAACATTCAACATCGAGTTGGTCGATGACGCGGACGAAATGATCAAGATGATCAACGCAATGAAGGGGTTTCTGAAAAAGAAAGAGGCCGCCAACTGAGGCGGCCTTACTGCTGCTGTACTCGGCATTTGCGTATTGCCTAGCCCCGCCCGAATGTCACGGCAGGTCTTGCACCACTCGTTGAAACGTCCTTAGCGCCTCAGCCTGCTTTTGGTTTTCTACGACCTGAGCCTTATCGCCGCCAGACACCGCATCGAGCTGGTCGTCCGAGAGAACGCGCGTTTCAACTTCCTGGGTATCCATGACCGTTTCCTGTGTTTGATGAAGCGTGCAGGAGAGTAGGCTCAAGCTCACGGGGCTACCGTGATTTGGGTCACGCAGTCGAATTAGGACACTGCGAGATTTAAACTAGGACACTGGGGGTCAAATACGGACAGTACCCTAAACTTCGGGAGCACTTGGGTGATGTCATTGCGACCATGAAGCTAAGCAGCGATTGGCACGACTTCAAAGCTAAGCTTGACAAGAACTATCCGCGTCAAGGCAAACCGACGCAACTCTCGTTCGACTACGCGAAAGAAGAGGAAGAGGATTCCGGTAAGGGCCTGTAACGAAAGAGGCCGCCAACTGAGGCGGCCTCTTGGCTAACCTTGGGTAAGTTGCTGCAAAATTTGTTGAAACATTTGGGCCGGATCATTCTGTCCACCCTGTCCTTCGCCTCCGCCTTGGGTGCACACTCCCTTAAGATCCCCCTTGATTCCGCCGCCGCTCACGCTGTCCAGCTCATGGTCCTCCAACGGCAAACCCGCGCCGTCGAGGCCGTCGTTGTGCGTCGCGGCCTTGTTCGTGGTCTTGTTCATGATCTTCTCCTGTTGTTCGAGGCAGCGACCATTCGCATCGTCTGGTCAGGAGAGTGGCACACCATTAGCGCAACCACAATGATTTGGGTCACACTTCAAATTAGGCCACTGCCAATTTCAAACTAGGCCACGAGCGTCGGAAGCAGGCCAGTACCCCCACCCCGATAAGAACGCGTAGGCAACTGCGAACGTCTCGCGAACAGATACCGTCTGCGACATGGACGCGTCCGCAATGACAGCAATGGGTCAAAGGCGGCTGCCAGCCCCGTAGGCAACAGTTCGGCGAGCACGAGGTTGAGCAGACCGCTTCCCGCCATCGCTCACCATCCAAGAACGGCGGGAGCGGGCGCTAATTCCCTTGGTGCGAATGATAGCTGGCGGTTTTCCAGCGTGACGGGTTCAGCCGCGAAACGTCGATAGGTGGCCAACGAATCTGCTACGATCGGCCGCCATGGACAAGCTCACGTCACGCCGCGCCCTGGTGTCCATTTGATGTTGGCAACGTGCTTTCCGCCCGACACGCCTTTCAGGTCATCGTCTGAAAGTTCTGTTGGAGTTGTTTTGGCATCCGTGTCGGCGTCTTTGATAGCCGTTTTGAACGAAGCAGCACGTGTTTTGGTCGTTTCTTTTGATGTGGTCATAAAAAACTCCCTCTGGCCCTGCTGGATCGTCATTTTTGCGGGGTGTACACCCATTCTATCTTGCCGTAGCTCAGCGAAATTGTTTCCGTTGGATGTGCCTCTGTGTTTGCCTTTCCCCCGCCAGTCACCTTGTCGAGATCGTTGTCGCTAAGGCCGACACTGATCTCAGTCTTTGCCGACGATTCCTGTTCTAGCCTGTCGTCAGACTTCCTCATGGTTCTCTCCTCTCGTTTTTCGCACGGGGCGTTCGATTGTCATTTCCCGCTCAAACTCTCGAGCGGCTGGGCGATCCGGTGATTCAACTCGGTAGTAGACCATCGGTTTGTTTCAGGACGTTTTCACGAGGTTTGAAAACGGCTTCATTCGCACCGCAGCAGAACCGGGATGGAACCGGCGAATTCCATTGCCACTTTGGAGCCGCTGCGGGATTGCCCACGCGTTTCGCTATGGTACCGACGTGCAGTCGTCATAATTGACGCGCCAAGCCTCTTGGGGCGGCTGCGATCCCGGCGAACCAGAGAGTCGGCATGATTCCGCCGATCAACTGAGGTGAAGCCGCTGGGGACACACCTACTTCTAACGCGATCTTTCGGCGGGATTGTGTTGCAAAAGTTCGTTTGAGGCGTACGCGATCCTGGGTCGTGGCGGGTCGCCTCTCGCGCGTGGCGCGGAGGTAAAGGCGATTGATGGTGCGCGCGCATTCCATAACCGCTCATTGGCGAAAGGCCCGCCGGCTTACAGATAAGCTTTCACTGCTTTCCTTATCAGTCGGCGACCTGACTTGATTTTTGCTCTTTGCTTTCTGCATCGCTACGCAACCGAACGAGATCGCGTGGCGATGCGCGATCGATGCGGTGGTTAAGACCTGCGAACTTAAGTGATTTTCAGATTCGGCAAGTGCTTCCCGGTAACACAGGCCGAGGCCAGGCTGCTGCTCTTACCACCCGAAGCTTCTGACAACTCATCTTCGCTCAGCTCTTTTTCGACAGAACCGCTGGGTCCTTTATCGGGTCGGCTGTTTCGCTTTATTGAGCTCATTTCGGGGATCTTATTTTTCACGTCTCTCTCCTGCTTGTTCGGAAAGCGGCATCCTATCTCAATGCTACTAGGGCAGCCAAACTGTTTCAGTTTTCTACAAAGCTGGTTGAGCAGGCACGAAGACCACGGGCCGCCGGTTTCGTAAGTCAAAAGTCGCATCGGCGACGGTTTGAGCCGGCTGCAACCGAACGTGCAGCACGATGTAGGGTGACGGCTTATTTTGCGGGGACCCCTTGAGTGCTTCAATCGTAGCTTTAAACCGTAGAAGTAGGGATTTGTCGGCAAAATTATAATTCCTTCAAGGGCTGTCGGAGGATTGGTGATCCGCGGAACGAGTTTAGTTTCGCCGGACCTAGCAGCCAAATGTCTGCTTTCTGTCAGAAGGCGTTGACATGAGCCCTCCGCTTTGAGCCCAAAGCCAGCGTGTCGCTATGCCGGGTCACCGCCTCGGACGCCGACCTGCTTTGAGCGGTCGCGGCGGCGCCTCGCCCTTCGCTGGCGAAACAAAAAGATCCGGGATGGACGATTTCAAAGCAATTGCTAGCTTCTCAAGAACCACCACGGACGGGTTCTCGAGCCCACGCTCTAGGCGGCTAACATAGGTTCGGTCGATACCTGCGTCCACCGCAAGCGACTCTTGCGAAAGCCCACGTCCGACGCGTAGCCGCCGGCTGGATTCGTCCCCTTGAGAATTGCTGATGGCAGCGCCTCCATGACCAGGTACAAGCCTGCTGCGGTTGCGCCCCTCGGTCGGCAATCCGGAGATATCCGCGGCGATCTTCAATAGCCGATTGTGCCAATTTCGCATGCTGGACTGCTCAGCCTTCTCTCTCGTTTTCGCGGACCCGGCGCTTTGGAACCAAGCGGTCGGTACCCCGTTGGCGCTGAACCACCAGAGACGACCGCATTAGGTCAACAGGCTTGACGTCTCGGTCCTCCGGCTCCATCGCACGGGAAATGACATGGCCGATGCTGCAAATCAAATTCCCGATCGCATTCCGATCAGCCTTATCGTCAACGGGCTCAGGCACACGTTAGAGCTCGTGCCTTGGACCACACTTCTTGACGCCCTACGCGAGCATTTAACGCTGACCGGTACCAAGAAAGGCTGCGATCACGGTCAGTGCGGCGCCTGCACCGTGCTGATCGAGGGCCGGCGAGTCAATTCCTGCCTGACGCTCGCCGTCATGAAAGACGGCTCGGAGATCACGACCATCGAAGGACTTACCAGCGACGGCGCGCTGCATCCCCTACAACAAGCGTTCATCGACCATGACGCCTTCCAGTGCGGCTATTGCACGCCAGGACAGATTTGCTCGGCGGCCGGTTTGCTCGCCGAAGGCCGCGCCAAGGATGCTGACGAAATCCGGGAGCTGATGAGCGGAAATCTCTGCCGCTGCGGTGCCTATCCGAACATCGTCGCGGCGATCCAGCAGGCAATGGGCCGTTCATGAACAACTTCCATTACTCCCGCGTCACCGACGTCGCCGACGCGATCAACCTGCTCACAGCCGAGCCCAGCGCCAAGCTGATTGCCGGCGGTACCAATCTGCTCGACCTGATGAAGGGGAATGTCGAGCGGCCCTCCCGGCTGATAGATATTTCCCGCCTGCCGTTCCGCGATATCGAGGAGACGACCGACGGAGGGTTGCGAGTCGGAGCATTGGTGCCGAACTCGGACCTCGCCTACCATCCATCGATTGAGCAACGCTATCCTCTGCTCGGCAGCGCCATCCTGGCCGGCGCCTCGGCGCAATTGCGCAACATGGCCTCAGCTGGCGGCAATTTGATGCAACGGACACGTTGCGTGTACTTCTATGACACGTCGACGCCCTGTAACAAGCGAAGGCCGGGCGGCGGCTGCTCGGCGATCGACGGCGTCAACCGCAACCATGCGATCCTCGGCACGAGTCCTTCCTGCATTGCGACCTCTCCGTCCGACATGAGCGTTGCGCTGGCCGCGCTCGGTGCGCTCGTGCACATCGCAGGTCCGTCGGGAAACCGCACCATCGCGGTGACGGATTTCCACCGGCTTCCCGGTGAGACGCCTCATATCGACACCAATCTCGGAATTGGTGAAATCATAACGGCCGTAGAGCTGCCGCCGCGCGGCTTTTCACAGAACTACAGCTATCTGAAGATCCGCGACCGGCTGTCCTATGCCTTCGCCCTGGTGTCGGTCGCGGCGGCTCTCGAGCTCGAGGGCAACACCATCATCGAGGCCCGCGTGGCGCTCGGCGGCGTGGCTCACAAGCCCTGGCGCAGTCTTGAGGCCGAAATGGGCTTGCGCGGCCAGAGGACAACAGTCGAGCATTTTTCGCGCGCCGCGGATCTCCTGCTCCACGGAGCAAAAACCTATGCGCATAACGGCTTCAAGGTCGAGCTCGCGCGCCGCGCCATCATTCGGTCGTTGGTGCAGGCCGCAAGCGCCACACCGCAATCGCAGGCTCACAAGAAGATCGCGTGAGGCACTAGTGACGTATGTCGGAACACCAACTTCCCGCGTCGACGGCCGGGCCAAGGTCACCGGGACCGCGAAATATGCCGGCGAATTCAGCCCCGACGGCCTTGTCCATGGATTTGTCGTGGAGGCCACCATCACCTGCGGGCGCATCGTTCGCCTGGACACCAGTGAGGCGCTGCAGGTGAAGGGCGTCCTTGACGTGCTCACGCATTCGCATCGCCCACCGCTCGCCGACAATGACGAGGCCTGGAAAGACGAAGTGGCGCCGGAGGGCTCGCCGTTC
>Ga0157374_10004639_pt1 | contig 11524 bp, 13 predicted proteins | sample M25metaG_FD_115308 | JGI IMG/M metagenome (GOLD analysis project Ga0157374, IMG submission 115308) | Miscanthus rhizosphere microbial communities from Kellogg Biological Station, Michigan, USA - M2-5 metaG | ecosystem: Host-associated > Plants > Roots > Rhizosphere > Soil | place: USA: Michigan... | reverse complement strand
CGGTGCGTTAACTCCGAGAGGGAAAGGCATGATGATCGGAGGGATCACGTTGGTGGCTGTGGGCGCAGTGGTCATTGCGTTTGACGGCGCTTTTGGCAGCGCCATGGGAACAAAAGGTGCTGAAGGAAGAACAGCGGCTGGCTATATCGGCGGGGCTGCAGCAGCTGGAACCGGAGTTACTCTGATTGTTTTCGGTACCCGCAACCGGTCAAGGTGACAACTCGATCGGAACACGTTTTGCACTTGCCGCGATTCTGCCAATGGCGGCCGACAGAAACCAGCTCCTAAATGAAGTTGGGTCACCGGGGCGCAACGGCCCCGAGTTGAAACTAGCGTTTTTTGGATCGCGAGTGAATCACCGCCTAACCAAAAGTGAACTGGAAGGCGACCAAATCTCCGAACTAATTCCTGTCTGGCCAGAACCCTCTGGCGACGGCCATTTTATGCATCCTTGATGGAGGTTTGCGGGTACACTTCGGGAAGACGAACCCATGAAACCGCCATCGAACGTTAGAACGCTAGCGGAATACATCGCTTCACTCCCCGCCGATCGTGCGAAAACGATCGCGACAGTGCGGGCACTGGTGAACAAGCACATTCCGCGCGGCTACGATGAGTGCCTCATCTGGGGCACGATCGGCTGGACGATCCCCCTGTCTCGATATCCAGACACATACAACAAGCAGCCGATCTGTTACGTCGCGCTCTCGTCGCAGAAAAACTACTGCTCTACCTGATGGGCGCGTTTTGGAGTACAAGTCAGCTTGAGCAGCTGAAGGCGGCGTTCAAGGCGACGGGGAAGAAGCTCGATATGGGGAAGTGTTGCGTTCATTTCGAGGTGCCGGACGATCTGCCGCTCGAAGAGATTGGCAAGCTGATTTCGACGATTTCGAGCTAGAAATGGATCGAGATGTACGAACAATCGCGCTTGAGGACCAAGACAGGGCAGGCGCAGATGGCGAAGCAAGCGGGCCAATCGTCGAGCAAGGTTGCCGCCAAGCGCGTCGACACAAAGGGCCGGCGGTAGACTCGCCGATAACGGGGCCGTCGCGTAAGAGGATTCGAGAACGACAGGTTTCGAAGCAAGTGAGGGTATTGGCGAGGCCTCGTAGCCAGCAGACGGCGATGGTCGTCACCTCAGGGAATTAAGATGTCCCGGTGGAGATCCGCGGATGGTTTAACCGTGCGAATCTCACGAAGGGGACAAGATGTGTAGAACCGCGTGGTGGGTAATTCTGTTTGTGGGGATGACCGGTGGCTATATCTGTTCTGCGCAGGACAAGGCGCCGCTAGAACTCAGGCCATCGAAGATGGCGAAGATTGCAACCGTGGATCCACGGTTTCTCTCGTACAACATCGAGATGGTGGAGGTGACGGGAGGACGGTTCTGGGCACCGTACAAAGCGGAGAGTGCTGCAACTGCTCCAGCAGCGCCGGACCCCAACCAGCCTGCTGGAATTGATCCGAGCCTGTTCCAGTACAGGAAGCCTATCGATCTCTCAAATGCGCGGCTCCGCAAGCTTGCCGCGGCGCTGGGGCCTGCCTATGTGCGAGTCAGCGGCACGTGGGCGAACAGCACGTTCTTCCAGGACAGCGACGCGCCTACGCCGGCACAACCGCCGGAGGGATTTCGGGGAGTGCTGTCGCGCGGGGAGTGGAAAGGAGTTATCGATTTCTCTCGTTCCGCAGATGCGCAGATTGTGACGTCTGTTGCGATCAGTTCGGGAGTGCGCAATAAAGAAGGCGCCTGGACCCCGGGACAGGTGAAGACGCTGTTCGACTACACGCGGAAGGCGGGCGGAACGATTGCTGCTACGGAGTTCATGAATGAGCCGACGATTCCGGGGCCGGGAAATGCGCCGAAGGGCTACGATGCTGCGGCGTTTGCGCGTGACGCAAAGCTGTTTGGCGCGTTTCTGCGGAAGGAGTCGCCGAAGACGGTTTACCTGGGACCGGGAGGCATTGGAGAGGTAGGTTCGCTGCTTCCCGCCGGGCTGAAACTGGACATGATCAAGAGCGAAGACATGCTGAAAGGCACGGGGCCGATCTTCGATGCGTTCTCGTATCACTTTTATGGGTCGGTATCGAAACGATGCGGCGGAAAGGTGACGCTGGAAAGGGCGCTAATGCCTGAGTGGCTCGACAGCACAGACACTGCCGAGCAGTTTTATGCGCAGTTGCGCGACACGTATTTGCCTGCGAAGCCGATGTGGCTGAACGAGACTGCAGAGGCGGCGTGCGGGGGTGATGCGCTTGCTGCGCAGTTTGTGGATGTGTTTCGATTTGTCAATCAACTGGGAACGCTGGCGCAAAAGGGCGTGAAGGTTGTGATGCATAACACGCTGGCGGCGAGCGACTACGGTCTGCTGGATGAGAGCACGCTGGAACCGCGACCCGACTACTGGGGTGGGGTGCTCTGGAAACGACTCATGGGGGAGACGGTATTGAGGCCGGAGGTTCTGCCGGAACCCTCGGTTCGTGTTTATGCGCAGTGTCTGCGTGGCGTTCCGGGTGGTGTGGCGCTGGTTGCGATGAACACGGACGCAAAGGGGAACCATTCGATTGCGATTGCGACGCCCGCCGAGCGGTACACGCTTACCTCCGATGCTCTGACGAGCAATGCGGTGTCGTTGAACGGGACACCATTGCGGGCTAACGAGGATGGGTCGTTGCCGGCGATTAAGGGTGAGCGGGTGGAGGCAGGAACGATTGAGCTGGATCCGGTGAGCGTTTTGTTCCTAGCGGTTCCGGCGGCTGGGAATGCGGCTTGCAAGACGCGCTGAGTTGCAGGCCTGAATCTGGGAACGCGATAGAGTGGCCAAAGCCCGTGCACTGAAGCTTGCGTCGGTTTTAACTGCGTTTCCGGCCTGGCTCAAGGTACGCCGGGGTGCACATCTTCGGATTTCTTGCTTCTCACCCTAGCCCGCGAACAAGCCGCGATTAGAACTGGGCACCTTTAACTCTTGTCGAGTTTCCCGTATGCGGTGCGGTATGCTCCGAATACTGATGCAATGAGATTGGAACCTTCCCATGCAGACGCCACCCATTCCGCCGGATGAGAACGCAAGAATCGAAGTTTTGCGCGCGCTGAATATTCTGGACACTCCACCGGAGGAGCGATTTGACCGGCTGACGAGGCTGGCGCGGCGTGTTTTCAGCGTGCCGATCTCGACGGTGACGATGGTGGACACGAATCGCCAGTGGTTCAAATCTTGTGGCGGAGTAGATGTACGCGAGACGCCGAGGGAGATCTCGTTCTGTGCGCATGCGATTCTGTACGACGACTTGCTGATTGTGGAGAATGCGGCGAAGGATGATCGGTTCAAGGACAATCCATTTGTGACGGAACATCCGAAGATTCGTTTTTATGCCGGTTGTCCGCTGATGATCAATGGCTACAGGATAGGGACGATTTGTGTGATCGACTTGAAGGCGAGGATATTCACGGACGATGATCGGCAGCTTCTCAAGGATCTGGCGAGGCTGGCTGAGCAAGAACTTGCGCTCACGGATCCGATGAGCGCTGCATCGTTTTAGAACCACTCTTGCTGAGTCGGGATGAGCTTGGAGGTCGGCGCCGCTCTGTTCATTTTCCGACGATTTCGCTGTGTTAGCGTAGGGAACGGGAGTCAGAAACAGCGAAAATGCCAGAGATCATCAGTTCGTTTATCAAGCACCATTATCGTCATTTCAATGCCGCCGCCCTCGTGGATGCCGCGGAAGCATATAAGGTCCATCTCGCCTCGGGCGGAAAGATGTTCATGACCATCGCGGGAGCGATGAGCACGGCGGAGTTGGGGTTGTCCCTCGCGGAGATGATCCGGCAGGACAAGGTTCATGGGATCTGCTGTACGGGCGCCAATCTCGAAGAGGATGTTTTCAATCTTGTCGCGCATGACTTTTACGAACGGGTGCCGCACTATCGTGATCTCACGCCAGCAGATGAGGCGGCGCTTCTATCGCGTCACATGAATCGCGTCACGGATACCTGCATTCCCGAGATGGAAGCGATGCGGCGGATCGAGAATGAGGTTCTGGCAGAGTGGGTGAAGGCGGATCAGGCGAATGAGCGCTTCTTCCCGCACCAGTTCATGTACAAGATCTTGCTTTCGGGCGTATTGAAGGGCTCGTATCAGATCGATGCGAAGAACAGCTGGCTGCTTGCGGCGGCGGAGAAGAATCTGCCGATGTTTGTACCGGGATGGGAGGACGCGACGCTGGGAAATATGTACGCGGGGCATTGCATCTCGGGCGATGTGAAGAAAGTGCACACGGTGCGCACCGGTATCGAGTACATGATGGAACTGGCCGAGTGGTATACGAAGACGACGGAGACTACGCCGCTGGGTTTTTTCCAGATTGGCGGCGGCATTGCGGGCGATTTCCCGATTTGCGTGGTGCCGATGCTTCACCAGGACCTGCAGCGCGAGCATGTTCCGCTCTTGGCGTATTTCTGCCAGATATCGGACTCGACGACCAGTTACGGTTCGTATTCCGGAGCTGTACCGAATGAGAAGATCACCTGGGGCAAGCTGGGCGAGAAGACGCCGAAGTTCATCGTGGAATCGGATGCGTCAATTGTGGCGCCTCTGATGTTTGCGTATGTGCTCGGGTGGTGAGGCAGGGAAGAGGACTCAGTATGGTGAGCCTGTGACGCGAGGTTAGAGTGGTTTCTCAAACCTCGCATCTTTGCTATCAAAAAGCCTGGCAAGGACGGTTGGATTGCCCTGAACGCCGACCGTTAGACGGAAGAAGTGAGCGTCGAGGCGATTGTGGAGAACGCATTGTTGAGGCCGGTGGCGAGATAGCCCATACCAGTGATTGCACCGAATGCAATCAATGCTACGACCAGAGCGTATTCCACCAGATCCTGGCCCTCCTCGCGAACGATCAGGTTGCGAAGTGCCACGCTCAGAGTGCTGAATGAGTACATAAAACCTCCAGGAAAGAATTTTCCCGTTTCTGTAGAGCGAATCATGCATGAGGCCGTCGGTCAGTGTCTATCCACCCTCCGTAACCTGAATTCAAGCGGAGCTTCACTATCGCAGGAGTACTTTAGCCGTAGTTTCTGCGTTGATAGGCGCGAGTGTCTCTCAAAACAAGGATGTTAGTAGTGTCCCGCGAACTGCCGGAATAAGTTACCTGGCAGCGACCAGAGGACTATGCGGGCAGGTGAAATCCGCTTTGGATGTCGCGGGATGCAGCGACGATCTGTTCCGGGCGGCCCAGATCGCGCCAATAGTATTTGTCAGCAGAGAAAGCAGCGATGTTTTCGCCGTCCGAAGCCAGCCGCAAGTAAACAGGGATGATCGAGAAGACGCCTTCTTCTTGCATGAGGTCGAAGATCCGCGGAGAGATGATGTGGACCCCTGAGAAGGCGCGAGCTCGGAGTTCATGAGCTTCGCGAATCAGCTCGGGCGGGCCTTCGTTTCCCGTCTGTCGGCCACAGAGGAGATCCTGTTCGTCGAAGAGCAGGTAGCGCGAGGTGGGACGGTCCTGTACAGCCAGGGTGGCCAGAGCTTCACGGTCACGGTGCTCGCGCAGCATTGCCTCAAAGTCAATGTTGCTGAGGACGTCGACGTTGTGGAGCAGGAATGGCTCGCCAAGGCTGCCGCCACTCGTCAGGAAGTGGGCAGCTTGTTTCAGGCCGCCGCCGGTGTCGAGGAGAATTTCTTCGCGGGAAATCTCGAGGCGCATATCGAAGTTGCGATTGGCGGCGAGGTAGCGAGATACCTGATCGGCGAAGTGGTGGATATTAATGATTACGTCGACGATGCCGCAGGATTTGAGACGAAGAAGCGTGAGTTCGAGGAGGGTGTGCCCGGCGATTTCAACCAGCGCCTTGGGACGATTGTCCGTGAGCGGACGAAGTCGCGTGCCCAAGCCGGCTGCGAGGATCATCCCCTTCAAGATGCCACCTTTTCCGGGAAGTTCTTTTCCATTTCGACGTGTCGAACCAGGACCTCGACGCCCTCTCGAGTGCGGAGGTGCTGCGCCAACTGCTCAGCAAGGAAGACGGAGCGATGCTGCCCGCCTGTGCAGCCGAAAGAAACCATGAGATTGGCGAATCCGCGGCTTCGATAAGAAGTGACGGTCGAGTCGACGAGAGCCGCGACATGCTCAAAGAACCGATGGACGGCGCCTTGCTGGTTGAGGTAGTCGATGACCGGGGCGTCTTTTCCGGTGAGCTGTTTGAAGTGCTCTTCGCGTCCAGGATTGGGCAGACTTCGTGCATCGAAGACAAAGCCCCCGCCATTGCCGGAGTCATCGACAGGCATCTGATGATGAAACGAGAAGCTGAAGATGCGAACGGTGAGCTTGTCGGTGCCGGTCGTGATATGCATCAGTTTTTCTGAAGCCAGCATTCCCTGAAAGCACTCCATGAGTGCAGGGAGAGCAACAGGTAGCTTGACGTTGTGAGCGAGCCAGCGAAGATTCTTCAGAGCGTAGGGAACGGATTGGAGGAAGTGAGCTTTGCGTTCGTAGAAACCGCGGAAGCCGTAAGCACCCAGCGCCTGCATGATGCGCACGTAGACGTAGGCGTAGTAGTACTCCATGAAAGCTGCGCGATCGACGGGGATGAAGTCAGCGAGGCAGTCGAGGTAGTAATCGAGTAACTCCTGTCGCACGGCAGCGGGCAGATCAGCCTTACCGTCGTAGAGCAGCGAGGCGATGTCGTACTGAAGTGCGCCTTTGCGGCCGCCTTGATAGTCGAGGAACCAGGGCTGGCCATTGTGAAACATGATGTTGCGCGATTGGAAATCGCGATAGAGGAAGTAGTCGTGCGGTGCCGCGAGCAGAAGCTTGGTGAGGCGCGTGAAGTCGTTCTCCAGAGCCTGTTCACTGAAAGGAATGCCTGCGAGGCGGAGGAAGTAATACTTGAAGTAGTTGAGGTCCCATGCGATGGACTGGCGATCGAAGCTGGATCGCGGATAGCACACCTTGTAGTTGATGTCCCGGCCTGCCTCAATTTGGAAGCGAGGGAGGATCGCAACGGCCTTCCGATAGGCTTCGATGGCGGCAGGGAAAATGTGTTCGCCGGATCTGTTCTCGCTGAGAAATTCAAATAGAGTGGTGTCGCCGAGGTCTTCTTCGAGATAGGCGTTGTTTGACAGGTCCTCTATGTAGATCTCGGGGACTGGCAGTCCGTGGCGGCGGAAGTGGCGCGAGAATTCAAGGAAGGCGACGTTTTCTTCGCGCACCGGGTAGAGGATTCCGATGGCGCCTCCGGCTGAGCCGGAGAGCCGGATGATTGCGCGGCCTGAACCGCCGAGCTGGCCTTGAAGGGGCTTGACTGCGTCTGCCGGAGAGCGAAAGTGTTGTTCGTAGAGTCGTTTGAGAACATCCATGCTTTTTGCTTTCGCGCTGTGCGCGGGTGCTCCCTAAAGATAACCCAACGAAGCCGTTGTTTCTCGCAGAGGAAGACAGGGGAACTGTTTGAGGTGTTCACGATGGTACCCGGATATCGCGATGCGAGCCGCCGCAGCCCATAGACTTGAAAGATGGTCCGGTCACTGTACGGTAGCGGATTGAGGGCGGAGTTGGGATCAAAAAGATCAAGGCGGAGATCTCTCACAGGCCGGGTGGCCGGACTGATTGCTGTTCTATTGGCTGTTTCGATGGCGGGATGGGGCGATTCAAAAGTTCATACGAACGCAATGAACTACGATCCCCAGGTGCGAGAGGCATATCGTTACTTTTATCTCCTGGATTATCCCGCCGCTGTGCAGCGATTCGAACGCATCCACCGCGAGCATCCTGGCGATCCTCACGCGACGACGATGCTTTTGGAGGCGGTGGTGTTTCAGGAACTCTACCGGCAGGATTTGCTGGATACGACGTTCTACGCGAATGATGGTTTTCTGACTGGTAAGCACGCAACGGATGAGGATCCCAAGAAACGCGACGAGATCTTCGCGCTGGCTGATGAAGCAGTTCGCGAGGCGGACTGGCGGATTGACAGAAATTCGAAGGACGTGGATGCGCTTTTTGCGCGAGGGTGGGCGCGCAGCTTGCGGTGCACATATGTCGCGATGGTGGAGCGGGGGTTTGGCGCGGGATTCCGGCTGGCGGGTAAAGCAAAGGATGATTGCGCCAAGGTTCTGCAGATCGATCCTGATTATGTCGATGCGAAGCTGGTTGTCGGTGTGTATGAGTACGTGGTGGGAGCGCTGCCGTTTCCGTTCAAGATTTTAATCGGGTTCGCCGGCATCACCGGTTCGAAGTCAAAAGGCATGGAATTGCTGCGCGACGATGGACAACGCGGCGTAGCCACCAACGTGGATGCGCGGACGGTAACCGCGTTGTTTCTGCGACGGGAAGGGAAATACAAGGAAGCGATTGAGGTGGTTGGCGGCTTGAAGCAGCAATTTCCCCGCGACTTTCTTTTCTGCCTGGAGGAGGCAAATCTGCGAAAGGATGCCGGCGAGGGAATGAAGGCGGTGGAGGCGTACCGCGAGATCATGAGGGATAGCGAGAAGCCGGGGTACTTTGCGGAGGCGAGACTGGAGCTGGCGTACTTTGGGCTGGGAGATGCGCTTCGAGGGCAGCGATACTATGCTGAAGCGGCTCAGGCTTATGAGAAGGCAGCAGCGGCAAAGAGCGTGGGCACGGAACTGAAGGTGAGGACGCTGCTGGCGGCCGGGGAGTGCCATGACGAATTGGGCGAGCGGGAGCAGGCCGTCAGGGACTATCAGCAATCGATTACAGCGGGTCCCAACACGTCGCGGGCGGACACTGCCCGTAAGCACCTGAAATCACCATACAAATCGAACTAGTCTTTTCGATTGCGAGGCTGGGGGAGCCGTTGTCCCGGAACCGCCTGCCCCTGGTTTGCGTAGTGATATGGTGAAAACGGAGGTTCGCCAAATGGCCTTTTTCTGTCAACGCTGTGGAACCGGATTGCCGCCGAGCGCGCGGTTTTGCTCGAACTGCGGGAATGTGGTGACTGCCGCACCGCCCCCGCCGGGACGTCCGCTGGTTCGGCCTATTGTGGGGAGACAGATCGCAGGAGTGTGCATCGGCGTAGCGCAGGCGAACGGGTGGAATGTGACCACGGTTCGCATTCTGACTGTGGGTGGTTTCCTGCTTACGAGCGGGCTGGTAGGTGTTGCGTACCTGGCGGGTTGGATCGGCATTCCTGAAGAGCCTGTCGGCATGCCCGGACCCTATCCACCGGGAAGTTATCCTCAGGCTCCTTATCCGCCGAATGCGCCCGGCGGGTATCCTCCAAGGGTATGAGCAAGACGTACGAATCGAACTTTGCACGCCTGAGCTTCGAAGAAACTGGCTCAGGCGTGCCGGTGATCTTCCTTCATCCCACACCGCTAGACCACACCTACTGGCTTCCTTCCATCGAGGGGATCGGCGAATACCGGGCCATCCTTCCGGATTTTCGCGGGCATGGGGCATCCGAACTGGGTGACGATTTACCGACAGGCGGATTCTCCCGTGTTTCGGATGCTGCAGTACTGAGCATCGGTCAGCTTGCCTCAGATGTGCTCGCGCTGATGGATCATCTCGAAGTTGGCGAAGCGGTGTTTGCGGGATGCTCCATCGGCGGATACGTGATGCTCGATCTCTGGCGCAGAGCGCCGATGCGGATGCGGGGACTGGTCTTTGTGTGTTCGAAGGCGCAGCCTGATGCTGAGGCGAATCTCGACAAGCGAGTCGAGACGATCAATCGAGTGAGACGAGAGGGCACTGGTGGCGTGTTCGACGGTAACGCGCAGACATTGATTGGTGCGAGCACTCGGGCGAAAAGGCCGGGGGTTGTGAGCGAACTGCGAGCGCGGATGACGCTCACGACCGAGGCCGTTGTGGCGGTACAGGCGGGGCTTGCTACGCGGCCGAACTCTGTTTCGGACATCGCGGAGATTGACGCGCCGGTCCTAGCGATCTGCGGCGGAGAGGATCCTGGGATTACGGAAGCGGAGATGAGGGCGTTTGAGTCCGCCGCGGGTGGATGCGAGTTTCATCTGCTGGCGGACGCGGGGCACTTCGCGGCGTACGAGCAGCCGGAGAGAGTCGCAGCGATTATGACGCCCTGGCTGGCTCAGTTTGAGTTCTAGATTGCGAGAGACGGACCGAGTGGATGCGATAGGCTCGAAGCATCCCTGCAATACGGATGCCTGATTGAATTCTGATCTGAAAATCTCATCTCGACCATTTCGCGCGGCAAACGCGCGGAATGTACTCCATTGCGATGGCGTCTCAGTGGAAGCTCTCGCAAAGGAATACGATACGCCTCTGTATGTGTACTCGGCTGACCAGATTGCGGAGCGGCTGCTGACGTTTCAGAATGCGTTTGCCGGGCGGGAACACCTGGTCTGCTATGCGGTGAAGGCGAACTCATCACTTGCGATCTTGAAGCTGCTTGCGGAACGTGGGGCGGGATTCGATATCGTTTCGGGCGGAGAACTGGCCAGAGTGATTGCAGCCGCTCCGGATGCCGCTGGGCGTGTGGTGTTTTCAGGTGTGGGGAAGACCGCTGTCGAAATTGATTTTGCGCTGGGAGCGGGCATACTCGAATTCAATGTCGAGAGCGAGGCAGAACTGCAACTACTGGCGGCTCGTGCCAAGCAGCGAAAGGTGAAAGCGCGGTTTGCGCTGCGTGTAAATCCGGACGTTTTTGCGGATACGCACCCATATATCTCGACGGGATTGCGCGAACACAAATTCGGGATTGCTATCCGAAAGGCAGCGGCGATTTATCGTGCATCCGCGAAAAGCAAATGGCTCGAGCCGCATGGAATCAGCGTGCATATCGGTTCGCAGATCCGCTCAGCAGAGCCTTTTGGTGCGGCGATTCGCCGGGTGAGCAAGCTTGCGGTGCAATTGAAAGGTGAAGGCATTGCGCTGAAGTCGATCGACGCAGGAGGCGGACTCGGCATCGATTATCACGGAGGCGGCGATGGTGCTGAGGCCGAAGCTAAGGTTGTCGAGTATGCAGCAGCCCTTGACAGGGCACTTGGGGGTTTTGAGGGCAAGCTGCTGATCGAGCCGGGTCGGTTTATCGTGGCGCAGGCGGGCGCACTTGTCACGCGCGTGCTGAATGTGAAGAAGAATGGGAAGAAGACGTTCGTGATTACCGATGCGGCGATGAATGATCTGATTCGTCCGGCTCTTTACCAGGCGTACCACGAAATAGTTCCGGTAAAGCCGCGACCGGGCAGACTGCGGGCGGTCGATGTTGTCGGGCCGGTTTGCGAGACGGGCGACTTCTTTGCGCGGGATCGCGAGATGAAGCCGGTTGAGGCGGGCGATCTGCTGGCGCTGCTGGATGCAGGCGCCTATGGAATGGCGCAGAGCTCGAATTACAACTCGCGCATGCGTCCGGCAGAGGTGCTGGTGGAAGGAAAGAATCATCGGCTGATTCGTCGACGCGAAGAAATGAAGGATCTGCTGGCTGCGGAGATCTTTTAGGTAATTGGGTTTGCACGCTTACCGCCTGTGACGCGAAAGACTGCGCGGTGGATTGCTCTGCATCTTCAATACCAAAAGGTTTCCAAGCTTGATCCCCGGT
>Ga0157374_10004638_pt1 | contig 11530 bp, 7 predicted proteins | sample M25metaG_FD_115308 | JGI IMG/M metagenome (GOLD analysis project Ga0157374, IMG submission 115308) | Miscanthus rhizosphere microbial communities from Kellogg Biological Station, Michigan, USA - M2-5 metaG | ecosystem: Host-associated > Plants > Roots > Rhizosphere > Soil | place: USA: Michigan... | reverse complement strand
TTCAAATCGCAGTTTTTTAGCTTTAGCTGTATGTTATTTTATTGTCGGTGCACAAAACCTCATGAGACAAAGTGTATTCGGTGTTCCTAAATGGATCTACCAATCCATGAGCCTTGTCGATAACCTTTTGGATGCCCCTCTCATGCTTTTGTTTCTTACTTTTTTCAGTACTTCTGTATTAATGACCAAACGGATCAAGACCTGTATCTATATTTTTCTTGGTTTCGAGGCAATCATTTTGGTTGTTTTCGGATTTAATGTGAGGGCGATCAGGATAATATTGGGGCCTGATATAGCCCTGGTAGTAGCGCTCAGTTTTTCATTTTTTATGAGATATGTCCGCTTGTCTGTTTCTCATCCAAAAAACATAGGGAAGGCAGTAATGGCTTCTGCCGTTTTTATTTCGTATGTTATTTTTAGTATCGTATTTATTTTTTATTACCTGGTGAAGAACGAACGATACCACGTTGACGCTGAATTGATATATTACCTTGTAAGTATTTTATCATCTATTCTACTGGCGATCGGAATTCTTATCGAAAATAAAAGATTCAAAAAGCTTGACGAACTACGACACACCCGAAAGGAGTTAGCCACCATTTACGGAGAAAAAAAAGTGGCTGCCTTTAAAAAAGACAGCCGCTTTCTCAATTCTTAATGAATTAATAGCAGTACTTGTTCTCCGCGATCATTTTATCAGCAATAGCTCTTCTTGCCTCCTTTGAATTAAAAGGCTCTGCTTTTGTAAATCGTTTTAATCCCATCAGGATCATTCTTTGTTCATCACCACCTGCAAATGCATTGATCGCATCTTTCCCGCTTTTATTTATTCTGTCAGCAGCGTCATATAAATAAGTTCGCATAATATCCAGGTAAAGCTTGCAATTGGCTTCGCCCCTTTGATCAACCATCTTCAGGACTCTTAATAATACACTTTCTGCATTGAAAGTTTCAATGGCCATATCAGCAATATCCATCAGTATTTCCTGTTCCTTGTCGATCTTCATCATTAGTTTTTGCACGGCTGCTCCAGCGGTCATCAATATGGCCTTTTTAAGATTTGCCACTAATTTTTTTTCTTTGGTGAATAGTCCTTCTTCCTCATTGCCAAAATCAGGGATGCTCATTAGTTCTTTTTGTACCTCCATTGCGGGACCCATCAAATTCAACCTTCCCTGCATGGCTCTTTTTAATGTCATATCAAGAATGAGGAGGCGGTTGATCTCATTCGTTCCTTCGTAAATACGGTTGATGCGGCTGTCTCGGTAAGCACGGGAAATTTCATATTCGGCACTGAACCCATTACCTCCATGTATCTGTACTCCCTCATCAACAACAAAATCCAGGGTCTCACTGCCATATACTTTCAATGCAGCACACTCAATGGCGTATTCTTCTGCTGCTCCCAATAATGCTTCATTAAACGGTTTGCCTGCAGCAAGCAATTCGTTTTCTTTTTCGTCGATCCAGTTTGCTGTACGATACAATGCACTTTCGGCGACAAAGACTTTAATGGCCATTTCCGCCAGCTTATGTTTGATAGCGCCGAAATTGGAGATAGGTTGTTTGAATTGCTCTCTCGTGACTGCATATTGAACGGAGGTGGTAACAGCTCTTCTTGCGCCTCCCGTGGCCGCTGCACATAATTTTAATCTTCCAATGTTGAGTATGTTAAACGCAATTCTGTGCCCCTTGCCAATTTCACCAAGCACGTTTTCCAGAGGCACCTTGCAATCCTGGAAATATAATTGAACGGTTGAAGAGCCCTTGATCCCCATTTTGTGTTCCTCGGGTCCCTGTGTAAACCCTTCGGTTCCTCTTTCAACAATAAAAGCAGTGAATTTGTCTCCATCCACTTTTGCAAAAACTGTATATACATCGGCGAAACCGCCATTGGTGATCCAGCATTTTTGCCCGTTGAGCAAGTAATATTTTCCATCAACACTCAGCTTCGCTGTTGTTTTGGCTCCCAGTGCGTCACTGCCGCTATTGGGTTCTGTTAAACCATAGGATCCGATCCATTCACCGCTGATGAGTTTGGGAATATATTTTTGTTTTTGTTCCGGTGTGCCGAAATATAAGATCGGTAAGGTTCCAATCCCGGTATGGGCCGCTATGGCTACAGAAAAAGAATGACCGGCGCCGAGGTATTCATTGACGATAGTTGAGGTTACAAAATCTTTTCCCATTCCTCCGTATTCTTCAGGGAAAGAAACAGCAAGCAACCCCTGCTCACCGGTTTTTTGCACCAATGATCTCATTAAACCGGGTTCCAGCGCATCTATCCGGTCAAGGATGGGCATCACTTCAGTGTCCAGGAACTGGTTGCACATGTCACGGATCATCATTTGCTCTTCGGAAAAATTTTCCGGGATAAATATGTCAGCTTCTGAGGATTCTTTTATCAGCCATTCTCCGCCCTTTAGTACGGATTTGCTTTTTACTTCGGGAGTCATATAAGTTTAAGGTTTAGAGTTTATATTTTTAGGTTTACCTGAGATTATCGTAAACGATCTGCAACACTTGTTTACACACTTCAATCTGTTCTGTCGGCACTCCTCTCAATGCTTCATTCAACGTTTCTTCTGCCATTGTCATTGCCTGCTCTTCCATTTTTTGTCCCTGCCTGGTAAGATAGATGCGATTGATCCTCCTGTCATTTTCCGATGCAACACGTTTTACCAGGTTCAGTTTTTCAAGGTTATCGACAAGTCTTGTAATACTTGGTTTGTCACGAAACGTGGCATTACATAACTCTTGTTGGCTTAACCCTTCTTTTTTCCATAATTGATATAAAACACTCCACTGCTCGATCGTGAGATTCAAACCGCGGGCATTGATCTTTTTTTGAAGCCGCCGGGCGATCGCAGTAGAAGCTTTACCCGTAATAAAGCTATATAATTCTCCTTTTTTAAATTGGTTGTTTGGCATACAGTTGTTTATACAACTAATCAAAAATAATAATTTTTTTGATCGGTAGGGAGTAATTTTTAGGATAGTTCTCAAAGTGTATGTTTACAATGGTTTAGTTTTGTTGAGAGCATGATCATCCTTTATATCGCCATATTTCTTTTCCTGGGATACAGTTGTTTGATCATTTATTATTGGATAAGTTGGAGATCAATGCCTGAATATAGTTCGGCCGCTGAAAAACCAAATACGGGACTTTCTGTTGTTATTCCTGCGCGGAATGAGGAGAAAAATATCATCGGCTGCCTGGAATCCGTTTGCAGCCAACATTATCCTCCGGAGTTATTTCAAGTAGTTGCAATTGACGATTGCTCAACAGACAAGACCTGGGACCTGCTGCGGCATTTTCATGCTGGTGAAAAGGTGATCAACAGTACCCGCCTGGCCGAGGTGGAAGATGGTGAGTTTTCAGCGTATAAAAAAAGAGCGATAGAGACGGGTATTGCCATGTCGCATAACAATGTCATTGTTACTACAGACGCCGATTGTAAACACCCTCTGACATGGTTAAAGACAATTGCTTTGTTTTATGAAGAAAAAAAACCAGCATTTATTGCCGCACCGGTAGCGTTACAAAACGACTCTTCTGTTCTTCAAATTTTCCAGGCCCTTGATTTTTTGGTTTTGCAGGGAATTACAGGGGCCTCTGTTCATAAGAAAATTCATTCCATGTGCAACGGTGCTAATCTTGCCTATGAAAAAAGAATTTTCAATGAAGTAGCTGGCTTTACAGGAATTGATAATATCGCCTCTGGTGACGATATGTTGTTGATGCATAAGATCAGCAGTAAATATCCGGACAGGATTCACTACTTAAAATCAAAACAGGCGATCGTTGCTTCTTTGCCTATGCAAACCTGGAAAGATTTTTTTGATCAACGTATCCGATGGAGTAGCAAAGCAAGATCTTATGATGATAAAAGAATATTTTGGGTACTGTTGCTGGTATATCTCTTTAACCTTTCGTTCCTCGTGCTACTGGTTGGTGGCTCCTGGTTTCATGTTTTATGGATATATGCAGGAATTTTGTGGATCGCAAAAACAATTATTGAATTTCCTTTTGTGTATTCGGTCGCCAGTTTTTTTGATAAAACCTCGCTTTTAAAATATTTCTTCTTTTTTCAACCTTTGCACATTGCATATACTATCATGGCCGGTTTACTCGGGCAATTCGGAAAGTATGAGTGGAAGGGAAGGAAGGTAAGATAGGGAGTAAGCATTTGGCAATATGCAATTATTTACTGATTTAATGTCTTTATATCCTCTCTGCTGATTGCCCATTGTCTATTGCCTATTGTTCTATATCTTCCCTTTATGTCCTCAACTTCTTTCTCGTTTCAACAGGCTGCATGGCGCAGGCTTAAGAAGAATAAAGGAGCTATGTTTGGACTTGTTGTGATCATTCTTTCCGTGTTACTGGCCATTTTTGCTTATTTTATTTCTCCCGATCCCTCGCCATATGCCAATCGTATCATTCTTGAAGTGGCAAGGCAGAAACCAGGCCATCGGCAAATGTTTTTGAAAGTGAAAAAGGGGAAGAACGTTACAAGTCCTGGATTTTTTAAACAACTTTTATTCGGTACAGAAGATAAATATTATTATGTCCCGATAACCAGCTCCCAAATTGCGCATGATAGTATCATTGTTCAAAAATTTATTGATGAAGGTTTGACCGAACGCCAGTCATATGCCATTTCACAAACAGATTCCAGGGAGCCAGTCGTTGTAAAAAGATCCTGGCTAGGGACAGATACCTATGGCAGGGATATCCTGAGCCGGTTGATCGTGGGTGTAAGAGTTAGTCTCGGAGTTGGGTTAGTCACTGTTATTATTTCCCTTACCATTGGTTTATCTCTTGGCTCAGTAGCCGGCTATTTCCGGGGACGGGCAGATGATATTATAACCTGGTTTATGAATGTCATTTGGGGCATTCCAACTTTATTGTTAGTGTTTGCTATCACCCTTGTTCTGGGCAAAGGTTTTTGGCAGGTGTTCATCGCTGTGGGTTTAACGATGTGGGTAAGTGTGGCGAGACTGGTTCGCGGGCAGATACTGAACGTTAGGGAATTGGAATATGTCGAAGCAGCAAAGGCTTTGGGTTTTTCAAATACCAGGATCATTGCCCGTCATATCATTCCAAATATCATAGGGCCCGTAATGGTTATTGCGGCCTCTAATTTTGCATCGGCGATCGTCATAGAAGCTGGCCTTAGTTTCCTGGGAGTTGGAGTTCAACCGCCGCAACCAAGCTGGGGGCTTATGGTAAAATAGAACTATAATTTTATCATTACACAAAACCCTATGCTTGCCCTTGCACCGGGCTTTGCGATTATGCTGTTGGTTCTCGCATTTAATTTATTGGGAACTGGTCTGCGGGATGCCTTAAACGTGAGAGGAAGAATTTAGGTTAATACATAAGACGCGTCAGATCTTTAATGCAAATAACTCGATAGTACTATTCTTTCCTTTTAATTCAATAGGGCCAAGGCTTTCTGCCTGCCAGTCTTTAAGCTGGATCCTGTCAAGAAAATCTTTTGAAATAATAAATTTTTGATTGAACTCATTGCACGCGGTTCTGATCCGGGCCGTGGTATTCATAGTGTCACCACTCATCACCAGGTCCTTTTTAATAATTCCAATTTCACCAATGGTTACTTCTCCAGCATGAACGCCTACTTTATACTCGGGAATAAGATCATATTTGCGTTGAAATTTATTCAGGTTTTTATTTAATGCCTTTCTTGCTTCGATCATTGCGTAGATGCATTTTTTTGCATTTCGCCTGGTATCCGGCCACGACACTACAATTTCATCACCCACATATTGATAAATGCGACCTCCATATTCCATAAGGCCTGTCGATATGTAATAGATGAAATCACGAATGAATTTGAAATATTCTTTGTGCCCCAGCTTTTCAGCGATGGTTGTTGAGTCCTTCAGATCAATGAACGCGATGATCCTTCTCTCATCCTTTGGTTGTACATATTTTCCGACTATTATATCGAAAAATACACCCGGAGAATATTTTTCATTGATCCCGATGATCAGCTGGGTCAGTACGAACAATATGATCCATTCGGGGATTTTTTGAACGAGCCAGGGGGTTTCAAACGTATTTCTGTAAAAACTTTCTAAGGCGTATGACGCCGGGTGTTTAGCGATCAGTGTAGCGTAGGTAAAATGGATGAAAAAATTTATCATAAAAGCAACGGCAATTAAGGTAATTGCCTTCAAAAGCATGTTGATCCAAAGGGACGACGTTCTGAAAAAGTTTTTCATGAAAAAGACAAGGAAATAAGCCGATAGCATGGCCAGGAAAAAAACATTTAATTCGCGCAACAATATGGTCTGTGTATTGTGCTTTTGGAACAATGAATATTTTGAAGGGATCGGTTGTTCAGTGAGACGCAGAATATAAAAAAGAGAGTCAATAACGGTCCACGAAGCCGCAACGATCAGGATCATTCTAAGCTTATATCGTTTGATCACTGAAAAACCAGTTGATATAGGACGGATCGGTTTCATTGTTCTCTGATGTAATTGTAAATGCTTTGCTGCGCATTCACGATATTCCCGTTTGTGCCAGGTTTTATTTGTTGCATTGTATCGTCAAAAAATACTGACTTATCATTGTCGCTCCATTGCATTTCGAAATAATCGATCAGCTCTTTTTTACACGCAGCATCGTCAATAGGAACGCAAACTTCGATCCTGCGATGCAGGTTCCTGTTCATCCAGTCGGCGGAACCGATCATAACCTCGACGTCCTCTTCGGTTCCGAATATAAAGATCCTGGAATGTTCCAGGTACCTGTCAACAATTCTCTTCACGGTAATATTTTCACTGACCTCTTTTAGAGAGGGTATAATACAACAAATGCCGCGGATGATCAATTGAATCTTTACTCCTTGCCGGCTTGCATTATAAAGACTATTGATCATTCCCTGTTCTTCAAGATTATTTAGTTTTATTCGAATCAATGCAGGCATTCCCTTTTTTTTCTTCGTGATCTCTTTTTCGATAAGCTCGTTAAACCTTTCCGTCATATTGAACTGGGATACCAACAGGTTTTTGAATTTTAATTCATTCGCATTTAACGGTAATCTTCTTTCTCCCAGGAATTTGAAGAGGCGCTGCAGCTCATTACCTATGGTCGCGTTAGTTGTCAGCAATATATGATCAGTATAAAACTTTGCCGTCGTCTCATTGAAATTCCCGGTGCTTAATACCGAATAGCGGGTAAGATTTTCTTTGTTTTGTTTTTTTACCAGGGCGATTTTTGAATGAACCTTTATTCCAGGGATACTGTATATCAACTTTACCCCGGCCTCTTTCATTTTTTTGCTCCATTGAATATTGTTGTATTCATCGAATCTTGCTTTCAATTCAAGAAAAGCAGTTACTTTTTTGCCATTCTTGGCCGCACTGATGAGAGCATTGACAATGTGTGATTCGGAAGCTACACGATACAATGCGATATATATTTCCGAAACGTCAGGATCAATGGCTGCCTGGTTAAAAAAGGAGAGGATTGTATTGTAGGAATGATACGGAAAATGCAGTAATATATCTTTCGACAAAATAAGATTAAAAATATCTCCGTTCCTGACAAACTTTTTATTGATCGGTTCAAGGGCATTATACAATAATTTTTTTCCGAAAGAAGGAAGGTTAATGAGATCTTTCAAATTGTGATAGTGACCACCGCTGAACATTTCATCAAGCTCCAGGTCAAGAACAGACGTAAAGAATAATTGTATGTTCAGAGGCATTGTCTTTTCAAAGAGGAACCTCGAGGGTTGACCGAAGTTTCTTTTAGTAAGTTGCCGTTCTATTTTTTTCAAGACATCAGCATGGTATTCTTCTTCAAAATCCAATTCCGCATCCCGGTTGATCTTAAAGCTGTAAATGCCAAGTATCTCGAATCCCGGGAAGATGGTCTGCATATTTTCCCGTATGATATCATCAATGAATATTACATAATTCATACTGTCTTCGGGCGACAAAATGAAAAATCGCGGAAGCTTATCTGACGGAATATTCACAACAGCATGTCTTATCAGGTCCTCCTGGTCTTTTTTTAAAGCAATTGCAAAATATAATTGATTATTTGCGGGGTTGAATTTATTTGTACCCCCCAGCAACAAAGGCTGAATAAACGATAATACCTGGGATAGGAAGATATCTGTGATCTCCTGTTTATGAATTTCTTTTACAGGTTCATTGTAATAAAGATGGATCCCGTTTTTTTTAAGTTCAGGCAAAACATCGTCTAAAACACGGCCGAACTCAAGCAACTGGCGCGATATTTCTTCGTGGATCACTTCTATCAATTCAGCCGGGCTTTCTGTTGTAATTTTTTCCTGCGTTTTCTTTTTTAAAGCCGACAAGGCAAGTACAGCGGGATACCGGACGCGGAAGAATTCGTCAAGATTGGAAGAAAAAATAGAGAGAAATTTTAATCTTTCAAATAGGGGAACGGAAGATGAGGCAGCTTCCTGCAACACTCTGTAATTAAAACCGAGCCAACTTAATTCCCTGTTGTAAAACATAGCTCATCGTTTATAAGGGCGACCTGGTCGGCGATGTAATGATTGTCGTTGTTTCAGGACTTTTCGTAAAGACTGCAATTGTAAATGCGATCACGGAGATCACAACGCCTACCATAAAAATATTATAGGCTATTCGCAGCAACCTGTATTTTTTGCCAAGTACAACACCTAAAAAGTACACATCCTTGATCAGGGATCCATATAAGTATTCCGGATCTCGCATCATGATGCCCATGCCCCATCTAAAATCTTCGAGCGAGGCTTTATAAAAATTACCAAAAAATAAAAGATTTACTTTTTTGGCCGTAATATCTTCTTTCGAAAATTGACCACCGGTGATAGTAGGCCTCGTTGCCAGTATTGACAGGACAATGGTAATGACTGACGAGGTTAAAAAAATAATTGTTGGCACTACAAGAAAGGGATCGGTTTCAAATTTTCTGAAAAGAACCGATATGCTGACTGAAATGATGATGGCGTTTACGGATATAAGAATGTTTGCCTTTCTATCGGCCATTTCACTAAGCCGTAAATTATTTTGTGAGGCCAGCCGAAGCATCGTCTGAATGCCTTTTGAAATAAGGCTGCTGGCTTGCTTGCTTATTTTTGGATCACCTTCTTTTTCACCACCAAAAAGTTTACTGTCATCAGTGTTTACTGTGCGCTCCGTGATCTTTTGCCTCAACTTCTCTATATTCTCATCCTTCCCTTTGTTCAGCAATTCGATGCAATAGGATGTATAATATTTGTGATTTTCCAGGAATTCCAGTGTTTTGATATCATACTCTTCTTTTGACATTTCCCTGTCCGTTAATATTTCTTTTCTAACCTGCTTATTTGTCCTTTTGAACTCTTTTGTTCCAAGATGGTAAGTGTCGGCGTCGCTGAGTATTTGCTGGAGGAGATTAGCAGGTGTCGTCGATCGCTTAGTGGCCATTATGCATCCTTCTACAATTTGTATCAATTCCGGTTCGGGACAATTGATCTGCATAAATGATTTCATGAGCTCAACACCTTTTTCTTCATGATTTTCAGGACCTGTAAAAATGCGGCCCGTATCATGAAACCACGCGGCAATATAAACGGCAAGCATCTCTTTTTCACTTAGCTTGTAATGTGCTGCAATTTCTTCAGCTCTTTTAAGTGTTTCCTGCGTGTGCTCCAGGTTGTGATAAAAGAGGTTAGGCCTTTTATTTGACTCGAATAAATGGGATACATGCTGTTCAACAAGTTTATAAATATTGTTAGCCATATTTCAACTTTAAAAAGTTAGGTTTAGTTTTGTTCCTAAAGAAAAATTGAAAAGTCGTTCTTCTTCGGAAAAAGCGATAGTAGCAGAAATGATAACCAATTTAAATGGTATAAAATAAAAACCTCCTCCAAACGCATCATGCCATTTCGTAGATGATTCGTTCTTTATCCAAACCCTTCCCACATCATTGAACACCACCACACCCAATGTTCCTGGCAATAAATATGATTTTACATTGACTAATTTTATCCGGGCCTCAAAACTGTTGTAAGCTACAGATGAACCCGAAAATCTTGTTTTACGAAAACCGCGTAAAAAATTATTGGCTCCAAGGTTCAATGCCTGGAAGTATTCAAAATTTTTGCTGAAAATGTGCCCTCCACCAAAACGGGCAACCATGATAAGATTGGCAGCCTCGCTAACGCTTGCATAAACGCTCATATCTGAAGTGAGACTTGAGAAATCATTGGCCGTTTTGGTAAGACCTGCCAATGAAACAAACTCTGTATTCCACTGGACACCTCTGGTAGGGAAAAGTTCGTTGTTCAGATTATTAAAATTGATGGCAAGCTTTCCGCCCAGGTAATTTTTTTTCGAGTACACGCTTACAGAATCAAGACCGATGAGTGAGGGATTCTCCAAAATCTTGCCCGTATTGTCTGACTGATTATTCCAATAATAATACGCAGTCGGTCCAAGTATTATATGTAAACGTTCAAAAAATCGCCGACGGAAAAGAATTTCTGCTTCTGCATAATTATAGCGTGTACGATAAAAATCAATGTTGTGTTGCTCGTCCAGTTTCGTCTTATTGCCAAATCCAAAGAAATTGTCCAATGTTGGATTTACATAGTTAATATTAACCAACAAATCGTTGTTCCTGAAAAAATGATTGAACTCTCCTCTGTACTTTATCTGGTAAGCATGTTGGGCCAACGCAAACAAAGTAGCCAACCGCTGGTCTGTAGCATAAGGTACATTCCTAAAGCCATAGGTTCTTCTGAAAAATCCCACGCCGGCAAGCACTCCATCTTCTGCATTATACCCAAGACCCAGTTTGGGGAAACGGGTTACTGGATAGTTAAAGCCTAAAATGTTGTAATAATTGACAGGAGGTTCACTGGAAAAGAGATTTCTTGAACGGCGTTTGTGTTCAATAAAATTTTTTTCGGTTTTAAGATCATAGAGATAGTTGACAACGCGACCCTTCATGTTGAAAGTGTCATTTCCTTTGCCACCGATCACAAGGAGCCTGATCTTTGATCGCGCTGTTGAGTCGATCTCAAATTTATCATCACCATTCAGGCCATATAGCCTGACATCTTTAGTATCGCGGTGATCAAAGATCCTGTCGTACATCACAAAGCTTGTATCATTATTCTCTTTTCTTGCATACACTGTTACCCGTAATTGTTTTCCCACTCCTGTTACTTTAAAATATTCCTTTTGATTACTGCCGATAATATTTACTTTTCGTGAAAGAAAGCGATAATATCTCATTCCCGCTTTCTCCAGGATGTCTCTCCGGCTGATAAGCCTTTTTACAAGGACGGCGCTGTCTACTTGAAAAATTTTGGGAGGTAATTTTTGCACGGAAGAGATGATCATCGAATCGGTAACGGTTTTTTGGAAATCGCCAATTTCTTTTTTCCATTCGTTAGCGTCAAGATCGGTCAAAAATAACCGGTCAAAATCCCTGGCTGCCCACGCTAACCAATTAACTCTTGGGATAGTATACTGAAAACCTTTCAGC
>Ga0157374_10004635_pt1 | contig 11534 bp, 8 predicted proteins | sample M25metaG_FD_115308 | JGI IMG/M metagenome (GOLD analysis project Ga0157374, IMG submission 115308) | Miscanthus rhizosphere microbial communities from Kellogg Biological Station, Michigan, USA - M2-5 metaG | ecosystem: Host-associated > Plants > Roots > Rhizosphere > Soil | place: USA: Michigan... | reverse complement strand
GGGCCGCCCTCACTGCGGCGGTCGCCCGGTCCGCGCGCGCCGGCGCCTCCGCCCGGACCGCGTCCACGTTCGGGACCGCGATCGCTGCCACGACTAGGGCCGCCGCCACGGTTTTCACGCGGAGGCCGGTTATCGCCCCGGCGCTCTTCAGCTTTTTTCTCTTCGGTTTCAACCATTGCTTAAATCCTCTTATTCGCGGCTCGCCGCCAGGCGCGCCCATTCCAATCCGACGCGCCCCGATGGGCGCAGCTTCAATCCGGCCGTCCGCTTGCCGACCAAGTTGACGATTACCGCGTTGCGGATATTGTTTACTTCCTTGCCGCGCTCCTGCGGGATTACGGTGGAAAGCCGCATGTAGGTACGCCACGGTTTATCGATGCGCAAAGTCTTTCCGCGGCGCAGGACGCGACCCGCTGACGTTTCGCGGTAGACCGCTGCCAAATCGTGTATGTAGTTCGGCGAATAGCCGAAGTCGCGCACCAGACGGACCAGCGCGACTTTCAATTCTTCCGCATCATTGAGTCGCTTCCATTCGAGCGCGCGTCCGAAAAGCTGAAACGCGCCCAGTTCGCTTGCCTTGGCATTGCGCAATTGCACGCCGGCTTCCTGAAACACTGCTGTGGGAGGTGTTGCGGGATCGGGTGCGATAGCCAAAGCCATACTGACGGTACGTCCCGCCAGGCCCGGAAAGGATGCGGCATTTTGCTCGATAAACCGTTCGAAAAGCCGCTCCAGCTCGCGAGCCAACAGAACCAACGCGTCCCAGGCGCCAATCACGGAAAAATCGTCGCCACCGCGATAGAGAATACTTACCTTACGCCAGAAATCCGGCAAGGTGCAGAGCACGGCTAACTCGCCCGCAAAAAACTCCTTAAGCAGAACGGAAAGGTGGATATGTTCTTCGATCGAGTTGACTTGCCGTAATTGCGGATCGAAGTGATCCACATCGCCGCGCAAGATGCCCCATTTGGGGGCGCCCTCCGCCCGGCTCCCCAGTTCGACGAGGGAAGCCGGATCGTTTCCTGCCTCGCTCATCGCGAAGCGCCGTGGGAAAAGGATCGTATCGTCATCGAGCGCCGATTGCTCGCTCAACGTCCAGGAGTGGTCGCCACCGTCCCAGGCCAACTCACCAGAGCGCTCATGGGCCCAGCCCACCTTGGTAGCGACTGGAAGATTTCGTGCAAACGATTCAAAGTAGTCACCACGGCTAGCGGTGGGTTCGGGCGTGAACGGCTTGAAAATCTCGGACAAATTGCCGTTCTGCCCGAGCGGAGCGCAATTCTTGGAGCCCAACGCGTCATCAAGGCGCTTGCGCACCAGCGGCCATGCACCCAGATTCTCCGTACTTGCCCAGACCAGACGCAGAGCGCCGCCGGAAAGCCGGTTAATAGCGTCCGCTTCACGCGCCAGAAACTCGTTTGCGCGGAGAATATCTTCTTCCGCCAGCACTAATAAAAACTGCTCGGCGCTACTCGATCCGAGCAGCATGCGGGAAAGCTTCAGTTCCGCAAGCAGCGCTCTCGGAAGCACTTCACAAAGCAGCGTGAGCCAGGCGCAACGTCCCGCCAAGTCGGCTGCGGCATCCTGGCATTCCGGAGATTGGGTCGCCAGAAATGGTTCGGCTCCCACAATCTGAGCTTGCAAAAAGACTTGCAGCGACATGACAAAAAGGTCTTAGCGGCCCAGAAAACGACGGGCTCGGCGCGTTCTCGAGAGAGAACTTCCTCAGGCTAACACAGCGCCGCTTCGCTCAATCGACTTCGGCCAGGGAGACGCGGAGATCGGGGCTGGTGGTACAGGAGATCGGGGCTGGTTGTATAGAGGATACCGTCCTTCGCCTCCAGGACGCCTTCGCTGCTGTAAATGAAGGCGCGGCGTTTGCGGCGATTGATCAACCAAACATAGCGGACGCCAAATTGCAGATAATCGTCGATTCGCTCCTGCATTTCTCCATGCGAGCGCTTTGGAAAAGTATTTCGATACACAAGAAGGAGGTTCCGTAAGAATGGGACCGGACGGCAGGGTGGTCAGAACCGGGATATCCGGAACAGGGTACCGTCACGCTTTCACTTGGACCCGCTGCTCCGGAACCACCAGATTTCCATTGCTTTCGTGATTGGAGAGATAGCGGCTCAGCACATTTGCAGCCGGTTACGGCCCATTCGCCTACGCTTCGCTCCAGTAATTCGCCGTCCAGATAATCGCAGTCGGGACGATACCTCGTTTGCAGATATTCACTGAGGGGAACAAATGTTGCAGTAGTCGCCACCGGAGTCCCTTTCCCTCAATTCTATTCTGAACATATGACTGTTTTCATCACCGGCGCGACAGCCGGCTTTGGATTGGCCACGGCGAAACGACTCCATCAGGATGGCGCGAAAGTCATTGGCACGGGGCGGCGTGCGGAGCGCCTGGACAAGCTAGGTAAAGAACTGGGGGCGAATTTTCTGCCATTACCATTCGACGTGGGCAATCGCAAACAAACCGAGCAAGCCATCGCGAAGCTCCCCGCCGAATTCGCGGCGGTGGATGTGCTGGTGAACAATGCCGGAGGCGCCATTGGGCTCGATCCGGCGCAAAAGGCCGACCTGGACGACTGGGACGCCATGATCGACAGCAATATCAAAGGCCTCGTCTACTGCACACGCCTGCTGCTGCCCGGCATGATCGAGCGCGGCCGAGGGCACGTTGTGAATCTCGGCTCGGTCGCAGGCGAATTTCCTTATCCTGGCGGGAATGTGTATGGCGGGGCAAAGGCGTTTGTCCACCAGTTCAGCAACAATTTGCGTGCCGATTTACTCGGGACACCGGTGCGAGTCACGAATGTGGAACCGGGCATGGTGGGAGGAAGCGAGTTTTCGGAGGTTCGCTTCAAGGGTGACAAAAAAAGAGCTGTCGCCGTCTATGAGGGCGCCGATCCGCTAACGTCGGAAGATATTGCCAATGTGATCCACTGGATCGTGACACAGCCGGCGCGGGTCAACATCAATCACATTCAACTGATGCCGGTTTGCCAAGCCTATGGTCCGCTTGCGGTAAAGAGAAAAACTTAGAACCCGCGCTGTGGCCGATAACCGGGCCGGGCTCGAACCCTGTATTTCTTCATTCCTTCGGCAGTCAGCTCTACGCGGATTTTACGAAAGCCTTCGTTGGGATTGGGCTGAGGGTAATAAGTAACGGTGTAGCTGTTGCCCAAGTCTTCGCGAATGGACTCGAAAGCCTCTACCTGCTTTTGCCAAGTCTTGGCGAAATAGCTTTTGCCGCCCGTATTAGTCGAGATGCGCTTGAAGATATTACTCGATATAGGATCTTTCGTGACTTCGCTCGTCGAAATCACGTAGATGGGAATACCTTCGTCTTCGGCGACGGCACGCACATCGTCGGGGGCGACCATGCTCGCATTGTCGGGACCGTTCGAAAAGACAATGACGACTTTGCGTCCGGGCACCTTCGCCGCATCGCGAAGCGTGAGCAGCAAGCAGTTGTAGAGCGCGGAATCGTCGCCCGCGACCGCTTTGCGCAACCCGTTAATAGCCATGCCACGATCGCGATTTAACGGCACGCCACGGTTCAAATTGCGGCTATAGGTATAAACGGCGATTGAATCGGCGCGATCCAGACCGCGAATAAAATCCGCGATCGCGTCCGACGCGTAAACAAACCCACGATACATATAGTTGCTGGTATCGAAGAGCACGAAAACGTTGGTTCCGCTCGCCTCCGTGCGCAAATTCACCGTATCCGGATTCGGAACCGCTCCTGCGCCCGGGTTTGCCGTCGCCACATCGGCCGAGTGCAGCGGCCGGGTTTCGCCGTTGTCGAGCACTTGCTGCAGTGGCCGCGCGCCTTCGGCAAAGGTGGAAAGCTTCTGCGGAATGTCGTCTTCAAATACCTTAAAATCGGTCGGTTTCAGACCATTGACGTACTTGCTCTTCTGGTCGGTCACCGTAAAGCCGAGAACGACCATGTCGACTTTGACATGAAAAATCGCCGCGTCGGGCTCTTGCGCGTGCAGCCAGAAACCAGCCATGATGGCGGCGAGTGTGGTTATCGAGAGGATGCGTAGAGTTTTCTTCACAAGCTCTTTCCTAATTTCCCCTGGTATTCATCGCCACGCTTTGGCCGCCATGCTGCCGGACATTGGTTGCGAGCGTTTGCAGAGACCGCAGCAGTGCAGGCCAATCTTCCAAATGAGTAGCGAAAATGTTCTCGATCGCTTGCCGATTCCACTGCGGCACATAGGAATCCAGCTCCGAAGCCGGCACCCCTACTTCGTCGGCCAATGCCGCATAGTATAGGTTGTTCGATTCCCAGCTTTCGGCCAGAATGCGGCTGGAATAACCCATCAGTGCGGGAAAAGTGCGGAGATATAGCAATTGGGGCCGATAGGAATGGGTGAGGGTCGGTTTGGGCGTACCGAAGGCACGCGCGATTGCCGCCGGAGTCAGATCCGCACTGTGGCGCGCCTCCAGCGCCGAGATTTCGACGGAACTCATGTCGGGCACGGCATCGCGAAGCGCCGGATCCCCGGCGAGCGAGTACAGCACCGATGTAGGAACCTGTAGCGCGATATTCTCGAAAGCGCTCGTGCGCAGATTGTTGTCGATCCATTCCACGCGCGAGGGGGGAAGATAGCGCAGAAGGGAGTTCATGACGCGCGGCGCAAGTGCCGGATCGAGAGCGGCGGCGGCGAGCAGCGCCCGCCCGCGCGCCACGTGCAGCGATACCCAGCGAAGCTGCTCCGGCGTAATTCCCCGCCAGCGGTTCACGGTGACTCCTACAATTATCTGCGGTACCAAATCGGCCCAGATTAAGGCCTGCTCGCGGGTGGGTGTCAGAAACTTCTGTTCGGCTTCGGCAATGGCATAAGGCAGTGCGATGAGCGAACCGGTAATTCTGCCGCCGGCGCTTTCAGGCCATCCGGAGCCGGCCAACTCGGTACCGCGCCATGTCATGGGCGTGCCTTCCGGGCCGATGAAATCGTGATTTCGGACGAACAACGGATTTGTTAGTAATAGCTGCGCGCCAGGGGGCGCGTAATAGCTGTACAGAATGCCAACCAGCGAATCCCGCAACAGCGGCGCCAGTATGGCGTGGGGGTCCTTCTTTTCGGCGCCTTTGAGCAGCGCGTCCACATTCAATTTGCGCTGCTGGTCAATGTGGCGCTCGCTCCAGTAGCCGACCGAAAGAGAATTTTTTTCTTCGGAGGAAAGGGAACCTCTCAGAGATTCGGTTTCAGACAGTCGCCGCAACTGATCGCTGATGCCTTTTAGAGCCTTTGGATCAGTATTCCCTTTTTCAATCTTGTCGGCTGCGAGGAACAGGCCATCCAGCGTAACCAGCCGCTGTGCATCGAAAATGCGCAAGAAGTACTCGGCCGGCGTCATGTGAGTAGACTCGTGCCGCTCACCCACCAGCAATGCCACCAGCCGATCTTGCCGCGAGCCCAAGGTTTGGGGCTGCGCTGCGGCCAACAACGTCTCGACGCCGGCGCGGCCGGCATTGAACAGATCGGCTTCCTGCTTTAACTGATTGAATGGCTGAATCAGCTTGAGAAACGTGGCGTCCCGCGCTTCAACGGGAATGGAATCCTGGCGGCAAAGAATCCGCCATAGCTCCACGAGCGCTTGCAGCGTGCCCGCGGCGTCGGCGCGCAACAGCATATCGTGGTTCTTCATTGTTTCCGTGCACAAATCGAGATATTTGGTGATGGCGCCCTCGCTTAGGCTCGGTGAGTCGGCAAAGAGCACGTATTGCGCTCCGAAGGGCCGATGCATTTCTATTAAGCGGGCCGCCAGCTCGCTCGACATCGGCTTCCCACGGTCCGGATCGATATCGCTCAACGCAATGAAAATCTTGAGAGGCTCATTCTCGACTGATTTCCGGCTGAGCGCAAAGAGCGCTTCAATCAGATCGTCGTTGGTGCGCCATCCGGAAGCCGCACGCGTCAGTTTGCCATCGTACTTGCCGTGCGGATGTTTAATGAACAGCGTGCGCCAGACATCCAGACTGCCGGGGACATGCGGCGAGCCGTTCGGATCGATGCGCAGCGAATGGGTCAGCAGCATCAATTCAGTGCTAGAGCGGAATACTGGACGCGCTGGGCCGGGGCTAGTGATCTTGCCACGCAGCGCGTCATAGAAACGTTTGATATGGTCCGGCTGCGTCAGGTAGGCGAGCGTGGGGCCGTCGATACGCGAGAGAGCGTCGAAGTAACTCGCCAGCCAGCCGTCGTCCATCGCCATTAATTTCTCGAAAAACGCGCCGGGATTGCTGGGTGAAACGCCAGTTAGCGAGGCCCACGATTTGGCCGAGCCAGGCACAACGGCCGCTCCGTTGCGGATCTCGAACATGCCACCGAAGAAATCGAGTACGTGCGCATACACTTTCAGCTTGGCCGCGGGAGCTTGTTTGCGGAGCGCTTCCGCCGTGGCGTGGTCCACGTGCGAAAGACCCAGATAAAGGCGACAAAGAGAGGGATCGGACAAAAACGCGTCAAGAAAATCGTTCTGATTCCCGCGGCCGAGCGCCGTGAGCCAATACGCGCCGTCGTAGAGAACGGGAACCTGCGCGGGAGCATACGGCAGCTCGAAGCGATGATTCGCGCGCAAATCCTGCTCGAGCTGAGTCAACGGGAAGGCCGAATCGACGGTCAGGAACGCGCGCGTCGGGTTAACCGTTTCGAGCACGATGTCGCCACCGCAGGTTCCGCGCATCCGATAACCCAGGATCTTGATCAGGGCCCCGGTTTCTTCGCTATCGCAAGTGGGAATCACAATCTTGTGATCCTTATTCGTCAAAGCCTGTAGTTCACGCGCCTGCCCGACGTAACGAATCAGCAGACGCAGATATTCGGTCTGCTGCAGAGCCTCATTACCGATGGCTTCGTAGCCGTTTGTTACAACGTTACGCGCGAGCGCCGGCAAAAGATCGACCGGCGCAAGATCGGGCGAAAGCGCCGCCATGCGTGCAAAGGACGAGAGCGGCCCCGGAATCGTCACCGTGGAATACGATCGGCCTCCTGAGCCTTTGACGGGCGCATCGAGATCGGTTCCTCCCGCCGCCCGGTACTGGCCCAAATCGGCGCTCAGATCGGCATTCCTGCCCTGCATAAAATCGAGGAGCGCGACTTCACGGAGAGCCAGTTTCTTTTTCGCCGGATCGTTCTCGCCGGCAGCCCATTTTTGCGTGGCATCGCGGCAACCCCGATCTTTGTGGCGGCACAAAAACTCGGCCAGCATTTGTGTGGCGCGACTGTCGTTGGAGTTCGACGCTTCTCGAGTCAAAAGCGATCGCGCTTCGGTCAGATCTCCGGCCGACTCCAGTTGCGCGACCCGATTTTCAAGGTCTGTATCGGCTGCGGCTACCAGCCCTCCGAACACCGCCAGGAACAGTAAAGTCCGAACCACGGGAAGAGGTTCCCTGGAATTGAGAATCACGATCCGTCCCCCAAACTGGTTCTTTACTCTATCATTTATGGATCGACGCGCGGTAATGAACACGTACTACTCCGGTGAATGCGCCGGTTGAATGCGCGAGGGCGTCGGATATCATCGCCCTGTGAACTTAGTTAAAGCAACCGCACTGATTCCGATCGCACTGCTTTCGTTTTTCAGTTTTCCTCTGGCCGCCCAGCAACCGGAGGCCTATAAAATTGCAGTTGTAGGACTAGTACATTCTCACGTCTGGGGTCATCTGAAAACGATGGTCGAGAGCAATCCGGCGCGGCTGGTGGGAGTGGCCGAGCCCAATCCGGAACTGGTAGCAGAAGCAAAAAAGGCCGGGGTCACAGACAACCTGATTTACTCCGACTACTCAAAAATGCTCGACCAGGCAAAGCCCGATATTGTCTGGGCGTTCGTCGAGAATAACCGTCATCTCGAGATTGCCAAAGCCTGCGCGCCCCGGCATATTAATTGATTTTCGAAAAGCCGCTCGCCAGCAATTTTGAAGAAGCGATGCAGATCGCCGCCCTGGCTGCGAAATACAACATTCGGGTCATGACCAACTATCAAATGGCGTGGTGGCCCGCCAACTACGTCGCCAAGGCCGCGGTGGACCATGGCGATATCGGGACTGTATACCGTCTGCACGGCATCGTGGGTCATGGCGGACCCGGATCTAGCGGACCGCGCCAAAAGTATTTCTTCGATTGGTTAACAGATCCCGTACAGAACGGCGCCGGCGCGTTGATGGATTTCGGCTGTTATAACGCGCTTTGGAGCCTTTGGTATCTCGGAATGCCCTCTACGGTCTACGCGACAGTGGAACACCTGCGACCGGAACGTTTTCCGAAGGTGGAGGATAACGCAACGCTGGTGTTGGGCTATCCGCACGCGGTGGGTATTTTTGAAGGCAGTTGGGATTTGCCTCGAAGTTATCAGGACCTGGAGGTTTTCGGCAGGCCGGATAGCGCTCCGCCGGGCAGCGTTACCATGACGCGCCGCAGCGTAGAATTGCACCACGGAACAAAGGAGACAAAGAGTTTGCCGATCGAACCGTTGCCGGCGGACGAAGCCGAGCCGGTTGCTTATATGGTTTCGCGCATCCAAGCGAACAAGCCAATCGAAGGACTGACAGCCATCGACATCAACGTAAAAGTGATTCACATCATCGACTGGGCCAAGGAATCGGTCAAGACCGGGCGCGCTGTGAAGGTTGCCGACTAACTGCGGCGGTGCACTCGCATTTGACCCAGGTGCTGGCCAAGGTCCCAAAAAGATCTAGCGTTTAGAGCCTGATACAGTTAGGGCCTGACACATGACAATACACCTGGTAAATCCAAGTGACATCTCTTTCGGCACTGCCGTGATCACGCCGCGCTGGCTTTATGTCTTGGCGGCAGCTACACCGCCTGCGTTTGGCGATCCGAAAATTACCGACGAGACCTTGGAACAGATCGACGCTTCCAGTATTTCCCCCGGAGACGTCGTGGGAATCGGAATCCACACTGGCAATGCGTTACGAGGATACAAAGTGGGAAAAATTGCCCGGGAGAGAGGTGCATGGGTAATCTTTGGGGGCATCCATGCGACGTTATACCCCGAAGAGGCTTTTGAGTTGGGTGGGGCGCATTCCGTGGTGAAGGGCGATGGAGACGTTGCCTGGGGGAAAGCGCTCATGGATTGCCGTGCGAAGGAGCTGGCGCGGGTATACGACGGAGGACGTATTGAAGGAGGCCAATTTCTGGCAGGCAGGTGGGATCTGGTGCCGGTCGGCCGATATATGTGGGCCTCTGTCCAGACCGTTCGTGGCTGCCCGAAACACTGCTCATTTTGTTCTGTCTGGCGCACGGACGGCCAGCGCCCGAGACAACGCTCGGCGGATCGCGTCGTTCAGGAGATCGTTACATTGCGGCGAAAAGGGTTTCGATTTATCGCCCTCGCCGACGATAATTTCTACCCTGTGACGCTAACGGACATTGCTCTGGCGGAGCGTCAGAACAATCATGCGAAAGCGTCTGAGTTGCGCGCCACTCGCGCCGAGAAATTCATTCTGATGGAACAACTCGCCAAACTTCCAGATGACATGGTGTTCTTTACGCAGATTACGATGGAAGCAGCCGAAGACACGGAGTTCTTGGCGGCGATGAAGAAAGCGCGCATTAAAGGCGCTCTGGTAGGTGTAGAAGCGGTCACCCCGGAAGGTTTGAAGGCGGTATTCAAAGACTTTAATTGTTCGGGGGATCGGCTCGTCGAGCAACTGCAGAAATTTCGCCAGCATGGTGTTCATGTGCTGGGATCGTTTATCTTTGGTCTTCCGACCGACAACCGGGATACGTTCGACGCGACGGCCGCGCTGGCGCAAAGAGCAGGCATTACCTTTGCCCAGTTCGTAATGCTTACTCCGTTTCCCGGCACCGTGGATTTTGAGCGATGGGAAAAAGGCGAGAGTGGAAAAGCGGCCATGGTGGACGGCATCCCCATCACTCGGTACTGGCTCATTCAGCCGCAGTCCAGGCCTAAAATGTTCATGCCTCATCCCTCAATGGGTCCCGATGAAATACGCGACAGAACGCAAAAGGTCTGGGATCGATTCTACAGCCTGGCGTCTATTTGGAAGCGGTCTAGCTGTGTTACGTCATTTCGCAGTCGTTTAGCGTTTGTTTTCATCTCTAAGCTCTACCGCCAGATGTATGCAAGAACCGGTATTGCAAGTGACAGTGCGCGGCGCCAACGGGCGAATTTCTTCGCCCGTCAACTCGCCAAACCTTGCCTCCGCTTGTTCCAGGCAAAGCCAATGCCCGAGTTGCGCGCTCCCGATATTTGCAGCGGCCCGATTGGGCAATTTCAGATTGTGTGATTGCCACACTCGCTGGCTTATAGAGAAACCAGTTAACCTTGCCCCCGGAAGCTCTTGACGCCGAACGGGGCGATTTAGGCGAGTAACGGAACCGAAACTGGCCACGGCGTGTTGCCCAAAATGGCAAGGCAATGAAGTACACCCTTACCGGCACAAACACTCAGCGCCAAAAGGTGCATAGCGTGTATATTTTCGAGAAAAAATAGGTGGTTCTAATTCGCGGGCCGCAGGCCTTCGGTGGAACCGAGACCATGCTCAAGCCATCCCGGATACCAGCGGAATACGTTTCCCGTAAGGCTTCCGATGAATATGTCGCCGTTTCGGGCGACGGTAATCCAATGCCCAGGGCTCTCCATGGCGCCTAAGATCCTCCCGGTTGCGAGATCGATATGCATGATCCGGCCTGCGAGCGTGTCATAGGTCAGATTCTCGATATTGTTCCGATGCGTGATGATCCACATCTTATCCTGAGGCGTGATGAAGATATTCTGCGTGCATCCAAGATGGGTCCACTGACGCAAAAACTTTCCGTTTGCATCGAAGATTTGGATGCGATTGTTCTCACGGTCGCTTACGTAAACCGTGCCCTTCGAATCGACCGCTATCGAGTGCGGCACCTGAAACTCGCCCTCGCCGTGTCCCGGTTTGCCCCAGGTCAAGAGATATTTGCCGTTCTTTGAAAATTTGACGACGCGCGAATTGCCATAGCCATCGGAAACATAGAAGTCGCCATTAGCGGCGAATGCGATATCAGTCGGGCGGTTAAAAGTTTTTTCGTCTGTCCCGGCTTTTCCTTTGATTCCCAAAGTCAGCAGCAATTTACCGGCTTTGGTAAATTTCATGACCTGGTGATCGCCGTTATCCGTGACCCAGACGTTGTCGTCCTTGTCGATGCGCAGACCATGCGGGTTGCCAAACATACCTTTTCCCCAGGACCGCAGGTAACGGCCCTTGGCGTCGAAAACAATCAAGGGATCGGCTTTCTTGCCGCGCTGGAATACATAAACGTTACCGGCCGAATCGGTTGCAACTGAGGAAACGCGGCCGAATTTCCAGCCGTTGGGCATCGTGTCTTCCGGTTCTTCGCCGAAACGGATGTTGACGCGAAACTTCAGCAAACCGCCTTCGTGTGGATACCAACGCTGCTGAGCTTGAAGGACAGCTACTGCGGACGCAAGCAGCGCAAGCCGCTTCAACATATGCAATCTCCTGTCTGTCGATTCGAGAGGATT
>Ga0157374_10004631_pt1 | contig 11541 bp, 8 predicted proteins | sample M25metaG_FD_115308 | JGI IMG/M metagenome (GOLD analysis project Ga0157374, IMG submission 115308) | Miscanthus rhizosphere microbial communities from Kellogg Biological Station, Michigan, USA - M2-5 metaG | ecosystem: Host-associated > Plants > Roots > Rhizosphere > Soil | place: USA: Michigan... | reverse complement strand
GCATTTCAATCCTCGAACGAAGACATCTGCGGCTCTTCTAGTCCAATCAACGAACGAGGGCACGGAGTGGTTAACAGGATTGTTGCAATCGGAATTGAGAATGATGCCCTCCTTGTCATTCCCAATGGGCAGTATTCGATCGATTCGGTACATAGTTACAGCTTGACGCGATGACTCTGCTCGGAGGCGAAGAAAAGACGAAGCTGAGCCGTTTACCATATATGCACTTCTCCGGCGTTGACGAAGTGCGCTAGACTCCTGAGTCTGCGGTCTTTGCGCTCGAAGCGCGTTTTCTGCCGCACCTTTGGAGGTTCCATGGCACGCCCATATTGGTCGGGAAACGTTCAGATATCGCTCGTCTCATTTGGAGTGAGTCTCTACGTTGCGACCGAAAGCAAGAGCCAGATCAGCTTTCACCAGATCAGCCGCCGCACGGGCGAACGGATTCGCCATCAGAAAGTGCTTGAGAGTGCTGCGGAAAGTCGTGAGGCAACGACCGCGGTCGAGAGCGACGAAATCGTGAAGGGATACGAGTATCGCAAAGGCCAGTACGTAATCATCGAGCCGAGCGAACTCGAGAATCTGCGAGTGCCATCAAAGCACACGATCGCGGTTTCGCAATTTGTGGATGTCGCCGATCTCAGCGCGATGTTTGTCGAGAAGCCCTACTTCGTAACTCCCGAGAACGACATGTCTGCCGAGGCCTTCAACGTGGTGAGGCAGGCACTCGCTGATACCGGCAAGGCGGCGATCGGCAAGGTAGCCTTCTCCGGTCGCGAGCATGTTTTCGCGCTTGTCCCTGCCGGACCGGACAGCCCGGGACTGATGGGCTACACGCTCCGGTACGCCTACGAGCTCCGCAAGCAGGAAGACTACTTCCGGGACATCAAGCAGCCGGCAATTCCCGCGGATTCATTGCAGCTGGCGGAGATGCTGATTGAGCGCATGTCGTCGAAGCTGGACATGGACAAGTTCGAAGACGGTTATGAGACAGCTGTAAAAGCGCTGGTTGAAGCCAAGGTCAACAACATGCCGGTACCAATCGATGAGGGTCCGAAGCAGCGCCCGAGCAACGTTGTTAATTTGATGGATGCGCTGCGGAAGAGCATCGGCGGTGAGGCGCGCCCAGCCTCTGCCAAAAAGCCGGTGAAGAATGTAAAGGAACCGCCTGCAAAGGGAATCGGCATTGTGAAGACGCCGGCAAAGTCTGCGAAGCGAAAATCGGCCTGATCCCGGAGTTGCTCAGGCCGGTTTCTCGCTATTCGTCGCGAAGCAGAACCAGCGGATCCACCGACAGTGCGCGTCGTGCCGGGATCCATGAGGCAACAAGGCCGAGAATCAGCATCGTTGCAGTGACGCCGAAGAGCACAACGGGATCTTTCGGCGTTGCCTGATAGACGATGAACGCCAGAACGCGCGCTCCCAGTACGCCCAGCACAACGCCAGCCAGAGATCCAATCGCAAGCAGCCGGAACGCCCGCCCCAGCGAAGTGCCTAGAATCTGTCTCTGGCTCGCGCCCAGAGCTACCCGAATGCCAAGCTCGCGCAGACGCTTGCTGACAGCATACGACGCCATACCAAAGATCCCTGTAATGGCCAGCATCGCACCAAGCATTCCAAGGACTCCGAGAGCCACGCTGGCTACGCGCGCCGCGAACAATGCGGATCCCATTTCTGAGTTCCAGGTTTGAATTTCGATTGGAAGAGCGGAATCAAGCCCTCGGGCTGTCTTCTCCAGCGCCGATGCGATGTCAGCCGGATCCCGCTGGGAGCGCACAACCAGGTTTGTTCCGCTGCTGGTGTGCTGAAGAAAAGAGAAGAACATCGCAGGCATCTGATCCTCGGTGACAGTGCGATACTTTCCGTCCTCTACGACACCGACAACTTCGGCCCTTTCTCCACCCCAGTATTTGAAGTGCCTGCCCACAGCCTTATCGACCGAACCGAAAACCTTGATTGCGAATTCATGATTGATCAGAGCGACCTTCGGAGCTTTTTTGTCGTCGCTCAGGGTCAGGTTGCGGCCGGCAATAAGGCGGGTCCCCGCTGCTTCAAGGTATCCCGGCGAGACCCGGTAGTTCATCGCGTCTGCAACGTAGTTGGTCGGGCGGAAGTCGGTTGTCGCGTCGGAATAGACGTAGGAATCGCCTCCGCCCAGGCTCAGCGGAATATTATCGATGAACCCAACAGCAGAAACACCAGGGATGTTGGCGACGGATTCGATCATGCGTTGCTGCATTTGTGGAACGCGGTCGTCTGCGTAGCCCGCCATACGTAGATCGCTCCCAAGAAGTAACGCATTCTGCGGCTTGAATCCGTAGTTGCTATGAATGGATCGCACGAGGCCACGCACCGCAACAAGCGATGAGGTGACAAGCACGGCGCAGATGGCAATCTGAATGACAAGCAGGACATCGCGCAACGTGAAGCGCCGCAGCCCAGTCGTCGAACTCATGCCGGTGCGTATCATTTGCCACGGATCAGACCGCATCACCTGGCGAACGGGGACGATGCCAAACAGAAGCCCGCTGCACACAGAGAGCAAAAGCGCAACCACATAGGTGCGTGTATCCGGATTTACCGGTACGTTGATGGGGATATCGGGGATCGGCTGCCACGCACTGAGCACATGCAGAATGACAACACCGCCAATGAGTCCGACAACGCCACCGGCAGTAGACACCAGCGTGGCTTCCGTGAGCAGCTGGCGCAGGATGAGGCTTCGCTTTGAGCCGAGGGCCAGGCGCAAAGCGACTTCCTTTCCACGGTCAGCGGCACGGGCTGCGAAGAGACTTCCGAGGTTGGCGCACGCGGCAAGCAGAATAAGCCCGGCAAGCAACATCAGTCCTGCCATGAATGCGCGCGCCGGGCCGCCAAGGAAGTCGCCAACCAGCCCGGGCTTCGCCAGTGTGAATTTGATCCCGTCGTCGTCTCGGGGATAGGTCTTGGCGAGCCAGGATCCAATGGAGTTCAGATCTTCAGTCGCCTGAGCCAGCGATACTCCCGGCTTCAGCCGCCCGATCACCCAGGGAGAATGGTCTCCCCGATATTGAAGTGAATCATTCCCTTGAATGAGCGGCTGATCGAGGATCGGGATCCACAGAGCTGGCGCAAAGAAGAGTTCTGTGCCGCGGAACGACGCTGGGGCAACGCCGATAATCGTGAACGGATGCTTGTTGATCTCCACAGAACGTCCGACCACTCCTTTGTCGTCGTGAAAACGGCTGTGCCAGTATGCGTAGCTCAGCACCACATACGGGACGCTGTTTTTCCCTTTCTCGTCTGAGGCATGGAAAAAGCGGCCGAGGTGTGGCTGAATTTCGAGGGCATCGAAGTAGTTCCCGCTCACAAGATATGGCCATGCAGTCGATGGGTTTGCTCCAGTGTCAATGCCGACGGGACCCGCGATCTGGCAGACGATCATGCTGGAAAATGTGCGATTCCTGTCGCGCAGGTCGATGTAATCAAGATAGGACTGCGACGGGAAGCGAAATCGCTGGACTGTGTAGAGATTTTCCGCGTGGGGGACATTGACGGGGCGCAACACAACCGCATTCAGGACGCTGAAGACCACAGCATTGGCGCCGATGCCCAGCGCCAGGGTGATGAGCGCGATGAAGAAGAACCCGGGCGCCTTCCATAACTGCCGAACGGCAAACTTCACGTCACTGAACATAGTGCCTTGAGGTACGCGGGCCAGCCGCCGGGAGTTCCCGGAAAAAAGCGGGCGTCATTCGTCGGCTAATCTGCGGCTTGTCCCAAAGCATGCGCACCTGATGACATTCAGAGTCGGGGGCGCCCCTTGCCGCGCTAACCTTGGCCAAGTCAGTCGGAGGGACGAGATGCAGCGTCGTGCTAGTCGCTTGGTCTTGGGGGTCGTGGGCTTATTTTTCACGGCGTATGCAGCAAACATCATCTCGGTTCCATCCTCTGCTGAGACAACGGCGCCGAAACCACTGGGCAAGATGGTGGATCTCGGAGGACATCGGCTCCATGTGAACTGCTCGGGATCAGGGTCGCCTGTAGTGGTGGTCGAGAACGGCCTCGGAGACTTCTCCTTCGACTGGATTCTCGTCCAGGAAAAGGTCGCCAAGTTCTCCCGCATCTGCACCTATGACCGCGCCGGATACGCGTGGAGCGATCTTGGCCCAAAGCCCCGTACTTTCGCCCAGCTGAATCTGGAACTGCATGATGCATTGAAGAAACTTGGCGAGAAAGGTCCATTCGTTCTCGTAGGCCACTCCTACGGCGGACCGGTGATGATCAACTTCGCGAGCCAGTATCCGGATGACACAGCAGGAATGGTGCTGGTTGATTCGGCGCACGAAGGCATGAGGGTTGGCGTAGGCGGCAAGCAGACGATCCGCCTGGGTGCAAACGCGCAGCCTCGGGACGCCCCCTCGCCGCACGAAGAGATGGCGGAAGCGGATCGTGCAGGTTCAAAGGGCAGTGACCCTCCGCCTCCCGCGAAGCTCGACCGGATCTACAAGCACCTGCCGGTGCGAGAGCAGAAGATGCAGCTCTGGGCGCAGACAATGCCTTCTCTCGAAGATGCGGAGAACAGCCAGCGCGAGTGGTCTGAAGTCTACTTTGCCCAATGGCTCGCGAAGTCGAACGAAGGTTCGCTTGGGAAAATGCCCCTTGTGGTCCTTTCGCGCGCCGACGGTGGCTATACCGAAGATCTCGATGTTCCCGCCGCGCAGATGGAGAAGGAACGGAAGGAAGGCCAGGTTAAGCTCTTCCGTCTTTCAACGAACAGCCGGCAGTTCATCATCCGATCGGGTCACAACATGGAATTGGAAGCTCCTGAGGACGTATCCGTTGCGATTCGCAGAGTTGTGGATGCGATTCGAACCAAACGGGCGTTGTAGGCCCCTCCGCCTCCACCTTTCAAAACCGGGTTCGTCGTGCGAACCGGGAGTCAGATCAAGAAATGGACAACCATCGTCGAGGAGTCGCGGCAAAGATATACTCCGATTTCTGAAACGTAATTGCATTGACTCGCACAATTCCTTCGGGCTACACTCCCTGCGCCCTCGGCTGTTCCTTTCTGCCGTAGATCCAACCTGGAGGAAATCATGTACCCGCTTTTTAAGCGTGCTTTCATGCCGCTCGTCTTTCTTCTGCCTACCGCCGTGTATGCCGGCGATTACACGTATCAGCAAACGACCCAGATCACCGGGGGTTCGTTGCTGAGGATGATGAAAACCGTTGGGGTATTCAGTTCACAGGCCCGTCACATGGGCGATCCCGTCGTGTCGACCATTTATTTGAAGGACAACCGTCTCGCGGATGTTTCGCCAGAGCAGATACAAATTATTGACTTGGATCAGGAGACAATCACGCAGATCGATGTCGAAAAGAAAACCTACTCGGTTATGACCTTCGCGCAAATGAAGCAGGCTATCGAGAACGCTCGCGAGCGGATGCAGAAGGAAGCAGCAAAACAGCAGCCGCAGCAGTCGACGGCACAGGATCCCAACGCGCAGAACGTCCAGATGAGTTTCGACGTGAAAGTGAGGAAGACGGGAGCCACAAAGGATGTGAGTGGCCTGAACAGCAGCGAAGCGATCATGACCATGACGATGACCGCGACGGATGCCAAGACGCAGCAGTCCGGCAATCTCGCAATGACGAATGACTTGTGGATGGTGCCCGCCGTTCCCGGGTATGAGCAGGTGAGAGAGTTCTACAAGAAGTTCGCAGTGAAGATGGGTGACGTTACGATGGGCTTCGGACGGGATTTCAGCCGCATGCTGGCCCAGCAGCCAGGCGCGAACCAAGCCATGGGAGACATGGTAAAAGAGATGCAAAAGCTGGATGGCGTACCCGTGATGCAGGTGATGCGCATGGGCACGACCGTGAATGGACAGCCGTTACCAGCAGCATCGGAAGCTCCTTTGCCCACGGAGCCAGCCGGCCCAAGCAAGGGAGACATTGCCAAGGCCGGGATGGGCTCGATGCTCTCGAGCCGTCTGGGGGGATTCGGTGGCTTCGGAAAAAAGAAGCAGAACACGCCGCCGCCAGATCAAAACGCCAGCGAGACCGGCGCTCAGCCCACCAGTGCGATCCTGATGGAGATGCAGACCACAACCTCGAACTTTTCCTCCGCCCCCGTCGACCCGTCGCATTTCAGTGTTCCCTCCGGATACAAGCAGGTCCAATCTCAGATGGAGAAGGCGGAAGATCGCCAGTAAGTCAATCGCTACCCAGTAGCCGTCAGGATTGGCGCCAGCCGAGCGTCAATCCTGACAAATACTGCCGTGTCGCCCGGCATGAATACATAGAAATACCCATACATTTTCTTTCATCAGATGGGTAATGTGCCCGATGCCATAGGTTCGTAAACTGCCTATCCTCAGAGTCGAAGAGCATCTCTAAACCTCTTCCCCGGAGGCGTTCGAATGCAGCAGACCTGCGAACTCAACTACATTGACACAATTGTTATTGGAGGCGGCCAGGCCGGCCTTTGCACTGGCTATTATCTTCAAAAGCAGGGCGTACCCTTCCTCATTCTCGACGCCAACGAGCGCGTGGGCGACGCATGGAGGAATCGCTGGGATTCGCTGAAGCTGTTCTCGCCAGCGCGGTATGTTCTGCCAGGTTTGGCGCTGGAGGCGGCGACGGACGGCTTTCCGGCCAAAGATCAAATTGCGGACTATCTCGCCGAGTATGCGCGCCACTTTGAAATGCCGGTCCGAAACGGAGTGAGGGTGGACAGGCTTGAAAAACACGGAGACCGCTTTCTGGTGACCTGTCGCTCCAGACGATTTGAGTGCAGGAATGTGATCGTGGCGATGGCGAACTACCAGGTTCCGCGCGTACCGCATTTCGCAAAGGAGATTGATGCAGAAATCGTTCAGCTGCATTCGCACGACTACAGAAATTCTTCGCAGCTCAATGCCGGCTCGGTGCTGGTGGTCGGCGTAGGGAATTCGGGAGCCGATATCGCTCTCGATGTATCTCGCAAACGCCGCACTATCTTGGCCGGGAAGGAAGCGGGCCATATTCCCTGGCGCATCGATAGCATCTTTGCGCGCCATATTCTGATGCGGTTGGTGCGGTTCATCGGTCATCACGTGCTTTCGTTGAAGACGCCGATCGGCAGAAAAGTCCGGCCTAAGATGTTGCATCACACGACCAGCTTGATTCGGGTGAAGCCCAGAGACTTTGACGCTGCGGGCGTAGAGCGTGTCGGAAGGATCATTGGAGTTCGCGACGGATTGCCAGTCGCAGCTTCCGGTGAGGCCATCGATGTTCAGAACATCATATGGTGCACAGGATATACGAACGGATTTTCCTGGATCGATCTGCCGATCTTCGATTCAATCGGTGACCCAATGCAGAGGGAGGGAGTGGTGCCGAGTGTTTCGGGTCTCTATTTCGTCGGGCTCCATTTCCTCTATGCAATGAGTTCCGCGACCTTGATGGGAGTCGCGCGAGATGCGGAACGCGTAGTTCGCCATCTCGCAGGCCATTCGGAGCACAGGCAACCCAACCAAGTGCAGCGGAAGCTTGATCCGCACGAGTCTGCTGCGGCATAGTTGACGCTCGCGAGAGCCATTAGAGGAGCTTTTGCTCCAGCGCATAGACGGTTGCAGCGGTTCTCGAATCCAGGTTCAGCTTGGTGAAGATATTGCTGAGGTGACGTGCAACCGTCTTTTCGCTGATGTTAAGTCCGGCGGCAATCCCGCGATTGGTTTTGCCCCCCGCCACCAGCCTCAGTACTTCAATCTCCCGTTCCGTCAATGGACCGGGTACGTCCAAACGACGCTTGAGTTCTTTCTCTTTAACAACACAGGCCAGATCGAGGGATGCTCCGAGCTTGCCGAAGATACTTTGTGCCTCGCCGAACTCAACGGCAGCCGACTCCTCATCGCCCATCTTTCGATAGACGCGGGCTATAAGGCAGCCGACACGGGCGGCCTCATAGGGCACCTGTAAGTCGTGCCAGAGAGCCCTGGACTGCTCGAGTTCGGCCAGGGCGGCGTCTGGTTTGTTGTCCGCGAGCAAGAGCGCCCCAGCGTTGCGCGAGCGAAGGGCGCGGACAAACGGAAAGTTGAATCGCTCGGAAAGGGACGTTAGTTCCTGACCCGCCATTCGTGCGGAGTCGAGATCGTTTGCCGCAAGTGCTATCTCGACCCAGGCGTCCAGGACCAGAGCGCGACGTGCCGGTTCGAGCACCTGATCGGACATTCGTCGAATCAAGGCATTGGCGACATCGGTTTTGTCTTGTGCAAGGCGGAGTCTCGCCAGACCGGGGCCCATGTTGTGAGTCCACTTTGCTGCCTCCCCAAATGCTTTCTCGGCTTCGTGCAAATTGCCGCGGACGCGCTCGATCTCGCCAACCTGATAGAAAGCACCTCCCAAGGCTGCGCGTGGGCTTGGCAGGGCGAGACACTCGCAAGCCCGTTTTGCTTCATCGAAGGCCTCTGACCAGGCGCCGCGCAGATGCAGCAGTTCCGCTCTCCTGATCAGACAATGACCCCGATACGGCATGATGTCCGGCTGGGAGTCACACCAGGTTTTCAACGCGACCGACCACTCCTGTGCTCGCTCGAGATCGAATACTTCGCCACATGCGTCAAGAACACTGCAGAACACGCCGCCCGCATTCAAGGGCGAGACTTCACCGGCTGTGACGGCAATCATCGCTTCATCAAGCAGCGCCAAACCCTTTTCGATTTCGCCTTTTCGAATCAGCGACCGGCCCTGTCCCTGGAGCGCCAGAGCCATCAGGTCCTTGTCATCAAATTGCTTCGCGATCGCAGCGGCTTGTTGGAAGAAGGCGTGTGCAATGCCTGGTTCACCGGAATGCACGGCGCGATACCCGTTGGGAAGGAGGAGATACCCATGTTCGACGCATTGCGGCTGATCTTCTAACAGTCGGCCGGCTCGAGAGAGCCATCCAGTCCCTTTGGCAGATTCTCCATTCAACAGAGCGGTGAATCCGAGCCAAAATGCGCACTTTGCCGCCAGCACCGTGTGGCCTGCAGAGAGGTATGACTGGTGTGCACGTCCGAGGGCCTCTGCGCCTTCCTGTTCCTTTCCGATGAGGAAGGCCGCCTGAGAAAGCAGCACCAGGTACCCGGGCTCCAGCGGTAATTGCTGATCTGCGCTAAATAGAAGCGTGAACGCATCGCGCCAGGCTCGCTTTTGAAATGCTTCCGACCCCCTGGCGAGAGCCCGCGCGTGCTCGTCGTGTATTTCGGTCTCGGGATGCGTTCTCATAGGGGAAGGACACCAGACAGGGTTTGACTCTAGCATTTCACAGGGTTGGCGGTTGAGGCTCGGGCTAGTCCGCATTTTCTGCAGGAGAGATCGCCCTCACAGGTTCTTCCCAACTCAGGGTTTAGAATCGTTCGTGGCGCGATGGTTTGCGTCACCTTTTTGCCCGTGGGTAGCTCGACTGGTCGGCTGCGGCGGGTGTTTGTGTGATTTCTGAGGGAAGCAGGAAGTTGATGCGAGCGAAGACGGCTGTGGTTCTGGGCGCCCAGTGGGGCGATGAGGGAAAAGGAAAAATCGTCGATGTGCTGAGCGAACGGTTCAGTGCAGTGGCCCGCTATGCCGGCGGACACAATGCCGGACACACCGTTATCCATGGTGAACAGAAGTTCGTTCTTCAGCTCATTCCCTGCGGCGTTCTACGGCCCGGTTGCAAAGGAGTTATTGGAAACGGTGTGGTCCTCGACCCCATCGCTTTCCTGAAGGAAGTTGGAAAACTACGCAGCCTCGGGATTGATGTCGACGGACAGCTTTTTGTCTCGAATCGGGCGCAGGTGATTCTGCCGTATCACAGGATGATTGAACTCGCTGCCGAAAGCGCTCCGGGGCGCAAGCGGATCGGGACCACCAGCCGCGGAATCGGACCGGCCTATGAAGACAAGATGGCTCGGAGCGGATTGCGGATCGTAGATCTGCTGCGCTCAGAGCTTCTGAAAACTCACATTTACGCAGCCTGCAGCGAGAAGAATGCGATTGCGCATGCCCTCTTTGGCACCGATCCGCTCGAACCCGAGAAGATGTACCAGGAATATGCGGCGGCAGCGGAAGAGGTGGAGCCCTTCGTGACGGATACAGGGCGCCTTCTGCATCAGATCCTCGCAAATGGTGGATCCGTCATGTTTGAGGGCGCACAGGGAACGATGCTGGATATCGATCATGGCACGTATCCCTTTGTCACGTCGTCATCAGCAACAGCAGGCGGAGCGGCGACGGGTACAGGCGTGGGACCGACCGCCATCGGGACTGTCATTTCAGTCACGAAGGCCTATGTCACAAGAGTCGGAGAGGGGCCGTTCCCGACAGAAATTCACGAGGATGTGGGCGACCAGTTGCGCGCCCGCGGGAATGAATACGGGGCGGTTACTGGCCGGCCGCGGCGGTGCGGATGGCTCGACATTCCCTTGCTCCGCTACTCGAACCAGGTCAACGGTGCTGAGTGGTTGGTGGTGACGAAGATGGATGTGCTCGATGAGCTCGAAGAAATTCCCATCTGCATTGGCTACCAGGTGGATGGAAAGGTGAGCGACGAGATTCCGGCAGACGTGCAGGGGCTCGAGCGCGTAAAGCCTGTCTACACGAAGCTGAAAGGCTGGAGAGCGCCCACGGAAGGCATAACGGACTTTGATAAGCTGCCGAAAGCCGCGCAGGAGTATTTGCGCTTCCAGGAGCGTGAGAGTGGTGCCAAGATCGGCATGGTGTCGACCGGGCCTGATCGCGATCAGACGATGATCCTTCCAGAGTTTGCCGCGGCGCTGAACGAGATACAGGCTTAGAACCATTAAGGATGATGAGGAACTGCTCCCCATGATCAGCTTTACGGTCCGGATCAGATTCGCCCAGCAAGATCGGGCAGAGATCGCTGAGATTTTGCTCGAATTGACGGCGGCTTCACGCCAGGAGCCGGGCTGCATTAGCTACATACCCCACTGGGTCCAGGGCGAACCCTGCACGGTACTGATCTACGAACAGTACAGCGACGTCAAGGCCGAAGAGGCTCACCGTCAGTCGCCGCACTTCAAAAAATATGCGGTCGCCGGGCTCTATCAGAAAATGCTGGAGCGAAGTCGCGAAGATCTTGCCGCACTGGATTGAACGAAGTTTTCTCCTGTCGACAAACCCTGTTCCGATTGAGACAGTCAAACCTTCAACGGTGATTCTCCGGGTCATTGCCTTTGCGTGACTTCCGGATTGCTGATCGGAGGCATGTGTGATCTCTCGCATTGACCCGTTCGATGAATCCCGGCTACTATCCCTATCGCCTATGCGAACACCTAAGGGAACGTCGGCTGTCGTCAACAGGTGGTCTGTCTTCATTGTTCTGACTGTCACCGGCCTCGCTGCTGTCGCGCCACTCAGTGCGATGCCCCGCGCTGAGAAGCATGAGGTTCGACATCAGATCGAGCGCCTCGAAGACGCATGGAAGACCGCGGTCCTGCACGGCAATCTCACCGCAATGGACGGGTTATTGGCAGACGACTACATGGCAATTACGCCATCCGGAATCCTGCAATCGAAGGAGCAGGCGCTGGCAGGGCT
>Ga0157374_10004629_pt1 | contig 11542 bp, 10 predicted proteins | sample M25metaG_FD_115308 | JGI IMG/M metagenome (GOLD analysis project Ga0157374, IMG submission 115308) | Miscanthus rhizosphere microbial communities from Kellogg Biological Station, Michigan, USA - M2-5 metaG | ecosystem: Host-associated > Plants > Roots > Rhizosphere > Soil | place: USA: Michigan... | reverse complement strand
GTCGGTGGCTTCGAGGAGAATCGGCGTGGGTTGGTCGCGATCGTCTTCTCCAGTTTGGCGTCCGCTATCTATTTTGTACTCGCAAAAATGCATCTGGTGGTGGACACGGCGGCACGTTCTTTCCGCGCCGGCACCGGCGCCACAGCGCTGTCGGCAAATCTTTCGATGGCGCTCATTGGCGTCGGCCATCTCGTCGGAATGGCGGTCGGCATTGCCATGTTCGTCGGGCTGGTAATCAGCTGGGGCTTTCTCGTCCCTCACTGGACGGCGCTCACTCCTGCAGCGGCCGGAATGTCGATCGAGGACTGGGTCGGTAATGTGTTCGTCCACAAGGTCCGTTTCATCGGTGCGGGTACGATTGGGATAGCGGCAATCTGGACCCTGCTTCGGATCCTCGGACCCATCCTGGCCGGAATTCGCTCGGCGATCGCCGCCAGCCGGGCTCGCAAGCAGGGGGCGGGGGAAGGACTCGCTCTCACGGAGCGCGATCTTCCCATCGGCATCGTCGGCGCTGTCATCTTGCTGTCGATGATTCCGATCGGTTTCCTGCTTGCCGCTTTCGCAACCACCAACCCGATCGCCGCCAATCCCGGAACGACCCTGCTGATCACCATCATCTATATTTTGATCGCCGGCATCATCATCGCGTCGGTGTGCGGCTACATGGCCGGCCTGATTGGAGCATCCAACAGCCCGATCTCCGGGGTCGGCATCCTTTCAGTCCTCGGAATTTCCGTGATTCTGGCCCTTCTCTATCCAGGGGCGGACCCGACCTCGACCAAGTCGCTCGTCGCCTTCGCATTGTTCGTCACCGCAATTGTTTTCGGAGTAGCAACAATTTCGAACGACAATCTTCAGGATCTGAAGACCGGCCAGCTAGTGGCGGCCACGCCATGGCGGCAGCAGATCGCGCTGGTCCTCGGCGTCGTCTTCGGGGCGGTGGTGATCCCCCCAATCCTGACGCTCCTCAACACTGCTTTCGGATTTCAGGGTGCCCCAGGTGCTGGGCCGAACGCGCTGCCGGCGCCCCAAGCCGCGCTGATCTCCGCAATCGCGCAGGGAGTTCTAGGCGGCAATCTCGATTGGAACCTGATTGGCCTGGGCGCGGGTATTGGCGTCGCGGCGGTCATCGTCGACGAAGTGCTTCGCGGAACGACTGCGAAATACAGCCTGCCGCCGCTGGCCCTCGGCATGGGCATTTATTTACCGATGGAATTGACGCTGTTCATTTGCGTGGGCGCGCTGATCGGTTGGTTCTATGACCGCTGGGCTCGAACGGCTCCGAACCCTGGCTTTGCTGAACGTCTGGGCACGTTGATGGCGACCGGTCTCATCGTTGGTGAAAGCCTGCGCGGCGCGGTGTATGCAGCAATCGTGGCCGCGGCAGAGAAAGCCGGATCACCGGACAGCGCCAATGTTCTTGCGGTTATGAAGACCTATCGGTTCGTAGAGGGTGTAAGCCTAATCATCTTCTTCGCCGCCATCTTCGGTCTTTATTTCTGGACTCGCGGCCGGGCCGCGGTCCCCCTCCCGGCGACGGAAGCCCCGGACGTCGTGCAGGGAGAGCTTCGCTAGCCCCGCCCGCGATACGGCTGCACGCCCTGCTGGGGAATCCATAATCCCTGCGGCGGTGGACCGGATTGCCAGAAGACGTCGATCGGCATCCCGCCACGCGGATACCAATAGCCGCCGATCCTCAGCCACCTGGGCTTCATCTCTTCGGCTAGGCGCTGTCCGATCCCTACAGTCACATCTTCATGGAAGGCGCCGTGGTTGCGGAAGGACCCCAGGAACAGCTTCAAGCTCTTGCTCTCGACGATCTGCTGGTCCGGAGCATAGTCGATCACCAGATGCGCGAAATCCGGCTGGCCTGTGATCGGGCAAAGTGAAGTGAACTCGGGTGCGGCGAAGCGAACCAGGTAAAGCTCGCCGGGCCGTGGGTTGGGCACATAATCAAGCACCGCCCCATCAGGGGCGGCGGGGAGTGTGCTGGCTTTGCCGAGATGTTTCGGTTCCATCGCGTGCGCTTTAGGCGGACACTACCTTCTCCGGCAACGCCCAGTCGATCGGCGTTGACCCGTGCTCCTTCAGGAATGCGTTTGCCTTTGAAAAATGGCCGCACCCGAAGAAGCCGCTATGGGCACTCAATGGTGACGGATGTGGTGCTTTCAGTACCAGATGGCGCGAGCTATCCACGAACGCGGCCTTCTTCTGGGCATAGCTTCCCCACAGCATGAACACGACGGGATCCGGTTTTTCGTTCACCAACCGCACCACTCGGTCGGTGAACCGCTCCCAGCCACGTTCACGATGTGACGCGGCGCTGCCCATTTCCACGGTCAGCACGCTGTTCAGTAGGAGCACGCCCTGTTCGGCCCAATGTTCAAGGAATCCATGCCGCGCGGGTTTGATCCCGAGATCGCTCTCCAGTTCTTTGAAGATATTCACGAGGCTCGGCGGCGGCCGCGTTCCCGGAGGGACGGAGAAGCAGAGGCCATGCGCCTGTCCGTCGCCGTGGTAAGGATCCTGTCCCAGTATAACGACGCGGACCTTCTCAAGCGGACAAAGATCGAGCGCTCGGAACCAGTTCGACGCTTTCGGAAAAATCCGCCGCCCCTTGGTCCGCTCGGCGACGAGGAAAGACTTGAGCTCTCCCATGTAGGGCTGCTGGAATTCGTCCCGCAAAGGTTCGAGCCAGCTCTGGTGGAGTTTGATATCCTGGGTCGCCATTTGCGCCTGTTGTAGCCTATCTTTGGGAAATGGAATCGCTCGTTTCAACCGAATGGCTCGCGGTGCGCCTCGGCGAGCCCGACCTCGTCCCGGTCGACTGCAGCTGGTTCTTGCCGTCGTTCCAGCGTGATCCAAAAGTGGAATTTCTCGAGCGCCACATTCCGGGCGCCCGCTTCTTCGACATCGATGAGGTTGCGGACCGCTTTGATCTGGCGCCGCACATGTTGCCGGGCGCTGAGCAGTTCGGCAGGGCAATGGAGGCGCTCGGCGTTGGCAGCGGCGACCGGATAGTAGTCTACGACAATTCGCCTCATCACGTCTCGGCGCGCGGCTGGTTCACCTTCCGCCATTTCGGTGCGCGGCAGGTCGCGATCCTAGACGGCGGATTAGGCAAGTGGGTGGGCGAAGGGCGCCCGGTAGAAAGCGGTGAACCAAAATCGCGCAAAGCCGCTTTCGAAGCACGCGAAGGTGGCGACGTGGTGGCGAAGAGCCAAATTCTCGCTGGCCTCGACCTGCCCTTGCTCGATGCGCGGGGTCGCGCCCGCTTTGAGGGCAGCGAACCCGATCCGCGGGGCGGAGTGACAGCGGGCCACATCCCTGGCGCCCGCAACCTGCCGTCCGCGGAGCTCTACAACGCGGACGGGACCTTCAAGTCCGTGGACGAGCTCGAACGGCTGTTTGCTGAAGCCGGGGTCGAGCCGCGGAATCCTTTCGTCGCGAGCTGTGGCTCAGGCGTCACCGCCTGTTCTTTGCTGTTCGCGGCGCATCTGCTCGGGAATGACCGAAACCGCCTCTACGCTGGAAGCTGGAGCGAGTGGGGCGCCGACCCGGCAACCCCGAAGGCGCTGGGTCCGGCCTAGCGGAGCAGCTTCTGGAGTCGCTCGAACCCGCCGCGGAGTTCGTCCGCGATGACCTGCTTCGCCGCGGGATTGACGTCGATGCCGTCCTTCTGCTGTTCCGAGATGAGCTCGAGGCCGGTGGTCGCGACCGCAATCATCTCGGCCGAGCGGCGGTCGAAGCAGCGCTTAGCCGCCTCGCCCGCGCTCTCCCACCGCGCCGTTAGCTGGTCGTCATCCTCGAAATCCGAAGCCGGCCCCCCCCCGAACTCGCCGACCACCCGAAGCGCGTTGCGCAGGCTTGCGAGCCGGGCGATCGGTTCGGGATAGGTCTTCGGATCGAAATCGGGCGCGAATTCTGGAACGAGGTGAAGCATTCCACCGGTTCTGGCGAATCATGCCTAAGAATTGGTGAACGTCAGGCGCCGCTCTCCGGCGAGATGTCGCGCAATATCCAGCCGCGCTGCGGGATCGTTTCGATGAATTCGGCGCCTCCGGAAGCGTTGCGCAGCTTTTTTCGAAGCTTGGAGATGAAGACATCGATGATTTTGGGCTGCGGCTGGTCGTCGGCACGCCGGTAGAGATGCTTCAGAAGCATCGCCCGGGTGACGACATTGTTGCGTGCGAAGGCGAGCAGCTCCAGCACGCGATATTCCATCTCGGTGATTCCGATGGGATGGCCATCGATGCGGATCAGCCGCTGAAGCTGGTCCACCGACAGCCGCCCGCCACAAAGCGAATCCGGCATGTCGCTTCCCGAGGCTTTGAGCGAGGCCAGAAGCTGCGAAGCCGCCTCCTCGCTTTCTTCGCGAGAAACGGCGATCGGGCTTCCAATCAGCGCCTGCTGGATGTCTGCAAGCGCCTTGTGCGCTTCCTCGACCAGTCGCGATCCTTCCTCGAACCGGCGTCGTGAGCGGTCAAGCATCGCCTCGATTTCGACGAGGCGGGTGGAGAGAGTTTCTTCGGCCATAAAATCTTCCCCCCGGAAGGTAGCTCAGGGAACCTGAGACGAAGCGATTTGGGTGCTGGTCTCCGGCGTTACCAATATTGAGCGGGTGATGTCGCCAAGATCAACGATGTTGGTGGTGGGCGAACCGGCGGTCGCGCGGATCCCGAGAGCAACCTGGTCGCGGCCGGCCTGATCGAGCATGCCGGTCTCAAGCGCGCTTCTTGGCGCGGGGCCGCCGAAGATCGCGTCGATCGCCTGCTGTTGCGCGTTCTCGGGGCCGTTGGTGACCGATCCAACGGGCGGCGGAGTCAGGGTGAAATCAGGCGGCACGACCAGCGGCGCGTTGCGAACCACGTCGAATTCGTCGGCCGCGCTCCTGGCCTGCCGGTGCGCGCAAGCCCCGAGCGCAAGCACCGGGATCAGCAGAAATGAAAGGCTCTTACGCATGGTCAAGGGACTCCTCAGGTTTCTCATGACGCACCAGGAACGCGCGCAGTAACAGGATCGCGACCCCGATGCTAATCGCAGCATCGCCGACATTGAAGACTAAAAAGGGACGGACAGTGCCGAAGTGGAGATCGGCGAAATCGACGACATAGCCGTGACGCACCCGATCGAGGATATTGCCGAGCGCTCCGCCCAAAATCATCCCGATTGCGATCTGCTCATATCGGTTCTTCTCAAGCAGGATCCAGACGAACACACCGATCGCTATCGCGCTCGTCACCGCGACCAGCATCCAGCGGCCGAGCTCGGTATGCGCGTTCAAATATCCCAGCGAGATGCCGTAATTCTCGACCCAGGTGAGGTTGAAGATCGGCAGAATGTAAATCTGCCCCAACCACTGCAGCTTGATTGGGCCGGCGACCGCCCATTTGGCGAGCTGATCGAGGATCAGCACAACGAGGGCGACAGAGAAGCCGAAGAGGCGCGGTTTCATGCCGCCGACCCGCGACTTTCGTGCTCGGACTGCCCCCAGCAGTCCTGCGCGCGAAAGTTGGCAAAGTTGGCAGTGCCACGCGCGCACGCGCGCGTGAGGGAGAGCGAAGCGGCCATGTCCGCCACCTCGCACAACGAGGCGCTGTAAGACAGACCTTGCTCAGCCATTCACCACCTTGTCGCAACGCGCGCAAAGAGCGCCATCCTCAGGCACCTCGGGCAAATGGCGCCAGCAGCGCCCGCATTTGTGGTTGTCGGTGGGATGGACATCGGCATCGAATTCATCAGAGCGCTTGTCGTGGATGTGAACTGGCCCGGTGATGAACAACTCTGGTAGATTCAAGCCGTGAAAGCGTTCCGGCAGGCTCTCTGGAGCGTATAGATCCACTTCTGCTTCTAGGCTTGATCCGATTTTCTTGTCGCGACGTAACGGCTCGACCTTTTCGGTAACTACCCTGCGGACGGCTCGGAGGGCTGACCAACGATCCATAAGGTCCGTGTCGAACCAATTTTCCGAGACTTCGGGCCATTCGAGCAGATGGACCGAACCCGCATCGGGAAAGCGCGTGCCCCACACTTCCTCGCCGGTGAAGATGAGCACGGGGGCGAGCCACCGTACCAGCGCGTGGAACAGGATGTCGAGCACCGTCCGGTACGCCCGCCGCCGCTCCGACTGAACCCCGGTCAGAGCGTTGACGTCGCAATAGAGCACGTCCTTGCGGATATCGAAGTAGAAGGCCGAAAGGTCGTTGTTCGCGAACTCGGACAGCAGCCGTGTGTACGTATTGAAATCGAAATCATCGACCGCCCGGCGGAGCTTGGCATCGAGCTCCGCCGTCAGGTGAAGCATGTAGCGCTCCAGCTCCGGCATCGCTTCCACCGCGATCTTCTCGTCGTCGCTGAAATCAGACAACGCGCCCAACAGGTAACGCAGCGTGTTCCTCAGCTTGCGATACTGGTCCGCGACCCCGGCGAGGATTTCCTTGCCGATGCGGTGATCCTCGAAGAAATCTACCGACAACGCCCATAGCCGCAGGATGTCGGCGCCATGCTCCTTCATCAGGTCGAGCGGCGAGACGGTGTTGCCCTTGGACTTGGACATCTTCTCGCCCCTGGCGTCCATCGTGAAGCCGTGGGTCATCACCGCCTGGTACGGAGCCCGGCCGCGGGTGCCGCAGCTTTCGAGAAGCGACGACTGGAACCAGCCTCGATGCTGGTCGGACCCTTCGAGATAGAGGTCGGCGGGCCAGCTGAGGTCCGGCCAGCGCCCGCTTTCGAGAACGAAGGCGTGGGTGCAGCCGCTGTCGAACCAGACGTCGAGAATATCGCCGATCATCTCGTAATCGTCGGGATTGCGGTTGCCGAGGAAGCGGGCCGCATTCTCCGGCGCCCAGGCGTCGACGCCTTGCTCACGGATGGCTTCGACGATCCGTCGGTTTACCTCGGCGTCGACCAGAAGCTCGCCACTTTTGCGTTCGACGAACAGGGCGATGGGTACCCCCCAGGCGCGCTGGCGGCTGATCACCCAGTCGGGGCGCTGCTCGACCATCGATCCGATGCGGTTGCGGCCCTTTTCCGGCACAAAGCGGCTCTCGGCGATGGCGCGGATCGCAAGTTGGCGCAAAGTAACCCCTCCCCCTTGTGGGGAGGGGTTGGGGAGGGGGCCAGTCGTGTCTGCGGCTGAATGAGTCTCTTGCGACGCAGACGCGTCGCGCCCCCCACCTTGATCCTCCCCCACGAGGGGGGAGGAGATTTCAGGCTGCGCGCCGCCTTCATTGTCCCATCTCTGTTCCGCCCGGGTCTCCGGCGAGAACTGCCCAAGCGGCCGGTCCATGCCGATGAACCATTGCGGGGTGCAGCGGTAGATGACCTTGGCTTTCGACCGCCACGAATGCGGATAGCTGTGGGCGAGGTCGTGGCTGGCCGAGAGCAGCCCGCCCGCCTCGCGCAGGTCCGAGCAGATCGGCCCGTCCGGAGCGTTGAGCTTGGGGTTGATGACCGACAGCGGATTGCCGCCGAGCCACGCCCAGTCCTCGCGATAGCGGCCGTCGGCCTGCACCGCGAACACTGGATCGATCCCATGCGCACGGCAAAGCTCGAAATCGTCCTCGCCATGATCGGGCGCCATGTGGACGAGGCCGGTACCCTGGTCGGTGGTGACGAAGTCGCCGGGAAGGAACGGACGGGGCCTAGCGAAGAACCCGCCGAGCTCGTGCATCGGGTGGCGGGCGATCGTCCCGGCGAGGTCGGAACCCTTGAACTGCCAGCGCGGACCACCGTTCGCTAAAGGAACAACGTCCACGCTGCTAACGCCAAGATCGCTAAAATCGATCGAGCGAGCCGCAGCATTTATCCGCGAGTAGAGCGCTCCTTCGAGCGCCTCAACCACCAAAATCGGCCCGTTCCCGTTCCCGGGCAGAAGTTTGTGTTCGACCAGTCGTTCGTGGACTGCTTGACTGATTTCATGGCTTTGGCCTTCCGGGTTGGCCTCAACAATGAACGTCATCAGATTGTATGTGACATCCGGCCCGTACGCGATCGCCTGATTGACTGGGATCGTCCACGGAGTCGTCGTCCAGATGACGGCATAGGCGCCGACCAGCTCCGGGATCGGGCTCTCCACGATCTCGAACCCGACATCGATCTGGGTCGAGACCACGTCCTCATATTCGATCTCGGCCTCGGCGAGCGCGGTCTTCTCGACCGGACTCCACATCACCGGTTTGGCGCCGCGGTAGAGCTGACCACTCTCGGCGAACTTGAAAAGTTCGGAGACGATCGTCGCCTCTGAAGCGAACTGCATCGTCAGATAGGGGTGGTCCCAGTCGCCGCCGATTCCGAGCCGCTTGAGCTGCTCGCGCTGAACGTCCACCCAATGCTGGGCATAGGCGCGGCATTCGGCGCGAAACTCGCGGACCGGTATCTCATCCTTGTTGAGTTTCTTCTTGCGATACTGCTCCTCGACCTTCCATTCGATGGGAAGGCCATGGCAGTCCCAGCCGGGAACGTAGGGCGCGTCCTTGCCGAGCAGGGTCTGGGTGCGCACCACCATGTCCTTGAGCACATGGTTGAGCGCATGGCCGATGTGGATGTCGCCGTTGGCGTAGGGCGGGCCATCGTGAAGGATGAACTTGTCGCGGCCTTTGCGCGCCGAGCGGACCTGGCCGTAAAGGTTTTCAGCCAGCCAGCACTCGAGGATCGCCGGTTCCTTCTGCGGCAAGCCGGCCTTCATCGGAAAGTCGGTCTTCGGAAGGAAAACGGTCGGTCTGTAGTCTGGCTTGTCGGCGCTGTCGGACATTGAGCGCGGGCCTTAGCGGGGACTCCGCATTGTGCAAACAGTCAGGCTAATTGCCGGAAGCGGCAGCAGTTGGTGCCGATGATGATCTCCATTGGGCCGGGACCGCTAGCGAAGGCGACACATGGGTACCAGGCGGAATGACGGTCAAGCGCAGCCAAGGCATGTCGGAGACATTGCCTGTTTGCATTGTCAGCCTGTTGCCGGACCGAGGACGTAACTGGGTAGTCTTTCTGGGGAATTTGTAGGCGTCATAAACCCCGGCGGTATCTCCGTAACAGGCGCTGATGCGCTTTGGCAGCATACCCGGAAATTCGAGGCTCATATGGGTCGGGAGCCATGAGCATATGCGTTTCGAGCCCTCAGTTTTGCTGTGTTTGCAGCCGACCGACCAAAGTGACTTGTCATCAACGCCCCAAAATATGTCGAAGAATTGAGCGCTTCGGGGGCGTGCGGCGGCGACATCATTCTCAAACAGCATTAGCTGACCGCAAAGCTCATCGGCAGCTGCAGTCGCGGGGCTGCTACCTAACAGGACTACGATGATCGCGGCCCACGCAATTTTCACTTCGCGGCTTTCTTCAGCGCCAGCCGCACGAGCGCATCGAGCGAGGCGTCCGCACCGAGCTCATCCTGGGCGGCATTGACGGCGGCGCTGGCTTCGGCTGGTTTGAAGCCGAGATTGGCGAGGGCGGAGAGTGCGTCCGAGGCCGCTCCGGCGCGTGGCGTAGGACTGCCACCTGTGCCGAGGCCGGTCACGCCCAGCTTGCCCTGGAGCTCATTGGCGATGCGTGCGGCAAGCTTGGGCCCAACGCCATTGGCTCGTGAGATCAGCGCCTTGTCGGCATTGGCCGCGGCTCGGGCCAGCTCGTCCGGCGCAAACACCGACAGGATTGCAAGCGCGAGCCTGCCGCCGACACCCTGGATCGAAGTCAGCGCCTTGAAAGCATCGCGCTCGGCCGCCGAGCCGAAGCCGAACAGGGTCCAGGCGTCCTCCCGCACCTGAAGCTCGGTCAGAAGCATCACCTGCCCGCCGGTCGCTCCCAGCGCGTCAAGCGTTCGCCCGCTCGCGTGCACCAAATAGCCGACTCCGCCGACATCGATGACAGCGCTGTCGGCGCTTCGTTCGGCGAGGATTCCGGTCAGGCGGGCGATCATCCAGCTGAGCCTAGCCGTTAGCGAAGCGAAGTCGAGAGGCAGTTGAACGCGAGATATTAGATCGGGCTTTATCCCGCCGCTTCCTTCCTGCTAGCGCTAACAGATGGCCACGCTTTCAGCCGCCGCGTCCGCCCGCGAAATCCTGACGGGCCTTCACGACATCATGGCGAAGCGCGCGGCCGCGCAGGTGAAGCTCGACAAGGTGGTCGACCTCATCGCTGACAAAATGTCGAGCGACGTCTGCTCGATTTACCTGGTGCGCGATACGCAGCTCGAACTGTTCGCGACTCACGGGCTTCGCAAGGAAGCGGTGCACGTCACCAAGCTGAAGCTGGGCGAGGGTCTTGTCGGTACGATCGCCGCCGAAGGGCGGATCCTCAACCTCGCCGAGGCTGCCGAGCATCCAGCCTTCGCCTATCGCCCTGAAACGGGCGAAGAGACGTTCCACAGCTTCGCCGGCGTTCCGATCATCCATCGCGAAAGCGCGATCGGCGTACTGTCGGTGCAGCACCGCGATCCGCGCCGCTACGCCGACGTCGAGATCGAAGCGCTGCAGACCGTGGCGATGGTGCTGTCGGAGATGATCGCCGGAGCTCACCTGGCCGATGGCGCAAGGCGGGCGCGGCGCGAAGCAGGACCGATGCGGCTCGCGGGCTTGAGGCTGGTCAGCGGCATGGCGCGCGGCAGCGCCGTATTCCACCAGCCCAAGGTGGTGGTCGAACATACCGTCGCCGAAGATGTCGAGGCGGAGCGCGAGCGCGTTTATTCCGCCTTCCGCAAGATGCGCGAGCAGATCGACGCAATGACTCGCGAGGCCGAGTTCGGGATGGCCGGTGAGCATCAGGAGGTGCTCGAGACCTACCGGATGTTCGCCTACGACGAGGGCTGGTCGCGGCGGATCAACGAAGCGATCGATTCCGGTCTCACCGCCGAAGCGGCGATCGAGCGAGTCCTGCAACGGATGCGGGCGCGTATGCGCGACATCGACGACCCGTTGTTGCAGGAGCGGATGCACGATCTCGAGGATCTGTCGAACCGGCTGCTTCGAATCGTCTCCGGCCGGGTCAGCACGGCGGCGCAAACGGGGCTGGTGCAGGATGCGGTGCTGATCGCGCGCAACCTTGGGCCGGCCGAACTGCTTGAGTATGACCGTCGGCGGCTGAAGGCGGTGCTTCTCGAAGAAGGATCGCTGACGGCGCACATGACGATCGTCGCCCGCGCGATGGGTGTCCCTGTCGTCGGGCGGCTTCCGGATATCCGGCATTGCGTCGAGGAGGGCGACTCCATTCTCGTCGACGGAAGCAATGGCACCGTTGTCGTTCGCCCCACGAAAGCGTTGCTTTCGACGTTTGAGCAGAGGATGGCGCTCAGCCAGAAGCGGCGGGCCCAATATGATGCGGCCCGGACGCTGCCGGCGCGGACCGTCGACGGGCTCGACCTTAGCGTGATGGTGAATGCGGGTCTTGCCGAAGACGCAACCTCGCTCGAGCTCTCCGGCGCCGAAGGGATCGGCCTGTTCCGGACCGAGTGCCAGTTTCTCGTCTCGGCGACCATGCCGGGCCGCGAGAGCCAGCAGCGGCTATACCGCATGGTGCTCGATTCCGCCGGTGACAAGCCGGTGGTGTTCCGAACGCT
>Ga0157374_10004627_pt1 | contig 11543 bp, 7 predicted proteins | sample M25metaG_FD_115308 | JGI IMG/M metagenome (GOLD analysis project Ga0157374, IMG submission 115308) | Miscanthus rhizosphere microbial communities from Kellogg Biological Station, Michigan, USA - M2-5 metaG | ecosystem: Host-associated > Plants > Roots > Rhizosphere > Soil | place: USA: Michigan... | reverse complement strand
CCGCCCTGCCGCTCGAGCAACGGCGCGAGGTGCCCGGCCTGCACCCCGACCGCGCGCCGACCATCGTGGCCGGCGTCGTCATCCTCCAGCAGGTGCTCGATGCCTTCGCGCTGGACCGCGTCGAGGTCTCCGAACACGACATCCTCCAGGGCGCCGCCGCACGGTTTTCTCAAAGCTCCGGAAATAAGCCTTGAAACCCGGCCTGGACGGATGTTTGATTGTTCGTGTGCAAAGGCGCGGGGCATACTGCCCCCGCCGGGTGAAGAGGGACGTGCCCCACACGTACCTTGAATCCCTGCTCATAGGTTCGGGCGAAGCCGCATCGAATCGGCGCCTCCCGCCGCTCGAACCGCCGAACCCGGCCCCTTCATGGCACGTACCCCTGCCCGTCCTGACGGGGCCACTTGGGAAGCCGCCGACATGATGTCGGCGGTTTCCTGCATTAACAGCTTGTTGGCGTGACGCCAGCGGCCGGTCTCCACCGGCTCTCGGCTAGGCCAGGTTGGACGAGCGCGGGTACGCGACCGCGGGGTCGGTGAGCACGTTGACGAGCGCCGGCTTGCCCGCCGATAGCGCCCGTTCGAGCGCGGGGCGCAGCTCGCCCGGCGTGCGCACGAGCTCGCCGTGGCCGCCGAGCGCCTCGACCAGCTGGTCGTAGCGGGTCTCGGGCCGCAGCTCGGCCGCGACCGAATAGCCGTAGAGGAACATCATCGGGTGGTGCTCGAGGGCCCAGATGCCGTTGTTGCCCATGACGCCGACGACATCGACGCCGTGCCGCGCCAGCGTGTCGAACTCCATCCCCGAGAAGCCGAACGCGCCGTCGCCCAGCAGCAGGATGACCTGGCGGTCGGGGTGGGCGAGCTTGGCCGCCAGCGCGTAGCCCGGCCCTGAGCCCAGGCACCCGTACGGGCCCGGGTCCAGCCAGCAGCCCGGCTCGTAGGAGTTGATGACCCGGCCGGCGTAGGAGACGAAGTCGCCGCCGTCGCCGACGATGATCGCGTCGCGGTCGAGGACGTCGTCGAGCTCCTTGTACACGCGTAGCGGGTGCAGGGGCGCACGGTCGTCGGTGAGCTGCTCGCGCTCGGCGGCGCGCTTGGAGCGCTCGACCTCGGCGATGTGCGCGATCCAGGCGTCGTTGCGCGGCGCTGCGCCGTCAGTCGCCAGCGTGGCGAGCGTCTCGGTCAGCCCGCCCACGAGATCGATCTCCACCGGCCGCGGCGGCGGACGCAGCGCCTCGGCGTAGTCGACGGTCACGATCGTCGTGTCCTCGCCGAACGAGGCCCCGAAGCCGAGCCGGAAGTCCATCGGCACCCCGATGACCAGGGCGAGGTCCGCCTCCTTCAGCGCGGTCGACCGAGCGCGCGAGAAGAACAGCTCGTGGTCGGCGGGGATGCACCCGCGCGCGAGGCCGTTGAGGAACACCGGGATGCCGCGCGCCTCGACCAGCTCGCGCAGCGCATACTCGCCGTGGGCCCAGTAGAGGTTCGTCCCGGCCATGATCACCGGGCGCTCGGCCTCGCGGAGCAGCGCGGCCGCGCGCTCCACGCCCTCGGCCGGCGGCCCCTCCCCGGGGATCGGCAGCACCAGCGGGGCACCGCCCGGCTCGGTGCCCTCCATGAACACGTGGTCGAGCGGGAAGTCGACGAAGGTCGGCCCGGTGGGGGCGGTCATCGCCTCGGCCAGGGCGACGTCGACGAGACCGGGGATCACGTCGGTGCTCTGCGCCGTGCGGGCCGACTTGGTCACCGGGTCCACGAACGGGACGTGGTCGATCTCCTGCAGCGAGCCCTGGCCCCACCGCATGGCCGGCGCGCGCCCGCCGAGCACGAGCCTGGGCGAGTTGTTCTGCCGCGCCGAGGCCATGGCGCTCATGCCGGTGGTCACGCCGGGCCCCGCGGTCAGCGCGCACACGCCGGGCTCGCGGGTGACCTTGGCCCAGCCCTCGGCGGCGAAGGCGGCGGCGGACTCGTGGCGGACGTCGACGAGGTCGATGCCCTCCTCGCGGCAGCCGTCGTAGATCGAGAACAGGTGGCCGCCCGAGAGCGTGAACAGCTTCGTCACTCCCGCGGCCTTCAGCCGGCGGGCGACGAGGCGGCCGCCGTGGACCTTCGTGCCCTCCTCGATCTCGGTCGACATGCGGAGCGACACGCTAGCGCTCGAAACCCTCCGGGGGGTCAGACCCCGTTGAGGGTGGTCAAGGGCTCAGGCCGGAACGACCCGCGCCGTGCCGCCCGGATGCGTGCGCACCGCGGCCGCCGCCTCGGGTAGCCGCAGCTCGCCTGCGAAGAGCTGGCGGTTGACGACCACGCCCGGAAGCCGGTCCGCCCCGGCGGCCAGCAGCCGCCGCGCCGTCAGCTCCATCGGCCCGTCGTGCGCCACGTCGCCGGCCGCGGCCAGGGCGTCGTCGAGGCCCAGGCCGGCGGCCGCGGCGGCCTCGGCCAGCACCTCGGGGTCGTCGAGCTCGAAGCCGCCGCACCAGGCCAGCCGCATCGCCGCCTGAGCGAACGCCGCCGCCCGGCCGCGCTCGGTCGCGAACGACGCGACCCGCATGGCCGCCGTGGTCGCCGTACCCAGGTCGCCCTCGGGCCAGACCAGCGGCACCCGCAGCTGGGCCGCGCGGCGCTCGGCGGCCGCGCGCGCGGCCGCCGCCCGCAGCGGGTCCGTCCACGGGTCGCCCTGGTGCACGATCGGGCCAAGGACGGGCCGCCAGACCACCCGCGCGAACAGCCGCTCGATGCGCTCCGCGGCGAGGTAGCTGAAAGGGCACGCGAGGTCGAAGTAGAAGTACGCCGTCGGCGCCGAGCGCCGACGCGCCACCGGCCCCCGCCGTGCCCGCACCCGCCCCAGGTCCACCAGATCTCCCATGAAGGGCACAACGCAGGCGGCGTCGAAAACTGGCGCTTAGTCTTGGCCCTACGCTGGACAGCACCCAAAACACATCGTACATTCGTCCATGGGACTCCATTCCGGCGGCCTAACTCCCGGCAGTCGGGTGTTTCTAGTCCCATAATCCGGACGAACGGACTCCGCCACGGAGGGAAACCATGCCGCCTGTTCCGCCGCCCAAACGCCACCCCTACGACCAGTGGGCGCCGGACGCTCGCGCGCTTGACCTGGTCGGGGACAAGTGGACCCTGCTCATCGTGCGCGACCTGGCCGCCGGCCCTCGTCGTTTCGTCGAGCTGCAGCGCGTCCTCCCCGGGATCTCCACCGAGCAGCTTCGCTCTCGCCTGAACCGCATGGTCGCCGACGGCCTGCTCACCCGCCAGCGCTACCGCGAGGTGCCGCCGCGCGTCGACTACGAGCTCACCGCACGCGCGCGCGACCTCATGCCCGTGCTCGGCGCGCTGGCCACGTGGGGCTACGAATGGGCCTGGGGCCGCCCGCGCGACGGCGAGGCGATCGACATCGGCGCGATCCTGCGCCTGGCCCCCGGGCTGTCGGCCCGGGCCGGCAACGCGGCGGGCTCCGTGGCGCTGACCGTCACCGACAGCGACCGGCGCGACTACGTCCTCATCGCCGACGGCGGCGAGGTCCGCATCGAGGAGCGCGAGGCCCCCGACGCCGACGCGCGCGTGTCGGGCGCCCAGCGCAGCTGGATCGAGGCCTTCGCCCCCGACGGCTCGCTCGACGCGCTCGAGATCGAGGGCGACCGCCGCTTGGCCGAGACCCTGCTCGGCGTCCTGCGCAACGAAGCGCCGCGCCGCACTGCCGCCGCTGCGTAGCTACTTGCTGTAGTCGGCCGGCTTGTCGACCTGCGGCGTGCCCTGCGGCTGACCGGGCGCCGCCGGCTCCACGAAGCACCCCGAGTGGCCGCCTGCGGGCGCGTCGTTGGGGAGGGTCTCCCCGCCCGCGTTGTTGCAGTCGTGGTTGGGGATGATCAGGAACTTGCCCATCTCGGGGATCGACAGGTTGGCCCCGTACGGGTAGGAGTTGCCGCGGGTGAAGTCCTGGCGGGTCGGTGAGAGCGCGACGGTGTCGGGGCCCGTGGGCCCGAACTGCCGCAGGTAGTGGCCCACGCCGCCGCCGGTCGCCGTCGTCGTGTCGGCGATGCCGGTGATGCCGGCGGACATGAAGTTGCTCGTGATGGCCTGGTTGTACTCGATCCACTGCAGGATCGGGTTGAGCTGGGACAGGAACGGCCCGAGCTGGCCGAGCAGCGGCTGGGCGCCGCGGAGGATGTCGCGCAGCGCCGGCAGTCCGCGCTTGGACGCGTCGATGAGCGGCCCGAGGTTGAGGAAGAAGCGCTTGAGGTCGGGCGCGAGCTGGCGCGTCGCGCGCAGCGTCGGCACGAGGTCGTGCGCCACCGGCCGCAGGTCGCGCACGAGCGGGTCGGTGTCGAGCGCGAACGTGCGCAGGCGGCCCAGCGTCGCCTTGGACTCGTCCAGGAACGTCGGGAAGATCTGGATGGTCTGGGCCAGCGCCCGGTTCTGGCGCGCGGTGGCCGAGAAGACCTGCTCGCCGGTGGTGACGAGCGCGCGCAGCTGGCCCGCGTTGCGGGACAGCGCGTCGAACGTCACGCCGGTGTTGGCGATGAGCTTGCGCAGGCCGACGTTCTCCTCGTCGAGCACGGTCATGAGCTGGTCGCCCGACGTGACGAAGGACGGCAGGTTGCCGATCGAGTTGTTCAGGTCCTCGCCGCGGCCGTTGACCGCCGGCGCGAGGTCCTGCTGCCAGTCGCGGAACGCCTGCCGCGTGACCGGGTCGAAGGCCTGGAAGATCTCGTCGAGCTCGACCGAGGGCTTGACGCGTGAGGCCTTCAGGAACCCGCCGTCCTTGACCGCGGGCGCCCCCGGCGTGCCGGGGGTGATCTCGAGGTAGGTCTCGCCCAGCAGCGTCTTCTGGCGCAGGATCACCTTCGCGTTGGAGCGCACGGGCGCGTACTTGGCATCCATCTCGATCGTCGCCGTGGTGGCGTTGCCGGCGCCGGGCGCGAGCTCCTTCTTGACCACCTTGCCGACGGTGACGCCGGCCTCGCGCACGTCGGCCTCGAGCCCGAGCTGGGTCGCCTCGGGGACGTTGACCTTGAACTGGTACCCGTTGGGCTTGAACGGGATCGGGCCGCCGAAGGACACCCACAGGAACAGCAGCAGGCCGAAGCACGACAGCGCGAAGAGCACCATCACGAGGACGCGGGGAACCGAGGGAGCCTGCTTCTGCATCTACTTGCCCTTCTCCGCGCAGGGACCGCCGGCGGCCTGCAGCGCGGGCAGGTTGAGGCCGGCCTTGACGACGTCGGTCAGCCCGGAGGGGACGCCGACGGCATCGCCGATGGCGCCGATCGACTGGCACGTCCCGCCGAGCACGATCGGCCGGTACGGCCCGTTCGCGTCCGCGGTCGAGAACAGGTTGTTGGCCATGTGGTCGACCCACGCGATCCAGAACAGGTAGGAGCGCTGCTGCGAGCCGTCGTACGGCGCGTCGTTCCCGTTCGAGGGGTCGTAGGCGATCATGTTGAACAGGTGGTTGAGGACCGTGAAGGACCCCGTGAGGTCGGGGGTCTCGGTCGCGAGGTTCGTGGCCGCCGGGCGCAGGCTGCGCACGAGCGGGCGTGCCGCCACCACGAAGGGCCGGATGTCGTTGCGCAGCAGCGGCGTCGCTTCCTGGGCGAACGGCGTCACCGCGTGGTTGGCTTGGTTGAGGGCCACCGCCACCGGGCGCAGGTGGTTGGCGGCCGGGCGCAGCACGTCCGCGAAGGTCCGCACCTTGCCCAGCGTGTCGGTGGTCTGGCGCAGCGCCGGCGGGAACAGCTGGATGGCGTTGGCGATCGAACCGTCCTCGGACGCGAAGGCGCGGAACACGGCCGACGAGGAGTCGACGAGCTGCGCGAGGTCCTCGCTCTTGTTGGCCAGCTCGCCGTTGAGCACGTGCAGCGAGGTGATCAACCGCCGCAGGTTCTCGCGCCGCGTGGCCACCTGCTCGGTCACGCGCGCGAGGTCCCGGTGGGTGGGCTCGAAGCGGCGGAAGACCTCCTGGAGGTCTCCGCCGCGACCCTTGAGCCCCTCCCCGGCGCCGTTGACGAGCAGCTGCAGGTACTGCCGCGTGTCCGCGTCGAGCGCGCCGTAGATCTCGTCCGGGTTGACATCCGGCAGCGTGTTCTGGACGGGGATCGTGAACCCGTCCTTCACCACCGGGGCCGAGTGGGAGCCCGGGCTGACCTCGAGGAACATGTCCTTCAGGCCGGTCTTCGGACGCAGCAGCGCGCTGGCGTCGGTGTGGATGAGGGTCTTGTAATCGGGGTCGATGTCCATCTGGACGATCGCCTCGCCGTCCTGCAACTTGACCCCGCCGATCTCGCCCACCTTGACGCCGGAGACGCGCACGGTCTGGCCCTGCCCGGGCGTCACGGCCTGGGCGGTGGAGAGGGCGGCGTTGAGATGCAGCGGCGCCGGCTCCCACGGGAACCGGAAGCGCTCGTTGCTGAGGATGTAGAAGGCGACCGTGCCGGCGACGACCGCGAGGGCGATGAGCGCCACGAACTCCTTGAGGTGCTTGCGGATCGCCGTCACTTGCCGCCTCCGTTCGACCCGCCGTCGGGCGTCGTGATGCCCTTGAGCATCTGCTCGATCTTGTCCAGCTGCGCCGTGTGCCCGAGCTTGGACGCCAGGCCGGCGATGTCGGCCGCGGTGGCCGGCTCGGACGAGACCTTGAGGTCCTTGCCCAGGCCGGCGCGGTCGACCGAGTCGCGCAGCTCCTGCACGGCGCCCGCCGAGATCTTGTCCCACATGTCCTTGTAGGCCTGCGGGTTGGCCGTCGCCGCACTCTGGACCTGCTTGGGGCCCGGGCCCGGGGTCGTCTTCAGATTGGGCACCGGCTGCGTCTCGCAGGGAACGTCGGGCCGCAGCGGCGGGCGCGACTGCGCCTTGGCCGGGTTGGTGCCGAGGAGCGGCAGCGACGTCGTCGTCAGCAGCCCGTTGCCGAGGTTGTAGACCAGCTCGCCGGCGATCGGCATGACCCGGAACCAGTAGCCGTTCGGGGAGGCGGAGCGGCCCTCGCCCGACAGCCCGACGAGCGGCTGCGGCGCCTCCTCGGCCACGTTGTGCTTGGCCGGGAAGTTCGGGTCGGGGACGGTGAGCTTGGTCCAGGGCTGGATGACCTCGTTCTGGCAGCTCGACGCGGCCCGGACCTGGTCCAGCAGTGGCGGCGTCGCGCTGTTGAGCTGGCCGAGCGCGGGGACGGTCGGGACGAGGTCGGCCACCAGGCCGCGCAGCTCCGGTGTCGAGACGAGGTTGCGCGCCTGGGTGATGAACGGCAGCGACGCGTCGATGGTCGGGCCGGTCGACTTGACCGCCGGGCGCAGCGCCGCGGCCAGCGCCCGCACGGCCGGGAAGGACGCGTTGAGGGCGTCGAGCGCCGGACCCGCCGCGCGCAGCGTGCGCGGCAGCTCGGCGATCGTCTGCTCGAGTGCGGACTGGTGGCGCGAGAACGCCGCCGCGGTGCGGTTGAAGTCGGTGATCAGGCTCTGCAGCTGCGGCGGGCTGGCGTCGAGCGCGTCGGCCACCGTGCCGGAGTCGCGGATGAAGCCGTTGAGGTCGCCCGGGTGCAGGCCGAGGGTCGACTGGTTGACCAGGGCCGTGTTCTTGTAGGCCGGCTCCCAGTACGGGATCGAGGCGTCGTAGCCGGTCGACCCCGGCGGCTGCAGCGCGGCCGAGTACTCCTCCAGCAGCACCTGCAGGTTGTGGCGGGTGTCGGACTGCAGCGAGGTGAGGATCTGGTCGAGCTGGACCGGCGTGCGCGTGTTCTGGATCCGGATCGTGTCGCCGTCGCCGAGCTTGGGCGCGCTCGGCGTGCCCGGGTGGATGTCGACGAAGAAGTTGCCCTCGAGGAAGATGCGCGGGCGGATCGCCGCCGTCGCGTCGGTGTGGATGGGCAGGCCCTTGTCCTGGATCTCCATCGACACCACGGCGCCCTGGTCGACGCCCTTGCCCATCGGCTCGACGTCGGTGACCTTGCCCACGTTGACGCCGGCGATGCGCACCGGCGAGTTCTTGTTGATGTTGTTGGCCGACTTGAAGGCCGCCTTGATCGTGAAGTGGTGCTCGAACGGGATCGCCTTGGTGAACCCGAAGTAGGTGATGGCGGCGGCCAGCACGAGCGTGATCAGGCCCCAGGTGAAGTTGCTGAGCCCGCCGGTCTTCCTCCTCAGTCGCTTCACGGCACGGCTCCGATCCCGCCCGGGTCGCGCGTGAACGTCTCGCCCGGCGGCACGTGGTTGGTGTCCAGCTGGCGGTCCTTCGGCGGCTTGTCGCGGTCGTCGAAGGACTTGAAGTTCGGCCCTTGGTCGCCCGGCGTGTGCGGGTCCATGGACACGAACAGGTTCTGCGGGGCGTACTTGGAGAGGCGCGCCGGGTAGCCGCGCTGGCCGGCCTCGCAGTCGGCGTTGCCCTGGTCGTCGACGGCGGCGCCGTAGGGCTGCGCGTGCAGGTACTCCGGGTCCTCGCCGGGCGGCACGTTCTCGCCGTTGGCGGGGCCGGTGGCATTCGAGGTCCCGACGCTGTTCTTCTGGTGGTTCGCGAACTGGAACAGCGCGCGCTGGGTGTTCCCGGTCGGGTCGTCCTCGGAGAACTGCTCAGCCAGGAAGGTCCAGAAGTAGTTCCAGAAGTTGCACACGGTCACATAGGGGCCCAGGTAGCGCAGGGTCGGGTTCAGCGTCCCCACCGTGGCCATGAGCCCGCGCAGCGCGAGGTTGGTGGTCGGCGCCTGGCTCAGGTCGCGCAGCGCGCCGAGCGACTCGCGCAAGTCGTCGTTGAGCTCGGTCGAGCGCTTGAGCACCGGGATGCCCGTGCGCAGCGCCGGGTTGACGATGGGCAGGGCGCGGCGCAGCTCGCCGGTGGCGAGGTCGAGGTCGTGCCCGAACTTCGTCGTGTCGTTGAGGAACGGCATCTGGTCGTGCAGCGAGCGTGTGGAGACGTCGAGCGTCGGCGGCGCCTTGGCGATCGTGGCCTTGAGCGCGTTCGGGTCGCGCGACAGCGCGGCGAAGGTCGTGCCCATGTCGGTGAAGAGCTGCGCGTTGACGCCGGCGACCGGGGCCAGCACGCCGCTGAAGCGGTCCAGGGTCGTGAAGAAGCGTGCGAGCTGCGTGCGGTTGTCGGCCAGGTTGGACATGACCGGCGCGAGGTGGGTGAAGAACGACGGCGCGGCCTGGACGGTCTGGTTGAGGTCGGGGCCGCGCTCGGTCAGCGCGTTGCCGAAGCCGGTGAGGTTGTCCTGCTCGGCGATCCGCGTGGGCCGGTCGAAGATCTTGAACACGTCGTCGATCTGCACCGGCACCTTCGTCTGGCTGACCGGGATGGTGTCGCCGTCCTTGAGGAACTTCGTCGTGGACTTGCCGCGGGTCAGTTGGAGGTACTTGAGGCCGAGCGCGGACCGCGGGCGCACCTCGACGGTCGAGTCGGTCGGGAGCTTGCCCGTCTTCTTGTCCAGCTTGACCGTGACCTGCGCGCCCACCGTGGGCTGGTCGACGCCCTTCTCGGCGCCGACGTTCTCCGCCTTGCCGTTCAGCGCGATCGGGCTGATGCCCGAGATCACGCCGATGCGGTAGCCGCCCTCGCGCACCTCGTTGCCCTTGACCAGGTTGGAGCCGTTGGCGAGCTGGACCTTGATCTCGGTCGTGGGCACGAACGGCAGCCCGTTGTTCGCGTTGTAGGCGAGGAAGACCGCCACCACGACGACGAGGACCGTCACCGCGCCCACGAGCACGGGGTTGGCCACCACCGATGCCGAGCCGCGCCGCCTCATGGCGCCATCAGGTAGTCGAGGACCTGGCGGTCCGACGAGCTGCGGTCACGCCCGCCGCCACCGCTACCACCGGGCAGCGCGCCCTGCACGCCCTGCTGCACGTCCTTGGGGACGTTCTGCACGTCCTTCGGGTCGACGTTGTTGGGCACGCCGGGCACGTTGGGCACGCCGGGCACCTGCGGCACCGGCACGTTGGGCACGCCCTGGGTGACCTGGTTGATGATCGTCGTGACCGGGTCGACCGGGTTGACCGGCGGAGCCGCGCCGCCGCCACCGCCGCCGCCGCCCCCGGTGTCGCTCCCGCCCGAGGAGCTCGGGTTGCCGCCGTTGGAACTGTTGCCGGAGTCCTTGGGCTGGTCGGCGGGCGGGTTGGCCGCCCCTGCGTCGCCATGGCCGTCGCTGGTCGACTTGCTCGACGCGCTGTTGTCGACGCCGGACGGGAACTTGCCGTTGTCGGAGACGTTCGGCTCGCCCAGCAGGCCCGGGCCGTTGGGGCCGATCTTGTCGCCCGAGCACTTCTGGTAGAGCGCGACCGACGCGGCATCGTCCTTGCGCAGCTTGTGGCCGTCGTTGTAGGGCGAGCAGTCCGGGTCGACGAAGGCGGCGACCTTGAGGATGTACTCGACGCCGTCGTAGACGTTGATGGCCTGGGACTGGTCGAAGACGTACTGGAGCAGCGCCTCGAGGCCGGTGTAGTTCTTGCGCCCGTCGGTGTGCTGGGGGCCGGCGCGCTGGTCGGTCTCGACGGCGTGCGAGGGGTCGTCGAGGTGCTCGAGGATGATCCGCAGGTTCTTGGACAGCTCCGGCGAGGTCGACGCGTACTGGTTGAGCAGGTCGACGGTCGGCGTGGCGCTGGTGACGGCCTGGCGGCCGATCTGCGACGCGCCCGCCAGCGTGCGCAGCGCCGGGCGCGACGCGTCGGCGAACGGGCCGAGCAGCTTGAAGAAGCTCTGCAGCTGCCCGCTTGTCGCGTCGAGGTTGCGCAACGCCCCGGTCTGCGAGACCGCGGTCTGCCCGAGGGCCGCCATGGCCGGGCGCAGCTGGGCGAGGAAGGCCGGGAGCTTGCGGAAGCCGGCGGCCAGGGCGGCGCGGCGCTCGGCCGAAGCCTCGGCCGTGTTGCGCGCGGTCTGCACCCAGCGGCCGACGTTGCGGTGGTTGTTGGCCAGCGCCGTGATGACCGTGTCGCCGTTGTGGGCGAGGTCGGCCAGGACCTGGTTCTGCTGCGCCAGGATGGCCAGCACGCGGTCGGTCTGCTCGAGCGCCGGGACCGCGCGGCGGATGGCCTCGTTGAGGTTCTGCCCGTTGCCGGCCACACCGGCGCCGAGCTCGTTGATGATGATGCGCAGCCGCTCGCGCTCGGGCAGGCGCAGGATGTTCTGGATCAGGTCGGGGGCGATCGTGGTCGCGGTGTGGTTGACCGGGACGGTCGCGCCCGTGTTCAGGACCTTGCCGTGGACGCCGGGCTGGCAGTCGAGGAAGTACTCGCCGATCAGCGACTGCGGGCGGCTCTCGCAGAAGGCGTCGCTGCGCAGGGTGTCGAACCCCTGCTGGTCGAGGTTGATCTCGACGCGCGCGTGGTAGTTGCGGCGGTCGAGCTTGAACGCCTGGATCTTGCCCGCGCGGACGCCCGCCAGCTTGACGTCGGCGCCCTCGACGAGGCCGAAGGCGTTGTCGAGCTCGACCCAGTAGGTGTGGCCGTTCTGGCTCCCCGATCCCGAGGCCAGGAAGGCCAGCGCCGCGGCGGCCGCGAGTACGACGGCGATGCCGATCACGCGCCTCATGGCCCGGGCGGCACTTGGGACGGG
>Ga0157374_10004626_pt1 | contig 11544 bp, 7 predicted proteins | sample M25metaG_FD_115308 | JGI IMG/M metagenome (GOLD analysis project Ga0157374, IMG submission 115308) | Miscanthus rhizosphere microbial communities from Kellogg Biological Station, Michigan, USA - M2-5 metaG | ecosystem: Host-associated > Plants > Roots > Rhizosphere > Soil | place: USA: Michigan... | reverse complement strand
TAGCCAGCCATAGCCAACCAGAAGCAGAATCAGGATTCCAAAGACCAGGTGGTGGATGTGGCGGCCTTCCATGATGACGTAGTGGAAGGGCGGAATATGGTGCAGGATACAAAACACCATGCCACGGACAATGGCGAAGGTCAGAAAAAAACTGACGGAAGCGATAAACAGGCGGCGGCGTGGACGTTCGACGATGCGCTCGCGCAGCAGCGGACCGAGGCGCGTGCGGCGAAGCAGGTAAAGCAGTGCTGCCGTGGTGGTCAGAATCACCGGCAGGAGAATCAGGTCAAGGTGCAAACGCATGAGGCTTTCCGCCTCCATTCGGATGATGGCTTCAATTCGTCTCGCGAGCCCACCTAATTTAATTCATTTTCTCCGAGATCATAGGTAAACGCTTCCGCTGGGTTGAAGGAACAGGCGACCTGAAAACCTTGAACCACGAAGGACACGAAGTATCACGAAGGCTTTGCTCCCAAGATTTCTTTTGTGTGGTGGCTTCATGACCTCTTGTCGTTGAGGCTTTTCTATCTCCTGCGGGGACGGGTTGTAGTCTCCATGATTCACAGCATGGTTTACAATTGGAGCGAATTAAACGAACTCGTCGGAGGATTTATGAAACTTACCCCAGGAAAGCTGGCCGGGCTTAGAAAAGTATCGAACGAACGCGGGGTCATCGCCGCGGCTGCCATGGACCAGCGTGGATCGTTGCAGAAATCGTTGTCCAAGGAAAAGGGCAGCGAAGTCAGCGATGCCATGATGGAAGAATTTAAGTCGCTGGTCACGGAGGTGCTGACGCCGCATGCCAGCGCCATCCTGCTCGATCCAGAGTGGGGACTGCCGGCGTCCAAGCGCCGGGCGCCGAATGCCGGACTCCTGCTGGCTTATGAAAAGACAGGATACGACAAGACTGGCCCCGGACGCCTGGGCGATCTGCTCGATCTGTGGTCGGTGCGTCGGTTGAAAGAAGCGGGCGCGGATTGTCTGAAGATTCTGCTTTACTACACGCCATTCGATCCGAAGGAAGTCAACGACAAGAAGCATGCCTGGGTGGAGCGTATCGGCGATGAATGCCGCGCCAATGACATTCCATTCTTTCTCGAGTTCGTTGGCTACGAAGAAGGCGCGGACGAAAAGGGCCTGGATTACGCCAAGAAGAAGCCCAAGATCGTCGCAGCCAGCATGAAGGAGTTCAGCAAAGATCGGTACGGCGTGGATGTCCTCAAAGTTGAAGTGCCGATCAACATGAAATATGTGGACGGCGCCAAGGCATTTGGCGGACAGAAAGCCTACAGCAAGATGGAAGCCATGGGGTTGTTCCTCGAAGCGGCGACGGCCACCACGAAGCCGTTTATCTATCTTTCAGCGGGCGTGAGCAATGCGGAGTTTACCGAAGCGCTTGAGTTGGCGGCGGAGTCCGGAGTGAAGTTCAACGGCGTGCTCTGCGGACGCGCGACCTGGAAAGAAGGCATCCCCATTTACGCCAAGCAGGGCGCCGGTGCTTTCCGCGCATGGCTGGAATCTGAAGGAGTGGCCAACATCAACAATGTGAACGAACGGTTGAAAGCTGCGACTTCGTGGTATCCGATTTACGGCGTTGAGCCGGCGCTGGTGAACGCGTAGCGCGGAAAATCGTTCCAACTCCGTCCGAACACCGGCCAATGGCACCTACTACAAGTGCCATTGGCCTTTCGTTGGAGGATCAAGATGGGGGCGGCCTCCCGATTCAAGTTACCCGCGTCGCTCGTCATGCTGCTGTCCGCTACTGTTGCGAGTCCGGTCGTACCACATTTTTCTGATCTGAAAATTAGGACGAAACGCAGTGAGCTGGCCACGGCTACCGTAGAAACCCTGTATCTGAAAGGTGCGCGACAGCGGCGCGAATACCTTCGCGACCAACCGGTGAAGGCGGCTTTCGCCAGCATCAGTCGTTGCGACGAGCGGAAAAGGATCGAGCTGAACGACGCTGCCAAACTCTACGCAGAAATCCCCATCGTGGGCTGGTCGGAACAAAGAAAACGGGGGCGTCCCATACCGCAAAGCGAAATGACAGGTGCGGACGTCACGATTACTACAGACGCGATCGATACTGGCGAGAGACGTCAACGGGGCGCCTACACGGCGCGCCACGTCAAGACCCGGATCACGGTGGAATCTGGCGCGGGCGCTGCGATGCCCTCCAGCATCGAGGAACGCGACGGCTGGTACATTGATCTCCCAGGTCTGGGTTGTGAAGAATCAAGCGCGCGAACCGGATTTGTTTACGCAATCATGCGTCCCAGTAATCGCCACGATCTTATGCATTTTAAGCAGCTGGGCACGGCGCATAGGGGATTTCCTCTGGAAGAGACTGCTACGAAGACAGAGCAAGGCAGGAAGACAGTGAGCAAGCTTGAATTGCTAGAGTTTTCCGAAGCTCCTCTCGACGGCGCTCTCTTCGAGGTACCTATCGCTTACTCTCCGGCGTTAAGCACGCCCCACGGCGGGTACGACATGACACGACCAGAAACATTGGCCAATCGTGTGCAGGTGCGATGGGCTGAATTGAAAGACTGGACCAGGCAGCGGTTTTGAAGACTGCTAACTACACTCTCTGGTCAAACTCAGAATGAACAATTCAAGTTTCTCCGCGCTGATTACCGGGGCTTCCGGCGGAATCGGCTACGAACTGGCGAAGCTGTTCGCCAAAGATCATCACAATCTGGTGCTGGTCGCGCGTAACGCGCAGCGGCTGGCGCAGGTGGCCGATGAACTGCAGCGGCAGTTCGGGGTGTCGGTCAAAACGGTTGTGATTGATCTGGCTGGGCCGAACGCTTCGCAATCTGTGTTTGCGCAGTTGCAGCGCGACAGTATCGCGGTGGACGTTCTGATCAACAATGCGGGCTATGGACAGTTTGGAGAGTTCAGCGACGTCCCTCTCGAAGAAAGTCTGGGACAGATTGAACTCAACATCGCTGCGCTTACCGCTCTCACCAAACTTTTTCTTGGACCGATGCAGGAGCGGCGGTCGGGCCGCATCATGAACGTGGCCTCGACTGCGGGATTTCAGCCCGGTCCGTTGATGGCGGTTTATTACGCGACCAAGGCGTATGTGATTTCGTTTTCCGAGGCACTGGCGAATGAGTTGGCGGACAAAGGCGTTACGGTGACTTGTCTTTGTCCGGGAGCGACCGAGACGGGGTTTGCCAGCCGCGCCGGGAATGACAAGACGCGATTGTTCAAGAGCCTTCGTCCCATGGATGCGAAGACCGTGGCCCGCGTGGGATATCACGGCCTGCTCAAGGGCAAGACACTCGTGACTCCGGGATTTCGCAACTGGCTGGTGGCGGAGTCGGTGCGGGTCTCGCCGCGGAAGGTGGTGACGGCGGTTTCGCGGTGGGTGTCGGAGAGAGTGGAGTAGGTTTTTTGCGTCCTTTGCGGAATCCCTTTGCGGCCTTTGCGGTTAAGAGTTTGACATGCGATGGTCACGATCAAAAGCTTGACCGCAAAGGTCGCAAAGGGAATCCGCAAAGGACGCGTCAGAAAAACTTAGTTCTTCTGACGCGAAGTTGCCGAAGGACGAGGGAGGGCGAAGGCTACGTAGATCCCTCCTGATCCTTGCTTTGGATCTTTGCCAGAACCGGCGGCGATGACGACGTATTGGCGTCCATCGATTTCGTAGGTGGCTGGGGTGGCGTTGCCTGAGAATGGTAGCGTGGTTTCCCACAGCAATTCGCCAGTCGATTTGTCGAAGGCGCGGAATTTTCTGTCGAAATTTGTGGCTGCGATGAACAGCAGGCCGCCTGCTGTGACGATAGATCCGCCGTAATTTTCGCTTCCTGTATTCTTCAGCCCCTGCGCGGCCAGTTCGGGATATTCGCCCAGCGGAATCTTCCAGGCGTACTCGCCGGTGTTCAGGTTGATCGCATTCAGCGTACCCCAGGGCGGAGCGACGGCGGGATAGCCTTGGGGGTCGAGGAACTTTCTGTATCCAGTGAAACGGTATTTCATCTCCGTCGGCGCTTCACCGGAACTTTGCAGTTCCTTGCTTTCGCCGCTCATGACGTAGTCGACCACCGCTTCAAGCTGATCGTTAGTCAGGCCGGTGAAGCCGGGCATTCTGCCTTTGCCACTGGTCACGGTGACCTCGATGTCTTTCGGACCCATGCGATCCGCGATACCGATGAGCGATGGAAACTGCGGTGGTGAACCGGATTTATCGTCGCGGTGGCAGACGCTGCACTGGCTCTGATAGATTCCACGACCGCTGGCTGTATTGCCGGTGTTCTCGGCGAGGGACGCGGTCCATGCCATCTCGTTGGAATTCAGGTAGAGGATTCCAGTGGTGGGATCGGCAGCGGACCCTCCCCACTCGGCGCCGCCATCGAAGCCGGGAAATATTAGTGTGTCTTGGCCCACCGTCATTGGAACGAACTGGCCGTCGCTGCGCAATTTGTGGAATTGTTCAACTGCCGAACGGTGAGCTTCCGGAGTTCGGTTGGTCAGCAGATCTTCAGTGAGGCGCTGGCGAGCATACGGCGCGGGCTTTGCGGGCAGCGGCTGCTCGGTGGCGGCGACTTCGCCGGGCACATCGCTGGCAGGATATTTCTGGTATTCGATAGGAAAAAGCGGTTTGCCAGTGGCCCGATCGAACAGGTAGACGAATCCTTGCTTGGTGGGCTGGGCGACGGCGTCTATTTTCTTTCCTTCGCGCTGAACTGTGGTGAGGACGGGCGGCGAGGGGAAGTCGCGATCCCATATGTCGTGATGAACAGCTTGAAAATGCCAGACTCGTTTTCCCGTGTCTGCGTTGAGAGCGATGAGAGAGTTGGCGAAGAGGTCATCGCCCAACCGGTTGCCTCCGTAAAAATCGAACGCGGCGGAGCCGGTAGGGACGTAGACGATTCCATGACTCGCATCTACTGTCATGCCAGTCCAGTTGTTGGCCGAGCCGATATACTTCCAGGCATCTTTGGGCCAGGTGTCGTATCCGAACTCGCCGGGATGGGGGATGGTGTGGAAAGACCAGGCGAGCTTTCCGGTCCGGACGCTGTAGGCGCGGATATCGCCGGGAGGCGCGGGCAGGGTTTCCGGATTGCGGCCACCGATGATGAGGAGGTCTTTGTAAACGACTCCTGGGCTGGTCAGCGCGATGGATTGGGTTTCGGGTTCACGTCCCAGATCTTTGCGGAGGTCGATGCGGCCTTTGTCTCCGAACGTTGGGATGGGTTTCCCGGTGTCTGCGTCGAGAGCATAGACCCCATTCATCACTCCGGCGAGGATGCGTTTTTCTTTTCCATCCGACCAGTAGGCCAGGCCGCGGGCGGGCTGCCATCCATGGACGGTGGGATCGAACTTCCACAACAGTGTGCCAGTGGCGGCATTCAAGGCAATCACTTTTTGTGAAGGCGAATAGGCGTAGAGAACTCCGGCAACGATGATGGGACTGGTTTGAAGTCCGCCGGATTCTCCGGTGTCGTAACTCCAGGCGACCTGAAGTTGTTTTACGTTCTCGCGATTGATCTGGGAGAGGCTTGAGTAGTGATTGTTTTCAGGAGTGCCGCCGTAGATGGGCCAATCGTGTTGCGCGGAGTTCTTTGTGGCTTGAGCGACTGAGGGCTGAGGTGCTACGAGGATTAAGCTTGCGAGGGCAACGACGATCTTTTTCAGCGATGTTCTGCTCATATCATCTCGCCATCTGTGGTGCTGAAGTAATTACTCCCACTCGATTGTGCCTGGCGGTTTCGACGTGATGTCATAAACCACGCGGTTCACGCCTTTTACTTCGTTGACGATCCGGCTGGACATGGTTTTCAGAACCTCGTGCGGGAGCGGAACCCAATCGGCGGTCATGCCGTCTTCGGAGTGGACGGCGCGAACGGCACAGGTGTAAGCGTAGGTGCGTTGGTCGCCCATCACGCCGACCGACATCACGGGAAGAAGCACGGCGAAACTCTGCCAGATTTTTGTGTAGAGGCCGGCCTTCTTGATTTCTGTGACGACGATGTCATCGCAATCGCGCAAGATCCTCAAACGCTCGGGAGTGACTTCGCCGAGGATGCGCACTGCGAGGCCTGGTCCCGGGAAAGGCTGGCGCTGGAGAACTTCTTCCGGCATGCCGAGGTCGCGGCCAATCTTGCGGACTTCATCTTTGAACAAATCTTTAAGCGGCTCGATGAGCTTGAGCTTCATCTTGTCGGGCAGGCCGCCGACGTTGTGGTGGGTCTTGATGGTCTGCGAGGGGCCGCGCACGGAGCGCGACTCAATGACATCGGGATAGAGCGTGCCTTGCACCAGCCAATCCACGTTTCCTTCCGACTTGGCGATGCGGTTGGCTTCCTCATCAAAGACGGCGATGAATTCGTTGCCGATGATCTTGCGTTTTGTTTCGGGATCGGTCACGCCTGCAAGTTTATTGAGGAAACGTTCGGTTGCATCGACCGCGACCAGATGGAGGCCGAGATTGTCGCGCAGGCCCTGCTGCACTTTCTCGAATTCGTTCTTGCGCAGGACGCCGTTATTGACGAAAACGCACGTGAGTCGGGTTACGCCTTTGCCGTCGCGCATGGCGCGATCAACCAGAGTGGCCGCAACCGCCGAGTCGACACCGCCGGAGAGGGCGCAGATGGCGCGTCCCTGGCCAACAGTCTGGCGTACGCTGGCGATGGTGGCATCGATGAAATGCTGGGCCGTCCATGTTGGCTTGGCACCGCAAATCTTGAGAGCGAAATTGCGCAGGATGTCCGTACCCGATTGCGTGTGGTGGACCTCGGGATGGAATTGCACTGCCCACATTTTTCGCTCGGGAGCTTCGATCGCGGCGACCGCACTCGAAGAACTCGCTACAAGATGGAAGCCGGCCGGGAGTTCGACCGCTTCGTCTCCGTGGGACATCCAGACGGAAAGTTTTGTGGGGAGGCCGTCGAAAAGGCGGCAGCCGTTCTTGATTTCGACATCCGCACGGCCGTACTCGCGCTTGTCGGCGGCGCGTACTTTTCCGCCGAGGGCGTGCACCATGAATTGCAATCCGTAGCAGATGCCAAGGACCGGCAGACCCAACTCAAGGACTTTGGGGTCCGCGGGTGGAGCGTCGGCGTCGTACACCGACGATGGGCCGCCGGAAAGAATGATTCCTACCGGGGAATAGCTTTTAATTTCTTCGACGCTGGCAGTGCAAGGCAGAACTACAGAAAAAACACTTTGTTCACGGATGCGGCGCGCGATGAGTTGGGAATATTGAGCGCCGAAGTCGAGGACGACGATGGATTGGGTTTCCACGGACGAGTTTCTCAGATTGCCGGGGACGTGTAAAGGGGCATTGGTTTGAAAACCAGTTTTCAGTTCTCGGTTCTCAGTTCTCAGTTGCTTCCTCTTTCGGCAGCGTAATGAAGACGTAGCTGGCCAGGCGTCCGACGTACAAAAAATCTACCGCAGTGAAGTAGAGCAGTGTGACCAGCAGGACGCCTCCGAAGACCATGCCGCCGGGCAGTACTTCGGCAAAGCCTAAGGGGAACGCTACCGCGGAACTGGCGACTACAAACAGGATCACATGGGCTATGCCGAACCATGTGCCTGCGGCGACCAGCGAACCGGAACGGGTCCGGCAGAGATCGGTGGCGGCGATTAACGAGGGGAAGGCCGGAGTGCCTTCACGGACGGCGAAGACCGCGGCAAGAGACAAATACCAGTTCAAAAGCGAGCAGGTAATGCCGATCAGAATGGTTAGCAGCCAAAAGATCAGCACAGCTGCTCCGGGCGAAGGATTATCTGGGCGGGAGACTGATTTGGCGGCCAGCACCGCGCCTGCTACGCCGACGGTTGCGGCCAGCATGATGGCGACGCGTAACGAGTTCAGCGCGAACAGCGAACTGAAACGAGCATTTGACGAGACCGGACCGCGAAAATATTCGGTCACTGCCTTGACGCTGGCCGCCCGGCCGAGGGAAGCCAGAACGATCCAGGCCAGGGCGAGGGTCAGCGTGAGGACGAGAAAGGCAGCGACGGCGCGCGGAGCACTTCCCTGAAAGATGCGTGCCAGGGCTTGCAACATCAGAACCGGCTGACGGGTTCGCAGGAGAAGCATCTCTCCGGCGGTTACCGGGAGCGTAGACAGGTATTCGCGCACGGCGAAGGCGAATGCAACTGCGGCCGCCAGGCCGAAACTCCATCGCCAGGCGATTTCAGCCAGACCCAGCGAGGGCAGGCGAAACATGGTCTGAAAGCCTTCGAGAGTCGGCGAGCGCTGCTTCATAATTGAGAACACTCAGCGCACTGCATTTTCATTTCACAACAATGTTGATCAGCTTGCCGGGAACCACGATCACTTTCACAATCTGTTTTCCGGAGATCATCGAGGCAATTTTTTCGTCGGATTGCGCGTTGGTGCGGACGACGTCTTCGGAAGCATCGGCCGGCACTACTATGCGGCCGCGCAGTTTGCCATTTACCTGAACCGGGATCTCGATTTCGTCTTCTTTGGCCAAAGCTGGATCGTACTTCGGCCAGGGAGCGCGCAAGAGGCTTCCCTGCTCGCCTAACATTTCCCAAAGTTCGTGAGCCAGGTAGGGGGCGAAGGGAGCTAACAGCAGAGCGATGGTGCGCTGGACTTCGCGCAACAGTGGGACTGGAACAGCTTGCGCGGGCGAGTCGCCCGCAACCACACTGACGGCGTAGAGTTCGTTGACCAGTTCCATGATGGCGGCGATGCAGGTATTGAAATGCCAGCGACCCTGGAAATCGTCGGTGACGCGTTTGATTGTCTGGTGCAGTTTGCGCTGGACTCCACGCGCCTGGGTATCCAGATTCGCGGGAACAGGCTGGCTCCATGCCGGGTCGTCCGGGCGGGCATTGCGCACCGCAAATCTGTAAACGCGAGACAGGAAGCGCTCGATGCCTTCAACGCCTGCATCCTGCCAGTCGAGTTCGCGATCGGGTGCGGTGGCGAATAACGTATACATTCGCGTGGCGTCGGCGCCGTAGCGGGCGACCATGTCATCCGGTGACACGACATTGCCCAGGCTCTTGGACATTTTCGCGCCGCCCTTGATGATCATGCCCTGGGTGAAGAGGCGTTCGGCGGGTTCGTCGTTCTTGATCAGTCCCATGTCGCGCATGAATTTGGTCCAGAAGCGCGAGTAGATCAGGTGCAGGATGGCGTGTTCGACGCCGCCGATGTACTGGTCGATTCCATGGTCGCCAAACCAGTATCCGGATTTCTCGCCGTCGAACGGGGCGCGGTCGTTGCTGGCGTCGGTGTAGCGGTAGAAATACCAGGACGAATCTACAAACGTGTCCATGGTGTCAGTTTCGCGGCGGGCCGCGCCCCCGCACTTGGGACACGTGGTGTTGACGAACTCGGGAACGCGACCCAGCGGGGAGCCGCCGGTCAATGTGATGTCCACATTTTCGGGAAGAATTACCGGCAGATCTTTTTCCGGGACCGCGACGATGCCGTCTTTTTCGCAATACAGCATGGGGATGGGCGTGCCCCAGTAACGCTGGCGCGAGATGCCCCAGTCTTTCAGACGAAACGTAACTGTCGCTTTGCCGAAACCTTTTAGCTCGGCAAGCTCGGACATGGCTTTGCTGGCAGCCTCACAGCTTTGGCCACTGAATGGGCCTGAATTCACCAGCATGCCTTCGCTCGTGGTGAATGGAAGCTTGGGCTCGACGGCGGGTTCTTCGGGATCGCCGGCGGGCAGAATCACCAGACGGACGTTGAGTTTGTATTTCTTTGCGAACTCGTAGTCGCGCTCATCGTGCGCGGGGACGCTCATGATGGCGCCGGTGCCGTAATCCATCAGGATGTAGTTGGCGATCCAGATGGGAACTTTTTCGCCGTTGTAGGGATTGATGGCGTAGCGCCCCGTGTTTACACCGTGCTTCTCGATCTCTCCGATGTCGCCCACTTCCCTCGCCTTGCGTTGCTCGGCGATCAACTGATCGACGGACGCGCGCAACAGGTCGTTATTTTTTGTGAAGCGCGCGACCATGGGATGCTGAGGCGCGAGCTGCACCGACGTCGCGCCGTAAATCGTGTCCACGCGCGTTGTGAATACGCTAATTGTTGAGTTCGCCGGATCGGTGGCTCCGTCGAGTTTGAAATCTACCAGCGTGCCTTCGCTGCGGCCAATCCAGTTGCGCTGCATAGTGCGGACTTTTTCCGGCCAGCCGGGCAGGCGGTCGAGGTCGCGTAACAACTCTTCGGAATAATTGGTGATGCGCAGAAACCACTGTTCGAGTTCGCGCTGCTCGACCAGCGTGTCTTCATGGCGCCAGCAGCATCCGTCAACGACCTGTTCGTTAGCCAGTACTGTCGCGCACTTCGGGCACCAGTTGACCCGGCTTTTTTTTCGATACGCCAAGCCCTTTTCGAACAGCTTGATGAAGAACCACTGGTTCCATTTGTAGTAGTCCGGCAGACAAGTCGTGACTTCGCGCGACCAGTCGTAGGCGAAGCCCAGACGCTTCATCTGCGCCTTCATGGCGGCGATGTTACGCAGGGTCCACTCCCGTGGCGGCGTGTTGTTCTGGATGGCGGCGTTCTCGGCGGGGAGTCCGAAGGAATCCCAGCCCATGGGATGAAGGACGTTGTAATTGTTCATCCACATGTAGCGGGCCAGGGCGTCGCCGATGGCGTAGTTGCGGACGTGTCCCATGTGCAATGCGCCCGAAGGATAGGGCAGCATTTCGAGGACGTAGAATTTTTGCCGGGTAGAGTGCGGCTCGGCGGCGTAGAGCGACGCGTCCTGTTGCCAGCGGTCAAACCATTTGCTCTCGATGCGCTGCGCGTTGTAGCGGTCGTCGTTCAGGCTGTCGTTGTTCTGGCCGTCGGCGCGGAGGGTCTTTTCTTCCTGCGGCATAGTGGGGACTTGCGGCTTCATCGCAACTATTTATTTTACAACGAGACGGAGATTCGGGACGGCGTGGAGCTCGGAGTTGGAGGTATACGGAGTGGACACTCAACGTGGACAAGCTAAACCTCAGCGGCTGAAGCCGCCACAACTTCGGCTTTTTTCGGCACGACTGAAGTCGTGCCCTTCCCGGTCGTGCCTTCCCCAGTCTTTCAGCACGATTGAAGGCGCACTGGTCGGGGCCGTGCTATCACGGGTTGTGTGTCCCCTAATCGTAGACTTGCCGTCGCTATCGGATCTTGCTAATTCTAAAAGGTAGCTGTTTATATCGAAGCTTTGTGGGCTGCGGCTTTGGGGCTGCGTTGTTGGCGCAGTTCGGACTGGAAGGCTTCGGGCGCGAGGTCGGCCTTTTTTCGGAAGAGTTCTACCAGCGGGTCTTCTGTACCCGACGCGGATGGAGCGACAGCCGCCGGTTCGCCAGTTTCGAGGCCTTCGGGTTCCACGAGGAGTTCGGGAAGAACGCCTTTGGTGTTGGTGAGGGCCTGAATGAACTTTTCCAGGTCATTACGCTGCGGCTCGGTGGCTTGGGAGAATTCGATGCCCATACCGATATCGGAGTGCATCACCAGCACAAGACCTTCGGCTCTGAAATTGACTCCCGCAACTTTCATCGACAGGATGATGCGGGTGCGTGGCGGAAAAGGTGAAGCTGTCT
>Ga0157374_10004625_pt1 | contig 11546 bp, 16 predicted proteins | sample M25metaG_FD_115308 | JGI IMG/M metagenome (GOLD analysis project Ga0157374, IMG submission 115308) | Miscanthus rhizosphere microbial communities from Kellogg Biological Station, Michigan, USA - M2-5 metaG | ecosystem: Host-associated > Plants > Roots > Rhizosphere > Soil | place: USA: Michigan... | reverse complement strand
ACTACTCAAGCTCTACGTGGTTCTCAATTACTAGTGCTTGATGGTTACATGGATGGTGCGGTTTACAATCCACAAGCTATCGCTAAGTTAACTGTTGCTTAATCTTGTGAAATAATTCACAAAGAAGAGGGGAAGTAGCAATACTTCCTCTTTTATTTATACATAGGGAGGTTTAGTAATGACGGTACATGCAAGTGATTTTCAACCAATTGGAGAAAGAAAAATTCGAGATGATGGTTATATTATCAACGAAGCAAATGGTCTTAATATGGATGGAAGTAAAAACATCAAGATAACAGGAGATCCACGTAGGCTCTTAGCTTTTACAACCACAACACCTCTTGTTGCAAATGGTTCTTACTATTCTCCAACTATTGATGGTATTGCTTATGGGGCATTTACAGGAACGGTCTATTCGAATGTAGCAGGAACTTTATATTTTGAGCATTCAGATGATGGACTTAACTGGAATAGAATGAGCGATTCAATAACAGTAGTAGCTGGTGAAGGACAAGGCTTTACTGAACCGATTTATAGCCAATATATTCGATTGGTTTATACAAACGGTGCAACAGCTCAAGCCTCTTTCATCTTAAACGGATATATGAAACCAGAATAGGAGAATAGATAATGTCAGATAAATATGCAAACTTCGCAGCTTTAGCAGCAGCAGAAACTTATCTTATTGATTACCATATCCAGTATGGAATTCGTCCATCTGGAATTATGATGATTGCTCCCCATGCAGGAGGTATCGAATCCGGCACAAGCGAGCTTACTTTAGAAATGGCTGGAAACGATCATTCGTACTTCTTGTTTGAAGGATGGAAATCTTCAGGAAATACAGACCTTCATATTACTTCTACGAACTTTGATGAACCAAATGCATTAAGAATGATTCGTCAAGCTGATTACTTATTCTCGTTTCACGGCTATTCAGATTCAGTCAACAAGCATACAAAAGTTGGCGGATTAGATCGAACTCTACGAGAACAAGTATACAATGCTCTAATTGCCGCTGGTTTTAGTGCTGAGATTCTTCCTGACGAAGACCTTATTTCTGGAACAGAACCAGAGAATTTTGCTAACAAAACTCGTACAGGCAAAGGCGTTCAATTGGAAATGAGCAGCGCCCAAAGGAACGCATTTTTCGATACAAATACAAGAGCTGATCGAAGAAATACTCAGAACTTAGAATTCTATAACTACGCTAGAGCGGTTAAAAGTGTTCTTCCTATCTAATTCTTAGATTACTATACATGAAATTGTTGGTGAAGCTCGTTCATTCGAGCTTTACTTAAAATATTTAGAAAGGAAGCGGTGCCAATGGCTGGAGCAACATCTTATATCGACGTTATTTGTGATGCCTATGATTATTCTAAGAATGCCCACTCAGTAGTTGTATGGGTTGAAATGGAACAAAACTATGGTCTTACTCGAAAAGACTGGAGAATGACATTACAAATTTATGATGGGTACAAATGGAGATCAATTAGAGCAAAAACTCTTTACGGCTATACTTCTCCAACAAGTGCTTCTAAAAGAACATTAGGCTTAGATTCGTATTTCCCTCATATGTACAAAGACAATTCATTCCGATTGAAGTTTGAATTTAGATCTTCTAGCAGAGCGAAATATGGCAGTTGGGCAACTAACTATTCAGGTTCATTTGTAATTCGTAGACGATAATTTAAAAAAGGGAGAATGATGAAATATGGCAGTATTAGACGATGTAATTGAGTATAAAGAAGACGGAACAACTAAAGAAACAGATAATCAAACGCAAGCAGTAGGTAGCGAATTCAAGGCAGTTACAACTATCTATAATACAACTGATCCTTTAGAAGAAGGCTATACTCCACATGATTATGTTCGTACAGTATCTTACAGTGCCAACGGTATCAATGTTGATGTAGTTACTTTAGATGGTACTATCTACAACCGTCAAATTATTGAATTTGATGAAACTGGTCGTCCTTTAGCAGAACAAGATTGGGATTCACTTGTGCTTGATGCTAAGGTGGTTCCTTACGGTGGTTCGACTTACAAACAACCATCTTTATCTACATCGATTGATGGTTATACAACAGTTTCTGGTTTAGTTAAACTTGTTAACAGTGCAAACCCACTTGTTCCAGGTTCAGTAATTGCAACTATGCCAGCTGAGTTAGCTCCTGAAGCACAAGAAATGTTCATTGTTGGTTCGAACATCGGTCCAGTGCGAGTTGACGTTAAGCAAGACGGAACAATTCAATACAACGGTACAGCAAACGTTACTCAGTACATTGCTTTCAGTGGTATCCGTTTCGTATCTCCACAAGATTGATTCTAAAATAAAATAAATATTTTATAACTGAGGTTCGTCATTCTGACGAGCCTTTTGTTTGTTTTAAGGAGGAAACGACATATGGCTATTGCACGATTCTTACAAACTACACATTTAATTGCACTTAATCGAACAGCGCAGCTTAATGAAGAAATTGATATTCAAGATCAAGCTCTAATCGATCATTTAGTTAATAAACAACTTGCAGATATTCTTGTTGAAGAAGAAAAACCAGTTACAAAGTCTCGTAAATCAAAAGAAGCAGCGGTAACTCAAGATGCTTAATGGAGTAAAGGTCACAGACCTTGATTTAGCTCTTGTAAAAGAATACTTGAAAGTTGATTTTGAAGACGATGATGTATTGATCACAACTATGCTGTACGGTGCTAAGAGTTTCATTCAGTCCTACTTAAATAGAAAGTTTACTGATTGGACAACTGACGAACTTCCCGATGAATTCACAATTGCCGCTTTAGCAATTATTGCTCATTGGTATGACACAAGAGCTGTGACTCCTGACAAAAGTTTAACAAAAGATGAACTTCCTTACGTATTTGCTGGTCTATTAGACTTGCATCGTAATTGGAACGCTGAGGATGTGGCAGTAGATGTATAATTCTGGTCAACTTAACAAGCGTGTTCAAGTCATGGAAAGGACTCGAATTTCAGACGGTGTCGGAGGATATGAGGATGCTTTAACTCCTAAGTTTACTGTTTGGGCTAATATCCATCCGCTAACTGGTCGAGAGTATTGGTCGAACCAGCAAACTGAGGCTCAAGTAAGCCATAGAATTGTAATTCGGTACAGACCTGATATAAACCAATCTTACGTTATTTCATACAACGGAAAGATATTCGATATTCAATATTTCTTAAATGTTGAAGAAGGGAACCGATTCATAGAACTCCATACGTTAGAAAGAAGGATGTAATATGACTGAGGTAGTTGTTCGTATTGAAGGAACGCAACAAACAATTGCTAACATCAATATGTACGATATGAAAAAGAAAAAACAGATGTTATCAGTAGTAAGAACTACCGCTAACGCTGTTAGAAAAGAAGCTCGATCAACCGTTCCTGTTTGGCCATCTGATAGAAAACTCAGTAGCGGCCATCCGGGCGATTTGAAATCAAGTATCAGAGCTAAATATTACTTTCAAGGTCTTGGTGCAATGGTTCTTCCATTCAAACCTAAAGGCTCACATCGTCACTTAGTTGAATACGGAACTCGTCAACGTAGGACAAGAAGCGGAGCAAACCGAGGAAGTATGAAAGCAGAACCTTTCATGCAACCAGCTAAAGCTTCTCAAGAAGGTTCTTACAATGCTCAAATGGAACGAATCCTGCAAAATACCCGTGACGAAGTTTAGGAGGAAGACAAGTGGCTACTAAAATGTTTGAAGTCCAACAAAAAATATTCTCGTCTTTAACAGGTGATTCTGAACTCACTGGAATGGTTAAAGGCGTATTTGACTATGTTCCCGAAGACACGCCATTGCCATACATCAACTTTGGTCATATTCTTTCTGAATCAGATTTTACTAAGACGGATTCAGGAGAAACGATTACTTTCACTCTAGACATTTGGAGTATGGCAAAAGGTCGAAAAGAATCAGTCCAAATACTAACTAAAATAGAACAAATTCTTGAAGCTGAGATCCAATTGGACTCGGCTTTTATTATGCGTAAACAAGTAACTAATCGACAAGTTGTTGAGGAATCGTATGGTCTATTCCATGCATCCCTCGATATTCAGTTCAAACTTGAGTGGGAGGAATAATACCTATGGCAAAGCAAACAGGTATGAATGTCAAATTGTATATTAAAGACGCTACTACTGGACAAGTACTAGCAGGTCAAAAAACGGCTTCATTAAAGCGTAGTGCCGATAGCATTGATGCTACATCAAAAGATACTGCGGGCTTCTGGAAAGAATCATTACAAGGATTCAAAGAGTGGTCAATTGATGCTGATGGTGCATTCGTTGAATCAGATACAGCTTATGCTTTACTCGAAACAGCATTCTTGAATTCTCAGAATGTAGACGTATATCTTGAATTCCCGAGCGGCACTAAGTACGAAGGTAACTGTACAATTACAGACTTCAGTATGGAAGCTCCATATGATGACTTAGTAACGTACAAGCTTTCATTGCAAGGAAATGGAGCACTAGCAATTACTACTGGTGCTTAATTAATTTAACCGGAGATTGGTAGCTTATCAGTCTCCATTCCTATTAAAAAACTATTATCGTAACCGGAGGAATTTACTTATGAAACCAGCAGCTATTATTGAAACATCTACTAACGCATACCGATTCAAATTAAAATATTCTACTTTATGTGCATTACGTGAACATGGCGTTGATCTATTGAGCGAAAAAGGTAGTGCCGCTTTATCAGAAGACCCAACAAAATTCCGTTTTGTATTTTGGAAAGGTTTAGAAACTGGTGAAGGTCGCAAATTCAAACAAGAAGAAGCATTCGAAATCTTTGACGAAGTCATGGAAGAAGTCGGCCCTGAGGAATTCGCAAACATTATTCCTAAAGCGCTTGCTATCAAAACGAGTGCTGTTAAGTCAAAAAAGTAGAACAAGGTAGCGAGCTGAACATAGGTTCCGTTGATTATTTGGAACAATGTTATTGCATCGCTATCATTGAACTCAAGCTCAGTAAAGAAGAATTTCTTGATTTGACTCCTTACGAGTTCTCGATTCTATATGAGCATTATGCTCGTGTGAAGAAAGATGACTATAGCATCTTGAGAAATACAGTCTACAATGCTGGCGCGAATTTAATGCGTGGCGAGGGTGATAAGGAAATTCCTCTGTTTGACGAGATCGACAATGTCGAAGATGAAGAAACAAGAATTGAAGAACTGAAGAAAGAAAGAGAAGCATTGTTCAAAAGTTATTCTGGATGATGCTTCCTTATAAATTCTGAGGAGTTGGTTTAATTTATGACAACTAAAAAAGTGGTAATCGATTTTGGACATGGTGGATCAGACCCAGGCTCAATTGGTTTAGGAATCTATGAATCAGTAGCAACAGAAATTACTGGTTACAAAATCAAAAAGCATTTAGAAGAAAACTACGATGTAGAGGTTATTCTTACTCGTGCTGATAACCAAACGTATCCTACTTTAGCGGAACGCCCTCAATTAGCAAAAGATGAACAAGCAGATGCTTTTATCTCGGTTCATTACAACGTATCAAATGGTGCAGGATATGGCTATGAAGATTATCGTCATACAAATTCTGATACCGCTTCTATTGATTATGTTCTACAAAATGCAGTTCATCAAAAAGTAGCGGCTGCAATTCTTCCTCTAGGTGGACGTGATCGTGGTATGAAACAAGCTGACGATCAAGTTCTACGTGATCTTCAAGGTTCAGGTATTCCAGCTATTCTTATTGAAGGATGCTTCATTGACAATACAAGCGACATCGAATTGTTCATGAGTGCCGAATACATGGATGCTTATACTTCCGCTGTTGCAGAAGGTATTGCTGAAGCTGTACAAGCTGACAAGATCGTTTTAGTTAATGAAGGAACAATTGATTTTGTTGGCAAGGTAAAAGGTGATGGAGATGCTTCTCGTATTATCAAATACACAGGAAGTTATACAAATGTAGCTGCTCCAACATCTGTTATTACTGAAGCAAATGGTGGTTATGCTGGTGCATCTGCTGAAGGTGGAACTACTTGCTACTACTCAATCACAGGTGGTACAGCTGGTCGTCATGTTCAATTCGATTTTGAATTTGTCTTAGACAAGTTCGGAACTCGTGATGAATTAGTACAAAAGCTTACTCAGATTCAGTTTAATGAATTAGTTGCTAATACTAGTGCTTTTACTCGTAATAGCAAACATCAAGTTCAAGTATGGAACGTAACTCAACAAGCTTGGACAGATGTAGTCGTACACTCAGAAGAAACAACTGGTGTTTATGTGGCATTAACATTGAATGAAAACTTTGCAGATTACATTGACTCTTCAAACAAGATCATTTTTGCAATTTCTTCAGTAGATGTTTCTGATGCTAATGAATTACGAGTTGAGACAGACCGAGTATTCTTATCTGTTACAACACTTAAATAATGTTCAAATGAAGGCGGCCGAGAGCCGTCTTTTTTTTATTTCTAAAAAAAACAAGGCGGTGGAATTAAAGCATGAGTTTAATTGTTAAAATCGGCGCAGATACAAGAGCTTTCGACCGTCAAATGAGACAGCTAACAAGTGATATTAGAACTATTAGTAGCAAGATGGCATCAATTGGAACAAGCCTAACTGGTGGATTAACAGTCCCTATAGCTGGAATGGGTGTAGCCGCTATTAAAATGGGTTCTGATTTCGAATATGCTATGTCTCAATTAGGAGCCGTAACAAATGCTCACGGAAAGACCCTTGATGCCTTAAAAGGTAAAGCAATGGACATGGGTTCATCCACTAAATACTCTGCAACTGAAGCAGCAAATGCAATGACAGAACTTGCAAAAGCTGGTCTGAGCAGTAAAGATGTAATGGCTGCAGTTCCCGGAACTCTGAATCTAGCTTCTGCTGGTGGTATTGATTTAGCTGATGCCGCAACAATTGCTTCACGAGCAATGAACGAATTTGGAATGAAAGGTAAAGATATTGGTCACGTAGGGGATGTACTATCTAAAACAGCCAATATGTCAGCTTCTTCAGTAGAAGGTTTATCAGCATCTATGATTCCATCTGCTGGAATGGCTCATACTTTAGGAATTTCATTCGAAGACCTTGTTGCGGTATTTGGGGAATTCTCTAACCACGGTCTAGAAGGTGCGGATGCTGGTCAAAAAATGATTTCGATGATGAGAGGTATGGCAGCTCCATCTAAGAAAGCGGCAGCAGAACAAAAGGCGTTAGGTCTTTCATTCTTTGACTCTTCAGGTAAGTTGAAATCAATGCCAGCGATCATCAACCAGCTTAATGACAAGTTAGGTGGTTTATCTCAGAAACAACAAGTAGCCGCTTTGAAAACAATGTTTGGTACTCAAGCAGTATCTGCAATGCTCTCATTAATGCATGACGGTGGAGGTAGCTTACAAAAGTTCAGCGATGCATTAAAGAACTCTGGTGGTTACGCTAAAAAGACCGCTGACCAAATGAACAATAACCTCAAAGGTTCACTTACAGCATTGCAATCTGCCGCAGAAACATTAGCTATTACTTTGTACCAAAATCTCGGCCCGGGATTAAAAGTAATTGTTGATGCTCTAACAAAGATGGTTCAAGGCTTCTCTAAGATGAGTCCTGAAACTCAAAAATTAGTACTTACTTTATTAGGAATGGCTGCTGCTTTTGGCCCTCTTATTTTGTTGGTATCTAAGGCAGTAATGATTTTCGGTAAGCTGAGAGCCGCAATGCTTTTAGCCGCAGAAGCTGAAACGGTGTTTGAAGCTATATCTCTCTTAGTTGGGGGTCCAGTGGGATTAATCGTATTAGCTATCATGGGAATCATCGCAGCTGTAGCATTACTTGTTATCTATTGGGATCAAATTAAAGCCGCAACGATGAAGGTATGGAGCGCGATTGGTTCTTACTTATCTAATGCATGGACTGAAATTAAATCATCTGCATCAAGTGCTTGGGACGGATTGAAGTCTTATTTCTCTGGATTGTGGACAAGCATCAAGTCTACAACAGTCAGTGTTTGGGGTAGCATTAAAGATTTCTTCGTTCAATGGGGTCCAACCATTTTAGCTGTCCTTACAGGTCCTATCGGATTACTAGTTTTGTTTATAGCTACTCATTGGGACTCAATCAAAAATACTGCAATCGCAGTATGGAATGCTATCAAATCATTCTTGGTTAGTGTATGGAGCAGTACGGTGTCAATTGCAACTTCAACTTGGAGTAGTATTTCATCATTCTTTACTTCTGTATGGAACAGTATTTCTACTACTACAACCTCAGTTTGGAGTTCCATTAAAACGTTCTTAGTTGGTGTTTGGAATGGAATTGTTGCATTTGTTTCTCCAATCTTTAGCGGATTAGCTTCATTCTTCTCAGCAATTTGGAGTGGTATTTCAACAGTAACTTCAGCGGTTTGGAACTACATTAAGCAGTACTTAATTGCTTTATGGACAGCTTTAGTTTACTTCGCTAAGCCTGTTTTCCAATCAATTGCTACGTTCCTAGTTGGCGTTTGGAATTCTATCAAGAGTACCGCTACTTCTGTATGGAGTGCTATCAAAACGTTTTTAACTAACTCTTGGAATAGTATCAAATCAGTTTCAACTTCTGTATGGAATTCTATCAAAAGTTCTCTAGTAGCTATTTGGAATTCTATCAAAGCAATTGCTACTCCGATTTGGAACTCTCTAAAAAGTACATTAACAAACGTTTGGAATTCTATTAAGTCAGTATCGTCTTCTGTTTGGAATTCTATTAAAAGTACGTTATCTAGCATTTGGAACAGCATCAAATCAACAGCTTCAAGTGTTTGGAACTCTATCAAATCTACATTGACTAGTATTCTTAATTCTACTAAAAGCTCAATGACTTCAGTTTGGAATAGCATTAAGTCTGCTTTATCTTCAATCTGGAACGCTATCAAGTCAGCTGCTAGTTCAATTTGGAACGCTATGAAATCTGCGATTATGGGTCCAATCAACGGTGTTAAATCATCATCAATTAGTGCTTTCAGTAGTATGAAGAGTTCTATTACTGGCATTTGGAACAGTATTAAGTCTACTGCTTCATCTGTTTGGAATGGAATCAAGAGTACTACATTGAACGCAATTCACAGTCTTGTCAGCGGTGCTGGTTCAGCATTCACTGGACTGAAATCAAAAATACTTACTATTTGGAACGGTATTAAGTCAGGTATGAGATCAGTCATCAATAGCATTATTGGTATGGTCAATAGATTCATTAATGGATTTAATGCACCAGCTAAAGCATTGAACAAGATTCCTGGCGTAAGTGCTCCAGTGATCGGTCATATTCCAGCATTAGCAACAGGTGGTACGATCATGGGTTCAGGTCATGCAATCGTTGGTGAAGCGGGTCCAGAGTTAATTTCTAAGAGTGGTTCAAGCGTTAAGGTCACTCCTCTTTCTGCTGGAGAAAAAGCACGAGGAATTAGCGGAGCATTAGGAGCTACAGGTGGTAGGGGTGGCTTCAACGGTACTATCGAAGTTCCAGTTTCTTTAGATGGAAAAGTAATTGCGAAAGTAGTTGCTCCATTTATGGACACTCAACTTCGAGGTCGTCGTGATTCAAAAACTAGAGCGAGAGGTGGATGGTAATGATTAATTTTAATGGCTATGATTTGTCAAATGATATTCGTGTTACTGATGTGAAGAGACCGGTGTTACCACCATCCGTCCTCACTACTAGTAGCATTGTGGGAAGGTCTGGAGCCTTCCTTTTTTATAAGCAATTCGGAGACTATACAATTCCTGTTAGCTTCATGCTAATAAAAAATAGTTTATCAGAGTTACGTCAAAGTGTACGAGATTTAGCGGCTAAGTTAGATACTAATGAACCAGCTAAATTAATCTTTGAGGATGAACCAGATAAGTACATCAACGCTATTGTTAGTGATGACAGTACTCTTTCTGAAACAGCTGCCATTGGTTCAGGTACAATCAACTTTTATTGTCCTGATCCTTATTGGTATGCAATCACAGACGATGTTTTTGATTATTGGTCTACTGGTACAAAGACTTTCACCCGAAAAGGAACAGCTGAAAGCAATCCTTTAATTGAAATTTTAGGTACGTCTTCTAATGGTTCTCTTACATTGTCGAATGGTACTTCAACTATGACTTTCACAGGTCAGCTAAATAATGGAGAGACGCTTGTTCTTGATTCAGATTTATTAACCGCTTACATCTTGAAAACAGATGGAACGAAAGTGGCTGTATTGGACAAGCTGGATAACCTTGATTTCTTAGTATTAAGTCCCGATAGCAATACAATCACAATTTCTTCTTCGAATTTTACATTAGTTAAGCTAACAGTAAATTGTAGATCAAGATGGAAATAAGGAGGAAGCATTAAATGTCTACTACACCATTTCAAATTATCTCTTCAACTGATATTTTGTCAGCTCATATCAACGGGCTGGCAAGTTCAATTAATAAGATTGAGCAAGTCTTAAACATGAAAACAGCAACAGCTACAGGTCATACATTGAACGCTGTAAATGATATGGATGATTCAACTCTTCACTATCGTATTTATGAAGGAACAATTAGAAACTGGACTTTATTCACGGTCAAGCGTAACGGAGTAGAAGTTAGCTCATCCGAATACGTGTCTAATAGCGGTTTTGGTGCAATTGTATTTAATACTCAGCAATTATCAACGGATGTCATTACTGTAGATATTACTTACATTACAAGTGACTCACAAGTAATTGATGACATTAATACCAAACTATTAAAACGTCCATTTCCAGCTTTAAGACCTACTTCATCATGGATGAATAACTTCGTTGGCGGAGCTTTAACAGTAGCCATTGACGTTCTTCAACAAGCTAGAACAATTGATGCTTTTCCTATTCTTATTACAGAACCAGTAACCATTGACCAAATGAGAATTGTAACAAGTGCTAGTAATACAACATCTTCAACTATGGTCATGGGTATTTACTCAGATTCAAATAATTTTCCTAGTACCTTAATTGCTCAAACAGCTAGCTTTGATGCAACAACAACAGGGGAACACGTTCAGTCTTTATCTTCAGGAGACTTAACTCTTCAGCCGGGAATTTATTGGTTAGCAAGATACCAAAGTGCTGGACTTAAACTTGATGGATTCAACGCTTCATCTTTTATGCAAATCATTGATCCAATCGATACAACTTTAATAAACGGAAGTTATTCAACTATTTACTGTGTTGGAGCTAGAACAGGTGATGTAGGAACAATCACATCGTTACCAACTTCTTTTCCAGCTTTAACTCCTAACGGTGGAGCAGGACTGGCTCAATACGTAAAACGTACAACAGTAGGAACGGTCTGGGCGAGAAGAAAAGCCTAATTTCTTGGGCTTTTTCGTACAGAATCTTCCACTTGTATATATAAAATATAGAGATGTTAAACAATAAAAGGAGTAGATTTGATGAATTCATATAACAGCGGTTTGAGATTTAACATGCTTAATTCAGTCCAATACAACAGTCAAGTTGTTAAGTCAATTCGTCAAATCTACACTAGACTCGGAATTCGACCCATTATT
>Ga0157374_10004624_pt1 | contig 11549 bp, 12 predicted proteins | sample M25metaG_FD_115308 | JGI IMG/M metagenome (GOLD analysis project Ga0157374, IMG submission 115308) | Miscanthus rhizosphere microbial communities from Kellogg Biological Station, Michigan, USA - M2-5 metaG | ecosystem: Host-associated > Plants > Roots > Rhizosphere > Soil | place: USA: Michigan... | reverse complement strand
ACGACATTATAGTTGCATGGCATTCGGTCCATGGGAACATCGGAGACATGTGTGTAGACTCGAGCAATATTACTTTGGTTGGACATGCTTTTGGAGCGAATCTTGCCAACCTGCTCATGATCAGTCCGATGGCAAGGGGTGAGTGATCTTTAATTTGTATTCAATTTCGTTTTTCTCTCTTTAGTTACTTTTTTTAGAGAATCTTCTTACAGTTTCGTTGCATTTTTTTCTTTACTTCTTTTTTTCCTGCATGTCCTCATCCCTTTGCCATTAGTGTTACGACTATTTCTTTCTCTCGAGTGTTAGTGTCATGACCAAGACTAGTATTCTACTCCCTTTATGGTCATGAGTGAGTGAAGGGAGAGAAGGCAAGGCATGATTCACGGTTATAGTAGTAAGTCTGGTGCGGAAAGCAATGAAAATAACTAGAGAAGGTAGTCTGGATATGAGTACCGCAAGCATGTTAGAATGGTAGCATGGAATACTGCATGCCTGAGTGATTCTTCTTCATCTTTTCTTGCTATTCTTACTTCCTCTTCCTATGGCTTTCTATGTTGTATTTAAGATTTGTTTTCTGTGGTTCCTAAGATGCTCACATTTCATCTCCACAGGTTCCATTATCTCGCTTTTGTTTTGCTCTCAGTCTTTTAGTCTTGGCTTTAGTCGTGAGAGAATGAACAAGAAAAGTCCACCCGGTTATCAGACTCGTCGTAGATTTAGGTCCAGAGTTTGTGTTGTAAGACTGGGATCGAAAGTGAAGGAGAGAAGAGATAAAAACCTTGTGGCTCGAGATTCGATAAGAAGTTTGATCTAAGAATGTTCTAAGAATACTGTTCGTAAAGAATGTTCCTGTTCTTGTCGTTCAAGAGTTTTATTTCAAGAGTTTGTCTCGTTTGAGAGCTTTTTTCTTCCATGTTCACAAGGTTAACCCTGTCTTTTCACTAGAAAAGCTCTCTTATTCTCAAGGAATGGATGATACAAGTCTGGTGAAGCAAAGATCATGCATTGATGTCTGAGACTTGGCTTTCTCTCTCATGTTATCCATCATCTTTTTCTCTTGTGGTCTAAAAGGGATTTCCTTGCTTTCCTTGCAGTTACTTTTTGATGCATCGTCATTGGGATCAAACTCTGGCATGATATAAAGTAATAAGTATAGCACTGGTCAACTCGTTTAGTTTAGTTCTGTTGGATAGCTGTGTTGGATGGATACTCTTTTTCTCTGGGGTCTTTTCTTAGAAGAAGATTCCATTTCTTTCTAGAGCTTTTGATGAAGATGACAGCTCTTGAAGAGGCAGTAAAAGAAAAGTCAATGTCCGTTGGAGTTGCCATCATTTTGTTTATTTTTCTCGTTTGATTCGCAAGACAAGTCCATCCATTGCTCTGCATGAAAAGCATATCCAGTGGAAGGGAAGGAAGCAGTGAATTCGAGGATGAAAAAGTAAGGAGCTCTTGGTCTGCAACACAATCTCTGAGCGATAGAGCATCATCTTCTTCTCCTCCAACAGTGACTGATGGAAGAGTAGAGTAAAGAAAGAAGAGATGGTCTCGAAAGCTCTTGTTACCATGTCTTATGGCCATTTTCCTCTTGCCTTGCTCTCCAAGAGAGTTGCTCGACTGAGAAAATGCTCTTTTCAAGAAGACTGCGTGTCATTCAAGTCAGACACGACTTGAGAGATCACACGAGAAAGACCAGGAAGAGAAGATATTGCATCACCAATGAATCATTTCATGATCGAAGAGGGAACCGAGAGATAGAAAGGGCATCATTTTTCATTTCCTTTTAAGTTCATTCTTCACTTGTTCTCTCTCTTTTCTTTTCATCCCTCATCTCTTCTTCTTTGAGTCGGTGTTGGAAATGGATCTCATTTTATCTCCTCCCTCGCTATACTTGATGATGGTACTCCTACAGTAGTGATGATGAGCCCTCGGATGATGATGATCCGTTCGTTGAGTCCTTACTGTATACTCGACTTACGGATGACTCGTCTCAGACTGAATGAAAGTAAGAAGAAACGAAACGAGTCATGAGAGACGGCCTGTTTCAATCAAGTTTTAGTCTCATATTTTCTTGAGATGATGGAGAGTCGATGATGAAGTCTAGAACTCTAGGAAAATGATGAGGTCACAAGGAATATCATAGGAAAGAAATCAAATGAAATGTTGCGTGAAAAGAAGAAGTTTGTAAACCCATGATAAAAGAAATGGAGAATAAGGTAATGATCACACAAGAAGTCAATGAAGAGAAGTAAAGATGATGATAAATATTTTCAAATTTCAATATTTATTCGCATAAAGAGTTTAAAATGAGTGCTTTCATTTAATGCAAGAATGCATTACAAGTCACACGAAGGCTTGAATGAAATTGTGTGGCATTTATTTTTATCAGTAGAATGTAAACTACATGTAAAAAAGAGGAACCACTATTACAAGGCAAGACTTTATTCTTTTTATCAATTTTTATAAATTCCATGAGAATCGCGATATATTTTTTCATAGTAAAAGTAACTGATAAGAATTGTTGATGCCAGTCCTCATGGATTCCTAGCAAATTTATCTCTCTCTTTCTGTTTGAAAAATTACACACAGTCTTTGACCTCAATTTACATAAAAGTTCGATTGATTCATGCTTGTTCTCTATTGATTTCTATGGCAAAGACTTGTCTGCATAAAAGTTTGTTCATCTAAAAATCAGTCTCAAAGGAGTCGTCCTCTTTTCTCCTCTTTTTTCACTTTTTATTTTATCACGTCTCCTGTGGTTTCAGTCTGACTGAAATATATAAATTTGCTTGTATCGAGGTCTTAGCCTTTTCTTGAGTTAGTCTTGCGTTAGTTGTATCCTTTTTACCAAAGATTTCTCAGAGGGTTTCCTTTTTCTTTTTTAAAAGTACAGTCATCTTGTTCTTGTTTGAATCTTCACTCACTCTCTTTATCTCTCAGTCGTCTTTTTCTTCTTCATCCTTCTCTTCCATCCGTTTCCTTAGTCATCTTGTCTTACATCTTGTGTCTCCTTTTACTTTGATGTAGAGTCATTAGTTGTTGAAGAAAGAAAAGTGCAGGCCATTGCTCTCCTCTAGTTTTGTTGCAACAAAACGTATAGTCTTGTCTGTTTCTTGAAAGTAAAAGACAGTTTGTTTGCTGAGAAAAATCGAAGAAATACTTTTCTCTTCTTTATCTCGAGAGAAAACTGCTGTCTCTATAAAATGAGGGAGTCATTTGTGAACATGGGTTGTGCTCTAGAACCTCCTTCAATAAAACAAAGATGCTGATGATGATGAGCAAGAGAACCCGAATGAAACCCCTTCACCTCTGAAACCAAGTCAAGAGAAAGAAAGTCAATTATGATGTTTTTCTTTCATTCCTTATGGATTGGTATGATTGCCCTGATTGTGTCTCTGATTTTGATCCCCAACTCAATCTGCCAAGACAATCCTTTCAGTCTCGTTAACGGAATCCTCCTCACGATTCACTCGTTTTGTGCACTGAAATGAAATTCAATAATTTATCTCGTCATGTAATTCTCTCTCTTCTCTCATCCTTCATCTCTGTATTGTGTTTGCCTTGGTTTGTGTGTGTGATCTTGATTGCCTTGCTTTCCTTCTAACATCTTATACTACTCTCTTGGAAGGAATTTGATTTGTCTCTTGTCTTGATGTTCTTGACGAGTCGTGTTGTTGGTGTGAAGGAGTTGTCGCTGAAATTTTGTATGAAGAATGGGTTCAACTTGTTTTAATTCAATTCTCTCTTCTTGTTTATTCTCACACACCATGACATGTCAAACATTCGACGACGACAACGACTCGAATGAAAACAAACATGGAATGCATCTGCATCTAATAATAACACAAACATTATCATCTCAATAAAGGCCTCTTCTCTCGGGTCATCCTCATGAGTGGGTCAGCCCTGTCACCCTTAAGTATCGCCAGGGAATCTGACTACTTTACTCAATACCTTGCAAAGGCAGTCAACTGTGATTCCAACTCAAACACCAATCCAGTACAACAACAACATTCCCAAGACATTTTCCCAACCTCTTCATCATCTTCAACATCAGCATCTGCTCTACAACATCAAATGCTCGAATGTTTAAGAGCAAAGTCTATTGACGAGTTGAACAAGGTCTCCTTTGGGATCGAAGACAGTTTTCGGACAAGTTTTGGGCCCATTATTGATGGCCTACTCATTCCAACAGATCCCTTGAATTTAATGGAGTCTGAAAACTCTTCTTCACACCATCTCTCATACCTTCATCCAATGGGTCTACGAACCATGATGCCTGGGTCGAGTAAACCTCCCCATAGTCTTCTTTTTGGTGTCTCAAGGAATGAAGCTCCAGACATGTTTACTGAACAAGAAGAGAGGACTGGAATCGATGGCTTGAGAAGGGATAGGGTTCTCTACTCCTTCATCAAGAACTCAGTCGACTTTTATCAGGAGGTGAGTCATGTTTGCATGAAAACTACAGAGAGACATTAGAGAGAAGTTGTGTTTTCGTTCGATATTTCCTTGTTTTCATGGGGTCTTTTATTTTTTGCTCTTTTTATCCCTATGCATGCCTTCCCTTTTAATAAGAGTAGAGGGTTAATAACTTGCTTATGAAGTCGAGAGTAATGGCGATAATTTATTTATGATCCTCTTCTCATGACAAAACTAGAAGAATACAGTACAGTAGTAGTAGTGTAGGAGGAGACGGAAGAGAAGAAGCTGTTCCGGCTCCACTTATTTATCACAAGTATCATGAGGGAGTAGTAGTTGGTTCGCACTTTTTCTAGCAAAGTTTTGCTTCCGTTGCTTTTCTTTCGACTCAACTGTGTGCTTCCGATGCAAAAAGAAATACACCAGTCAATTACACTGCTTTAACCCGTTGATAAATCATGACTCTTGTCTGATGCTTTAAAATTAAAGGACAGCAAAACAACATGGAAATAAAGAGAGGAAACATTGATGAGGATAAAGAGTTGCTCTTGTCTTGTGATGATGATGCTGACGAAGAACGAAATCGAGTAAAAAGAGAGTGACAAGAGATCGACTGCTTTTTTCAAGATACATTTAACAACATGTGCTAACTAGTCTGTTTGCTGCCTCAGCAGTCGATCGATGTTCATTCAGGACACTTTGAGGGCAAGAAAACACGACAAAACAGGAGCAAAGATTACAGTTAGTTTAGTGTAACGTTATTCACTAGAATAGTGTTCTAGAACAGTGTCATCAGGGAAGGCTTCATACACATGACTTGCACTTCTTGTGCTGCAACACAAGCATCCCTTGGGTCCACTTATTTTCATTTCCGACTTGTTTTTCTTAACTTTTCAAATTAACTTGTTCTCCTTCATTAAACTCCTTCATTAACTAACACTTGCTTTTTCTGGTATTTATTTATTGCAGCTCATCCTGCTGTCCCTGGTAAATGAGTACACGGATTGGACTTCAGCGACTGAGACACCAATGAAAAGACTCGAGTCTTTGATTGACATTCTCTCTGATGGTTTGGTTGTATCTCCACTGGTTAGGGCAGGGTCACTCCATCAGAAGCACCAAATGAGACGAATGAGTGAATCAATGGTTGTTAGGAAACAGTCTTTTCTTTCATCCACCTCTTCAACCCCATCAACGTCTGAGAGCAAAACGTTCTTTTACGTCTTTAATCACACGTCTCTGAGATCACAATCGAAGCCAAGAGCCCACAGAGAAGAACTAACATACCTGTTTGGGGCACCAATTGTGTGGAAGGAATCGAGAAACACTTTCCATGGCTCGAGTGCAAGTTACTCTGAGGAGGAGGTTTCTCTGTCCAAGACAATGATTACCTTCTTTACAAACTTTGCTAAATTTGGGTGAGTATTATGTGGATCAACAAGAGGTGTCATTATTGCATGGAAGAATGAATGGGTTGAATAGATTGTGTAATGTTTGTTTGCTGTCAAACAAATCTCTTGAACACACATTCTCTCTCAGTTTCTCCTCAAAATGATAAAGAAGCTGCTTCAGGGCAACAACAATAATTACTATCTCTATTCTTGATGAGCAAAATCAGATGAAAATAAGAGGGAAGCATGGTATCATCATGACAAGAGGAGTAGAGAGAACAAGAACAACAAGCTTTGCTTTCAAACCATCCTTGTATTGGATGTAAAGTAGAGACTGAGAGATAAATGGAGCTACTCATCTTGTGTTCGGTTCAGTGTCCTCTCGAACCAGAGCATCATTGTTCTTTTCCTGGGACTGAGTCTTTATTCGAATGAAAGGGATCTATTCTTGTACTCTTACTCTACTGTTTGTTTCTCTTTTTGTTGTCTGTTTGACTCATTCAATCCTCTTATGCTTTGTATCATTCGTCTCAGTCGGTCTCTTGAGTAGCTTCTTGAGCAGACTAAAACCAAAGAATTTGAACATCAGAGTTTTCTTACCAGACTCAGACCATGAGAGCGAGAGAGACAACTAAAACTAAAGACTGTAAAGAATGAAGACCAGTTGAAGGGAAGAAGAATAAGTGACGAAAGAAATTCATGAGACCGGAAGGAATGGATTCAACGGAGGAAACAAAAAGAATCCGGTTCATGTTGTCTTGTAGAACCGGAACTGCATCGACAGTAACGAACTCGAGGAACCGAATGATGAAGAAGGCATCTCGTGTTAGGAAGTAACACAACATGACTAAAAAGTGCTTGAAACCAAAGAATCAAACAACAAGAAGGAGAGAAGAAGAGAAGTGAACGTTAAGAAGAGGACTCTTTGGAGCAGAAAAAAGATCTCTTTAGAACCTTGAGTTTGTTAGAACCTCCGTTGGTTTCTGTTGTGTTTCCTTATTCTCTCCTCTTCCGTTCCCCTCATTTACTCGACAGTAACTGAGATGTCTTTCAAGTCAGGGCAACAACAATTAATGAAGAGGAGCCTTTTTTCTCTTGGTTTCCTTTTGTTAGTTGAATGCTTTGTCTCTGATGAAGAAGAGAGAAAGTGTCGCAGGGAAGGAAGACTGAGACAAGACTTGTTCTTTTCTGGTTCCTTTTTCTGAGGAGAAGAAGGATCAAATTAATGACCAGAAGACGGAAGGAAAAGCATGTCATGCCGTGCTCTTGTTTTGGTGAAGAAGAAGTAACATCTGATTATCATTCAACATCACATGAGAGGAAGGAAACTTACTTCTCTTGAAGAACCAAGACTGGAATCGACAAACATGTCCTTCCTTTGGATTCTCATCACTGTCTTTGCCGACGACTTTGATGAGGAGCCTGAATGCAAGTTTGAGAGGAAGGAAGAGACAAGTTAACGACCTCGACTTTTCTTTTGGGAGTCAAAGGGAGTCAAAGGGAGTCAAAGGGTATCAGTCTGTAAATGACAACAAGACAAGTCTACAGAGATAACAGACAACAAGGGAACCAAACAAGACAACATTCTGTTGCCACACATTTTCCTTGCAGTTCGAGCGGAACTGAAGAGGCAGTAAATTAATTTGCAGTCCTTTGTTTTGAAACATGAACCTGTTTTATTAGAGAACAAGAATAGGCCTCTTTTAGACAAAAACTAAAGTAGTAGTCGGATGTCCATCTCTACTACTTTGACAAGTAAAGTCCTTCCTGACTGTCAAGTTTAATCGCTTTCTCTCTCTTTCTCTCTCGACTCACTTTATCTCTGGCATTTGAATCTGACTCTTACACTTACATGTCATTTCCTTGCATTTCCTTCTTCTCCACAGGAATCCCAATGGACCCTCAGTTGCAACATCTGCTCGAAGGCAACAGACTAGTGCTCTGACAACATGGCCAGAGTACGAGGAATCCTTGGGAAGGAAGTACCTTTCGATCGGTAAGAAGACACACATTTACAGCTGAAGGAGAGAAACAAAGAAGAGACGGACATTACTCTTTGGTTACTTCTTTCTTTAGTAGGGATATCTCGCGGGAGAAGTAAAAGGAAAAGAGAAGAGTAAAACAGACTGAGAGTATTCTATCCAACAGAACAGACCAGACTGACCAGCAGTCAGACAGACATCCAAAGAAGAAGAAGCAAACTTCTTGGTATCGAAAGTGATATAAATGGAATCCATTTCACAAGAACAAGTGTAGAGAACCAGAAGTAAAGTGTAACTGCTTCCTGCGTTTACGACTAGTGTTGTACAATTTCTACCCCAAACTAGTAGTCGTGATATCGATAAAAAGTCGTAACAGCTTTCAGTCTCAGGTCAATACCATTTTGAGTCAAAGAAAGAACGAAAGAATATCACAAGTTAAGACTTTTACGACTCCTGCGACCTTTGATTCTTTACTTTAGTGTTGTAATCCTTTGCAATGCTTTTTTGAAATTCTTTACAACTTCTTGCAGAGCAAGTTGTAACATTTAGTGGAAACATCTCGAGAGTTCTAAAGTGTTCTAATAGCTTTACAGATCTAATCGTTATAATCTCTTTAATAACTCTATTTTGTTTCCTTCATTTATTTCAATCAAAAGGAGTTCCTTGCACTGCATCTTCAAACTACCGGACACATTCCCTCTCCCTCTGGGTAAACTTGATTCCCAAACTACAGATCCATGGAAGGGAAGAGACTGAGACAGTTCGAAGGAACTTGCAAGACCAGTCTTCTGCCTCAACAAACTTGAAGGATGGCAAGACCGATGGGAATGTCGCCTTCTTTGAACGCATTTCTCTCAAGTTTTTGGACGGTAACTTGAAGAGTCCAACTTCTCAAGCTTCATTGAACGAAGGGAATCAAAATCAAGGCAAGAAAAGTGAGCAGAATAGTTTGAGTCCGACATTAAGCTCTTCCTCTTCATCTAATTCTAATACCCATTCAGTCAACAACAAGCGAGTCAACACGATTCTCGTTTCTAATCCAGAGGTTCCAGACTATACTTCTGTCCTTTCAATGACCATTTTAATTGGTTCTGCTCTCTTGCTATGTAACATTGGAGTCTTTTTCGCAGTCTACTGCAAACTCAATAAGAGGTATAGAAATGGTAGTCATTCGAATGAGAATAACGAGCGAAGAGCAAAGAGATCTACGTCCTCTTCTTCAAATTCAAACTCCAATACAAACTACACCCCAGTCTGTCATACCATTTCAAACTCGAATCACAGTTCTCTCAGGAGAAACAACTCGTTGAGAAGGCCAATTAACGCAAACAATAATAATTGTAATACAATCCCACGACATCATCAACAACAAACCACTCGAAATACATCCCCTGCTCATCATCATAATCATCATCAACAACAAAACATGAACCATGTTGCCCAGTATAATAGCCATCATCATCACGAGAACCAAGGCCTACTCCAAGACGATCTCTCTGTCCAGTCTTCTTCCTCGAATTATCCTCCTCCGACGTCAGCTTCTACGACACTACATGTTCCTTATCAACATAATAATGCCCAGCAAATTAATTACACCACTTCCTCGTGTAGTTTTGAGAGCCAAGACTCTTATATACAGCATTTAAATTATCATAGTCATCACCATCATCAACATCAACCGACTGTAACTTTTAATGACTACATTACAACACTGCCTGCCTCTTCAGATGAAATTCAACACCAAAATAACATGCTCATCAAGACAATGCATCACCATTTGAATCAAATGACTCCTTCGCCAAATCCTTCGACGACTGGAAGCAATGAACTTGTCATGATGATTCCTAATGTAGATCACCAGCCAGATCTTTACGGGTCTCCTTCGCACAGACATGTTTCTATTGCGACCAACACAGAGGACAAGGGTGCTCAACAACAACTGACAGTGATTCAGGAGATGCAGGGGGAGGAAGAGCACTTGTAGTCAAAACATGAAGAGAAAACATGACGAAAAACATTCCATTTGTTTAACAATTGTCTTTCTTTGATGGTCCAACTGCCACTTCTACTTCATCTAATCCTTTGGTTGATCATTTTTATGGGAAGGAAACTTTTATGACCACAGGCCTCTTGACGAGTTGATGCTGAATTTGATCCCTTTTTGCCGTCACATGTCTTGTCATGACTCTTGTTGCTCTCATTTCATGAGAAGATGAAGAAGAAGTACCATAACAAGCATGTTCTGGCATCACGTTTCTTTCTCATGAAAGAACTCGATGATGAAGCAAAAAAGAAAAGAAGTCCAAGAAGAAGAGAAGAAGAGCATGGATGAGTTAAGACTCCAACATGTTATAATACTTCATCTTCTTTTCTTGCAATTTCTTCTCCACGTCTTGTCTTCGTATTTCATGCTGTCTCGTGCGGTAACGAAAACAAGTTCTGATATTACAAGTCTTGACAAGAGAATGAGTCAGGAAAATGAACAACGAACGTCGTGATTGAGAAAAAGTACTCCAAGAGTATGTTGTAGAGAACAAGAGAAGAGAATCTCTTGTTATCTCTCTCTCTCTCTCTCTCTCTTTGGGTCAGAGAATGAAGAGGAGACTTTTTTATGAAAGAAATGCATCTCCAACACCAACAACAAAAATGAAGATAAACCATCTCGACTTTGACTTCGTGCTTCATCTCCTTCTTCGTGTATCTGACTGTTCTTCCGGTTACTTCTCGTCTCTTCATCTTCTTCGAGAGACTTTTATAAGCAAGGATTCCAGTCCAATTCTTTTCCAATTCTCCTCCAAGAAAATTCCTTGAAGGAGATCGAACTTGAAGAGCATCTTATTCGTTAACCAAGTTTTGCTCTTCTCTTCATCTCTTCTTGATTCGTGCTCCTCTGCTTTTTCGACGAATTTAAGGGGAGTAAAGTTGAGGGAGAAAAAGAAGAAAGAAGCCCACAAGAGATTCCAGTCCAAAGAATCCAGGAAAAAAGAGAACGTGAACTAAACAAACACAAGTCTTCTCTCTTTGACTGACTGTGTGCTCGACTTGCTCATCCGATTCTCAATTCCCAGGACGATTCTGAGGAAGAAGAGAACATCAAAGAAACAGATCGAAGAGGACGAGAGAGTATTGGAATGGAAAAAGTCAAGTGAAAGAAGAACATAAAGGAAAGAAAGAACAAGTCATAGAATTGAATCAAATGGAATGAAAACAACAAATTGTCTCTCTTGTTGGTCTAACATGTTCTTTTTAGACAAATTAAACAAATTGAAGTGTAAATTCGATGGAAGATTCCTTTCAAATGAAAAATAAACCAAAGAACAACCAACACAAACCAATGAATGAAAATAAACTAATGATGTAAAGGCGCTTCATGTTTTATCTAATGAATGCTTTCTTCTTGAGTTACTTTGATCAACCCATGCTAAGATGCTGCATTTATTTATGTTTAGTTGCAGACATTTTAACCCCAAATCGAGTTATGTTTAGTTGCAAGTTGTCCATGAGAAGAGGATAATGGCCAGGAGTCAAATCCATTCCAATGAAGATGATAAGTCCAGGAAGGAATCAAAGAATCTTTTCAAGGAATCATTACAGACTTCCATCCAAGAAAAGGTCAGATTTTTTACTCTTTTTTTCTGGTTTTTTATGACTCGATTGGTATTGCTCTCATGTTGTAGTGATTGATGCTTCTCCTGATTCATTCATGGCATGAGTGACTGCCTGACTCTTTGATCTCTTGTTATTATTCTGTTCCTCAATT
>Ga0157374_10004620_pt1 | contig 11554 bp, 3 predicted proteins | sample M25metaG_FD_115308 | JGI IMG/M metagenome (GOLD analysis project Ga0157374, IMG submission 115308) | Miscanthus rhizosphere microbial communities from Kellogg Biological Station, Michigan, USA - M2-5 metaG | ecosystem: Host-associated > Plants > Roots > Rhizosphere > Soil | place: USA: Michigan... | reverse complement strand
TAGACGATTACTTCCGACCAGGTTTGCGTCTCTGGATCGTACCTGTCCGTCACCTCCGGAAATAACTGTTGACCCGTGCTCGCGGACTTATATCCCGCCGGATTGAACGCGACTGTAGTACTTGCATTCTCAAATATCGAAGAATCGGCCCCGCGATAGACGGCCATCAGTTCCTCTTGACCGGTCGCCTTGTCGTAAACGAGCGTGGGTTGCTCTGTCAGCGCACCGCCGTTCGAACCGACAATGTACTCCGGCGAGTCATTGTGAACGCGAATGCCACCCGCAATATACGTATGAAGACCTTCGACTTCGAAATTGTAAGTCTTCCACCCGCGCTGGAATTCTGGCTGACGGGCTGCTCCTCCCTCGAACTGATAGACTAGGCCATCAGTCTCCTCGAATAAGGGCGCCGTCGCGTCCGAGAAATGCACATAATTACCCGTTAGCCGGGCAACGGACCCATCCGCCAAAATGACGGCCCCGCCCTTCGCCAATATGTCTCCTATGCTCTCAAACTCTCCGGTTGATGTCAGGAACCGATGTCCGGGTGTAACCACGAGACCGTTCGACAGCTCGATCCACTCGCTCGTGATATTGCGCAGTAGTCGTACGACGCGCCGGCCTTTGAGGTTCGAAAACGCATCGAACGCCGCAACGTCATCGCCAACATCGATCGCCTCGATGGGCTTCTGCGAACCATCCGCCATCGTCACCGGCACGCCGGCGGGAAAGCAGTGACCGCCAATAGGCGCTAAATCATATGGGTGCTCGGGGTATACGGGGACAAACTGAATTGTATTTAACGTCCCGTCGTTGTAGCTCTTAAGCCAGGAGGAAATCTCACTATCTGCGTATCCCCAGACAAGATTTGCCGCCCTTACATTAATATCGAACCAGTTTAGCCCGGCACCGATACCGACGGTCTTTATATAGTACTCCCCATTTACGATCTCAATACGCCTACTCACAAGACCTGGGCTAAGAAAATGAGGCCAGGTGGTCAGATTTACTAAACTATCATTTCCCGTCGAAATTGTGTCAACAAACCCAGGCCCCGCAAATATCGGGCCGAATGGCGTTGGGTATATGGACAACGCATTAAATACGGTGGTTCGACTAACGTCCCTCGTTGCTACGCCAAGGTCATCCATTACACTATATTCGTGGTAACCATCTGACGACTTCGATATGTCCAGGATGCTGGCGTCCGCGCCATTTCCCAGAAATTCCGGATTGATGACTATCGCTCCAAATTTGTTCGTCTCAAACAGGAGAAAGCCATTCCCCGTGTGAACCCACGTATCAAACCTGCCGGCCATTCTTCTCTCCAGTTATTCTTGAATAGGAAGCCCAATAAGCGACCGAGCAAAGCGCGGCAAATACAACAATCGATGCGAATGAACTAGCTACAATAGAGATCCCGCATTGCGAAACCACTCCATGCTGTATGACCATGCAGTTTTTCTCGTATTCAGAGAAATTCTGACCATACACAAAAACCGCCAGAAACGGCACAATCAAAAATAGAAACTCGAACATAATAAAAAATAGAAGAACGTTATCAAGTTTAACAATTCTCAGGATGATAGAGCACGGGACAACAATCATTTCTCCCACAAGTATCAATATAACGGTGATCGGTAAGCCGTCTCCCAGCATCCGAATCAGGCCGGATACATCCAGAGGGCGCTGATTAATTAGGCGATCGCAGATAATTGCAATGATCAGGATGAAATATCCAAACACACCTGACACGAACGTTGATATAGTTGCAGCGCGAAGCACCCTCCCCACTTATCGACCCCTTCATTGATAGCCTGCTGAATAGAATTTTCGAATACTGGACCAACCACTACGCATCCAAAATTGGTTTCGTTGACGGGAGGCGCAGGACTTCCCGGCAACCATTTCAGTTTCTCTAGATATGCCCCCGCGTCTGCCGGGGCGAAAATTTATGCATCTAGAAACAATACAGCTTGGCGTGCCGTCATTTGCGAGAGCTAAAGGCGGGCTGTTCGTGCGGCAAAATGCCGCTACGCACAAACCCCTATCAAGATTAAGTGCCTGTTTGCTAAAGAGGTTTAGAGCACCGGCATTCATCCTCGCGGTCGGGATGTGTTTTCGTCAGCATTATCGTTAATCCGTGCAGCCGATGATAAGGACGGGCCGTGAAACGTGAGCATTACCTCCGTTTCGGGCGCATAATCGACGCCTTGGAGGCGATGTCCTTCGCGGACAAGCACTAAAACTATTACTACTCAAGCTAGATTGACGGAATGCGACCCGCCTTTTCATCAAATCGATGCGCATCCCCCCCCGGCGACAACCGGCTCATCTGCGCTAAACACCTTACGGTTCGCCAAAGAGGCGCCTCCGCGATCCGGTCATCGCGCTGCGGGAGTCAGACCTCTAGTAGTGACTTGACAAGGGCAAGCTTTTTGAACGAGACCGCGGCCATGAGCCCACTGAAGCATCGAGAGCTGCTTGTGAGGAGACGGATGCTCTAGCCCATCATTGCGACATAGTTGCCGCCATACATCTTGAAACCGAACTTGCGCAGCAGAGCATCGGTCCGTTCGGCGCCGATGCCCGACGTCGACCAGATATGGGTTTCCTCAGCGTTTTGAGCCCGCGCCCAGTCCATCGCGATGCGCAAGAGGCGGAGCGCCACCTTACCGCCGAGCAACGAGTGACGAATGGAGGCGGCGGTATAGAAGGCATGTAGAGTAGCCATGCGCCCACCTTCTCCGAGGAAATAGTCACCAACGCGTACATGTACGATGCCGACCACTTGTTCTCCGCGAAGGACGTAGGCCCCCATGGATTCGTTCGGCCGATCTAGTCCCGCCGCAAAGACCCGACGGAGCTTCAGCTCCGAAAACGGAAGATGGCCATACCGACTTTCCGTGTGGAACTCGCGCGCCAACGGCAAAACCAGTTCCACTTCTTCGGGCCGCGTTACTAAGAAGGTCTTAATGCCGACACGCGGCAACGCCCCGACCAGCACGTTCTCTGCCCCCGCCGCCTCATCCATTGCAGCGCCCCGCCGACTCGACCCGAGGCATCTCCACTATCAGGGAAGACAACGCAGCGGAACCCACAGCGGACCCTGTTGGCCACCGACTCTCTTTGGAAAGCGCACCATCTTGACCGGCCATTTACGATCTACATCCATTGTTCTGGCTTTTACCGGCGACAACTGGGCAGGAGCCCCGAAGTCCAATCGCTCGGCCGGGGCCTCGATGAGGTCATTTGGACCAGAACGCCGGGCGCGCGCATTGTCATTTGCGATGATAAGGACGGAACCAACCGCGGGGGATCATGCCGCCGCTGGTGAAACTACGATCAGGTGAAGTGGAAGTTGCTCGACTGCAGGCCTGCCAGCGTCGTGTTCTTCAACAGGATCGAGTCATTGGTGTTCGCCGTGATCAGTACGTCGCTGCCCGACTGGGTCGAGGCGGCCAGCAAATGGGCCCAGTCGGCAAACTCAGTGTGATCGATCGAGACCGAGTCCGCACCAGTCCCCAACGCTAGGTAGCCGGTGACCGTGTCGTGCCCAAAGCTCGGCTTGAATACGAAGCTATCGCTTGTGCCCAGAGCAGTGACCGAACTGCCGTTCCCCATCGTGATCGTGTTGGCGTTGTCACCAACCGTCGCTGAGGCGCTGGCGTCGAGAGTGATCTGACCTCCGCCATTCGTGGCTGTTTCCGACACAGTCGCACCCGTCCCGGCAACCTCAACCGCGTCCGTTGCGCTCGACACGCTCACCTGGCCGTTCCAGACTTTCACGTTGTCGTTTGAGCCCGTCAGCGCAAGTGCTGCCCCGTTGTTGACGGTCACGGTAGCCGATGACAGCGTCGCCATATTACCGGTGCCGGTCACGGTCAGACTGTCGCCGGTGCCGGACCAAAGATTGAGGTTGCCGCCGGTCGACTCTGTAATGGCGTCGTTGCTGCCGGTGAGGATCAACGACGAGCCGGCACCGACCGTGACGGTCGAGTTGGAAATCGTGCCGATGTTTCCCTGACCCGTGGTCGTCAGCTTTTCGCCGGTACCCGAAGCGATCGCAACGGTCACAGTCACATTGCCAAGCTCGCTGACCGTGTTGCTGTTGCCTGAAATAGTAACGAGATCAAACCCAGTACCCAGACTGAGCGTATTCAAGGTTCCGGTAATCGTATCGGTCTGGTTGGACCCGATCGTGGTGTAGGTATTGCTTGTGCCGGAAATCCCGCCGGTATTGGCGCCCGAGTCCGTACTCGTCGTTACCTTTTGCCCATTGGCACTGACGGTGGTCGTTACACTCTGCTTGTAAGAGCCGTCTGCATTCAGATCCGTTACCGTCTCGACCCGACTACCATCGATATGGAGGACCGAACTGTCCTGATGGTTGATCTGGCCGTTATTGGCCGCATCCTCGAGCAGCGTCGTGGTCAGGCCGTCGGCACTCACCGTCTCGAGGCCTCTGGCAACGACGACGCTGCTGGCGTTGACATCCGTGAGTGTCCCAATTTGCGAGCCATCAATCTGGGTCTGCCAATTTTCGGTATGCTCGTAAGTGCCGTTGCCGTCATAGTCCGCCTGCACGGTTTTCGAGAGCCCGTCGGCACTGACGGTGATGGTCTTTCCCGAAGAAACGGTCTTGTCCGTCGTTGCGATGGCGGAGTTCCAAAGAACGAAGCCGGGCAGCGGCGCCACGTTCCTGGCGGCTGTATTGTCGGTGACGGTCGTCACTGTCGACCCGTCGATCCTTGTCACGGTCGTCGAAGTTTCGTCGGTGCTGCCATTGCCGTCGACATCGAGCGTTGTCGTGCGGGTCTTGCCGTCAGCGCTCACAGTCATTATTGCGGTCTTCAACAGGACAGGACTGATGGTCGTGACCACGCCACCCACCTTCTGGCTGACCTGAAAAGTCTGCATCGTGTCCGAGGTCGATCCATCGGCGTTGACGATCTTGGTCTCGGTGCTGGTGCGGTCGTTGATCCCGTCGCCGTCAAGATCAGCCTGCGAAGTGACGACCCCGGCAAAGCTCGTGCTGGACGATGTCTTGTCCAGCAGCACGCCGGTTTTTGAGGTGTCGGTCGTAACGGTAGTGGAACTACCGTCGACTGCCTTGGTGATCACTTCCGTGCGATCGACGACGCCGTCGCCGTTGGCATCGAGGCTGATCGTGATGGTCCGCCCGTCCGCGCTGGTCTGGGTGGTTGTTTTGTCCTTGAGATGCCCCGACCCGTTGAGGTCGCTCTGAACCACCGTCGTTGACCCGTCGGCGAGCGTTGTCGTGACGTTGGTCTGGCTTTGGGTGAAACTGCCGGTACCCGCGGGATCCCGCTGAATCGTGATCGTGCGACCATCGGCGCTCGTGGTCGTAACCACTTTGGCGATCAGACCGCCGGCCGCATTTGAATCGATGACCGTCTCGGTCTCGGTCCCATCCGCGTTCAGCACCGAAACGTCCGACGCGCTTTGGGTGGAATTGCCGGCGCCCGTGAGGTCCCACTGCGTCGTTTTGCTGAGACCGTCGCCGCTCCTCGTGACCGCCAGATGGCTCATCACCATCGCGCCCGTGAGGTTCGTGACCGTCTCAGTTTTCGACCCATCAGCATTGAAGGCGATCTGATCTGTCCGGCTCAGTCCGAACGTCCCGGAACCCGTCAGGTCCCATTGCGTGGTTGTACTAAGACCGTTGGCGCTGATGGTGGCGACAGATTTATCCTTAGTCGTCGCGGTGTAGACCGGATTGGCAGACGTCGGGTTTCCGCCCGACAGCGCCGAATCCGTCACCGTTTCGACGCGCGATCCGCTGCTATTCAACACCGTAACGTCCGTGGTCTGGCTCTCGGCCAGCCCATCGCCATTGCTGTCATACTGGACGGTTTTTGACAGGCCATCGGCGCTGTCGGTTTCGTAGCGGCCGTTGACTGAGCCGTAGCTCCGGCCGGAGGCAGATAGTACCGTCCCGTCCATGCTTGAAATCGTCGACGACCCGTCGGCGTTTTTCGTGTCGATGAATGTCTCATCGACCGTGCCGTCGCCGTTGAGGTCACGGGTCGTGGTCACCGACATGTCATCCGCGCTAGTCGTAATCGTCGTCTTGTCGTGCAAAGTGCCGCTGGCATTGAAGTCTGAGATAACCTCCGTCGTCGAGCCATTGGCATTGACCGTGGTCACGTCGGTGATGCTGCGCGTGAACGTACCAGCACCTGTGCCGTCCCACTGGGTTGTCACCGACAGGCCATCGGCGGTGGTCGTGATGACCGTCTTGTCCTTCAGTGTGCCGCCCGACTTGAAATCCGAAATCGTCTCGGTCTTTGAGCCGTCGGCGTTGAGTAGGACAACGTCCGTCCTAGACAGATCCGTCGTGCCATTGCCGTCGAGATCGGTGGTGATGGTCGATGAGAGGCCGCTCGCCGTGATGGTCTCGGTCGACTTCGAGGTCAAAACACCGGCGGTGCTGTAGGTGGAGGTCACGATGGTCTGCGAGCCGTCGGTATTGAGGGTCTTCGCAACGACGACATCATTGACGCCGTTGCCGTCGAGATCGGTCGAGACGGTCACGCTTTGCCCGCTGGCACTCGTCGTCGTCACCGTCTTCGACTGCACGGCCCCGCTGGCTTTCAGTTCGGTCACCGTCTCGGTGGTCGATCCGTCGGCATTGAGGACCTTGACGTCGGTTACGACCCGATCAGCAGTCGTATGGGCATCGATATAGGTCGACACCGTTCGCGAAAGCCCGTTACCGCTCGTGGTGGTGACCGTCTTGCCGAGTTGCACGGCGCCCGCGCCGTTGAAAGTCGCAACCGTCTCGGTCTTCGAACCGTCCGAATTATAGACCGTAACGTCGGTCGTCATGGTGTCGAACGTACCGTCCCCGTTGTCATCGGCCTGGGTCGTTACCGAGAGGCCGTTGCCGCTCGTCGTGACGACAGATTGACCGGCTTCGTTGCCTGTTCCGGTGCCCGTGCCACTGTAACTGGTCGTGGTTGCGGTCTTCGATCCGTCGGTGTGGAGTGATGTGGCGGTGACAGCGGTCGAATCCGTTGCCCCATCGCCATTGGCATCGGTGATGACGGTCGTTGTCATGCCATCGACGCTCGTACTTGTAGAGCTCTTGTGGAGCAGCGTTGCCCCGTTCAGGCTGTAGTTCGAGACGGTCTTTGTCTGTGAGCCGTCGGCATTGGCTACGGTTGTCACAAGCGAATAGGGTGACGTATTGGTATCGAGATAGGACTGGGTCGTGGTCGTCAACCCATCGGCGCTCACGGTCCTGACGGTTTTGCCGACCTGAACGGCGCTGGTTCCGACAACATCAGAGTTCGTTTCGGTGGTCGAGCCGTCGGCATTTACGACCTTGGCGTCGGTGACCGTCTTGAACGCTGTGGTTTGCGCATCGAGATAACGCTGCACCGTTGTTGTCAGACTGTCGGCACTGGTGGTCGTTACAGTCTTGCCAATCTGGGTCGTGCCGGCACCATTATCGTTGACGGTTGTTACCGTTGACGACCCGTCAGCATTGAGGACCTTCGTCGTCGTCACGCTAGAGTCGAATGTGCCGTCGCCGTTGACGTCGGCCTGATCGGTCTCGCTCTGGCCGTTGGCGCTGATGGTCCTGACCGTCTTTGAAACGAGGGTCGCTCCATTTGGCGAGTAGGCGGAGACTGTGTCGGTCTCGATCCCGTTGGCGGCAACGACGATGGTTTCGACGCTGTCATAGCCGCCATCGCCATTGGCGTCGATCTGGATCGTCTTGCTCAGACCGCTGGCGCTTGTGGTCAAAACTTCCTTGCTGGTCAGGGTCGTGTTCGCCGCGGTGTTGGCGATGGTTTCGGTCGTCGAACCGTCGGCATTGAGCAGGGTCGTATCGGTGCGGGTGACATCGAAGGTGCCGTTGCCGTCGGCGTCCTCCTGGGCGGTGGTAACCAGCCCGTTGCCGCTTGTGGTGACGACGCTCTTGGCGATCAGTGTCGCGCCGGCGCCATTGTAGCTTGAGATGGTCTCGGTCCTCGACCCATCAGTGTTGAGAACGGTCACATCCGTTGTTTTGGCGTCGAACGTACCGTCGCCGTTGGCATCGATCTGCGTTGTGATCGAGAGGCCGTTGACGCTTGTATTGACCACAGACTGCGCCGCCTCATTCGCCGAGCTCGTACCCGAGCCGGTGTAGCTGGTGGTCGTCTTGGTGGTGGTGCCGTCGGTATTGAGGGTTGTGGCCGTGACGCCGGTGGCGTCGGTTACCCCGTCCCCGTTGACGTCGGTTGCCACGCTGACGGTCAGACCGTCCGCGCTAAGGCTGGTGGTGACCGTGCCGAGGAGGGTCGCCCCGGTCGGATTGTAAGTTGAAACCGTCTGCGTCTGAGAGCCGTCGGTATTGGTTAGAGCCGAGGATACGGATTCAGGAGAGGTGTTGCTGTCGAGGTAGGTCTGCGTCGTAGAGGTGCGGCGATCGGCACTGATGTTGGTAACGGTCTTGCGTATCTGTGCCGTGCCCGCCAAATCGGTGACGGTCTCAGTCGTGGACCCGCCGACATTGAGGACAGTGACGTCCGTCGATTGCGCGTAGGGTGTCGTCTGCGCGTCGAGGTAGTCCTGGACCGTCGTCGTTAGACCGTTGGCGCTCGTCGTTGTGACCGTCTTGCCGATCTGGGTAGTGCCCGCGCCGTTGCTCTCGATGACCGTTACGGTCGAGGAATGGTCGGCGTTGGTGACCGTGGTCGAACTCTGGGTGGCGTCAAAGCTGCCGTCGCCGTTGGCGTCGGTCTGTGTCGTCTGCGTCAGCCCGTTCGAACTCGTCGTCGTGACCGATTTCGAGATCAGGGTTGCCCCATTCGGTGAGTAGGTGGAGACCGTGTCGACAGAACTGCCACTGACGATGGCTACGGTCTCAGTCTCGTCAGCGACGCCGTCGCCATTGCTGTCGATGTTGGTCGTACGGGTCTTGCCGTCAGCGCTCCAGGTCGCCACCGACTGGCTGAGGAGGGTGCTGTTGGCGCTCTTTTTGGTGATGGTCTCCGTGGTCGAACCGTCACCATTATGGACCGTCACATCGGTCGTCGTCAGATCGTAGGTACCGTCGCCATTAGCGTCGGTTTGGGTTGTCTTGGTCAGGCCATCGGCGCTGAGCTGCGTGACGGTCTTGTCCCTAAGCGATGCATTGTTATTGGTGTCGGTCTGGGTGGTCGTTGTGCTGCCGTCGCCGTTGTGGACGATGGTGCTCGTCGTCGTCAGATCGATGGTGCCGTTGCCGTCAAGGTCGTTGCTGATCGTCCGGCTGCTGCCGTCCGAGGTGATAGCGGTGACGGTCTGATTGGCCTCATTGGCCGACGCCGTACCGGTGCCCGCATAGTTGGTCACCGTTTCAGTACGCGTGCCAGTGCCCCCGACAACGATGTTGTCGGTCTCGGTGGCGTTGACGACGCCACTGCCGGTCAACTGCGTCTGGATCGTTTTGGTCAGCCCGTCAGCGCTGGTGGCAGTGGCGGTCTGGTCGCTGGTCGAACCATTGGTGTTAAGATCGGTGACGGTAACTGTCAGGATGCCGGTCGAGCCGGTGACGTCGGTCTCGACTTGGTCGTAGATGCCGGAGCCGCTCGAATCCCGACTGATGGTGACAGTCTTGGTATCGGCACTTGTGGCCGTGACCTGCTTGCTGGTCAGAATCGTGCCGCTGCCGTCATAGTTGCTGAGCGTTTCGGTTGTCGAACCGTCGCCGTTGACCACCATCACGTCGGTCTGCTGCCTGTCGATGACGCCGTCGCCATTATCATCGAAGGTGAGAGATTTGGTCTTGCCGTCAGCACTGATGATCGAGACCGTCTCGCTGGCGAGGCTGCCGTCAGTATTGGAGGCCTTGTTGTCGATCGTGGTCGAGCCGTCACCATTGTGGGTGACGGTCTGGGCCACGACGTAGCCATTGAGGTCGTAGGCGAGATTGGCGTCAGCCGCGGTGCCCGTCCCGCCGCCAGTCTTTGAATAGGTGGTCTCACCGGAAATCTTCGAACCGTCGGGGAGATCGATCTCCTGATTGTTAGAGATAAGATTGATCGAGGCAACGCCCGCCGTCGCCAAGGTTTCCAGTGTGGTCGTGCCATCGGCGTTGGTGACCATGATCTTGAATTTCGACCAATCGGTATCGCCGGAATCGAGCTGGCCATTGTGATTGGTATCGAACACGTCAAGCAGCGCCTGCATGTCCGTCTGCGCCGTCGGATCCCACTGCGTGAAATCGACCTGCTTCTGTTCCTTGATCACGCCGGTGTTGGCGTAGTCGAGAACCAGTACGCCGTTGCCGGCGCCAGCCCATGCTGTGTGATGCTCCTCCCCGTCGCCAGCCATGTCGTAATAGATGTTGGATGAGGACTCCGGCGTGATGTGAATGCCGCCGCCGGTCAGGTCCAGCACAACGGGTCCACCGCCGGCGCTGGAAAGGGATCCGCCAGGGGTCTCCTGAGCATCGGCTGAGGGATTGTCATCGCCCGAGGATTTTGATCCCCCGTTCGCCACCGCGTATTGCTCGGACGGCGTCAAACTTGGATCGACAACACCGACCTGCACATAGCCCGTTGACGTGGCCTGATAGACATAGCCATTGGTCGAGGCGACGGTTGTGCCGACCGGAACGCTAGGGCTGTTCGATGACGAAGCCGATGCACTTTGGCTTTGAGACGCGGCCGCTGCGGAGCCATTCTGATTAAGGGTCTGCTGCGCCGGGGTGAGCTCGCTCGCAGGCTCATAGACCGTCACTGTCTCGAAGTTGCCAGTATCGAAATTGTAGCGTTGGACCTGTTCAGGGAAGAGCTGCTCCCCGGTCGCCGCTGAATAATACCCCTGAGGGGCCTGCTGAGCTGCCACCCAGGCAGGATTGATGCTCTATAGGTTCGCGTCTCATATTGAACGGGCTGTGCAGAAAACGCCTGTTGCGCGGCCTGTTCGGCAGCATCGCGATCGTCCGGTGAGCCCGACGAGTTGGGCGCGACATTCCGGTCGTCGGGCGAGCCCGAGGAGTTGATCGCAACGACCTGGGTGTAGGTCTGGTACTCCGGTACCGGCACCGACGCCGGCAGATCGAGCCCGTTCTCGTACGCGAACTCTTGATAGGCGTCCGAGTATTCCCCGGTATCGCTGACATCGGAGCTGTACCCCGGCGCGCCGTAATTGTTGTAGGAAACCTGGCTATCCGACGGGTTGCCGTCCACCCCGCTGTACCCGGGAGCGCCATAGTTGTTATAGGAGACGGTGCTGTCCGATGCATTGCCATCGGTCCCGCTATAACCGGGAGCGCCGTAATTGTCGTACGAGACCTGGCTATCCGATGGGTTGCCGTCGACGCCGCTGTAGCCCGGTGCGCCGTAGCTGTTATAGGAGACGGTGCTGTCCGATGCATTGCCATCGGTCCCGCTGTAGCCGGGAGCACCGTAATTGTCGTACGAAACTTCACTGTCCGACAGATTTCCGTCGACGCCGCTGTAGCCGGGAGCACCGTAGGTGTCAGTGGAGGATGCCGGAACCTCCGCAGCCATGGCGCTTCCAACAACCCCATTGCCCAGCCAGTTCATGG
>Ga0157374_10004616_pt1 | contig 11556 bp, 6 predicted proteins | sample M25metaG_FD_115308 | JGI IMG/M metagenome (GOLD analysis project Ga0157374, IMG submission 115308) | Miscanthus rhizosphere microbial communities from Kellogg Biological Station, Michigan, USA - M2-5 metaG | ecosystem: Host-associated > Plants > Roots > Rhizosphere > Soil | place: USA: Michigan... | reverse complement strand
TGCTGGCGGTAACGCTCATCAGTCTTTGGACCACGACCTTGGCGGGTAAGCCGCGTGGGGCCGGAGCGACGTCTCAGGCGGATGGTGGCTTCCAGCTCACTGAAAAGCTGCGGATCCCCGCGGACGTTCGTGCCGACTACGACAACGCGTGGCGCCTGCTGGAGGCGAAGCAATACGATCAGGGAATCGCCTTGCTCCTGAAGGTCACCCAGAAGGCCCCCAACGCCGCCGCAGCTTACGTCGATCTCGGAATTGCCTACAGCAAGTCCGGCGATCTCGACAAAGCAGTGGCGAGCCTCAAGCGCGCAGTCGAGCTCAATCCTCGCCAGCTCGTGGCATACAACGAGTTGGGCATCGTCTACCGCAGGAAAGGCGACTTCGCCGCCGCCCGCGACAGTTACGAGCACGCGCTGGGAGTCTTTCCCGGATTCCATTTCGCCAGGCTGAATCTGGCGATTCTGTGCGATCTCTACCTGGGCGATCACACCTGTGCGCGCGACAACTACTTGGCCTATCAGCAGCTCGTCCCGGACGACAAGCAGGTGGCGAAGTGGATCGCCGATCTGAACACCAGAGCGAAACCCTAGGAGGGCTCATGGTACGGACGCTCATTCTCGGATTACTACTGCTTGTTGCCGCGCGCGTCAGAGCGGCCGACGAGGCGCAGCTGAGCGTGCCCGCCGCAGCGGCAAGCGCGCCCGCGACGGCGAGTGCACCGGCCACGCCTGCATCGGTCGATGCAACCAAGCATGGCGCGAAGAACCAGACTGCAAGCCGGAAGGCCGACGAGCGCAAGGCGGAGCCGCAAGCCTCGGCGAGCGAGGCAGCGCCGCCGGGCGGCGACGTGAAGATGTCGGGTATCTCCATTCTCGGCAACGAGGACGCCCCAAAGTCGCTCGTGATCGTGCCCTGGAAGAGCTCCCAGCTCGCAGACATGCCGAGCGTGTCGAGGCTTCTCGACTCAGCCACTCAGCCGGTGGACAAGGAGGTCTTCACGCGCGAGCTGGCGTACTACGAATTCAAGTCGAGCTCGAAGTGAGCGATGTGGCTCACGCGAGCGCCATGTTAAGAGTGAATCGTCTAGTGGTTTGACAGATCCGCAACGTTCGAGAGGTTCGCATATGGATTTCCTTTATTCAGTCGTCAAGTTCTTCACGGCAGGCGGGGCCTTTATGTTCCCGATCCTGCTCGTGGGGGCGATCGCAATCGCGATCACGATCGAGCGCTACATAACGCTTTCGAAGATGGGGGCGCGCAACCGGCGCACGTGGGCGCGCGTTGAGTCGGTGCTCACCGGCGGGGAATTCGACCAGGCACGGGAGCTGCTGACCAAGGACGATTCCTCGCTGTCGCGACTGCTGGGCATGGGACTTGCCCTGCAGGGGGCGGTGCGGCGGCGCGACGACGTCGAGAAAGCAATGCAGGAGGGCATGATGGAAATCGTGCCGCAGCTTGAGAAGCGCACCCACTACCTTGCGACGATGGCCAATGTCGCGACGCTGCTCGGGCTGCTGGGCACGGTGAGCGGCCTGATCCACGCCTTCGCCGCCGTGGCGACGGTCAACCCGGCGGAAAAGGCGAACCTACTGGCGGCGAGCATTTCGGAGGCCATGAACTGCACGGCCTTTGGGCTCGTGACCGCGGTGCCGATTCTGATCGTGCACGCCTTCCTGCAGTCCAAGACCGCGGGGCTGAGCGACGGACTGGAGACGGCCGCAATCCGCTTCCTGAACGCACTGGCGGCGCGCCAGGCCGCCCGAGCCCAGAGCCGACTGGAGTTGGTGCAACCGGCGAAGGCCGCGTCCGCCTGAGGGCTATTCCATGCGCAGTCTTCTAATGCGCCGCGAGCGCAAGCCGGCCGAGCTGCTACTCGTGCCGATGATCGACATCTTCACTGTGTTGGTCGCGTTTCTGCTCATGACCGCGGTGTTCTCACGCATTGCCATCATGCAGATAGACCTGCCGAGCGCAGCGGCTCCGAAGCCTGAGGAGCCGAAGTTCCGACTCGAGATTATCGTGCGCCAGGACGGTTTCGAGCTCAGCGACGGGAAGCAGGAGATCGGCACGATCCCGAAGGCGAGCGGCGCATACGACCTGAACGCATTGACCGAACGTGTGCTGGCGGTGAAACGCGAGCATCCGACCTCGGAGGATGCGTCGGTGCTCTCGGAGCCGAAGGTGGCCTATGACGAGCTCGTCCAGGTGATGGACGCGATCCGCAGCACGGAACTGCCAGCTACGGATGAGCTCGTAGCAGGCCAGGCCGCACCTGCGGGGCCGGCCGGCGCGACGGACGTTGGCGCGCCGCAGACCGTTAGGGTTGCACTTTTCACGAACATCGCGCTGGGAGATGCGCCATGAAAGTGCTGAAGCGTGGTCTCGGGCTGATGCCGCGCAAGGTGCGCGAGGATGCGCATCTGAACCTGATTCCAATGATCGACATTCTGTCGGTGCTCGTGGCATTCCTGCTCGTGTACTCGACGGAAGTGGAGGTGATCCAGAACTCCAAGGGTGTGAGCATTCCGGAGTCGCGCAACGACGTGCGCCCGAAGCAGTCGGTCGTCGTCATGGTCACCAAGGAGGACATTTTTGTGCAGGGTGAGAGGGTCGCCAGCCTCGCGGAGGTCAACGACCCGCACACGCAGCTGATCGAGCCGTTGCGCAACGTGTTGCAGCGTCCGATCGCCGGGCTGGATGCGGCGGCGCGTGATGCCGCGCTCAGTTCGCGCGAGGTCACGGTCATGGCAGACAAGGACTTGCCGTACGAAGTGTTGCGGAAGGTTCTGGCGACCTGCACGGCGGCCGCGTACGGCAAGATCTCGCTTGCGGTGCTGCAGAGGGAGAAACCGGTCAGCGGGCCAAGAGCTATCGGGCTTCTCAGGGGGACACGATGACCGTCATTGCACCTCAAGGTAACGGCATGGGTTCGGAGACAGCGCCAGAGCAGCAGGCGCTGGACGGACAGCGCCCGCCGCAAGTTCACGCAGCCCCGGGCAGCGAGGGCCTCAAGGATCAGGACGCGCTCGTCGCGCAGCTCGGCACGGCTCAAGAGTCGATCGATGCCCTGGTGGGGGAGCTGCGCTCACTCGATACGCAGCTCGAGGCACTCACGACGGAGCGTAACCAGCACCGTCTGCTGCACCAGGTGTGCGACGCGCTGGACGAGCTCGGCAAGCTCCGCGGTGCGGAGTTGTTCTGGGGTACTCCGGAGGCGGTCACGACCGGTCAGTTTCAGCTGGATCGGGTGCGCGAACGTGTCGTCGCCTTCGAGAGCCGGGTGGGCGAGCTCGAAGCGCGTCGACAGAGCACCCGCGCACGGATCGACCAGGAACAGTATCGGGCGGGTCTCATCGAGGACGAGCTCTTCGAGGCGCAGGAAGAGGAGGAGCGGCACCGGCAGGAATGGATTGTTGAGCGCGAGATCGCCGGGCTTCACAGCCGGCCACTCACTATGCCCTGGACCTGGGGAGGGGAGGATGACCGCCGCTTTCAGAAGTCACTGCTCAGCACGCTGGCGCTGTGCCTCCTTCTGACACTGCTCGTTTCTTTGATCCGCCTGCCCGTGGTGCAAGCACCCCAGGAGGCAACGCCCGAGCAAGTGCTCCACATCACCATGGCGCTGCCGCGGCCGCCTCCGCCACCGCGTGCGTTGCCCCCGCCGCCACCAAAACTGGCGGTGCAGAAGCCCATTGAGAAGCCGACACCGCAGCAGGCGCGGAAGGCCCCAACGGAGGAGCCGCTGAAGCGGGCCGTTGAGACTCCGGAGGAACCGAAGCCGGCCGGGCTGATGGCGTTCAAGGATCGACTTGCCGCGCTTGCCGACACGAAGATCGATCCGGCGCTCGGTGCACAGGCACGTATCAACAACGCCAACAGCTCGGCGGGAACGCCAGAGCGCGCGATGTTGACGACCAGCGCGCCTGGCTCGAGCGGTGGAATCAACCTCGCGGCCGTGAGTCGAGGTCTTGGCCCTGGGGGCGGTAGCGAGCGCAACGCCATTCGCGGCGGCGCCCTGACGCAGGCCTCCAGCGGCATCGGAACAGCCGCTGCAGCGAGCCGCCCGGTGAGCGGCGGGCCAGGCCCGGGACGTACGGATGAGGAAATACAGATCGTTTTCGACCGTCACAAGGCCCAGCTCTATCGGTTGTATAACCTCGAGCTCCGCCGGGATCCGACGCTGCAGGGAAAGATCATTCTGCGCCTGACGATCGAGCCCGACGGCTCGGTGTCGCTATGCCAGCTGCACGCCACCAATATGAATGCGCCAGACCTTGCGGCGCAGGTGGTGGAGCGGGTGAAGACGTTTAACTTCGGCGCCAAGGTCGTACCACCGGTGACCATCATCTATCCAATCGATTTCCTGCCCCCTTCCTGAGGAGGCGCCATTTTGACCTGAGCGATTAGCTCTTCCTGGACACGACAAGGGCAAACCCACCGAAAGGTGGGGACGCAAAGTCACCGGTCTAAAGGGCCTTCAGGGCCCCACGACAGCGGGACTGCCGAAACTCCAGTCCGAAACTCGGGCTGTCTCGGCCCCTTGTCGCTGCGATTGATCGGCAAGAGGTACGCGATTGAGCACGAGTGGGTCGATGACGAAGAACGTGAGAGCACGCCGCGGCGGGATGGTCATCCTGTTGCTCGGTGTTGTGCTGCTGTTCTTGGGCGGTGTCCGCCCGGCGCACGCGCAGAGCGCGAATTGCGTGGCCGATTTCGGCGGCGTCGTGGATGGCAACGCTCATCCGACGCCGCCGGGCCTGTTGCAGATCGACGGCGCCTGCACCATCAGGAACTACCCGGCGTCGAACCCCTACACGGGCAGCATCAGTTGGTTGAGCACGAACAACACGCTGCTCGTCTTCGACAACGTCGTCTTCAACGGCAACATGTCGTGCGACAGCCACGAGCACGGCGACTTCGTCTGGTTCGTCAACGGCTCGGTTACCCGCGCACACATCTTGAAGTGCGCGAACCTTTTCGTACCGGTCGACAAGATCGACAAACAAAATCCACCGGGGCCGCCCTACGTCTCGATCGGGGTGCCCTTTACCTACACACTCACCTTCCCGGAGCTGGTCAGCGCACTGACCGGCGCTGTGGTCAATCCTAACGGCTCGAACGTCGAAGTCGACCAGGTCTCGGTCACTGACGACCTCAATGCGACCGGAGTCTCGCTCAGCTACGTGAGCAGCAGCGCCACCTGGAAGGGTAGCGGCGCTGCGGTGCCCTTCACGATGAGCAACGCGGGCGGGCTGCTCACCTTCGGCGGCTTCCCCCCGATCCCGGCCGGACAGCAGATCGTGCTGAAAGTCACGGTCGTACTCAACAACGCCGTGCCGCCGAACTCGCCCGGCACGCAATTCTCCAACACGGCCAACTGGACGCTAGGAACGACCATCGGTGGGATCTTCCATTTCCCGTTGCCAGGCGAGCACGGGATCTCACCGCCGCTCACCATCGCGGCGCCGAAGCCGGTGATGACCAAGAGCGGCCCGGCGACGATGAACGTCGGGCAGCTGGGGCAGTTCGCCCTCAACCTGCAGAACACCGGCAACATCGACGCCTGGAATTTCACGATCGTAGACAAGCTGCCGACGGGTGCGACCGGCGGCATGTGCGCGGCGGCTCCGCAGATCCTCACCGCCCAGGTGTTCCAGGCCGATGGCGTCACTCCGGTACGCGGCAAGGGACCGCTCACGGCCGGAACGGACTACACGGTCAGCTATGCCGGGGCGCCGGCCTGCACGCTGACGCTCAACATGCTGAGTGCCGCGGCGGTCGTTGGGCCGACGCAGCGCCTCATCATCACCTACCAGACGCAGCTCGATGCGAGCACGCAGACGGGCGCCACGCTCACCAACGTGGCGGGCGCGACACAGTGGTACGACGCCCCGAGCAACACTCCCAACCGCCAGGGCTACACCTGCATGGTGACCAACGGCACGCCCGGGGTAGCGGACTGTCAGGACGCGCACACGGTGACCGCGGCGATCTCCGCGGTGACCATCACCAAACAGGTGACGGTGGTAGGAGGCGGCACGCCAGTGGCAGGCGCAACCCTCGACTACCTGGTGCACGTCACCAATACCTCCACGAAGCCGGTCACGCCGGTGGTGATCACGGACAACCTGAACGCGGCGGGTCCCGGGGCGCTCACCTACGTGAACGGCACGGGGACCATGAACGGCTCGGCCAACGGTGTCAGCGTCTCTGGCAACGTCATCATCGCGAACTATTCGGCGACCTACGGGCCACTCGCGCCCGGAGGGACGATCGACCTGCGCTTCCGCGCGACCCTCGGCAGCACGCTGGCCGTCGGCACGACGGTGACCAACACCGGAGTCGTAACCTGGGACACCCCGCCGCAGAGCGCCTCGGGGAGCGTCTCGGTCCAGATCGTTGCCCCGACGCCGCCCGCTCTCACCCTCATCAAGGGCGGCCCGACGACGATGAACCTCGGGCAGTTGGGGCGTTTTACCCTCAACGTGCAGAACGCCGGGATGACTGACGCCTGGAACGCGACGATCCTGGACAAGCTGCCGACGGGCGCGACGGGGGGCATGTGCGCGGCCGCCCCGCAGATCCTCTCCGCCCAGGTGTTCCAGGCTGATGGCGTGACACCGGCGCCCGGCAAGGGACCGCTCAAGGGCGGCACGGACTACACGGTCACCTATGCCGGGGCGCCGACCTGCACGCTGACACTCAACATGCTGAGTGCGACGGCGGTCATCGGCTCGACGCAGCGTCTCATCGTCGCCTACCAGACGCAGCTCGATGCGACCACACAGAAGGGAGCCGCGCTCACCAACGTGGCGGGTGCGACCCAGTGGTACAACGGCCCGAGCAGCAACATCGGACGCCAGACTTATACCTGCACGCTGAGCAACGGCACGCCCGGGGTGCTCGATTGCCAGGACGCGCATACGGTCAGGGTGCCGATCTCCGCTCTCACGATGGCCAAGGGCGGCCCGACCACCATGTATCTCGGGCAGTTGGGGCGGTTCACGCTCAACGTGCAGAACACCGGGACGATTGACGCCTGGAACGCGACAATCCTGGACAAGCTGCCGACCGGAGCGACCGGCGGCATGTGCACGGCCGCTCCGCAGATCCTCGTCGCCCAGGTGTTCCAGACTGACGGTCTCACCCCGGTGCCGGGCAAAGGACCGCTCAAGGGCGGCACGGACTACACGGTCACCTATGCCGCGGCGCCGACCTGCACGCTGACACTCAACATGCTGAGCGCGGCAGCGGTCATCAGCCCTACGCAGCGCCTCATCGTCACCTACCAGACGCAGCTCGATGCAAACACGCACAACGGCGTCACGCTCACCAACGTGGCCGGTGCGACGCAGTGGTACAGCGGCCCGCGCAGCGATACCGGTCGCCAGAGCTCCACCTGCACGCTGACCAACGGCACGCCCGGGGTGCTGGACTGTCAGGACGCGCACACGGTGACGGTGACGACCGCCGGGATCACGATCACCAAGCAGGTGACGGTGGTGGGCGGGGGTATGGCGTCACCGGGCTCGACGCTCGATTACCTGGTGCGCATCACCAACGCCTCGGCGAATCCGGCGAGCCCGGTGGTGATCACGGACGATCTGAACGCCGCCGGGCCGGGGGCGCTCACGTACGTGGTCGGCACGGCGACCATGAACGGCTCGGTGACGGGCGTGAGGGTCACCGGCAACGTCATCACCGCGAGCTACTCGGCAACCTACGGACCGCTCGCGCCCGGAGGAACGATCGACCTGCGCTTCCGCGCGATCCTCGGCCGCACGCGCGCCACCGGCACGGTCGGCACCAACACCGTCGTCGTCACGTGGGACAACCCGGCGCAAGCGGCCTCGGCGAGCGTCTCGATCCAGTTGGACACGCCGCCGGGGGCACTGACCGTCACTAAAACCACACCGCTGGTCGACGTGCCGCGCGGCCAGCTTGTGCCGTACACCATCACCGTCACCAACGTGCTCACCGGGACCGTCCAGGGCGTGGCGCTGGTGGACAACTTCCCGGCGGGGTTCCGGTACGTGAAAGGCTCAGCGCGGCTCGACGATGTGCCGAGGGAACCCACGGTGTCCGGCTCCCAGCTCACCTGGAGCAATCTCAGTTTTGCCGGCGGTGCGCATCACACCATCGTGCTGCTGCTGGCCGTGGGCGCGGGAGTGGGCGAAGGCGAGTTCGTGAACCGCGCCCAGGCTTTCGCGGAGGTCACCGGCACTGCGGTAAACCGCGCCGCGGCTCCCGCCGCAGACAGGCGCACTTCCGCGATCCGCGCTCAGGCTCCCGCCTCAGGCCCCCGTGCGTCCGTGACTCCCACCCAGGCGCCCGCTGCGGTCCGCGGCAATGCGGTGTCGACCGAGGGCAGCGCCACCGTTCGCGTGGTGCCGGATACGACCTTCGATTGCACCGACGTGATCGGCAAGGTCTTCGACGACGCGAACGGTAACGGCAGCCAGGAACCCGACGAGAAGGGCATTCCGGGGGTGCGGGTTGTGACCACCCGGGGTCTGGCCGCTGTCACGGACGAGTTTGGGCGATTCCACATCACCTGCGCGATTACACCGCTCGAGGGTCGCGGCAGCAATTTCGCCCTCAAGCTCGACGACCGCACGCTCCCGAGCGGCTATCGACCGACGACGCCGCAGGTGCTGGTGGAACGCGCCACGCGCGGCAAGGCCCTGCGCTTCGAGTTCGGCGCCTCGATACATCGCGTCGTGAGTCTCGATCTGTCGGATGCGGTGTTCGAGCCGGGAACCGCCGAGATGCGCCTGCAATGGCGCCCGAGACTCGACCTGCTGCTCGCGGAGCTGCGCAAGTCACGATCGGTCCTGCATCTGTCCTATCTCGGTGACGTCGAGGACAAGCAACTCGTCGAGCGGCGCCTGGAAGCCGTCGCTAAGACGATCAGCGACGCATGGCGGGCAATGAACTGCTGCTACGAGCTCACGATCGAGCGCGAGGTCTTCTGGCTGCGCGGCAGCCCACCCAAGGAACCGGTCGAGCGACTGCGAGGTGCCAAGTGAACGGCATGCGCAGGCGTAGCCCGTGGCTCCTTAGCTGTCTGACGCTCGTCGCAGCGAGCGTGCAGGCGCAGGCCGTTGGCGACTCGCCACTCGGCAACGACGTCGAGCGGCAACTACCCATGGAACAGCCGTTCGCACCCTGGGCGCGGGACCCCGAGCAGATCAAGACCGAGGCGGGCGACCGCCTGGTGAAGCAGCAGGTCCTGACCGAGACCTTCGAGACCGTAAAGCTCAAGAATGTCATTCCGCCGATTCACTTCGAATCGGGAGTGGCGAAGATTCCCGACAACTACGTGGAGGCACTGCGCAAGGCCCTCGAAGGCGTGCGCGATCGCCGCAACGTGCGGCTGCATCTGATCGGCCACGCCGACAATCAGCGGCTATCCCCGCTGCTCGCCAGAACCTTCGGCGACAACGCCGGGCTATCGCGCGAGCGTGCGGGCGAGGTGGCGGAATTCCTCAAGCGGGCACTGCAACTGAAGCCGGACGCCGTTGCGTACGAGTGGGCGGGCGACACGCATCCCATTGCCTCGAACGGCACCGCGGAGGGCCGGGCACTCAATCGGCGCGTCGAGGTGGAAGTCTGGTACGACCAGCCGAAAGCGCGCGAAGGCGACGACGAAGTGCTCGTGCAGGAGCAGATCAAGCAGGTCAAAGTCTGCCGGGTGCAGACGCTCTGCAAGCTGCGCTTCAAAGAAGGTGCGGCGCGGCGGGCACGTCTGAGCAATGTCGTACCGCCACTGCATTACGATGAGGAGAACGTGCAGGTCTCGCCGGAGTTCGTCGAGCAGATCCGAAAGGCACTGAACAACTTGCGCGACAAGCCGAACGTGGTGGTCAAGTTCATCGGTTACACGGACCAGGTGACACTGACCGGCCGCGATGAGCGCATCTACGGCGATCTCATCGCGCTCTCGAAGGCGCGGGCACACCGTGTGGCGCTCGCCGTGCAGGAAGCGCTGAAGCTCCCGGGGCCCGCAGTCGCGAGCGACGGCCGGGGTGCGGCAGCGCCGCTCGGCGCGAACGACAGCCCTCAAGGACGCGCGCTGAATCGCCGCATCGAGGTGCAGTTCTGGTACGACGATCCGCTGCAGGAGTTGCCCGACGAGCCCCAGATGTGCCCGAATCCGGGCACCGAAGTGGTCACGAAGGTGTACGACCCGCCCTGGGGCAGCATTGCGCCTCTGCAGCTTGCGAACGGGCGCGCAGTCATTCCGCCCGGCTACACCGAGAGCCTGCAGCGCGCCATGGCCGATGTGCACGACAAGTCCCACGTGCGGCTGCGCTTCATCGGGTATACGGGAAACGAGCGGCTCGATCGTCGCACTGCGGCGGTGTACGGCGATGACGTCGGACTTTCCGCTGCCCGCGCGCGCCGGGCGATGGAGCTCGTCACGGAGCAGATGCATCTGCCCACCTCGCAGGCCGAGCACGAGGGCCGGGGCTTCGTGCAGTCGGGCGACGTGGTCAATGTAGGCTTCCCGCAGGGAGAATCCTCTTACGTCGTAGCCCAGGTCGTCTACGACGAGCCCGCGGTACTCGACGACTATGACGGTGTAAACATCACGCGTCTCACGCACGAGCTCACGCCGCAGAGCCCCTTCGGCATCAACACGATGCACATCACCGTGGACGGTGTGCCTCTCGACGACCCCGGCAGGAGCTCCGCAGACGTGCAGCGCTGCACGGACGTCGCCATGGACAAGGCGGACATTCGGTTCCAGTTCGACGATCTCAACGCGCAGCGCCGGCTGAGCGTTGCGGTGGCCCCGAGCGTCGTGGTGTTCCACAAGACGCCGGACGAGGGCCTGGTAGCGGCGCCCGTGCGCTTCCAGATGTACACCAACTACGGAGCCTTCATCGCGCGCGCGGAGGTGCGGATTTTCGAGGCAGGGCGTTCTGCGCGGGGCACCCCGCTGGCTTTCGTTGTGATCGAGCCGAACGGCTCCGCCGAGTGGCAGCCGAGCGCGCGGCAGCTCTCCGCCGCGGGGGAGGAGTTGCAGTACCTGGTCCGCGCCTATGGCAAGGATGGCAAATTTGACGACACCAAGCCGCTATCGCTGTGGATGGTTCATGATGGATCGCGCGCGGTCAGGCCTCCCGACGCCGCGCCGGCGAGCGGAGGCGACTATGGGCTCGTGACCGATTCCGGCGGGGCTACCAGCCCGTCCGGGAATGACTCCGCAGATGCGGCGGCCGTGCGCGTCAGCGACCCCGCGACACTGGCTCGTCGCGCGACTGCCGAGACGAGTTCCACCACCGAGGCGAACGACCCGGCGCCGGGCACGACTCCCCAGTCAGGGTTCGACGCTGACCCACCCGGCAGCACTACTCCGGGCGGGCAGGGTGCGGACGGCGGGGGTGCCGCCGTCCAGCACACGGAGCTCAAAGAGCCGGAGCTGCTCGCCGCCTACGGTGAGAGCACGCTCTCGGAACACGGCATCCGGGTGAGCGGCGGCACGGTCACCGTGCGCGGTGGCGGCATCCCGCCGGGGCACACCGTGTGGGTGGCGGGCCACCAGGTGCCGGT
>Ga0157374_10004609_pt1 | contig 11560 bp, 10 predicted proteins | sample M25metaG_FD_115308 | JGI IMG/M metagenome (GOLD analysis project Ga0157374, IMG submission 115308) | Miscanthus rhizosphere microbial communities from Kellogg Biological Station, Michigan, USA - M2-5 metaG | ecosystem: Host-associated > Plants > Roots > Rhizosphere > Soil | place: USA: Michigan... | reverse complement strand
GGAGACATAGCTCCGGCGATATCACCAGATGGCCGGACACTCGTTTTCTCAAGAGTCTTTCCTGATGGCTATAACGTGACACTCTGGTCCCTACACCTAGGACAAGACTACAAGCCAATTGGCGCAGAGCAAAAAATCGAAACCGGCCACATGATGAATATGGGAGCGGCGTGGTTGCCAGATGGCAGGGAATTAGTACTTACAGCCGGATCATCAGGTAATCTTGGGATGTGGCGACTTAGGATGTCGAAGGGTGCGATTCCGCAAAGAATCAACCTTGACGCCAATAATGGCTTCGCGCCCGCGGTTTCGAGGCTGGGTCATCGTCTGGCTTTCGTGACCTCAAAGTTCGACTTGAACATTTGGCGTGTTGATCTGAAGGGCACAAGCGAAAAGCTAAACGAGCCGTTCCAATTTATTGCTTCTACCGAGTTTGATGGACTTCCCGCCTATTCGCCCGATGGCCAGAGGATTGCGTTTGTGTCGTGGCGATCGGGAGCCGATGAAATCTGGGTCTGCGACAGTGATGGAACCAAAGCCACACAATTAACTTCGTTGGGTAGATCGTGGGTGGTGTATAGCCCGAACTGGTCTCCAGACGGCCAGAACATAGCTTTTACGGGAGTGCAGACAGGAGTCAAAGATGACATTTATTCGATTAACTCTAATGGCGGAGTTCCCCGACGCTTAACGGCCAACCCAGCAGAGGACAAATGGCCTTATTGGTCGCATGATGGAAAGTGGATTTACTTTAGCTCGACTCGCACTGGTCGAGGGGAGATCTGGAAGATGCCATCCCACGGCGGGGAGGCCGTTCAGATTACGCGCAATTCCGGGGACGCGCCACAAGAATCAGCTGAGGGCAAATTTCTCTATTACATGAAGGGGTGGCCCGACGCCGTGAGTGTCTGGAGAGCTGCCGTGGATGGAAGTGAGGAGACGAAAGTCCTCGATTCTATCCATACCGAAGGCAAATGGGATTTAGCAAAGAACGGCATCTACTTCTTTAGAACTCCCGATAAATTAGGGTTTAGCGACGTCTACTTTTACGAATTCGCGACTGGTCGAATCGGGAAACTTCTTACAGTCCAGCGCCAAGTGGGCAACCATATCGTGGTTTCGCCGAATGGCCGCACGCTTCTTTATCCGCAGTCTGACGGATCTGACAGCGTTCTCATGCTGGCCGAGAATTTTCGTTAGCCTATTTTCATGACTTTCTGTGTGCTCCCAGCCATTTGTGCGGGTATAGCTTGATCTGAAAGCAATCAGTCGATAATCCCGAAAATCTGTGAACAAGGTTTCAACGTGACAGAAAATGTTAAGACCACCAACGCAGTCTGACCAAGTCGGACCGCACCCTACCATGCCTGCACGAGGGATTCTGGTGTCAGTTATGGTGCTAGTTGGATTGGGGATTACGTGCGACCTTGTGCAGGGTCGTGCAGGAGAACATCAGCTGTATACCGCGCCACTCCTGACGTTCTGCGATTTCGTGCGACATAGTGCGAGACGGTGCAGAACACCGTGAACAGATTAAGAGTCAGTTGCTCTGCCAGTTGAGCTACGCGCCCGCTGAACTTTGGTCGGAGTTTGAGGCGCAGCCGTTAGCCGCTGATGTGCGAAAGTGCTGCTTCATGCCTCAGGCGAACCCTGCAGTGTAGGCCTGAACAGTGTTTAGTATAACAGCGCCGTTGCCACGAAGCGCGTTCCGCTTGCGGCCGTTGTCATGTGCAGAAGTGCGAGAAGGTCAACTGCTCAGACAAGGGACTTTGTTGTCGGTCTTTTACCTGCGACGACCTTCGGCCGCGAACGGAGCCACTGACTCGCCCACCGAAGTACTTGGACGTCTCGGCTGCACCGTGTGCGCCGACGCCGGAGGTCGCTGCTCCAGAGTGCCTAGCAGCGGCGCATCATCAAAGCCGACACCCCAAGCGACGAAGCGGTTCTCATCGCACATGCCTTCGATTAATCTCTGCTGACGCGCAGTCAGTACCTTGAAGGGCAAAGTCTGAAAATTGCGGAAAACCCATAATAGGTACAAACGCTGCCAAATAGAAGGTTTCAAATATCTAGGCCCTAGCGGAGTTAAGACTCGCAGCACGCCCGAGAGGAGTTTTTCAGTCCACATCACCTGGTTCCACGGGTTGGAGATTCCCCAAACAATCTGGAGCAACTAGAGGACCACGCATTATTGCATCGCGGCTACGACATTGGGAAGCAGATTTCTGCTTTTTTTTCTGTTTTTCTTTAAGGTCGGAGGCGCATGCGAGCCGTGATTGCCCAATCCGCTAGAATTCGGTGCAGCCAATGCCGCGAAGTTCGCAAGTCTTTTCAGCTGGTCTGGCCCGCGCTCTCTCCAAGCTAGGGCACTGTTCGCGGTCGACTGCCCGGAGTTTGGTTGAGCAAGGAGACGTTACGGTCAATGGTAAGGTCGCTCGCGACCCAACTACACGCGTGAGTATCGGACGGGACCGGATCGCCATTAACGGGAACGTAATCAAGAAGGCTGATCCTGTGTACCTAATGATGAATAAGCCCAGGGGCGTCGTGACCAGCGCGAACGACGAGAAGGGCCGGAAATCGGTGATTTCCTTGCTGCCGGCTGGTCGACCCAGCCTCGCGGCGGTGGGCAGGCTGGACATGGCAACTGAGGGCCTCCTTCTTTTTACGAACGATTCGCAGTGGGCAGCGCGTATCACCTCACCTCAAACGCATATTGATAAGACCTACCACGTTCAGATCGATTTGACAGCCGATGCGGCTTTGCTCGAACAGTTGCTTGCGGGTGTGCGAGCGGGGGGCGAGGTGCTCAAGGCGAAGCGCGTCCGGAAACTGCGGGAAGGCCAAAAGAATTCCTGGCTGGAGATTGTGCTGGACGAGGGGAAAAACCGTCAAATCCGCCGAATGCTGGATGTCTGCGGGATCGAAGTGCTGAGGCTGGTAAGGGTTTCAATTGGAGAACTGCAGCTCGGCGATCTTCCCAAAGGAGGGACGCGGGAACTCACGAGCGAGGAAGTGCGAAGGTTATCCGTTCGATGGCATAGAATTTAGGCATGCGCAGGATGGACCAGCTTCGCGCACACAACAAACGACTGGCTCTGCGGCAATGCTTTGCCCACAGAATGCTGAAGAGAAAGAGTCCCGCGGCTACCAGCACTTGCCCGTGGTGCGCCGTCCCTTGGGGCGTACGCTGATTGGGCCACGATTCACTTCTGGTCGCCATTGTGGGCCCTACCGGTAGTGGTAAAACTGCGCTCTCGATCCGACTGGCGCAGCAGTTCAACGGGGAAATCGTGAATTGTGACTCTGTGGCCATGTACCGGGATTTCGAGATTGGTACGGCCAAACCGACGCCAGAGGAACGGGGGCAAGCACCGCATCACTTATTCGATGTTATCAATCCGAATTCCTACACCACAGCGGGCGAGTATGGGAGACAAGCTCGAGATGTCGTGAACGAAATTGCTCAGCGAGGTGCTCTGCCGATTGTCGTTGGTGGGACCGGTCTCTATTTGAGAGCCTTGCTGGACGGATTCTTTCCCGGCCCAGAGCGGTCAGAGGACCTTCGCCAACGACTTCGGCAGCGCGTCGAGCGGAAGGGTTCACCTTACCTCCGTCGAATTTTGCGTCGGCTCGACTCAGCCGCCGCCGAGAAAATTCATGCCAATGATGTGCCGAAGCTAGTGCGAGCGATTGAGGTCTGTTTGTCTGGGCGACGGCCAATGAGTGAGCAATGGCAGCAGAGCCGCGATCCGTTGCAAGGATTTCGAATTCTGCGTATCGGACTGGATCCTCCTCGTGCAGAACTGTACGCTCGCATCAACCGGCGAGTTGCTGCGATGTTCGAGAGGGGATTAGTCGAGGAAACCAAACATCTCTTAGAGAAATATGGCGACTCAGCCCGTCCTTTTCTGGCGATGGGGTACAGGGAAGCTAGGCAAGTGGCGAAAGGCGAGCTGACTCGGGAAGCGGCATTTGCCTCCGTGCAGCAGGCCCATCGCAACTACGCCAAGCGCCAGATGACCTGGTTTCGGAATGAGCCCGATGTGCATTGGATTTCTGGCTTCGGGAATGACCCACTCGTGCAGCAAGAAGCCATGATCATTGCTCAAAGAGCGGTTTAGCCCGGTCAGATCCAGACTCGCACGGAAAACCTCTGATCCTCACCCCATCGTAAGGTTCTTGCCCGGCACTTATGCGAAAGCACGTCCCGCCAGGAGCACGCAGTTGGTTTACGCGGCCGGTGCTACCATCCTGTCGTGCCCCTGGTTGAAGTTCGAAATCTCACCAAGGTCTTTGTCTCCGGCGAGACGGCATTCTCCAGACGAAGGTCTGAGGTTCGGGCCGTCGAGGATGTCTCGCTTGACATCCATGCCGGGGAAACGCTCGGCCTTGTGGGCGAGTCTGGTTCCGGCAAAAGCACACTTGGTCGACTTATTCTGCGGCTGATTGAGCCCACATCCGGGAAGGTCAGGTTTGACGGACGCGATGTGCTCGCGATTTCACGGCCTGAGATGAGAATCCTGCGTCGCGATTTGCAGATCATCTTCCAGGATCCCTTCGGGTCGCTTGACCCGAGGATGAGAGTCGCCGACCTGATCGCGGAGCCGTTGGTCATTCACCGCCAGCGCAGGAGCCCTGATGAAACGAACAATCGAGTCGCGGAGCTGCTCCGAATCGTGGGACTCGATGCTTCAGCCTCCGGCCGCTACCCGCACGAGTTCAGTGGAGGCCAACGCCAACGCATCGTGATCGCTCGAGCGCTAGCGCTTCGACCGAAGTTTATCGTCTGTGACGAGCCGGTTTCTGCTCTCGATGTCAGTGTTGGAGCTCAGATCGTGAACCTCTTGGGTCAACTGCAGCGGGAGTTTGGACTCACCTACTTATTCATTTCGCACTCGATGCCCATTGTCCGCTATCTTTCGACGCGAATTGCCGTAATGTACCGCGGGAAAATTCTTGAGGTCGGATCGACCGAGCAGATCACCAGCATGGCGCAGCATGACTACACGAAGACACTCCTGGGTGCGACACCAGAGATTTCGGTGTAGTGGGACTTTCCTTGAAGTGGTTCCTTAATACTCGATCAGAATGAATCTTGCCGGTGCGCGGCTTTCATTGGTGAGCCGAGATACGGTGCTGGAGCCTAGAATGCTCACATCTTGAGCTTGCACATCGAGAGACTCCGAAACGCCATCCTGCGTGTTCCACAGTCTGACATTGGTCAGTGCGATCAGAAGACTGCGTCCCCCACCGACCGGAAAAGTGTCGCCCGCGCCGAGTTGCACCTTCGAAAACTTGACGCCGCCCCGCGTGAAAGAAACCGTCCAGGTTGGCTTCACCGTGCCGAGGTCGGAGGGAAACATGTCGCTCGTGAGGCTGTCCCTGAGGGGATCGTATGGTTCAACGCGGGGCAGCTCGACGATCACCTCACGGAAAGTGCGGCCGGATTCGTTGCGAATTACCTGTCTCTGTGGCTCATAGATCAGTTGGGTTTCTGATCCACTCCAGTCGCGGCTGAAAGTTCCCTTGCCTTCAGCAGTTAGGGAACTGCTTCCCTCGCTCAGGACGACGTACACATAGGAGCTTGCGTAGCAGAAGGAATCCGTGCTCGCGATGCGCGGTAGTTCCAGTAGCAGTACTCGCATGCCAGAAGACTCGAGAAGCACGTGATGATGCGATTCTTCGGCCGCATCGCGGCAAGGCGTGGATTGGGCAAGCCCTTGATTGCTGAAGAAGGTAGCCAACGTTGTCGCGATAAGAATATTGCGCAGGCTCATCACGAACATTCTCGGACGCGCGGAAGGCATAACCAACGTTACCGAGGTCGGCGTACTCCCGCGACGGTTGTGGGGAAGGAAGCCTCCTCCGATCTGCTACTCTCGATTGGGCTCCTTATTCTATGGCGGTCAATTGGCAATTCACTTCTTGGCTGTACGCCATGGGAGCCGTTTGTACCTGGGGGGTCAGCGACTTTCTCGGTGGCTACACAGCACGTCGATTTCACGCTTTTTTCTTGGCGGCCCTGGGCCACATGAGCGGTACGTTGCTGATGCTCACGATTGCCGTCGTAGCTCACGAACCATTTCCGTCCCAGTCGCACCTTGTCTGGGCCGCGGGCGCCGGAGTCGCAGGAGGGGTATCGCTGGCTCTTTTCTATCGCGCCTTGTCGCAGGGCAACATGGGGGTTTCGGCCCCTGTGACGGCGGTGCTGAGTGCGGGCATTCCAACCATCTTTGGAATCGTGCGCGAGGGATTCCCCGGATATGTGTGTTGCCTTGGATTTGCGCTCGCCCTCGCCGGAATCTGGTTAGTCTCGCGTCCGGAAGAAACCGTTCGTCCGAAAGGATTGGGTCTCGCGATCGCTGCGGGCATCGGCTTCGCCCTGTTCTTCATTTTCATCAAGAAGACTGGTGGTGGGGATGCCTTCTGGATCGCAGGCGTCGCGCGTGCCGCATCGTTTGCCGTGACTGGCACGATTACGCTCGTGGGTTGGCGGTTCACCCCGTTTTATCGCGGAGGTGTTTGGCTGGGCTTGCTCGCCGGATGCATTGACGTTTCCGGAACGGCCTTCTTTGTCCGCGCCAGCCAAATGGGGCGTCTGGACACGGCGGTCGTGCTGAGTTCGTTGTATCCCGCGATTACTGTGCTACTGGCGCGTCTTTTCCTGCATGAGAAGTTCACCCGCTCAAAAACGGTAGGAATGTTGGCGGCACTGGCGGCGGTTCCAATGATAGCCAGGGCGTAAGGCCTTCGATCAACCTGCCTTCGTCTGAACTTTCCTTTCGCGGCATTCTTCGCAACCGCATATGTCGCGGAGCCACTGCCACGAATAGATTCCGAGTTCGTGCCCGTCGTTCCAGTGGAATTTGATTGCGTATTTGCCAACCGGTTCGGCTGAAAGCGCCTTCACCGCAGGTTTGTACATGGGCAATTCCCCCGGCTTCGGGATCGGTTGTTGTCCGGGCTCGCGGCCCGACTTGCTCCGCTCTTCATCGCACAAAGCGCACGGGCAGGCATCGCGGAGGAAAGGAAAAGAGTAGTTCGAAAGGTGTCCGTCCTTCCACTCGATTTGAACCCCGGTGCCCTCCGTGAGGTGCACCTTCACCGACTTGGGATCCGCGGATCTCATCCTTTCAGTATCGCAAAGATTGGAAGGGGCTACATCAGGAACTGATTACTTGCGGATTCCTACTACGGCCATCATGCGGCCGGTTTTACCCTTTTCTGCGCGGTGCGAGAAGAACAGTTCAGGATGGCAGGAGGTACAAGTCCCCAAGTCGGAAATGTTTCGTGCCGCAAGACCTGCGTCCAACAACTGCCGGCGATTCGCCTCGGCCAGATCGAGAAAGGTCTTGGTCGGCAGTTCGCTATGCCCGGGAGCACGGGCGGTCAAGAAAAGCAGCGGATATCTCTCGTGGATTTCATTTCGTTCTTTGGTCTCGCGGAACAACTCGGAGCCGTAGGCAAATTGAGCCTCAAAGTTAGCGCCAAGCTCCGGGCCGACCTGATAACAACAGTTACGAATCCCCGGACCGATTGCGGCGCGCAGCTGGGCGGGATTGCTGTCAAAGTGCTTACGCATTTCCCCCACCCCTTTTTCGACGATGCGCTTCACCGTTCCTCGCCACCCGGCGTGAAATACGCCGATCGCCCGATGTTTCGGATCAACCAGGATAACTGGGAAGCAATCCGCGGTGAGCACTGCGAGTAGGAGGCCCGGTGTAGCCGTGATCAGCCCATCTCCAGCGAGAGGGTATCGAGGAACGCCATCGATGAGACGAATCAAGTCCGAGTGTATCTGCCGTGCCGTGACCAACTCCCAGGTTGACTTGGCGCGCTTGCTGAGTGAAGCAGCCAGTCCCTGCCGATTGCGTATCACCGCAGCTTTTGTATCGTGAGAAGTGAAGCCCAGGTTGAGCGAATTCCGGCCGTAAGCGAGCGAATGGCCGCCCTGCCGAGTGCTAAACCCGTGGGTCAGCCACGGAATTCGTCCCAGGGAGGGAGCTTCAAGAACCAGGATCTTGGGCTGAGTTTTCGTCTTACTAGAGGCGGGCACCTGACTATCTTAGCAACTTCGTTTGGGCCAGGTCGTATAATCGCCCCTTTGTGCCATTCTCATTTTCGGAGAAACCATGCGTCTCTTGACTGTTCTTGTTCTCTTGCTTTCGTTATTCGTTGCGCCTGTCGCTGCCCAACAAAGCAGCAGCGAAGAGAAGCCTCAGCCGGAGCAGGCTGAAAAGAAGGCCAAGAAAGAACCTTCCTCTCAAAAGAACGAGCCCAAAAAGCCCGAAGAAGCGACTGCGAAGAAAGCCGAACCCGCGGCAGCACAGGAGCCGAAGCCCGGCGACGACAAGAAGGAAGAACGCTTCGACATGACAGAGATTGCTCCGGTCGTGACGCACCATCAGGTCACCCTTAACGGAAATGTATTGAAGTACACGGCCACAGCCGGACGGCTTCCGATCAAGCGCGCCGACGGCAAAATTGAAGCGGAGGTGTTCTTTGTTGCCTATACGCTGGACGGGGCCGATTCATCGAAGCGTCCACTTACTTTCGCCTTCAACGGGGGACCCGGTTCAGCGACCATCTGGCTGCACATGGGCGCCCTTGGTCCTCGCCGGGTTGCCCTGCGTGCGGACGGCACGTTGCCGCCGGCGCCGTATCGCATCGAAGACAATGCACACTCACTCCTCGACAAAAGCGACCTGGTTTTCATTGACGCCATTGGCACGGGCTACAGCCGCGCAGAAAGCGCAGACCTCTCGAAAAAGTTCTGGAGCGTGAAGGGGGACATAAAGGCGTTCAGCGAGTTCATTCGCATGTACATCAGCCGCTACGAGCGCTGGAACTCGCCGCTGTTCCTTTTCGGCGAGAGTTATGGGACGACTCGGTCCGCGGGGATCGCGGGCGAGCTGGCGGAGGAAGGAACCTCGTTCAACGGCATCACTCTGCTTTCTATGGCTCTGGATTTTCAGACGTTGGTGGACACAAAGGCAAACGACGAGCCTTACATCTTGTTGATTCCGTCGTTCACAATGATCGCAGGATATCACCACAAACTCCCTACCGATCTTCAACAGGACATGGCAAAAGCTCGGCAGGAGTCCGAGCAGTGGGCTAGCGGCGAATATGTTCAGGCATTGGCCAAGGGAGATGCACTGACTCCGCATGAGCGTCAGTTGGTCATCGAGCATATGGCCCGATACACGGGCTTGAGCAAGGAGGTGTTAGACCAGGCCAACTTGCGTATCGACGTTCCCAAGTTTACCCACTACCTTCTCATCGACCAGAAAGTACGCGTCGGCCGCCTGGATGGGCGTTTCACCGGGCCTGATCCCGATGGATTGATGGATACCCCGTTCTACGATCCGACCGAAGCAGAAGTGGTTCCTCCCTACACGGCTGTGTTTAACAACTACGTGCGCAATGAACTCGGATACAAAGTGGACATGCCGTACTACGTTTTCCCACGAGACGGTTCTGGGTTTAAGTGGGAATGGGGGCAATCGGTCGACGGCTTCCCCAGCACGGCGACCGATCTCCGCCATGCTATCGTTCGCAATCCATTTCTAAAGATATTGGTTATGGAGGGTTACTACGACCTGGCGACTCCTTATTATGGGGCGAACTTCACCATGCAGCACCTTGATCTTCCTGAAAAGTTCCGGTCACAAGTTTCCTATGCGACCTATGACGCGGGGCACATGGTGTATTTACCGATCGACCAGTTGAAAAAGATGAAGAGCGACGAATCCAAGTTTGTGGAAGGTGCGCTCGCAACGCCATAGCGAGGTCAGCCGGCCCGCCACGCTGGTTACTTGCATACCGGGCCTCCAATGCGATACAAACGGCGCAAAGCCTATGTTGCGCCGTTTTTTTCTCCTCGCGATCCTCACTGCGGGCCGGTATGTGTTTGCGCAGGTGCCCGCGCCGCCTGCTCCACCCATCCCCTCTTCTACTGCTGTTGATCATTCGCAAGAGTCCTATGTGGTCGAAAAATTCCGGACCTCGTATCGCTTTGAAAACGACGGTACCAGCAAGAGAGAGTTTTACGCGAAGATCAAGGTCCAGAGCGACGCGGGTGTCCAGCAGTGGGGACAACTCGTCGTTGGATATAACTCGGCCAATGAGCGAGTCGAAATTCCTTTCGTTCGCGTTCTGAACCCCGATGGGTCGACGGTGACCGCGACCGGGGATGCGGTACAGGACCTGAGTATCCCTCTCGAAAAAGAAGCCCCGGTTTACACCGACTATCGACAGAAGCATGTGACCGTACCCGGGATCCGACCGGGAGTAGTTCTGGAGTACGACTTTGTTACCGTCACCCACACCGCGCTTGCACCCGGACAGTTCTGGATGCAGTACGACTTCTCACAAAGCGGTACAGTCCTCGGTGAGGAACTCATCGTCGATATCCCGAAAGAACGAAAGGTCACGCTGAAAACGAAGCCCGGGAATGATCCGAAGATTTCCGACGCAAACGGGCGTCGGGTTTACACCTGGACAGGCTCGCACGTCGACAAAACTGATGACGAACTGAAGAAGGAAGCCAAGGACAAGAAGAAGAAACCAAAAGACCCCGAGTACCCAGCCATCCAGATGACGACCTTCGAAAGCTGGGATCAATTAGGGCGCTGGTATGCGGGACTAGAGAAGGACCGCCGGCAACCGAGCAGCGAAATCCGCGCTCAGGCCGCTGCCCTGACCCGCGGCAAGACGACGGACCTCGACAAAATTCAGGCGCTCTATGACTATGTCGCCACCAACTTCCGATACATCAGCCTATCGTTCGGCGTGGGTCGGTTCCAACCCCACGCAGCTGGCGAGGTGCTGCACAACGAGTACGGTGACTGCAAAGACAAGCACACGCTGCTCGCGTCGCTGCTCGCGGCTTCGGGTTACAACGCTTCGTCGGTGTTGATCAATTCCGGACGAAAGCTTGACCCGGATGTCCCCTCGCCCTCGCAGTTCGACCATGTCTTCACGGTGCTCCCGCTCGGGAAAGAGGAAATTTGGATGGACACGACCACCGAGGTTGCGCCGTTTCGCTTGCTCGCCTCCGTACTGCGGAAAAAGCAAGCGCTCGTGGTTCCCCAGAACGGGACGGCGCACCTCGAGGAGACTCCCGCCGATCCCCCCATGATGAACCGCCAATACACTGACATTCAGGGCAAGGTGAGCGAGCTGGGGAAGCTCGAGGCCCAGGTGCATTATGAATTCCGGGGAGACACCGAGCTCTACCTGCGTTCACTCTTTCGCCGTATTCCCCGCAACAAGTGGAACGACTTCATCAAACAGATGAGCCTGTATGGCGGGATCTCAGGCGATGTGTCAGACGTCAAGGCGAGCGATCCTGCAGAGACCCACGAATCTTTCCAACTCGACTACCGGATTTCTGCTGCCACCTATCTTGACTGGTCGAAGAAGAAAACCGAGACAACCTTGCCATTCGCGCAGATCACAATGGCTGACGCGGATGATGACGACCCTGATCCGGTCAAGGTGGGTTCACCGGTCGAATTTACCTACAAGCTGCGCATAGAATTCCCGGCCAAGT
>Ga0157374_10004608_pt1 | contig 11563 bp, 13 predicted proteins | sample M25metaG_FD_115308 | JGI IMG/M metagenome (GOLD analysis project Ga0157374, IMG submission 115308) | Miscanthus rhizosphere microbial communities from Kellogg Biological Station, Michigan, USA - M2-5 metaG | ecosystem: Host-associated > Plants > Roots > Rhizosphere > Soil | place: USA: Michigan... | reverse complement strand
GAGACATTTGTTGAGAGAATAACCACTTCAAACGGTTCTTCTTACACTGCTCCTTCACGACCGAAAGGAACTTCGAAGGCTCTCAAGTTGGGAGGGAACAAAGGACTTGGTTCATTGCTTCCTCCTGAGGCTGAAGAGCAATTGGTCACTGAACTGGCTCAGGATGAGAAACCTGCAGGATCATCTGCCACAACAACTGTTGACAAGGCTGCTTCCAATGAACCCGTGCAGATCACTGTCGAAGAGAAACTAAAATGCGAAGTCTCAAGGGATGGAGGAAGTCTCAACTGCTCTGAACTCCTTGGAACTGTAATGATTCTCATTCGGGACGAGTCCTACACAAATTCCAAGATTCATGTCGAGTGTGATGATGAAAATGTCCAGATTCAAACTCATCCAAATGTTGACAAGGAGTTGTTCAAGAAGAGCCAAACGATTGGTCTCAAAAACAAGACATTCCCTCTTAATAATCCTGTTGGAGTGATCAAGTTCAAGCGGACCATCAACGCAACTTCTGAAGACTTTTGGCCACCACTGTTGGTGACTGCATGGCCAAATGGAAACAACTGCAACATTGAAGTCCAGGCTAATCGTTATCTTAGGGACGTAAAGTTGCAAATTCCATGTTCAATTCAACCTGTAGTTAATGACTGTCAAGACGGAGAGTATGAGTGGAAGCGAGGAGTTCTCTCGTGGACTTTTGCTCTTCTTAATCCTGACTCGGGATCGATAACCATGGACTTCGATCTGGACACGAGTCTTGATAACGACCAGTTCTTCCCTATTAAAGCCAGTTTTCAAGTGGAAAATGGCAACCTGGCTGGGTTCTCGGTATCTCGTGTTGGGTTGACTGAGGATGGTGATGACGAGGGGCATTGGTCTCTCACTAATAAGCTTACGATCGAAAAGTATGAAATAGCTTGATGCGCTAGTTTTATCGGTAAAATAAATGTTCAATTTCTTAATCGCCTTTATTTGACTTTAGTTTGTTTGATTGGCTTTCAGTGCTGTTTTTAAAGACAAAGGCTTACAAGAAGAGTTGGACCTTAACTTTGCAGTGGTTTGATCTTTAGCTTCAAACTAATTCTGACCAATAAAGCACTAATCAAAGTTAGGGCTGTTGCAGTGGAGACCTTTGTTCACTAACAAGACTTTTTAAGACTCAGCCGTTGTATATTTGATACATTTGAGTACCTTTGGTAGTGTTGAGTTGTACACATGAAGAGAGGAAAGAAGTGGAAATGAGTCAACAGAACATGTACAGAATGATTTGGGTAAAGAAGTGTAACAACAAGAATAAGGAGAACAAACCAATCAAAAATGACATGGATTCTGAGCAACAAGTTTGAAACAAGAGCTGTAACAACAGAATGAATGAGTTATGCAGTTGACTCCTCTGGTCCTGACCCTGCAGTGGCCAAGGCTGCCACGGCTGCTGCATTAACAACTGCCTCTGCATTACTTGTTGCAGATGTACTGGCATGTAATGTATTGCTAGTTGTCCTTCTAACGGCAGGCTTGTTGTTGAGGATCTTGTCCATGTCGTCCATGAGGGAGAGATTCATTTTGGGAAGGATTTTCAGGGAATTTAGATGTAGAAACAACTGGTCAGTAGTTCGAGGGGAAATTAGAACGCAGTTGGTATTGTCATTCCTTAGGCTCCAGGCTGTAAAGAAACATTAAAACTTTACCTTTAGATAACTGATAGCTTACCGATAGACATTTGAACAGAATCACAACCTAGTCTGACACTGATTGGATTGAGTTCGAGTTGTTTTGCACTCCTGACTTGCTTGTCTTCCAAACTGGCAGCCCGTCTTGAGATCAACTGAATGCCTTCGTCATAACTTAAGGAATGAGGGGACCAGGAAATAACACCGACACCCAGTTTGTGGTATAACTCGGGCATGTATAGCTCCATTTTGTCTCGAGTGAACATGTGGTACTCCATCTGTATCAGAGGAATCAATCATTTATTTTAAAATACGACTCAAGCCTACCTGTTCGACTGATGGAGGAGTCAAATTAAACTGTCGAGCGACCGTAAAGGCTTCCATGATGTGCACCGGAGACCATCTAGAGGTCCCACAATACATGATCTGCCCCTTATCCATGATGTGTTGCATCGCTCGCACCACTTCCTCCATCGGACACATGCCGTCCAGTTAGTTGACGATCACAATGTCAATGTAAGAGAGTTGTAGTCTCTTAAGCGATGCCTCGACCGCCTCCACCAGGAACTTCCTCGACAGACCTGGAGCAGCTGGGCAGGCAGATGGCCCTGATGTCCAAAACAACTTTGTAGAGACAATGAAGGAATTCCTTCTCCAATTCTTCCGTCGGAAGACATTTCCCAAAACTAGTTCGCACCTTCCATTTGCAAAGGCATCTCCGGTATCAAAGTAATTGATTCCGTGATCATATGCCATACTAATAACATCTTCGACTGCCTGATCTGTCATCCGGGTTCCAAATGTCGTCCATACTGCTAGTCCAACCAAAGGAATCTTGACTCCACTCTTTCCCATGTTTCTGTCATTGAAAGGGTAAGCTTTCGATGCAAATGATCAACACTTGACTTACCTGTATTTCATGGAACTAAAAGAAGGCTGAGGAAAGTTAGCGAGAATCTCATACTGAGGAGAGGAAGGGGTAGCCGACATGGCAGGAGAAGCGGTATCTCCGATGCCCAGGTATGAGAAGGGTTCGTTTAAACGATGGTCAGATGAGGGAGGAAATTGATGTTGTGGTTGCTGTTGGTGTTGTATCGTCGAAGAAGAAGACTGCTGTTGTTTCGAGGACCTTTGCTGTTGGTCGGAGTTGGAGTTGGGCAATGAACTCGAGTTTCCAGGGGAAGTTGGAGAGGCAGCAGTCGTGGTTATTCTAGTGGTCGATAATGGAAGGGTCTGTGAGGAACGGGATCCAAGTTCTCCTCCATCATCACTCCCTCCAGGACGACTCATGTCTGGTTAAAATGAAGGAAATCCTGTTGTGCAGTCCTCAAGTGGTCCTCCTGGTCTCTGTGATCAATGACAGGAAGGGAGTGGAAAGACTGAAAGCAAAGTGAGATGGAAATGAGGTCTCTTTCCTTCTCTGCTTCAGGCGAACAATTTTTCGATCGAACAGAATCACGAACAAGAATCTCGAACAAGAATCTCGAGTTCTCTCTTGATATTGTTGTTTACTTCTGTCCTTTTATACCTTGTTCTTCTTCTTGGGTTCTATTGATCCCAATCCCATTAACTTTGTTTGTTGAGGTGTAAGGATTCCTTCCTGAAGAACCAGTCGTTTTGAATTATTAGATCACTTGGAATCCTAGTCATTTTGTTTAATTTTTAGAATAAATATTATAAGGTAACGAAGTAGAGTTCGCTGCCTTGACTTACACGAGACAGAGAGACAGAGAAAGGCATAGAGAAGCAGGTTCTTCTTGCTTGTCTTTCGTTTTTGTCTCGACGAACCGTTCATGCCTGCTACTTCTGTTTCTTCGTGGATGACATCCCTGGTTTTCAGGTGCCATACTACGCAAGTCTTCCATCGAGTTCGTGAGCCTGGGAGGACTTCGTCAGAGAATAAAAGAACCTTTTCAACATCGATTCACTTTCGAGGCTGCGTTGACTCGACACTAGAGCTCACTCTCTGTCTCGAAACCTGGAAGAGATTCAGACTCAAGTGAATGACTGACTTCTTGGGTCCTGGAGTCTTCTCAAGTTTCTTGGTTTCTAATTTAAAAATTCCTCCTGAATCAACTCTTGTTGATACCGGCTTGAGATCAAGAGAAAAGACACTTCTATTGTATCTGTTTTTAACATGTGAGAGAGAATCATTCAGCATCTGGTTTCATGTAAAGGAACAGCGTTTTTAATTTATAATCTTGTTATTCAGATAATTAACCAAGAAAACAATGTACTGCCACAAGTGATTGAAATCAGACGTAATTAATCATTTGATTCAAGACTGACTTTATATACATTGATTCCTTTGGTTCCAAGCATGTCCATCCGCGATCACAATGAACTGTCATCAGTAACGAGGTAACCCATTAGAGTCGATACATTACTTTTATCAAGATAATGAAGAGGTGGAAAAGTTTGAGAGAATGAACATGTTTTTTCAACAGAACATCACAGACAAGAGAAGAATATTCGTCATCTGGTCATCAAGAGTTGAATCAGTCAGAGAGAAATCAGGAAAAAGTAAGATTCAGAGAAGAATACCCTCCCTCGACTGACAGTGATTGATGACACTGTTCGATGTTCCTTTTCTTTTTTCTCCTGATTCTTTTTTGTCTCGAATGATCCTCCTTCTTCTATTCCACCCTCCTTTGGATTATCCTGCTGATCTATCATTACCATCGTCGTTCTCTCGTGACGTGATTTTTTGCTCATCGTTCTTCTCTTTTTCGGCCGATGATTCCTTCTCGAGTCAGCAACATTGCAATCGAGAATTCTTCGACATTATAATCGAACAAGAATCGTGATCAATTAACTCGCATTACATAACATTGCAATCTAGAATAGTGTTCAACATAGAAAGTACAAAGTGTTGGGAAATTAAGATGCTTTACAACAATATATTCAACACAAAAGGAACCAGACATTTTAAAATGTCATTAAATCATGACGTCGTCATTGATTAACTTACATTATTGCTGTATAATTTTAATGGTTAATTAATTACAATCATCCAGACATTAAGGGACAATAAGGTACCTCACAGATGTGTTAAAAGGGTTCACGATCAACTTGTCTCTGTTCCTAACATGGAAATAGAAAGCACATTTGGTTCACTTTCTCAAGTTTTTGTAAAAACTCTGGAAAGATGTATGTCCTGATGAAAATGGTCAAAAGAAACAGACATGAGAAGTCAAAAATTCAAGAACATCTATGTTTCGTCAAAAAGAGGACCAAGAAAATGATGCAAGAAATAAGATAAAAACTTCTTGTTCAACTTTTTTCGGACTTCGTTTCTTATTCGTGTCTTATTCGTGTCTCCATTTTCAAGTGACTTTTTCCACAACTTTTTGTAGTGCATTTTGTCCAGTCTGTCGTGTGAAAGAGAAAGTGCAATCATTCGGATTTAACTGTCTGTCTCACAAGTCCAATGTTCGAGAATCTAGAGACATCGGAGATGACAAGATAAAGAAGGACTGAACTTGTACGCAAGAACTGTACAGTATAGTGTTGGTTTCTTATATAACAAGAAGAAGTGAGGAAAGAAAACGACAGAAGGAATCCAGGAACTCAAGACAATCTCACAGAGAAAACCTATAAAGAAAACAGACAGGCAGTGTGTGTGGGAGGAAAGAGATTACCTTTGTCTTCTTCACAGGATCCTCCTGATTCAACTTTGTTTGCATGAGAGGTAAAGCACGGCAATCTATACCATATGCAGGTACCAGTTAACAAGAGAGATGAACTCATCATCATCACCATTAAACTTTGAGGACAGAAATACCATTTACAGGTCCAATCCATGTCACAGATGCCAACTGTGAGACCAAAAAATGTTGATGATGGTAATGACTCAGAATGTCGTCATCAGGAGTCAAATTATGAAGAAAAAAGTCCATTTCTTTCTAATGTTTTTCTCAGTCATCCTTCATAACCAAACCGTTAAATGCTTTCTAGAGCTTGGCTTGCATTTCGACTTTTTAGCCAACTCGTCTTGAATCTCATTCATCTCCTTCTCTTTTTGTGTCATTTTAAGCCAACACTTGGTTGGTAATAATTGTCTCCACTTTGATATCATCTTTTACTCCTGAAAGAAGAACAAACACTCATGAGACATGGTTTGTTGTTATGTCTCTGGAAGGATCCCTGGAGGCTGTTTTGTGGCCTTCATTGCAGTCAACTTTCACTCAAGTTTTTATCATACGATCACTTTCCTTCATCTTTTTGTGGTGAATAAGAAGAGGCAGTTGTTTTCTTGCCATCTTTTTGTTAATCTTTTCTTTGATACTTTACCTCATCTGCTTCAATTTCTTTTCTTTTCTTCTCTTGGTTCTTCACTCATTTCTTCCATGCCTTCTAATCATGTCAGTAATGGCTTCTTGTCATCACTTCTTTTCTGTCTTCCGCTTCGTTTCTTCATCGTCTACGTTAATCGTCTACAGAAGGAAATCATTGTTCATGCGATCTCATCCGGACAAAAAGTTGTGATGAAAAGACAAGACGGAAGCATGTATTGGACGATGACACCTCTTCTTACAAAGACCTTCCTGCCCCACATACACACTCATGGTTATGATACGACAGCTACTGTGGATTTATTGTTGGTCAGGATACTGTTCACTACAATTTTGTTGAAACAACACATTTATACACCATTAGTTGTTGTGTGTGATTCAAAAGGACTACACAAAGAAAATGAAATCTGCATTTTTATCGCATCAGTTGTGTCTGAATGCGATATGAATGTGTTTCTAGAATGTGTTTAAAGTGTAGGGAATGATGATGAGGATTTCAAGTGGTCTCTCAAGAAGTTAAGAAGATGGGAGAATGAATGAGATACAAAACTTAATCATGAAATGGTTGTTACCCTTTTTCGGTCACTGCCTAAGATCAATCATCACCGGATAAAAATGTCTCTACTGTTTTGTGGGAAAGAAATGTCAAGGCTACATCATCATCATAAGAAAAGAAGAGAATGCAAGAAGAACATGAAGACCTGCTGGGAAACTTCTTTTCTTCTCTCCATCTCCTCCTCCTACTCTAGGTATACACGGAGTACACAATGTTCAATGTGATTTGATTGCACAAAATGGGTGGTCTGTTGCTCTTCTTCTCTTAGTTTGCGTGAGAAATGATTTAGAAGAAGAATGTGAATGAATTACAATTCGAGTGAGTGACTCTTCAGCATTTCCTTCTGGATTCTTAACAGAAGGAAATAAAAGTGGAGGAGGAGGACTAATAAAACAGAAGCTCAAGGGATGTTAATCAAAGTTAATGCAAATTGTTTGTGAATGTACTTTCTTCGTTGTCGTCCAACTAAAATGATGGTGCGATCTTGACAGACGGACTTGTATCATGTTTAAGGTAGACTTGTCAGTTAAAATGGTTACACACAGTTCTCACCGGACCAGACACAGACACGAGACCTATTGGTTTTGCTTGTCATTCTTGTCTCCTGACGACACACTTCCAGGCATCGATGCATAGTTTCTGATCTGGTGGAGGGCAATCAATTGGTTAGGAAAAGCTGTATGTCCAGCTGTTGGTTTGACTCCGGCAGATGGATCATGCATCCCAGACCCTGGAGCCTTTGATCCTGTGAAACCAAAGGATTCATATGGGAAGTAAGCAGCTGCCACGGCATTCCTGGCTACTGCAGCAGCAGCTGCTGCTGACCCTGATGTCCCGCCAATAACTGGTTGGATAGGAGTGAATGCAGATGAGGTTTGATGTTTACCATCCTGGCTGTACATCATCTCTTCGACAGTCCTTCCATTTGACAACTGCTGCTGTTGATGACCCCGTGAATCATTAGTGTATCTTCCATCAGGAGTGAGTCCTAACTGGTCGGATGTCTGGTGGTGATGCATGCCAGAGTTGACGTCGGAGCAGATATCGTTGCCATTACTTCCGTTGTTATTGGTCTCCATCTTCCCAGTCCAGGCATAAGGATGACTTGCTTGCAAAACAGCTTGAGTTGTCCCTCCAGATCCTCTGATGAGACGTCCCTTTTCCATCCGATCAGAGTGCTTGGCCATGTGTTTTGCAAGGTAGGTCTCTTGGGTGTATGACTTGCCACAGTACTCACAGATGTGTGTCTTGAGATGCTTGGATTCCTTGTGTTTGGGAATGTGTTCAAGGAGAGCAGCTTCATCAGTGAAGCACTTGTAACAACTGTTACATTTGAAGGGCTTGTCAGTCTGATGACACCGTGAGTGTGACTGCAGGTTGGACAGTTGAGAGAAGGCCTTGTTGCAGCCTGGATGTCTACATTTGTAAGGTTTGTCTCCCGTGTGGGTTCGAATATGCTGCTGGAGGTGTGATAACTGTGTAAACTTCCTCATACAAATCTCACACTTGTATGGCTTGATGCCCAAGTGAATCCGAGTATGTTGGGAGAGGTAGGATGAGTTGGCAAATGCCTTCGAACATTGAGAACACTTGTACGGTTTTGCTTCCCTCATGTGGATCTGGGTATGGAGCTGCATGTCAGCCTTGGACCCAAACACCTGGTTAAGACAAGTGTAAGGATCACTAATCAATCGAAGTTAAAAATAAATGACTCACCTGAGGACACATCTTGCACTGGTACTTCCTTCCGGCCCCGTTGGTTGATCCCATGGAGGATGAACCATGCAGACCCGATTTCATTGGTTGAGGAATCAGAAGCATATTCTGTCCTCCTCCACCATGACCTCCATGACTCGAGATGCCTCCTCCGACTCCTGATCCCAAGGAAGAACCAACACCTGAACCAGTGTTGATGAGACCTCGACTATGATGGTGATTTCCATACAGAGAGTGGTGATCTAGGCCACTCGATCGGTTTTCATCACCAGTTGGACCATTGACTATAAAAATAGAAAAATAAGTTTACATTATTTTCCCGTAGGAATAGTTGAAGAAAAAAAATCGAAAGAATGAAACAACTGCGCAGTCGAATCGAAAAAACTTTTTTCTTGCTCTCACTCTCACTCTCTCACTCCCAGTCCTTTTCTTTTTTATACCGCATTTAAACCTCTTGTTGCACATCTTTTTGTAGTCTTGTTTCGGAATCTTTCGTGGTCTATGTTTTGACATGTCTCGTGTAAAGTCTGGTTTGTCTTTTTTAAACCCTTTACCATCTGCAGAATGAGAGGAAGAATGAGTAGTACTGTTATTGTTGACACTGGGACTGGAATGCGGCTGATGTTGATGGTGATGTTGGTTCTGTCCGGAGCCATTGCTTGGTGTGAAGGGAGGCTTGAACTTTGGTTGGTAAAGGAAATTCTTAAGTTTGAAAAGAGATATCACAGGAGTGAGACTGGAATTGCTATGGTTGCCGCTGGCAGTGCTACTACTGCCTCCAGAAGCAGAGTGACCAGTGTTGCCTCGAAGGCCATTGTTGTCTCCGATGGAAACCGGCTCCAGAGGATGGTGAAGGTGGGGTGGATGTTGATTAGAATGGGACTGACTAAGGTTCTCAGGCGACATGTTTGAAGTGGAAGAAGAGTACGGAAGGACTATCGAGGATTCCATGACTAAATTGATGACTGGATTGATTATTGTCTCTGAGGAATATCTTGTTCTTATGTCACATCTTCAGGTGGAAACAGTAGTTTCTACTTCTGAAGGTGCACAAGGAAGTGAAGGAGAGGAGGTGATCAAGATGACAGTAACGGCAAACTCAAGGCCTCGAGGCTGAAGTGGCCTTCATGGCAACTCCCGTCTCATCTGCCTCTTTCTTTCTCATTCACTTTCTATTTTAAAGCTTCTGGTCCTGTTTCTGGTTCTTTTCTTCTTTATTCCCTCGAAGGGAACGAAAGGGTTACGTAGTTTTCAAAATGAAGGGGAGAAGAAGAAGGGAGACAGAGATCATGATTCAGTTGAGGAGTTAAAGGGTTGACAAGAACACAGAGCAAGTAGTCCGGTACATAAAATGCAGCTTCTGATTCATTCTTTAGAGAAGAAGCCATTGCTCTCTAGCATTCATTCGAACTTGAACCCTTTCGGTCCTGATGCTTTCTTTGTGCTTCTAGTTCTTTCTCTCCATCTGCCTTCTAATTATGAGAAGCATCCTTAATTGTAAACTCTTGCATTTGAGAGTAGAGATGGACAAGAAACAAGAGCTCATGCACCACCAGAATCCATCCTCCCTCTTCCTTCATCATCATTACATGCAGAGTAAGTAGAGAGCCTTGGGCTTCTTTACAGAGAAAGAGGGGAGAAAACACGAATCGAAAGAAGAGAGAAAGAAGAGCCTTCTTTACGTTTTACTGGACTCAACCCTTTCGTTCCCAACAGAATGAGTAATGTCTCCCTTTCAAAGCAAAGATACGCAACCCTTTCGACAGAACCAGAGCAAAACCCAAACTCGAGAGGAAGGAAGCTTTAAATCGAAAGAGACTTCTCTTCTTCTCTTCTTCTCTTCTTCTCTGCTTTAAAGAGTGGACTCAAAGGCTTCAAACCATCTTCTTCTCAAGAAAAGGCGCCCTCTTCTTCAATGGTTTCTTCTTGTTCTTGTTCTTGTCATGAAAATTACGATGATGATGATGAATCCTTGTCAGTTGGGCTGTTTTTACATCAAATGGTGTGTTTCTTTTCACATTTTTATACCCCTGTTATTTTACGTAGCTATTCTTTCTTGTCAGATGCTCTCAAAGTAATATTTTAAAGCTTACCTTTCATTGAATGATGATTTTCCATTTTTCCCTGTGGAATAGAAAGGAAGGGAAATGAATATTATTTCTTGAGTAAAGAGAATCTGATAACCAGGAGTGATAAAGAGGCACTTGTTCTAAAAAGTTAACAAAATATCTCGCGCCTTCAGTTCGTGACCCAAGTCATCATTGTTTTCATGGTCCATTTTATCATCCCCACCCAAGTCATGACTCAAGTACAACAAGAGATAAAACGTATGTAAGTAAATACTACTACTGGTACTGAACCACCCTCGAACCATTAACTGAGTGATAAATGATTCTTAGACAGAGACCCTCGAAAAAGAAGCGGAAGGAAACAAAGAAAGAAAGAAAGAAAACGTGGAGGAAACAAACACTCTTCGGGTGTCAAACTAGGCATTATCTTTAGACCATGTCTTACCTCAAGTCCGGATCCATTCCACATGGAGTAGTGGACACTCTCATGGGAGGCTGAGTGTGCAGGGGCAGGCATGTGGTGTCCGTGATGTCCATGGTGATCCGTCATCATTGAAACCCAGTGGACGAGGCCTGAGTTGGGGGAGACTGATCGTGCGACACCCATCCCTGTCTGGCCAGTGTTCACAAGACCTGCTCCCAAATGTGAACCCGAAAGACTCACGGGAGTACTTTTGGCATGAACTCCAGAGTCAGGGGTCCCTGGCCATACAAAGGCCGCTTTCTGTTAGGGATGTAAAAAAGGTTAGGAAAAGTCATGGCTAATGGAAGTAAGAAATCACACCTTCATTGAATACATGTCGGAAGAAGAAGGATCAGGAACTGTGGTCAAGGAACGTGGTTCAGTTGAAGAGAAGGAACGAGAAGGACAAGCAAGACTTTTTCCGAAGGAAAAGTGCGAAATATCAGTCGGAGAAGAACACGAGTCAAGAGATGAAGGAGTTCTAGGGTTGGAAATGGAATCTTGTTTGTTGTGATGCAGTCGTTGGTAAGGATTGTACGGCTGATAATGATGATGAGGATAATACAAGTGATGAGTCAAAGATTCAAAGTCAGTAGAAGAATTTGATTGAACACTCGAAGGGACAGTCAAATATTGGTGATGACTCGGGAAGGCAGGCTGGTGCATTGGAAGGGGACACAATACCATATTTTCCTTCCTCCTCCTTCAAGAGAATCATATCACCCTCTGAAGCCGTGAAAGAAAAAGCAACTACTTTCACGGAACTTTTTGAGATGAAGAAATTGCTGAGT
>Ga0157374_10004606_pt1 | contig 11565 bp, 10 predicted proteins | sample M25metaG_FD_115308 | JGI IMG/M metagenome (GOLD analysis project Ga0157374, IMG submission 115308) | Miscanthus rhizosphere microbial communities from Kellogg Biological Station, Michigan, USA - M2-5 metaG | ecosystem: Host-associated > Plants > Roots > Rhizosphere > Soil | place: USA: Michigan... | reverse complement strand
GCGCCCGGTGAGCCAAGCGGCGGCGGCGGGGTTCTGGAGCAGCTTGGCGGTGACTGGCACGAAATCGTCGCCGGTTTGCGCGACGGCCGACAGCGCGGTCGCGAGCGCGAGTCCCAAGGCCGCGAGTGGAGCGCGAAACATCGGTGTTCCCCCAAAATTCGTCGTGTGTTGTTCGATTTGTCGACTTCGTCGCGGGCTCGCCATTCTCACCGCGGCAAGCTCCGCGTGGCTAGAGCCGGAAGCCGCATCGGCTCGTCCCGCCAGGTAGCGCCGGCTCCAGAATTGACGCTGGCCTCCCCGTGACGCGGCCTCGCTGCCGAGGCGGCGTCGGGGGTAGCATCGCTCGAACCGTCACGAACCGTTCCGGGGGGACCATGAGCTTCGAACGATCACGCCGCGATTTTCTCGTCCAGAGCTCCGCGCTCGTCGCGCTTTCGAGCGCGAGTCTGATTCGGCCGAGCTGGGCGCAGAGCGTACCGATCGCCGAGACCACCTTCGGCCGTGTTCGCGGCACCGAGAAGGAAGGTATCAAAGCGTTCAAAGGCATTCCGTACGGCGCGAGCACCGCCGGCCAGAACCGCTTCATGCCGCCGCGCGATCCGGCCAAGTGGACCGGCGTGCGCGACGCGCTCGATTACGCAGCGCGCGCGCCGCAGGCACAGCCGCGTGCGGCAAGCGCCGGAGACGCGCAGGGCGCGACGCCCGGGCAAATGGAGAGCGAGGATTGTTTGTCGCTGAACGTTTGGACGCCCGCGCTCGACGGCGGCAAGCGGCCCGTGATCATGTGGTGCCACGGCGGCGGGTTCAATCAGGGCTCGGGCGCGGCGCCCGTGAACGATGGCACGAGGCTCGCGTTGCGCGGCGACATCGTTTCCGTGACGACGAACCGTCGTCTGAACGTGCTCGGGTACACGTATCTCGGCGAGGCGCTGGGCCACGCCTTCGAGGCGTCGGGCTCGGTCGGCATGCAAGACCTCGTGCAAGCGCTCAGGTGGATCAAGAACAACATCGCGCAGTTCGGCGGCGATCCCGGCAACGTGACGATCATCGGCCAGTCGGGCGGGGGGTCGAAAGTGTCCACGTTGCTCACGATGCCCGACGCGAAGGGCTTGTATCACCGAGCGGTGGTCATGAGCGGCTCTGCTCTCCAGCTCGTCGAGCGCGATAACGCGGCACGCGCGACACGCGAGCTGTTCGCGCAGCTCGGCCTCACGAAGCCAACGATCGCCGATCTACAATCGCTGCCGGTCGAAAAGCTCATGGCTGCTTACTTCGCCGTGCAGCCTAAGCTGCGTGCCGCGAATATCGGCCGTTCGTTCGACCCGACGGTGGACGGCAAGGTGGTCACGCAGCATCCGTTCACGCCGACGGCGTCGCTCGTAGCGCCTGACGTGCCAGTGATCTTCAGTCACACGAGCGGGGAGGCCACGTTCCGCGCCGACGAGCGGCTCTTTAAGCTCGATGAGGCCGGCATGCGAGGCGAGCTCGAGGCGAGCCTGCACGATAAGGCCGACTCGCTGATCGCGCTCTATCGCAAGCTCTATCCGGGCTCCACTCCGTCGGATCTGTACTTCCGGATCGCGAGCGACAACCGCTTCGGCGCCGCGGCGATGAAGGCCGCCGAGCGGCGCGCGGCGCTTGATCGCGGACCCGCCTACCTTTATTACTGGACTTGGGAGTCGCCGCTCGATGGGGGCAAGTATCGCGCGGAGCACACGATCGACATCGCATTCGTCTACGACAACGTGAAGGCTTCGCGTTTGTCGGCCGACGCACCGGACGCGCAAGCGCTCGCCGACAAAGTTAGCGAGGCGTTCATCGCATTCTTCCGCACGGGCAATCCGAACACGCCGAAGTCGAAGCTGCCGAACTGGCCGAAGTTCGACGCCAAGAATCGGCCGACGATGGTGTTCAATAGCACGCCGAAGCTCGAGAACGACCCGATCCGCGAGCAGCGTCTCGCGATGTGGGGCGCGATGGGCCTGACGACTTGACCGCGCCGCGCGGCGAGCGACGACGCGCGTGGGGCTCCCGCGGTACGGCACGCCCACGCGGATCATCCAAACCGATACGCTCGTCATCGACTCGACCAACTTCGACGACGGCACTTGGTTGGGGCGAGGCGGCTTCTTCCACTCCGGCAGCATGCATATCGTCGAGAAGCTCACGCGCGTCGGAAACGAGCTCCGCTACGACATGACGATCGAGGATCCGGAGGTGTTTCTCGAGCCGTGGGTGATGCCGACTCGCGTCCTACCTCTGGCGGAGGGGGCTGGCGCCAACCGAATTCAGGCGGAGCGCGCGAATTGCGAAGTGTACGAAGACGGCAACGTCACGAGTCAGGTTCGACACTGAGAACTAGCCAAAGCGGTAGCTAAGAGTAGAGAGCAGTTCTCTGTTCGGGAGACCCGGCAGGCGCGACATCGCAATCGCTGCTGCGTGGTGTTGCTGCGTCCGCACCAATGGGCTGCATGCTCAGCCATTTCCTACAAGCGCTCTGGTCCAGCCGCTCACCCTGCGCGATTACAAGACCCTCTGTCGATTGGTGCTATAGTCCAACAGCAGTCCGACCGCGCTGCGGCTCCGCAATCGATAACAAAGTCCGGAGCGGAAGACGCGTGAACGTTCTCATCCTCGGTGGAGCTGGCATTGTCGCCACTTATCTCGTGGAGACTGCGCCAGAACATGTCACCGTCAGTCTCGCCTATCGCAACCGGCGGCCGGTTGTGGACAGTCGAATTCGCCTGTGTCACGTGGACTTGAGCAACGGCGGGCGGCTCGCTGAGGTTCTGAAGGTCCTTGAGCCCGAGGTGGTGATCAATGCAGCGGGTTTGTGCAGTGTCGACGAGTGCGAGCGCAGGCCAGCGGACGCATATTCCGACAACGTAGCCACTACTGTTCATGCGCTCGCTGCGTTACGTGGCAGCGCAACCAAGCTGGTCCAACTGTCCTCCAATGCCGTGTATAGCGGAACAAGACCCCCATATGCGGAGGACAGTCCACGCCATCCGATTAACGTTTACGGGCGCACCAAACTCGCATCGGAAAATGAAGTATTGAAAGAGGAGGGCTGTCTAGTCGCGAGGCTCGGTCCCGTTTTCGGTTGGAATCGGATCTGGACGCGCATTAACCCTCTGCCTTGGATCATCTCGTCCCTTGCCGCGGATAAACCGTCGGATCTCCGCGGGGACCTCTTGAACACGCCCGTTTCCGCAGAGTTTGCAGGTCGAGCGCTCTGGCGTGCGATCGAGTGTGGCATCACCGGGCAGCTGAACATCGCCGGTCAGCAGACTGTGAGCTGGCACGAATTTGGATGCGCCGTCGCAGCAGAGTTCGGATTCCCCACCAGGCTGCTGAAACGAACCTGCGACGACCGTTGTACCGGCCAGACGCCCCGGCCGCGCGACACGTCGCTCACGACAATTGCGCTGACCGAAGCGCTCGGAATGATTTCGCCAACCTTGAGAGAGCAGCTCGAGCGGATGCGCCTCATGCGTTTGGCCGCCGACGAGCCGCTCGTGCAGGGTCGGTTAAGCGAATGCTCACGTGTCAAGCGGAGAAGACAAGAAGCGCGTCAATGGATCTAGCCCGCAGGTGAACTGTATGGAGGTGAGTAATTTTGCACACGACAGCCCGCAGCTGAGCAGCTGTCACGCATACGTTCTGCCGCGTGTCGTGCGTGAGCTTGGTGCCCTCGGTTACGGTGCAGGCACGCGCGTCTTCGATCTTGGTTGCGGCAACGGCTCCGTGGCGAACGAGCTCTCCCGGTGTGGTTTCCGGGTAACCGGCGCAGACCCTTCAACCAGCGGAGCCGGTATCGCGCGTGCGCATTTTCCGGAGCTCGACTTGCATCAGGCATCCACTGACGACGATCTACACGCCATTTTTGGCGAGTATCCAGTAGTCGTCAGTCTGGAAGTCATCGAGCACGTATATTCGCCGCGGCGGTATGCGAGGGTGCTGTTCAGCCTCCTCTCACCGGGCGGAGTCGCAGTCGTATCGACGCCTTACCACGGCTACTGGAAGAACCTCGCGTTAGCACTCACTGGGCGTATGGACGGGCATTTCATGGCTCTGGTCGAGGGCGGGCACATCAAGTTCTGGTCGCGGAAGACCCTAACGCAACTCATGACCGACGCCGGCTTTGCCGACATTCGGCTGCGCTCGGCAGGGCGGGTTCCGATCCTGGCCAAGTCGATGATCGCGGTTCTGCGCAAGGGACGGTAGTAGCCCGGTAGTGCCATGCAGCCGACGAGACCGGTTCTCACGATCTTCTATCACTTCGATCCGTGGGGACGAGGTATTGGCGGCATCGACACGTTGATCCGCTCACAAATCAAATACGCGCCTCGTGAGCTTGACGTCCGCGTGGTCGGTGCGGGCGGGGCAGGCGACAAGGCTGGTGAGTGGTGTCACCGCGACCTGCACGGGCGCGAGATACGGTTCCTGCCGCTGTTTATCCAGCAGGAAGCCAATGCCAGAAGACGCGTACCTAACACACTCCGGTACGCATTCCATCTCGCTCGTCGGAATCCCTCGCGGTTCGATCTTGCTTCGGATTTCATGCACTTTCACCGCGTCGAGCCTACTCTGCTCGCGCGGCGATGGCCGGGCGAAAAAACCCTCTTCATTCATCTCGACATCGAACAGCAATTGGCCGTCGAAGTCGAAAGAAATGAGTCGCGCTGGCGCAGATTCCCCGCTGTGTATCTCGCGCTCGAGCGAGCTTCGATCGGACAGTTTCATCAGATCCTGTCCTGCAACACGTCATCCATCCGCTTCCATCAGCATCTCTACCCACGTCTCGCCGGCCGCTTTCATTTCATCCGCAATTGTGTCGATACGGAGGTCCATTACCCGCTTGATACGGCAGCGCGCGAGCGCGAAAGACAGGTTCTCGCCAGTAACATGGGTCTGCATCCGGATACCCGTTTCATTCTTTCGGCCGGTCGACTGGAGCCAGTGAAGGATCCCTTGCTGCTGCTGCGAGCTTTCTCGCAGCTCAATCGGCCTGGAACGCACCTATTGATCGCGGGCGCCGGCAGCATGGAAAGCGTGATCCGGCGCCAAGTTTCCGTATTAAGCCTGCGAGCGCGCTCAACGCTGCTCGGGGCCCTCCCGCCCGACAGGCTTGCTAACCTACAGCGCGTTTGCAGCGTGCTGGTTTTAACGAGCGCGTACGAGGGGCTACCCATGGTTCTATTGGAAGCATTGGCTTGTGGCACGCCGGTGGTCACGACCCCATCCGGCGAGTGCGCAAACGTGGTTGGGCGTGGTGCAGGTATCGTTACGCGGGATTGCTCGGAGGTATCAATCGTTTCAGCACTGCGGCGCGTTCTCGATGATCCACGCGAATATCCGGCTTCGACATGCACCGAGACAGCTAGCCCATTCACAGCGTCCACCGTGATTCGCGAGCTCTTCGACGAGATGCTGATCCGGTGGCGTCCGCGACAGTGTTGAAAACGATGTCTTACATTACGGCCGACGTGTTAGGCGTGACGGTTAGTCCATTGACGACGGACGAAGCCTTGGAGGAGATCGAGAGGCTCATTAAGACGCAGGGACACTCCCACGTCGTATTTCCGAATTTGTTTCTTGTGACGGAGGCCAGACGGAATCCGTCGTATCGCTCCGCTCTAAATTCGGCGCAGCTTTCTCTCGCCGATGGCACGCCGGTGGTTTGGGCACTCCGTTGGCTCGGGCATCGGGCAGCGTCACGCGTCAGCGGCCCTGACATGTTCGAGCTCGTGAACTCACGGGCCGAGGAGCGCGGCTACAGCGTCTACCTGCTAGGCGGCGCTGTCGAGAACAACGCCGAGCGCGTCGCTCGTAAGCTGAAGACACTCCATCCTAACTTGGGCATCGCGGGAACGTTCTCCCCTCCCGCAGGACCGGTCCAAGGCGATCTAGAGAAGCGCATCCTCGCGGACATCGCACGCGTTCGCCCTGACATCTTGTGGGTCGGCCTCGGCTCGCCGATGCAGGAGACTTGGCTGTGGAGAAATCGAGACTCAATCGGTGCGCGTGTCTCGCTGGCTGTCGGGGGCACGTTCAATTACTACAACGGTACGCGCTCACGTGCGCCTCGTTGGATGCGCAAAGCGGGGCTAGAGTGGGCGTATCGGGTTGCGCAGGATCCACCCCTGTTCTGGAAGAAGCGCTTCTACTCCTTTCCTCAGGAGTTTGTTGTTCCGTTGGCCTTGCAGGTATGTCGTTCGTTAAAGAAGAGTGGACCGCCCACTGCTCGATGAGCTCTTAGGTCAGTGAGTTGTTGCGAGTGCGAGTAACAAGGCTTGCGGAGCTTGCGTGGAAGCACACACGAAACGCGCCACGCGCGAGTCAGGTTCGGCGCTGAACGCGCTGTCAGTCCCGGTCAGCTACGACTCGGACCGTGTCGATGACGGCGGGCAGATCCCCCGTCTCGACAGCCCTTTGCGGCTCGTCGGGAGCAACCGCACGCCGAATCGCGTTGACCTTGACGTGCAAACGCTCAATGCGTCGCTGGAGCACATCGAGCCGGTAGATCGCCCATAGCAGCAGGGCGACGACGATGATCAGAAGCGAGGTACCCACGGGTATCCCTTCGGTCTTTTCGAAGCAGAATAGCGTCTGCCAGCTAGTTCAGGGCGTCGTATGGACATATTGCGACGGAGTTTCAGATGATGAAGCTCAACACCTGGCGGCACATCGCCTGCAGGCAGATCCGGTACAGATCGCTGCTTCAAGAGCGGCTTAAGGCTCTCCTGCCGTCGCAGAATGACGCGCGCACGCTGATCGCCGTTGGGAAGCTCGTGGGGCGTGCGCTGCGCCACCAGAGACGGATGACGCGGCACGAGACGAAGTGCGCGGCTATCCTCGAAGCCGCTGAGGGGATTCAGTAGACCGCGGCGATTACTTCGGCAGGCTGGACTTATACCTGTCCGCGACCGTCTTGTCGCAGCCCGGCGTGTCCTGCGAGAAATCGAGGTCGGGGCGGTAATCCCACTGCTGCGCCAACGTTGCCATGCCTGTGAGGAACATCGGGTCTTCGACGGTGACCTCGTAGCGCAGCCGGGTTTTGTCCTCGGTGAGTGTCAGCCGCTCGACCATGTGCTTGCCCGCGCTCGACGGCACGTTCGTGCCGAGGCCGGACGGGTCGGGCGTGAAAGCGATCGTATCGATTACAAGTGTGGCCCCCTCCCATCGGCCGATGGAGTGTCCCTGGTGAGAAGGTTGCACGTCGGCCGGATGCTTTGCGGTCATATGGATGACGCGATCGACACGGTCGCCCGTGTTGTCGAAGTTCATCACGACCTCGTCTTTGCTGACCTCGATCGTGCGCAACTCGTCGAGCACGGCGAGGAACGGTACGGGCTCGACGTAGCACAGCCCATCTGCGATTAGCTTCGCCTGAGTGGCGCGCCCTTCCGGCGTGACCGGCCAGCGCGCCATGGCCCCGAACGCGGCACCGAGCGCCGCCCGATTGGGCGCCCAGTGTCCCGCAAGGCTCGTCGCGGGTGTCAGCACGCGCGTCCTCTTGTTGGCCTCGTAGAACGGGTGAATCTCGCCGTCCTCGGTCGTGACGTCGAGGATCCGGACTTGCTTACCCCAGCCGCCGCGATTCGGATTGGCGCGCATGACGACCGGCGTGCCGGGCTTGAGGTCGTCTTTGTTCAAGCCGTCGACCAGCGCCTGCGTGATCCCGAGGCCTTCGCCTTCGACCTGCGCCGGCTTCCCGTCGGGCCCTGTGGTGTTGACGATCAGGTACATGTGCGGATTAACCCAATCGAACCGCGCGACCGTTCCCTTGATCACGAGCTCCTGGGACGTGTCGAACATGGCCTGGCTGTGGTGAGCGAAAACGGGCGGCGCGAAAGTCGTGATCGCCGCGAGCGCGTAGATGGACGGGCGCAGGTGTTTCATACGAGACCTCGTACCGAATGCGTAGCGGAATGATAAAGAGATCAAAGGTAGGGAACCACATCAGCCAGAGCACCCGGTTCGTCGCGCCAACTGCCGTGGATGCGCCCTTTAGTGATTCGGGTGCTTTTGATTCCGCAGAAATTCAAGGGCGCCCCGTGTGCAGCGCGATGAACGGCAAAGACTTCGCCGCGTATGAGCGCTGCCTCAGCGCACTGGTCGACTATCCGCCACGCCGAGCGAGTTCTGCAGCCCGCGCGAGGCGATGCGATATCTCGAGGCTTCGTGAGTCGATGCCGCGGCGCCGCGCGGCGCGATTTGCGTGACTAGCTTCGAAAATGCGGCCCAGCCTAGCTCGCTGGGAGACTTTTATTGTCGGGGCCGCTTCGGGGGGACAACTGACCTTGCGAACGAGCGGCATCATAGGGTGGCCCGGTCGCGGCGCACACGACGCGGCTCACATCTTTCTCGTGCACGCGCGGCTTATGTCTTGAGCAGCCCAGTCGAGGCGTTCTGCCGCGATTTCGCAGCACGACTTACTCGGAGATTTGCTGCACGAGGCTCGCGGGCGCCGGTACGTTATTGACGGTTTGTCAAATTTTCAATAGGCTCGTGACAACCTCCGACCGTGGGGGCTGCGAACGCAGTCGTTCCTGATCGCCGAATCGCCGAGACGCTCGGCAACGCTCGAGAGACCCACGCCCCAACATCACGACTTGGTGAAACCGTGAGAACGTCGTTCAAGATTGGTGCTGTTGCGTCGCTCTTCGTGTCCCTCGGCGCGGGAGCCGCAACCGATCTCGATTCGAAGCTGCTCGACGCGGCGCAGAACAATCACCTGTCGGATCTCAGTGCGCTGCTAGCGGCGGGCGCCGATGCGAACGCGAAATCTGCGGACGGCTCGACTGCGATGATCTATGCCGCGCACTTTGGAGACGTCGGCAGCGTGCGAACGCTGCTCGGTGCGAAAGGCGATCCCAATCTCACGAACCGGTACGGCATCGGCCCCATGCACGAGGCGGCGATTCGTGCGGACGCGGGTCTGCTAAAGGTACTTCTCGATGCGGGCGCCGACGTGGATCTCGCGCTACCCCAAGGCGAAACGCCTCTCATGCTCGCGTCTCGGACGACCGGTGTGGACGCAGTGCGACTGCTCATCGAGCACGGCGCAAAGGTCAACGTAGTCGAACGGTGGCAGGGTGAGACGCCGCTGATGTACGCGGCCGCGCACGATCGCGGCGAGGTCGCGGCCGCGCTGCTCGCGGCCGGTGCCGACGTCAACGCGAGAACTCCGAAGAGCGACCTGCCGGACCGCAAGCCGGCCGTCCGGTACTTCGTCGAAATTCCGCTCGCCGGCTTGACGCCTGTGATGTTTGCAGCCCGACACGGCGCCGTCTCGGCTTTGCGCGTGCTGATCAAGGCCGGAGCCGACATCAACGCGAAGACGCCGGAGGGTTTCTCGTCGGTCGTGATTGCGCTCGACAACCTTCATTTCGATGCGGCCATGGTGCTCGTGGAAGCGGGAGCGAGTGCGGACGGTGGCGGGCTCTTCGCGGTCGTCGAGGCCCGTAACCGCGTGAACTACGTCGGCGAGTACCAGGTTCCGACGGGCGCCGAGAGCTCTCTCGAGCTGCTCAAGTTGATGTTGTCGCATGGCGCCGACCTCAACGACCGCTTGCCCGAGCCGCTGCTCGATCGCGATCCGCGATTCCTGCCGCCGCCGCCGAACATCACCGACCTCGCGCTGATTCGCGCCGCGCGATCCTCAGATGTCGACTCGATGCGCGTGCTGATCGAGGGCGGCGCCGATCCTTCGCTGCACGACGAGAAGCGCGGCGGCATCAATCCGCTCGTGGCGGTGATGACGGGGCCCGAGCTTCCCGCGTTGATCGAAGCCGAGCCGCGGCCGTCCGAGCAGGAAGCAATCGCGGCGATCGACTTTCTCCTCGACCATGGCGTCGACCCGAGCATCGCGAACTCCATCGGCGCCACGGCTCTTCACGTCGCGGCACTGCGAAACTATCCGGGCGTCATCAAGCACATGGCCGAGAGGGGCGTCGATCTAAACGTCGCGGATCGCGAAGGGTATACGCCGCTCGACTACGCGCTCGGCCACTTGCCGTCGAAGATGCGGGGTAAGCCGCCGGCGGAGATCACCGCCGCGGCCGCAGAGCTTCGCAAGCTCGGCGCGCGCGAGAAGCAAGAGCAACGGACTGCCGCGCGATGACACGAAGCTGGCTGCAACGGTGCGCCGCGCTCACGATCGCGACCATCGTCGCAACGTCGTTGATCGCGTGCACTCGCTCGAAGCAGGAGGTGGCCGCCGAGCACGGCGCAGTCGTCAGCCGGTACTGCTCGGAGTGTCACAGCGTGGCCGAGCAAGAAGGCGGTCTCGTGCTCGAGAGACCGAACCTCGCGGATCCCGCCGCGCAGCGCGCGAAGTGGGAAAAGGTGATTCACAAGCTCGACGCGGGGCTCATGCCACCGCCGGGCGAGCCGCGGCCGAGCAACGAAGCGATTGCGAGCCTCGTGTCCTATCTCGAGACGAACCTCGACGCGACGGCGCCAAAACCCGCGGGCGCGCCGGTGCGCCGCCTGAACCGCACCGCCTACGGCAACGCCGTTCGCGACTTGCTCGGCTTCCCCATCGATGTCGAGGCGCTGTTGCCCGCCGACGTCTCGAGCAATGGGTTCGACAACGTCTCGGACACTCTGAAGACGTCGCCGCTCCTGCTCGAGCGCTATCTCACCGTCGGGTTGCGTGTCGCCGCGATGGCCGTCGGCGACACGACGCTCGCGCCGCGTGGCACGGAATACCGGCCGCGCCTCGATCTTTCGCAGAATGACTGGATCGAAGGGTTGCCGTACGGAACGCGCGGCGGGCTCGTCGTCGATCATTACTTCGAGACGGATGCCGAATACGAGATCCGCCCCGAGCTGTGGAGAGCGACGGGGAGCACGGTTCGCGGAGTGGAAGGGTTCGAGACGCCCTTCGAGCTTCAGATCCTGGTCGACGGCGTCGTCGTTCACTCGGCGAAGTTCGGGGGCGCGGACGACGACGCGCTGTCGAACCGAGACATCGGCAGCGCAGTGATGCAGGTAGGCGAGCGGCTGCCGGTACGTCTCCCGATCAAAGCCGGGCTGCATCGCGTCGGCGTGACCTTCGTGATGAAGAGCTTCGCGCTCGAGCAGAAAATTCTCGATCCGCGCGAAGCGGACTTGCCGATCGGCAACGATGCCTACGGGTGGCCGATCGTCACGCGGGTCCTCGTCGCCGGACCGTATCAGTCCACGGGGCCTGGAGATACGGCGACCCGCAGAGCGATATTCACGTGCCGGCCGGGAGCTTCGCTGACCGATACCGCCTGCGCCGACCAGATCCTCGGCCGGCTCGCACTGCGCGCGTATGGCCGACCGTTGAACGATCACGACCGAGACACCCTGCGCGCGCTCTATGCGAAGGGCAGCGAGAACGGCCGCGATTTCGAGGCCGGCATCGAGGTCGGGCTCGCGAGAATCCTGAGCGGCCCCGAGTTTCTCCTCTATCACGGCCTGACCGAGGAGGGCGCAATCTCGGGAAGCGACGAGCAAGACGACGCCTTCACGTTGGCGTCTCGGCTCGCATTGTTCCTCTGGAACAGCATTCCGGACGATCAGCTGCTC
>Ga0157374_10004605_pt1 | contig 11567 bp, 14 predicted proteins | sample M25metaG_FD_115308 | JGI IMG/M metagenome (GOLD analysis project Ga0157374, IMG submission 115308) | Miscanthus rhizosphere microbial communities from Kellogg Biological Station, Michigan, USA - M2-5 metaG | ecosystem: Host-associated > Plants > Roots > Rhizosphere > Soil | place: USA: Michigan... | reverse complement strand
TTATTGAGCGGGTGGATGTCGCAGGCGATCGCCAAGGACATGCTGACCACGTGGGCGCGCTCGGCCGCGGCGGCCGGGATCAGCGGGCGGTTCGGGTAGCGCAGGTCCAGGTAATTGATGATCGCGAGGCTTTGGGTCAGTCGGTGCCCGTCGATCTCGAGCATCGGGATCAGGCCCTGCGGATTGAGCTCCAGGAAATCCTCCGACCGCTGCGCTCCTTCGCGCAGATCGATCGGGCGGCTTTCATAGTCGATACCCTTGAGCTTTAGGGCGATGCGAACGCGGTAGGCGGCGGACGAGCGCCAATATTCGTAGAAGATGGGTCGGGGCATATGTCGGGTTGCTTACACTTGTGAAAGGAACGGCGCTATGACCTGCGCCGGCACCCGGATCGGCCGTCCCAACGCCTTGTCGATAATCGCCCATTGGGTCCTTGCGCGAACGCAGACTTTCCCGTCCGGTCCAGTAAATTCCATGTGCCGATCGAAGCGCGCGCCCTGCGGGGCATCCCCGACCCAGGTGCGCGCAGTGATCCGGTCGCCGGGAAATGCGGCGCGCAGATAGTCGATCTCATGGCGGACCACGACCCAATAGTAGGCCGCCTCATGTGCCGGGTCGGCGACTGAGTGCCAATGGGCGACCGCGACCTGCTGGATCCACTGGACCCACACCGCATTGTTGACGTGGCCGAGTTCGTCGATGTGCTCGGGCGCCGCGGTCAGCTGATATTCGAAAACGGGTCGGGTCACTGCACCATCGTAAGCATGAAGCCATAGGTTTCCGCGACCTCGTGCAATTTCTCCCAGCGGCCCGACTTGCCGCCGTGGCCCGCACCCATGTTGACCTTCAGGAACAAAGGATTGTTGTCCGTCTTCGTTGCGCGGAGCTTTGCCGCCCATTTCGCCGGTTCCCAATATGTGACGCGCGGATCGGTGAGGCCGCCGGTGATCAGTAGCGGCGGATAGTCCTGGGCCTTGACGTTGTCGTAGGGGCTGTAACTCCGAATGAGGTCGAACGCGACCTTGTCGGTGATCGGATTGCCCCATTCGGGCCATTCGCCGGGCGTCAGCGGCAGCGTGTCGTCGAGCATGGTGTTGAGCACGTCGACGAAGGGAACGTCGGCGATCACCGCCCCGAACAACTCCGGGTTGGAATTGACCACCGCGCCCATCAGCTCGCCGCCGGCCGAGCCGCCGTTGATCGCGATCCGACCGGGCCGCGTGTACTTCGCGGCGACCAGTCCCTTCGCGACGTCGACGAAATCGTGAAACGTGTTGGTGCGCTTGGTCAGCTTCCCGTCGAGGAACCATTGATAGCCGAGGTCGTCGCCGCCGCGGATGTGAGCGATGGCGCAGGCCCAACCGCGGTCGAGCAGGCTGATCCGGTTGGTATTGAAGCTCGGCGGGATCGCGATGCCGTAGGCGCCATAGGCGTAGAGGAAGAGCTTGCCCTCGCCATTCTTCTCGAAGCCTCTGGGCATGACGATCGAGACCGGCACCTTGGTTCCGTCGCGCGCCTCGATCGTCAGCCGCTCGGTCACATATTTCGACGCATCGTATCCCGACGGGATTTCCTGGACTTTGAGCACCTCGAGCGAGCCACTCTCAGGGTGATAATCGTAGGTCGTCGTGGGCGTGACCATCGACGAATAACCGACGCGATAAGCGTCCGGCGCGAACTCGGGATTGCCAAGGAAGAAGGCGCTGTAGCTCGCCTCTTCGAAGGGAATTCGCGTCTCCTCGCCCGAGTATTTGCGCAAGATGAGCTGGTCGAGGCCATCGACGCGGCTGCTGATCGCCAAGTGATCGCGATAGGCGGTCGCGCCGGTCAAATAGGCTTGGGTAGATCCCGCAATCACCGTCTCCCATACTTCCGGGTTCGCCGGGTCCGCGACCGCAAGGCGGAAGTTCACATGGTCGTCGTTGGTGTGGACCCACAATTTCCCGTGCGCCGCATCGACATGATATTCGCGATTGGTCTTGCGGCGCGACATTAGCGTCAGCGGCTGCGCCGGATCATCGGCCGACACGAAGCGAACTTCGCTGGTGGCATTGTCGCCGGTTGATACGAAGATCGTGGTGCGGTCATGCGACCGGCCGACACCCACCGAGAAGCCGAGCTCCTCGGTCTCCTCGTAAAGCGTGATCGCGGCTTCGGGCTTGCCGCCGAGCCGATGGTATTGCGCGCGGTAGGAACGCCAATTGTCGTTGACCTCGCAATAGACGATGCCGCCGCTGTCGCTCGCCCACACGGGCTGGCCAATCCCGACCTTGGTGACGGTCTCAATATCCTTGCCTGTTGCGAGGTCGCGGATGCGAAGCTCGAACCGCTCGGAGCCGTCATAATCGGCCAGCGTCGCCAGCAGCTTGCCGTCCGGGCTGACCTCAAGCGCACCGAGCCGGAAATATTCGCGCCCCTCGGCTTCGACCGGTTCGTCGAACAGCACCTCGTCGGCTCCGATGGCAACGGGCTTGCGATACCAGGTGCGATACTGCGCGCCGGGCTTGAAAGCCCACCAGTAGAGCCAATCGCCATTGCGGATCGGTACCGAGCTGTCGTCTTCCTTGATCCGCCTCTTCATCTCATCGAACAGCTGGTCGAGCAGGGCTTGGTGCTCGTTTTTCCAGACGTCGAAAAAAGCATTCTCTTCCTTGAGGTATGCCAGCACGTCGGGGTCATCGACCTCGGGATATTTGGGATCGCGCAGCCAGTGCCAAGGGTCGGTGATCGTGACGCCGTGGCGTTCGTAGTTGTAGGGACGCTGTTCGGCTTTGGGGGGATTGGCGGGCAAATTCATGGCTGAGGTTCTTAGCGCGGCGGTCGCCGACGGGAAGGGGGAGAAGATGTGCTGAGCGAGCTTGATATCAGCCGGATCTGGTTTGGCTGCGGCAATTTCGGCGGCATGGGGTCTTCGCCGAGGTTCCGCCACGTCGGCGACAGCGAAGGCCAGGCGCTGGAGCTGCTCGACCATGCGCGCCGCGTGGGCCTCAGGCGGTTCGACACGGCGAATACCTATGGCGGCGGCGCGAGCGAGACGGTGCTCGGCAATTGGCTGCGGGCGCAGGGTCCGGCCTTCCGCGAGACGGTGCAGGTCGCGACTAAGGTCGGCAATCCGAATGGCTGTCCGTTCGGCGAGACGCCGCTGAGCCGGGCGCAAATCGCGCATCACCTCAACGAGTCACTGCGCCGGCTCCGGATCGAGCGGATCGACCTCTATTACATTCACGAATTCGACCGGTTGACTCCGCTGCTGGAAGTGCTGGAGGCGATGGCGGGGGCAATCGAGGCGGGCAAGATCGACCGGTTCGGAGTCTCCAACGCCTCGCTGACCGACGTGAAAGTGGTGAGGAACCGCGCTCCGGCCAAGCTCGCCTCACGATTCGAATATGTGCAGAACGAGTACAATTTGCTCACCCTGGATGACGCGGGGGCTCTCATCCCCTGGTGCGCCGAGAACGGCTTCCGCTACACGGCGTTCAGCCCGCTGGCGGGAGGCCTGCTTACCGGCAAATACCGCCTGGGCGAGCTGCCGCCACCCGGAAGCCGCCTGGCGCATGCCCCGGAAATGTACAGCGGCTATCTGAACCAGGAGAGCTTCGCGGCGATCGACCATCTGCGGAGATCGGCAGAGCAGCGCAACATGACGGTCGCTGAGGCCGCGCTGCGGTTTGTCCTCGACACGCCCGGAGTCGACGGCCTGATCATTGCGCCGCGGTGCCTGGAGCATTTCGAGGGCTTGGGTTTGGTAGTCCGGTAAACCCTAATGGCAGCTTGGCCTCAGACCTGGCCGATCTCCTGCAGCATTTGGGTGAACCACGGCACGGACACGTCGAACCTCTTGCCGCCGGCGATCCGATCGAACTCGATTGCCCGAAGCTCGTCGCCGCGCTCTTCGTCCTGGCCGACCACGCCGGATTCGCCGCGCAGCGCGGCATCGACCGCATAAGTCGTGCAAGCCGTGATCAGCTTCAGGTCGGCCTCATTCGCTGGGGCCGAGCGCGCGAAATAGCCGCTCTTCTGGACCAGCACCTTTTCCGCGCCGAGCTCGGCGGCGAACTGCTTGGCGAACCATTCGCCCGGATTGATCTTGTCCAGCTGTACATGGCCGAACGGGTCCCGCGGCACGTCCGCTCCTGCCGCCTCCATCGCCTGGACGATCTCCTTCACGCCCGCGCCTTCGGAGATGAACAGGTTCACCCCGTCCTTCTCGTCCATGATTTTCCGCAGCCGTTTCGCCTCTTCGTGAATGTCGAACGGCCGCTCGGGCACATAGACCCCGTGGACGTCCCAGCGCGCCGCCGAATTCTCGAGCCACTCGGCGAATTGCGCGTCCTTGACCCACTGGTGATGCGCCAGCGCGGTCGCCGCGGTCAGCCAGCCGCAGTTGCGGCCCATCACCTCGTGGATGATGAGCATCCGCGGGTTCGATGAATCCTCGGCGATGATGTTGCGGGCGTAGAGCGCGCCCTGCTCCGCCGCGCTCCAGGCGCCGAGCGTCTGCTTGATCGGGACCACGTCATTGTCGATGGTCTTGGGCAGGCCCACGACGGTGAGCTTGTAGCCGTGGCGGTTGAGATAAGCGGCGAGGTCGGCGGCTGTGCCGTTGGTGTCGTCTCCGCCAATCGTGTGGAGCACATCGACGCCGTCGCGCTGTAACTGCTCCGCGGCGACCTGCAGGGGGTCTTCACCGGGTTGGACCAGCCCGCGCTTCACGCAATCCTCGACGTTGGTAAGCTTGACCCGGCTGTTGCCGATCGGGCTTCCACCGAAGGCATGGAGACGGCCGGCGGTCGCGCGGACCTCGTCGGTCACTTCGACCGACTTGCCGGTGAGCAGCCCGGCATAGCCGTTCAAATAAGCGATGATGCGGACGTCCGGAGCAACCGCGGTGTATCGCTCGATCAGCCCGCCGACTGCAGCAGAGAGGCACGGCGCAAGGCCGCCCGCGGTCAGCATGGCAACGGTGGAAACCGGCATTCAGCCACTTTGCCAACTCAACGCCGCCGCGGCCAGAGGGCACCGCCTCTTTAACTATGGAGCGTCAGGGACTAGCTGGACAGCCAAGGAGTATCGCTGATGTCCAGTTACGCCGACCGACTTGCAGCCCTTCGCGAGCAACTGAAGGCAGAGAAGCTCGACGGGTTCGTCGTTCCGCTGACCGACGAGCATATGAGCGAATATGTCGGCAGCTACGCCCAGCGGCTCGCCTGGCTCACCGGGTTCGAAGGTTCGGCGGGTTCAGCGGTCGTGCTGCCCGAGGAAGCGGCGATCTTCGTTGACGGGCGCTATACGCTCCAGGTCCGCCAGCAGGTTAGCGCCGACCAGTGGAGCTATCAGTCGGTGCCGGAGACCAGCACGACGCAATGGCTCGAGGAGCATGCACCCGAGGGCGCGCGGATCGGCTACGATCCCTGGCTGCACACGCGCGATTGGGTGAAGAAGGCGAAGGAAGCGCTCGCGACGCTAGGCGCCGAGCTGGTCGTGCTCGACGGCTACCCGATCGACGAAATCTGGAACGTCCCGCCCGAGGCGTCAAAGGCCCATCTCGTTGTTCAGCCTGACCAATATGCCGGCAAGTCGGCGGCCGAGAAGCGCACCGAGATCGGCGACTGGCTGACCAAGCATCATGCCGATGCGGCGGTGCTGTCGGCGCTCGACTCCATCGCCTGGGCATTCAACATCCGCGGCGCGGACGTGACGCACACACCGGTCGCGCTCGCTTATGCGCTGGTCAATGCCGACGGCACCGCGGACCTGTTCGTCGCAAGCGAGAAGATCGACGCCGACGTTCGCAAGCATCTCGGCAATGGCGTCCGGCTGCACGAGCGCTCCGCGTTCGAGAGCGAGCTCGCCAACTACAAGGGCAAGACGGTGGTCGTCGATCCGGAGCGCGCGGTCGCCGCCATCTTCGAAGCGCTCGACAAGGCCGGCGCGAAGATCCTGCCGTTGCGCGACCCGACGATCCTTCCCAAGGCGCTCAAAAACCCGGCGGAGATCGCGGGGCAGAAGGCCGCGCAAGAGCGCGACGGCGCGGTCATCTCGAAATTCCTTCGCTGGATCGACGAGGAAACGCCGAAGGGCGACGTCGATGAGCTGAAGGCGTCCGATCATCTGGAGGCGCTGCGCCGCGAAAACCCCGAGCTTCGCGACTTGTCGTTCGACAGCATTTCCGGTGCCGGGCCGAACGGAGCGATCGTCCACTACCGCTCCAGCGAGAAGACCAACCGCAAGCTAGAGCAAGGCACGCTCTACCTGATCGATTCGGGTGGCCAATATGTCGATGGCACCACCGACATCACCCGCACCGTTCCGATCGGCGAGCCGACCGCGGAGATGCGCGACCGCTTCACCCGCGTCCTCAAGGGCCATATCGCCATTGCGACGGCGGTCTTCCCCAAGGGCACTCGCGGGTCGCAGCTGGACAGCTTCGCGCGGCGGCCATTGTGGGAAGCCGGCCTCGATTATGCTCACGGCACCGGTCATGGCGTCGGCAGCTTCCTCGCCGTTCACGAGGGGCCGCAGCGCATTTCGCCGGTTGGCAGCAGCCAGAGTGGCGGCGACGAGCCGCTTCAGGTCGGAATGATCATTTCCAACGAGCCCGGATACTACAAGACCGGCGAGTACGGCATCCGCATCGAGAATCTGGTGCTCGTCGTACCGCGCGAAGTCGAGGGCGCGGAGAAGGAGATGCTCGGCTTCGAAACCCTGACCTTCGCGCCAATCGACCGGCGCCTGGTTGATGTCGAGATGCTCGAGCCCGAGGAACTGATCTGGCTCAACTGCTACCACGCCCATGTGCTAGCCCGGATCGGTCCTAATCTCTCCGGCGCGGACCTAGCGTGGCTGCAGGCCGCCTGCGCACCAATTGGAGATTGAACAGCCTTAGTTGTTCCCTTAATGTTCTCTTCCGACTCAGCAGGAGGACATAGATGATCGGCTACGTGACGCTCGGCACGAACGACCGCGAAAAATCGGCGAAATTCTATGATGCTGTCTGCGGAGAGCTCGGCGTTGGGCGAATGATGGAGAATGAACAGTTCATCGCTTGGGGCAAGCCGGGCGCTGGTGCCGGCATCGGCCTCACCAGGCCGTTCGACGGCAATGCGGCGACGGTCGGCAATGGCGTGATGGTCGCGCTCGAGGCTAAGGACGAAGCGCAAGTCCAGAAACTGTACGACATCGCGCTTGCCAACGGCGGAAGCGACGAGGGCGCGCCGGGCGACCGCGGCGGCGGCTTCTATGCGGGCTATTTCCGAGATCCGGACGGCAACAAGCTCAACGCCTTCATCATGAAGGGCGAATAAGCGCGGGAGGCGAGGCGGTGCAGGGCAAATCGCTGTTCGGCAATCACATCCATCTCGGGCCGGCGGAAGCGCAGTCCCGCAGCCCGAGTTCACCGGCGACATGAGCTGGTATGATGCCTACGATCAGCGGCACGGCGGCGACGGAGCCGAAGGGCGGCTCGTCGCGCTCTACCAGTTCGAGGAGCCGTGGACGAGCTGGGAGATGCATCCGGCCGGCGACGAAGTGGTCTGCTGCATCCAGGGCCATGTGACGCTTCACCAGCAGCATGCGGACGGGTCGAAGGAGAGCGTCGATCTCGGCCCGGGCGATTATGCGATCAACCCGCCCGGAACCTGGCACACGGCTGACACCGACGAGCCGGTGGTCGCACTATTCATCACGGTCGGTCAGGGAACGACACACAGGCCGCGCTGATGATTGTTTCGCGTCTGAACCGTCAGGGACTTTCCTGATTGCGGCACCGCGCCTTCATCGGGAATCTTGCTGGTTAGTTTGGCGGGCAGAGGTGCCACGTGACAGTTGGAGCTGACCTCGAGCGAATTCGCGAAAAGATCGTGATTGGGCTGATCGCGCTGTTCGTGAGCGTAGGCATTTATGCCGCCTTTGGGCTCGCCTGGACGATCAAGCTCGCGGCTGAGGCGCCACAAAGGCTGCGGCACGTCCACCACTGAACCGTCCCGGTTTGTGACAAAACTGGCATCCGCGATTAATTGCTAGTTTAATCTATTGTGGATAAAAGGAAATCACGGAGAATGATTCGTGACAACCGCACTTATGTTCGCCTTGGCCGTGATCCTGCTCGGAGTAATTATCTGGGTCGGTGACGCCGTTGCCGGCGGGATCGAGAGTGCGCTCGGCGAAAAACCGCTGCGCGACCGCGACTTTTAGTCGTCTTTCTTTCCGGGCTCGGCCAGGCCACGGGCCTGCGCCTTCCTGCGCCTGAGGTTCTCGCGCAGCGCCGCCGCCAGCCGTTCGGCGCGCTCCTTGTCCTTTTCGGTCATGCGCAGCAGATGACGTTGGCAAGCCCACCAATCAAGCCGGGTTGACGCGCGCAAGGGGCCCAGCCATAGGCCCGCCTTCCTCGAAAAGTGCTGCCGTAGCTCAGTGGTAGAGCGCATCCTTGGTAAGGCTGAGGTCGTGAGTTCAATCCTCACCGGCAGCACCATTTTCACGCACAGGAATGCTGGGAGCAGTCCGAGCATGAAAATCGCCTGTATCCATGCCGGGGGCATGGCGAAGCCGAAAATCTCACGCTAGCGCATCGGCCATGCGCTTCTTCTCCGACAACGCCGCGCCGGTGCATCCCAAGGTGATGGAGGCGATCGCCGCCGCCAACCGGATCGACACTGCCTACGACGGGGATGAGTGGAGCCGGAAGCTCGACGGCGCATTTTCAGACCTTTTCGGCAAGCAAGTGCGCGCATTCTGGGTGACGACCGGAACAGCTGCGAACTGCATCGCGCTGGCGGCGCTTTGCCCGCCCTATCGCGGAATCCTGTGCCACATGGATGCTCATATCGAAGTCGATGAGGCAGGGGCGCCCGGCTTCTTCACAGGCGGGGCGAAGCTCGCCCTGCTCGAAGGGGCGGGGGCCAAAATCAGCGTCGACGCCGCCAGGACCGCATGCGACCTGATCCGCAAGGACGTGCACCAGGTTCAGCCGGCGGCGCTGTCGATCACCAACGCGACAGAATATGGCCTGGTCTACAGCGCTTCAGAGGTCGCGGAGCTCGGCGAATTCGCAAAGCAGCGCGGGCTCGCGTTCCATCTCGACGGTGCGCGGATTGCCAATGCGGTGGCCGGAACGGACGAAGGCCTCGCCGATCTCACCTGGCGCGCCGGTGTCGACGCGATGAGCTTCGGCTTCGTCAAGAACGGTGGGATGAACGCCGAGGCGTTAGTCCTGTTCAACACCGAGCTGGCCGACGAGATCGCAGTGCGCCGCAAGCGCGCCGGGCACCTGCTCTCCAAGGGCCGGTTCCTCGCCGCGCAGATCCTTGCAATGCTCGAGGACGAGCTCTGGCTCGACAACGCGCGCGCGGCCAACGCGGCGGCCCAGACGCTTGCCAAGGCCGTGCCGCAGAGGCTGGTTCACCCTGTCGAAGCGAACGAGGTCTTCATTCGCGTTTCCGCGAGTGAAGCCGAAGGTTTGCGGGCACAGAGGTTCGACTTTTACGAATGGGGGCCGGGCGAAATCCGCTTCGTCACGAGCTGGGATTCTGAGAGTGAGAGCGTCGATCGCCTCGCCGCCGCGCTCGCAGCGTTGTGAGGGATCCAGGTTCGGACAATCGCGGCGTTGTCCTGCCGTTCATCATCTTCACCGCCATCTGGGGTTCGACCTGGATCGTCATCCGCGGCCAGCTCGGCACGGTTCCGCCGCAATGGTCGGTGACCTACCGCTTCATCGTCGCGGCCCTGGCGATGGCAGCCGTCGCTGCATGGAAGCGCGAAAGTCTCAACATCGGCCGCAGGGGCGGGGTGGCGGCAATCTTCCTCGGCTTCACTCAATTCTGCGTGAACTTCAACGCGGTCTACCTTGCGGAGCGGACCATCACCTCGGGCGTCGTCGCTACGGTCTTCGCGCTGTTGCTTATTCCGGCGACATTGCTCGGCTGGCTGATGCTCGGCCACAAGCCCAGCCGCCGCTTCGCATGGAGCTCGCTGGTGGCGGTCAGCGGGATCGTCCTTCTGTTCGTCCACGAGATCAACGAGCATCCGGTAGACGGGCGGCAGATCGCGGTTGGCATTGCATTGACCTTCGTCGGAATGCTCGGCGCCTCGGTCGCCAACGTCACCCAGGCGCGGCCGGAGATCCGCCGCTATCCATTGTTCGCGCTGCTCGCCTGGTCGATGGCCGCCGGCGCGGTGATCGATGGCCTCATCGCCTTTTTGATGACGGGTCCGCCGAGTTTCGATCCGCGCCCGAGCTATTGGCTTGGAATCCTCTACCTCGCGCTGTTCGCCTCGGTTGTGACCTTCAGCCTCTATTACCCGGTGGTCCGTAAGATCGGCCCGGCCAAGGCGTCTTATTCAAGCGTGCTGGTGCCGATCATCGCCATGGGATTTTCTACGGCATTCGAAAATTATCGCTGGACCCCGACGACGATCGCCGGCGCACTGCTGGCGCTCGGCGGAATGGCGGCAGCCCTCGGTCGCGATCGATCTGGAGTGGCCGCGCCCGACGCGGCGTGACGCTAAGCATTTAGTCACCGACGGCGTGTAGACGCGTCCGCATGGGCCAGTTGCTTCTCCTCAAATATGTGAACCCGTGGAAATATCGCCGGGAGGAGGAGGCCGCGCGAATTCGGCTCCTTCGCCAGCGCGACGGCGATGACTGCCGCCGCTGCCGACGCCCGATGCGCTTCGATCTCCCCGCGGGACACGACCACGGCGCGTGGGTTCAGCCGATTGAGTACGGCGCCGACGCCGCGGAGGCGTCGCTCGACAACCTCTGCCTCACCCACCGCCGCTGCAACGCCGCCAGTGCCGACAATACCGGCGAGGTCACTGAGCGCATCCGCCGCAAGCAGGAAGCCGAGCTTTTCTCCAAGTCCCGCAAGCGCGTCCGCCGCTCCGCCTGACGGCTGGCGGAGAGTGCGTTCGCCCAACCGCCGTCCCATCTCTGCCAACGGGTCTTGCCAGCGCCGCTGTCGAAGCTAGCTTGCCTTCCAACCAAGGGGGGTTAGCCATGGAAAAGCGTCCAACTTCAATCACCGTCATCAGCGTGCTGCTGCTCCTGTTCACGCTGCTCGGCGCGGTCGGCGTGGCCATGGCAGGCTCGAACGCGGCAATGGCGACCGAGACCGCGAAGAGGAACATCTCGGTGCCGATGTACCAAGCCTATGGAGCGCTCGGGATCATCATCAATCTCGTGTGCATCTATGGATTCTTCAAAGGGCTCCCCTGGTCGCGCGTGCTCTACCTGGTCTGGGGCGTCATCGGCCTGGTTATTGGCTTCTACATCTCGCCGATGAAGGCGTCGGTGGTGATCGCCCTGGTCGTGCTTGTCGTGGTCTGCGTGTTCCTGTGGACCAACACCGCCAACGACTGGTTCCAGGCGCGCGGCCTGATGCTGAGCCGCGAGCGCAGCAGAGGATAGAGAGCGCGAGCTAACGCATTCTCAAAAAAGCGAAACTGCGGATAACCAGACGGTAAGGCATTGGCGTTAGCCTTGCCGTCGTGAGCATGCACTGGAAGCCTGGGAAGAAGACCGTCGAGCTCGGCCCGGCGCCGCGCCCGTCGCGGATTCGCCGCGAGCCGGT
>Ga0157374_10004604_pt1 | contig 11569 bp, 8 predicted proteins | sample M25metaG_FD_115308 | JGI IMG/M metagenome (GOLD analysis project Ga0157374, IMG submission 115308) | Miscanthus rhizosphere microbial communities from Kellogg Biological Station, Michigan, USA - M2-5 metaG | ecosystem: Host-associated > Plants > Roots > Rhizosphere > Soil | place: USA: Michigan... | reverse complement strand
TGCAAAGCGCGGGAACTCGAACACGCCTGCAGGGCCGTTCCACACGATCGTACGCGCTGTCGAAATCACGTCTTCGATTGCCGCCACTGATTTGGGACCAATATCAAGACCTTGCCAGTCTGCTGGGAAGTCTGTTGAGGTATCCCACGGCTGAGTCTTGGCATCGGCTGCGAAATTGTCGGCGAGAATGTTGTCCACCGGCAGCATGAGCTGAACGCCTTTTGCCTTGGCCTTTTCAAGAGTTTCCTTGGCGAGGCCGATCTTGTCTTCTTCAACCAGGCTCTTGCCCGTTGTTACACCGAGTGCACGCTGAAAGGTGTAAGCCATGCCTCCGACGATGACAAGCGTATCGACCTTATCGAGCAGGTTCTGGATGACATCGATCTTTCCGGAGATTTTGGAGCCGCCGATGATTGCCACAAACGGCTTCTCGGGCGCTTCAAGTGCTTTGCCGAGATAGGTGATTTCCTTTTCCATCAGTAAGCCCGCTACGGCAGGCTTCAGAAAATGCGTAATTCCTTCAGTTGAGGCATGGGCGCGGTGGGCGGAGCCGAACGCATCATTGACATAGATTTCCGCGAGCGATGCCAGAGACTTTGAGAACTCTGGATCGTTCGCCTCTTCTTCGGCGTGATAGCGCAGATTTTCAAGCAGCAACACCTGGCCCGATTCGAGCTGGCGCGCCATCTCACCTGCTATTTCGCCAACGCATTCCGGCGAGAACGCCACATTGACGCTGTCGCCTAATTGCTTGTCGAGCAATTCGCGCAGCCGGTCAACAACCGGGCGCAGCGAATACTTCGGATTGGGTTTTCCTTTTGGGCGGCCCAGGTGCGAGGCCAGGATGACTTTGGCCCGGCGCTGGAGCGCGTAAACGATGGTTGGCAGCGTGGCCACAATGCGCGTGTCATCGGTGATGGTAGATCCGTCTTCAGTCAGCGGCACGTTGAAATCGACACGGATGAATACACGCTTGTTGGTCAGATCGATGTCGCGAATAGAGAGCTTCGCCATGGGAATGCGCCTTCCTTGAATACAGTGGGCAGTGAAAGTGGTCAGTGTCAGCCCGCATGTCGAGTTCGCACCGACTTACACGCGCCTGGCAAGTTTGGATGCAGCAAAGGGAGCAGCACAACGAAAAGTGGACAGCGAAGATTTTCACTGTCCACTTTTCACTGTCAGCTGCGTTTACAGGCCCTTTTCGACCAGGAAGCCGATGAGGTCGACAACGCGGTTTGAATAGCCCCACTCGTTGTCATACCAGCTCAGGACCTTCACGCTCTGACCAACAACCTTGGTCAGCGGCGCGTCGACGATAGAGCTGCGCTTGTCGCCCTTGAAGTCAGAGCTGACGAGTTGATTTTCGTCGTAGCCGAGAATTCCCTTGAGTTCGCCCTCTGCGGCAGCCTTGAGCGCGGCGTTCACGGTCTTCGCATCGGTCGTCTTCTCGCTGATGAAGGTGAGGTCGACGATCGAGACGTTGGGTGTTGGGACGCGGATAGCGAAGCCGTCGAGTTTGCCGGCGGTCTCAGGGATAACCAGCTTGAGAGCCTTGGCGGCGCCCGTTGAGCTGGGAATCATGCTCAAAGCGGCAGCGCGGGCGCGACGCAGGTCCTTATGCGGCGTATCGAGGATGACCTGGTCATTGGTGTAGCTGTGAATAGTAGTCATGATGCCGCTGACAATGCCGAATTCCTTGATGAGAACCTTTACAACGGGAGCAAGGCAATTGGTGGTGCAGCTGGCGTTCTAGATAACGTTGTGCTTCGAGGCATCGTACTTGTCCTGGTTGACGCCGATACCGATTGCTAGGCCTCCATTGGTGGCGGCAGCCGAAAGGATGGCCTGCTTCACGGTCGAGCCGAGGTGAGCTTTCGCCTTGGTCGCGTCGGTGAAGAAACCAGTGGATTCAACCACAACCTGCGCACCGACTGAAGCCCAATCCAGCTTGGCAGGATCGCGCTCAGAGAAAACCTTGATTTTCTTGCCGTCAATGGCGATGAAATCGTCGCCGGCCACGACTTCATTCTTCAGATTGCCGAGAATCGAGTCGTACTTGAGCAGGTGAGCAAGCGTCGCGGGGCTGGTTAAGTCGTTAACTGCAACGAATTCAATGTCATTGTTGCCAAGGGCGGCGCGCAAAACGTTGCGGCCAATGCGGCCGAAACCGTTGATACCAACCTTTACTGCCATGTGTGATGTCTCCTTCGTCTTTTCGGTGAGGCTGTGGTTTTTGTGCTTAATGAATGCGCGTCTGGAGTGTGCCAGAAGGCGAATCTACCAAACTCTTCATCGTAACATTTTGGAGGACGGCGTCGAAACGATTCCGAGCGCCCCTCCTATCTCCGAACCGCTCATCGCTAGGATGTGGTGCGAGGCGCGCGACTGTATGTGACGGATTGCACAAAAGAATACCTTTATTTTGGGGTATTCCGGGCTGTTCCAAGGCTGCAGAAACCGGCAGTGTGTTCCTATTTGAGTACATAAGATCCGAAAGGGACGGAAGTGCCGTATTTGCAGCGCGGGGCAGTCATGTATGATTCCGGTATCAATAACGAAGGTGTTTAGTTTCGCATGAGAAGACGGTCCAAACGCGGTCCCAATACCTCAGAATCCACAGGCAAAAGCGGCCAGGAACTTCCACCAAATCAACCGGCTCCGCTGGTCCCGTACTATCCTGACGAGCCCGGCGCTCCTGCCCGGCAGTCCAGTTCGCGGCCAGATACGCGCCCGTCCGCTAGTCGCCCGGCCCAGCAACCGAATGAGCAGCGCCAGCCAAGGCAGGAGCTGAAGCCTCGGCCAGAGTGGAACGAGCCGCCGGGTTCCGGCCGTCTCGAAGTTGAGACTCAGCCTGAAATGCCGGTTGCCCCGACGCCGCAACCGGGCGAGCGCACGCCTAGAGGTTTTGTCGTACTTGCGATCGGCTTGCCTGGATCCGGCAAGACAACGTGGTTTGGCCGCCGCGGCATTACTCCGCTCTCAAGCGATCTACTGCGCAATATTCTGTTTGACGATGTTGAAGAGCAGCGCTACCAAGGTCTGGTGTTTTCCACTCTGCGCTCTCTGTTGCGTGCTCGGCTGATCGCCCGCATGCCGATGAACTATGTGGACGCGACCAATTTGTCCACGCACGAGCGTCGCCAGTGGATCAAGATGGCGAAGAGTTTTGGCTACGAAGTTCAGGCGGTGTTCTTCGACGTTCCGCTGGATGTTTGCCTCGAGCGCAATCGCCAACGCGACCGCTCAGTGAGCGAAGACATGATGCGCAAAATGGCCGAGAAGCTGAAGCCGCCGGTCTTCGAAGAAGGATTCGAGAAGATCACTGTAGTACGCGTTAAGAGTGCCAGCTAGTTCGGTGGGTTCGCTCCCGTGGTTTACGCTCAAGGTGAGGTGTCATCTTGAGTACTTCCCCTGCTCCCGCTCCTTACATTGAACCCTGGCTGCGCGGAACGCATTCTGATGTTCCTGCAGCGGGCCGCGCCGTTCTGCATGCGCTCGAACTCGCGCTTGAAGATATCACCAAATGGACCGCCGGTCTCACGGACGCCGAAGTGCATTCGCAGCCACTTGGATTGCCACCGATTGGATTTCACTTGCGCCACATTGCGCACTCTACTGATCGTATTCTCACTTACGCAGAAGGCGGACAGCTTACAGCCGAGCAGCTTGGAGTTTTGAAAACTGAACAGAGCGGGGAAGGCGATCCAGAGTCGCTCGCTGCGCTCATTGCTGAAGTCGAAGTGTCGTTCTCAAATGCTGCTGAACGTATTCGGGTGCTGGCTTCTGGCAATTACGATACGCCGCGCGGAGTTGGGCGCAAGCAGTTGCCAACGTCGCTTGGTGGCGCGCTGATCCATGTCGCTGATCACACGCAGAGGCACACAGGGCAGGTGGTGACAACAGCGAAGGTGATCAAGGCACTGCGGAGTGTTGAAGAAAAAACTAGCAGCTAAAGCCAGAAGCTGCTTTCACTCCGACTGATCTTCGGCGACGACCACTTCTACGATGTGGCCCATCTTTTCCTGCTTGGTTTTCAGATAAGCAGCAAAGGTTTCCTGCGGCACTACTTCGGCCGATACGCGCTCGGCAACCGCGATTCCAGCCTTCTCCATGGCTGCCACTTTGTCGGGATTGTTGGTCATCAAGCGCACGCTTCTAACGCCGAGCAGTTGAAGCACCTTGGCTGGCAACTCGTATTCGCGGCAGTCAGCCGCGAAGCCAAGCTCAACGTTCGCTTCTACCGTATCCATGCCCTGGTCTTGCAGTTGGTAGGCCTTCAGCTTGGCCATCAGGCCGATGCCGCGGCCCTCCTGCTGTTCGTAGAGCAGAATGCCGACGCCAGCCTCGCTGATCTTCTTGAGAGCCATCTCAAGCTGCAGGCGGCAATCGCAGCGCAACGAGCCGAACACATCGCCAGTCAGACATTGGGAGTGGATGCGCACCAGAGGGGGCGTAGAGAAGATGTCGCCCATGATGAGAGCGACCAGTCCCTCGACATCGTCCTTGTTCTCGCAGCCGGCGCTCGCGGGCGTGGCCCCTGAGTGTCCTTCAAACCCCAGGATGCGGAAAGCGCCCCAGCGGGTAGGGAAATCCGCCTCAGCTACCTTCTTGACCGTTTCGAATGCCATGGATCTATTTTACGGTGAGCATTCAGCCTGCTGTACCGCAGGCCGGTTCACGTAGGCCTTATCCTGCTGATTCGCCTACAAATCTGCCGCTGAATCCGCATGAGTGCTGTACATTTGAGTCGTGACCGATACGCTCCTGTTGATTACGCTGCTGGTCAAGCTCGGCGTCGCCGCCGCCTCGGCAAGTGCCCTGGCGCGCTCGCGTACTTTTCAGCGGCTGCTGTTTGCGGAATCCCGCAGCCAGGGGCAGACGCTGGGGCTGATGGCGTTCATGCTGGTTCCACTCACGCTGGGCGTGTGGGTGCGCACCAAGGTTGCAAACTTCCAGGCCGCTGACATTTCATTTGAGACGACGATCCTGCTCGGACTTCTGGTCGGGCCTGTCTGGGCCATGCTTGGAGGCATCGTCTTGTCCATCCCGGCCATTCTTCATGGAGAGTACCTGGCCCTACCTTTCAACGCTGCGCTCGGCCTCTCCGCAGGCCTGCTGGGCCGCTTCGTTGAGACTGACGAGATATGGTCGTTTACTCCGTTCATTGACCTGAGTCTGTGGCGCTGGGTGCGCCGCAACCTAATTAAGCCGCGCATCGATCGACAGATTCTGATGCTGTTTCTGATCGGCGGCATGGAGGTGTGCCGCGAATGGATTGCGCGCGCACTACCGACGCCAACTGGGCCGCGCCGCCTGTTCGCACTGAACGCAAGCCATTGGGGACTGCAGGTCCTGGTCTGGTTTTGCGCGCCGATGGTCGTGGGCATCACGCTGAAGGTTTGGAACGCACTGCGTATCGAACTGAAGCTTGAAGAACAGAAACGCCTGCTGCTTGAGGCGAGACTGGATGCATTGCAGCGGCAAATTAATCCGCATTTTCTTTTCAATACTCTCAACTCGATCGCTGCGCTGGTGCGCAGCCAGCCGGAACTGGCTCGCGAGCTAACGGTGAAGCTGGCCAATATTCTGCGCGCGCTGCTGAAGGATCACGACACGTATGTTCCGCTGCGCGACGAGCTGAAGTTTACAGATGACTATCTCGATATTGAAGTGGTGCGCTTTGGAGCGCACAAGCTGAGGGTGGAGAAGGATATCGATCCGCGCACGTTGAGCGTGATGGTGCCGAGCATTTTGCTGCAGCCGCTTATTGAGAACAGCATCAAACACGGGCTTGAACCGCGCATCAACGGTGGCACGGTTACCTTGCGCAGCCGGTTCGAAGGCGATCGCGTGCTGATTGAGGTGGCGGACGACGGTGTCGGCATGGGTGCGCGTCCGCCTTCCGCTCTAGTTCGCCCCGGAGCGGGCATCGGCATGAAGAATGTGCAGGAGCGGCTGGATGTTTTGTATGGTAGCCAGGCCCATTTCAATATCGTGTCGAACCCGGGCCGCGGCACGCTGGTGTCGATCGAGATTCCCGCGATTATGCCGGAGTAGGGTTACGCCGTAGCCCGCTGTGGCTGGTTCTGGTTCTGGCTGCCTAGCTTTACGCTCACTACCTTCGAAACGCCGCGCTCCTGCATGGTGACGCCGTAGATCATGTCTGCGGATTGCATCATGCGCTTGGAGTGCGTTACGAGCAGGAACTGCGTTTCCTTGCTGAGCGAGTGCAACAGATCGGCGAGACGGCCTACGTTGGTTTCGTCGAGGGCCGCGTCCACTTCGTCGAGCGCGCAGAAGGGGCTTGGCTGGAACTGGAAGATGCCTACCAGCAACGCCAGCGCGGTCAGTGATTTTTCACCGCCCGACAGCAGCAGTACATTCTGCAATTTCTTGCCCGGAGGCGAAGCGACAATTTCCAGCCCGCTCTCGTCGAGATTCTCTGAATCGGTGAGCCGCAGGAATGCTTGGCCTCCCTGGAACAATCGAGAGAACACGACGCCGAAGTTCTCGTTGATACGGGCGAATGCCTCTTCAAATTTGGTGCGCGTAATCTGGTCGATTTCCTTGATCGTGTCCTGCGTGTTCTCGATGGACTCGACGAGGTCCTTGCGCTGCGTCTCGAGGAAGCTGTGGCGCTCGGCGGTTTCCTTGTATTCATCCAACGCCATCATGTTCACTGGACCCATCTGCTCAATGCGCTGCTTGAGGCCGCGGCAGATTTCTTCTTCCGCCGCGAGCTCTTCAGCCTGAATCCGCGAGAAGCTCGTATCCGTGCGGAGATACTGTGCTTCGACGTTGACCTCTGCAAGGCAGCTCTGCTCAAGGTACTCAAGATCGGAATGCAGCTTGGCGAGTTCGCTGGATTTGCCGGCACGATTCTCGCGCATTTGATCGAGATTTGCGCGGCCTGCCTTGAGCTGCGTTTCCATCTCGGCGAGTTGCTGCCGAAGCGCCTTCGCCTGCTCGCCAATGGTCTGGGTGAGCACTGTTGCCTCGGCACGTGCGGCGGTTAGTTCGGTCTGTCTCTCTGCAAGAGCGGCGCTCTCGGCAATGCGCTGTTCTTTTTCTGCGCTGGCTGCTGTGCTTTGCTGCTCAATCTGCTGCACGCGGCGGTCGAGGTCAGCATAGAGTCGATCGATGCGCTGGAATGATGCTTCCGCACCACGACGGCGCTCTTCCAATCCAGCAAGCTCGGCTGTTAATTGCGCAGCCTCCTGTTGCAGGGCTTCGCGCTTTTCGCGCATCAGATTCAACTGCGCCTGCTGCTCGTCGTGACCCTTTTCAGCTTGCGCGTGCTCTGCTTCAAGACGCATGAGCTCTTCGCGTTTCTGATCGATTGAACCGCGCTTGGCATCGCATGCGTCCTTGTTGCGCGCGGCCTGCAGCGTCCACTCCTGCATGCGCCGTTCAATGCGCTGAGCCTCGCCTTCCATCTGCTTGAGCGTTGCGCCAAGGTTGGCCGCTTCAGTCTCAGCCACGCGGCGCTGTTCACTGCGCGACTCAAGCTGGGCGCTGAGTTCTTCAATGTTGCGCGCCAGTATAGCTGCATCCGTCTCAGCTTTTCCCAGATCGATTTCGAGTGTGGCCAAACGGTTTTCGGCTTCGCGCAATTCGCGCTTCAATGCCAGCGGGCCCTCACTCGCGGGTTTGCCGCCGGTGACCGTCGCATTGTGGAAGCACTCGCCTTCGGGCGTCAGAAAATATGCATGCGCGTATCGTTCGGTAAGCTGACGCGCCAGTTCAGTCGTATCCACCAGGTAGCTGTGGCGGAGCTTAGGCAGAATGGCCTCAAGTGAGCGGCCGAAACCGTTTAGAACCTTGATGGCGTCGCGCAGGGGAGTGAGCCCGGGCTCATTAACGTTGCCCGCGTTCTCATCTAAGAGCATGCCTTGCGCGTCGGCATGGATCAGGAACGTTGCGCGCCCGTCGCCAGCCTTGAGCACGCGCACACCCTCTTCAGCGGCGCCCCAGTTCTCTACAACCACGTAATTCAGTTCTTCGCGCAGAAACTCGTCGACTACGCCCTCGTGTTTGCCGCTTACCTCAAGGAAATCGGCGAGCGTTCCAACGGGTGAGCGGCCGTGACCGAGCGCTCCTGGCTTTAGCAATTTGCGCACGCTGTCAGTTGAGTAGCTATGGTTGCGAATCAACGATTCGAGCGAGTCACGCCGACCGGCTATAGCTGCCTGTTCGCTGCGCAGTTGATTGGCCTGTGCGCGACGCGCGCTCTCGTCAGAGCGTTTCGCCTGCAGAGTTTCGCGCAAAGAAGCGATCTCGCTTTCGAGTCGCTTCAACTCGTCGCCTGCTGATTCAAAACTCAAGCGCGCCTGTCCGCTTTCGACTCCCAGATTCTCCTGCTCGTTCCGCGCCTGCGACATTTCGGCTTGCAGGCGCTCGGCTTCACGTTCCAGCGCGGCCAGACTTTCTTCAGCCTGGGCAGTAAAGTTGCGAGCGTTTCCGGCGAGCGTCAGTAAATGCAGGGCGTGGCGGCGGCCAGCTTCAAGCTCTCGCTCGGCGCGGAATACTTCTTCCGCGGCCCCGCGGGCTTCCTGCTGGCGTGCTTCAACATTCCGGCGAAATTCGCGTGCTTCGCCTGCAGCCGACTCAAGGAAACTGCGTTGCTGTGCGCGCTCTTCTGTAATTCCGGCGAGCTGCACACGGGTCTGTTCCAGTTCGGCTGAGGCCGCAGCAATGCGAGTTTCCAACTCAGCTACTCGCTCAACGTTGCTGCGCTCACGCGCTGTCGCGCGTTCCAGTTCAACGGCCGCCTGATTTGCGCGCTCCTGGGCTTCGTGGCCGGCGCGATCAAGCTCATAGCCGCGCTCAGTGAACTCGTGCTGGCTTGCTTCCTGCAGTGCAATCTGTTCGACTGACTCATTTACTTGCTGGGAGAGAGAAGCGATCTCCTTATCAAGACGCGCCTGCTCCTCATCCATGACGGCCATGCGGCTGGCCAATACGACTCGCATTCGTCCGCGCAACTCATCGCGAACGGCAGCGAAGCGTTCCGCCTTGGCCGCTTGCCGCTTCAATGAGTTCATCTGCCGCGTGACTTCTTCGAAAATATCGTCGACGCGAGCCAAATTTTGCTTGGCGCTTTCAAGGCGTAATTCAGCAAGGCGCTTTTTGGTTTTGAAACGCGTGATGCCTGCAGCTTCCTCGATGATGGCTCGGCGATCGTGCGGCTTGGAACTGAGTAGCTGTCCAATGCGCTCCTGGCCGATCATTGCATAGCTCTCCGGTCCTAGTCCGGTGCCCATGAAAATGTCTTGAATGTCGCGCAGGCGGCACAGCTTGCCATTCAGAAGGTACTCGCTCTCGCCAGTGCGGAACAGGCGACGCGTAATGACCACTTCGCCTTTTTGCGCGGGAGTGCGTTGGAACTTGCGGCGGCGGATCTTGAGTACAACCGGCTGCGGTCCTTCTACGCTCGCTTGCTCTTCTTCTGATTCGCCTTCTTCAAGCACCTGGCCGGGCTGCTCGCTTGAGATGATTTCTTCCGCTTCCGCGGCGCGCGTGCGGCGCAGCTCATCCTCATCCCAGTCGGATGGACCTTCATGATCGACGACCACTTCAGGCTCCACCGCGACAGGTCCTTCGTAGGCGTCCGGATCAATCATCGTTATCGACACTTCGGCCATGCCGAGCGGCTTGCGATCGCGCGTGCCCGCAAAGATTACGTCCTGCATGTGGCTGCCACGCAGTGTCTTAGCGCTCTGCTCGCCGAGGACCCAGGTAACACCGTCCAGAATGTTTGACTTACCGCAACCATTCGGCCCCACCACCACGGCGATCCCCGTTCCCGACACGTTGATTTCCGTGCGGTCGCAGAAGCTCTTGAAGCCGAGGATGTGGATCTTCTTTAATTTCAGCATCTTTACTCCTGGAGAAAGGCCTGGTTGATGTAGGACGAGTATGGATATTGGACGGCGCTTACGGCAAAAGTGGTTTTCCTTCCCTTGGGGAAGGGGAATCAATATTGCTACCCGATTTACTGACTGTAAGGAGCCCAGAGGGTAGGGTCAACGTAGCAAAACTGGGTTTTTGTGGATAAGGAGGCCGCAATTCCAGTTCTCCCAAAAAACCTTGAGAAATTGCCGCCGAGCAGCGAAAAATGGCCGATTTCGATCCTTTATTGTCGAGAGTGGGCGAATGCATTCAATGTTTCGCGAGCGCTATGGCTACAGCGCGCTTGATCACTTTTTCAAGGGCGCGTAGGGCCTGTGGACGAGGAAACCCAGGGCGGCTGGCAAGTCGAATGGTGCGCGAAGATTTGCCTGCGAGTGGCAGCAGAACAATCTCGCGGCGGCGGAAGGAATCGACTGCCAGAGCGGGCAGCAAGGTAGCGCCGTAGCCCGCGGCAACCAGGTTCACAAGCGTCTCAACTGTGGATGCCTGCATGGCGCCGGGCAGCCCCTGGCGCACGGGCCCGTGTTTTGCTCCGCATGCAGCGAGCACCTGGTTGGCCAAGCAATGACCGTCAGCCAAAACCAGCAGCTCTTTCGAGAGCGATTCCTCTGTGACTTTCTTGTGAGCGGCAAGGCGGTGGCTAAGCGGCAATGCCGCGAGAAGTGGTTCTTCGAAGAGCGCGATTTCAGTGATCTCGGGCGATTCAGGCGCGGTTGCCAGAAGGGCAGCGTCGAGCCGGTGATTGCGCAACCCGTCGATGAGCGAGCGCGTCTGGTCCTCCCAAAGTTCCACGGTGAGGCCCGGAAAACTTTGCCGCAGCGGTTTGAGGATAAGCGGCATGAGGTACGGCGCCAACGTGGGGATCACGCCGAGCTTGAGCGCTCCGACGAGTGGATCGCGTGCCGCTCGTGCGACAGCGTCCATCTGCTGCGCCTCAAACAGTGCGCGGCGCGCGTGCTCGAGTATCTGGCTGCCTACCGGAGTAATATCGACTCGCTTGTTCGTGCGCTCAAGAAGCGTGACGCCGAGTTCGTCTTCAAGCTTGCGGATTTGACTGCTGAGCGTAGGTTGGCTCACGTTGCATGCTTCAGCTGCGTGGCCGAAGTGGCGATGCTCTGCCACAGCGACCAGATAACGGATCTCCTGGAGGTTCATACTCGGCCCTCAAAACACCCCAAACGGGTTGAATCCATCATAGCTGATGTCAATCATCACAGTAGGAACAATCGATTTGCTATATCGCCTTGCAACCTCTACATTAGTTCAATTGAAGAAGTGGATTCGGCTTTATAGCAACTGAGCTATCCCCGAACGCGGCTAACCCACAACAGAAAAGGCGCGCATGATGCGCGCCTTTTCTGTTGGTCTTCGGGGCGGTCATTCTGCGCGCAACGCCGTTACCGGTTCTACCGCTGCAGCGCGGCGTGACGGCAGATAGCATGCGAGCCATGCTATGCCCAGTATGATCGCGGTCATCCCACAATAGGTTCCAGGATCGATTGGGCTCACATTGAACAGCAATGACGACATGAAGCGCACTGCCATGAAGGCGGTTGCGAGGCCCAGTATCACTCCTGTGAAGGTAAGCGTAAGCCCTTGCCTGACAAACATGCCTGTCAGTTGGTCGCGCTGCGCGCCGAGCGCCATGCGAATGCCG
>Ga0157374_10004603_pt1 | contig 11569 bp, 9 predicted proteins | sample M25metaG_FD_115308 | JGI IMG/M metagenome (GOLD analysis project Ga0157374, IMG submission 115308) | Miscanthus rhizosphere microbial communities from Kellogg Biological Station, Michigan, USA - M2-5 metaG | ecosystem: Host-associated > Plants > Roots > Rhizosphere > Soil | place: USA: Michigan... | reverse complement strand
TCACAGTAGCGATAAGACTCACCGCCGTAAGCACCAGTAGTATTCCCCAGAGCGGCGTGACGATGCGTTGAGCCCGTCGGCAAAGATCGCTCGATGTTTTGATGATGATCCAAAGGGCACCATGAAGCGTGAGCGCCACCAGCGCAACGAGCCCGCCGATGACTGTATACCAGTCAAGAATTCCCGGGTGAACGCCGGGCTTCCAGTCGGTCCAGAGTGGCAGAAAGAAGTACCCGTCCGCCTGCAGCGGAACGCCGCGTAGTACGTTGGCCAGCGCTGCCCCAAAGAAGATCGTCAGCAGCGCGCTCGAAACACCGAACAAGCCATCGAGCAATGAACGCCATACGCCAACTTCGATATGATTCCGCAATTCAAGGCTGATACCGCGCATGATCAGAAGCCACAGCACGATCATCAATGGAAGATAGAAACCGCTGAAGGCGGATGCGTAAAGTGTGGGGAACGCGAAGTAGAGCGTACCTCCACCTGCAAGCAGCCACACTTCGTTGCCGTCCCACACCGGCCCGATGCTGCTGAGCGTTGCCCTGCGTTCCGCCTCAGTGCGCACCAGAAACAGGTGCAAGACGCCCACGCCGAGATCAAAGCCGTCGAGAACGACGTAACCCACGATCATTACGGCAACCAGCCAGAACCAGATCAAACCCATCATTGCCAGGCTCCTTAGAACCTCTGTTACAAAAATCTTCAGTGGACGTGGACTGCTTCTGCGCCAGATTTCTCTCCTGGCCCATGGCTGATTTCGTTGTAGATCAGGACGGTGAACAGCAGACCAAGGAGGGTGTACAGTCCCATGAATCCGATCAGCGTAAAGAGTCCATTGCTGGCTGAGACGGTGTTGGAATAGCCTTCGCTGGTGCGCATCAGTCCGTAGATGAGCCACGGTTGGCGACCAAGCTCGGCCGTCATCCAGCCGGCAGTGTTGGCAATGTACGGCAGCGGAAAGCTGAGCAGTAACGCCCACAACGCCCAGCGTGCGGAATAGAGCTTGCCGCGCCAAAGCAGAAATGCCGACACCAGCATCAGCAGCACGAACCACGTCCCCAGCCCAGCCATGATGTGGTACGAGTAGTAAAGCAACGGCAACGCGCTTGGCCAGTTTTCGCGCGGCACGCGATCAAGCCCCTGCACCTCCGCCTTGGTCGTGCCGTAAATAAGGAAGCTGAGCCCATTGTTAACGACCAGCGGATTGTCGATCTCGCCCGTCTCTTCGTTCGGCTGACCCATCAACACAATTCCCGCGCCGGTAGTGGAGTGAAACAGTCCCTCCATAGCCGCGATTGCCGTGGGCTGATAATGGGCAACGTATTTTCCGTGCATGTCGCCCGTGGGAAAAATAATCGCAACGGACGCGATGACGCCGGCTATAACGCCGACCTTTAAAAATATGCGGCCAAATTCAACGTTCCGGCGCTCCAGCAGATAGATCGCTCCAACTGCCGCCATCACAAACGATCCCGTCACTACAGCGCCAGTCATATTGTGCGCGTATTGCAGCAGACCCCACGGATTCAGCAATAGCTGCCAGAAACTCAGCACCTCGAATTTGCCATCGGCCATGCGCTCATACGCCACAGGATGCTGCATCCAGGCGTCGGTCACGATGATAAAAAATCCGGAGATCCACGAGCCAAGAAAAACCATCAGCGATGCAAACCAGTGCATCTTTTGCGAGATCCGCTTTTCTCCATAGAGAAAAAGGCCGAGAAAAGCAGATTCGAGGAAGAAGCTGAACACGCCTTCCATCGCCAGCGGCTGCCCGATCACGCCGCCGGAGACGTTCGAAAATCGCGCCCAGTTGGTTCCAAACTCGAACTCCATGGGAATACCCGTTACTACGCCGAATACGAAATTGATGGCGAAGATCTTTCCCCAGAAGCGCGCCGCGCGGTTCCATTCCTCGCTCTGATTTCTGAGCGCCACCGTTTTCAAAATCACGATCAGCAGTCCGAGCCCCATGGTGAGCTGCGGAAACAGGTAATGAAAAGTGATCGTAAACGCGAAGTGCAATCGGTGGATCAATTCACTGCTCATGCGAGGAACTCCTTGAGGCGCGTGATAACAATATCAAGTTCCGCAGCAGGCGAAGAGCACAGTGCTCCGCACGATTCGCCCCGAATCAGTTCATGAGAATCAGAAAAAGGAAGCCGGCGCGAGGAAGCAAAACCGGAAAGAACTCTCTCAACTTAACTTCTTAGCCTCCCTTCGTCATGTGATTTAAATCACATGCAATTGGCTGCTCCTAGCTCGATCCTAGACCTTGTAAGGTCAACCGCCAGCAAAGTGCGAGTTTCCCCTTTACTGGCATTACAAGAGCCGCAACTTGCTGTAAACATGGGATACTTCTAATGATGCGAATAGCAATCATTGGCGGCGGCATCGCGGGCCTGGCCGCCGCTTATGAGCTCGAAAAAGCCCACAAGGCGGGCGCACCGGTCAGCTACACATTGTTCGAGGCCCGCGAGCGGCTTGGCGGTTCTCTCTCCTCGGAAATTGTTGACGGAGCAGTCATTGAGCGCGGGCCGGATTCTTTTCTGACAGAAAAGCCAGCCGCCGCCGAATTGTGCCGCGAATTGGGCCTGGGAGACCAGCTTCTTCCCTCGAACGACGCCAATCGAAAAACCTACATCCTGGTCCGCAATCGCCTTGTCGCATTGCCCGACGGGCTCATGTTCCTGATCCCGACAAAGCTGGTTCCCACCGCGCTGACCCAGCTATTCAGTGTTTCAACCAAGATCCGCATGGCACTGGAACTCTTGCATCCGCCGAGGCCGAGCGGATTGGCTGACGAGTCCGTCGCCGCCCTGGTGGAACGTCACTACGGCACCGAGGCGGTCAACCGGCTTGCCGATCCGCTGCTCTCCGGCATCTACGGTGGCGATGCAACGCAGCTGAGCGCGCGCACCGTTCTGCCGCGCCTGGTTGAAATGGAAACGCAATATGGTTCGCTCACCCGCGGCATGTTGGCTGCGCACCGCAAGATGCGTGCCATGGCCAAGTTGGCACAGAGCAACGGAAATGCTGCAGCCTCGGCTCCACGCGCCCCACGTTCTATCTTCACCGCTCTGCGCGGCGGCATGCAGCAGCTTGTGGACGCCCTTACGGCAAAGATTGACCCCGCTTCGGTACGCGTCTCAACGCCGGTAAGTTCGATCAGCAAGACGGCCAACGGCTGGACCGTTCAGGCCGGCGGCATTAAAGAGAACTACGATGCAATCATCTTTGCTTCTCCAGCATGGGCCGCTGGCTCGCTGCTTGGGCCCATCGACCCCGTGCTTGGCGAAGACCTGAGCACGATTCCGTATTCGTCCTCCATCACCATCAATCTGGTCTATGACGAGGGCAAGCTGGGCACGCTTCCGGAAGGTTTCGGATTTCTGGTTCCTGCAGTTGAGAACCGCGCCATGCTTGCATGCACGTTTGTGCAACGAAAGTTTCTGGGGCGTACGCCGCCGGGCAGAGCAGTATTCCGCGCATTCCTGGGCGGAATTCGCAATGAGTCTTTGATGACGGAGCCCGACGAAGCACTTGTTTCGATAGTGCGCCGCGAACTGAGCGAGATTCTTGGCGATAAGACGATTAGCGCAAGCATCGAGCCCGAATACACGCAGGTGACGCGCTGGCGACGCGCCATGGCCCAATATTCCGTCGGCCATCAGGATCGCATTGCGCGCATTACGACACATGCGGCCGCACTGCCTGGCCTGCGCCTCGTGGGTAACGCCTACGACGGCATTGGCATTCCCGATTGCATTCGCCTGGGTCGCAAAGCCGCGAAGGAATTGGCTGAAGCCGCAACGCGCGATTGATCGAGCGCGCTCGTTTTTGATGGGCTTCTCAAATGACCCAGTGATATAGTCGCCTCACGGTATTTCCCCTTCTCAATAAACCTGAAAATGTGGAGTGCGCGATTGAAGAGTCTTCGGGCCTTTTCCGTTTTGTTTGTGCTTGGCTTTGTGCCATTGCTTGCGACGGCAACCGATCATGTGGTGTTTGCGCGGTTGGCGCCTGCTGAGATTACCCTTTACCTCGCCAATGCAGACGGCTCAGGCGAACATGCAATCACGCAGGGCTCGCTTAATTACAATCCGGCGTGGTCGTCTGCGGGAGACTGGATCGCCTTTACATCCGAGCGGGACGGCTCCGCAGATCTTTACCGGATGCATCCGGACGGAAGCGGTGTGGAACGCCTTACCGATAGCCCCTCTTTTGACGATCAGGCAGCATTCTCTCCCGACGAAAAGCAGATTGTGTTTGTGTCAACACGCGCAGCGGGATTTGCAAATCTCTGGATTCTCAATCTGACTACGCGCACGGCAAAGCCACTTACTTCAGGGCATGGCGGCGATTTCCGTCCCGCGTGGTCGCCTGATGGAAAGTGGATTGCCTTTTCATCGGATCGTGAAAGTGATCTGCCGCTCGCAAAGGGCCGCTGGGAACGGCTGCAGCCCGTTGACATCTTTATCGTGCATCCGGATGGAAGCGGCCTGAAGCGCATTACACAGCACGGTGATTCTTGCGGATCGCCAAAGTGGGCAGCCGACAGCAAGAGTGTTGTGGCCTATTGCATGACGGCGCAGGAGACTTGGTCAAATCGCGCTGGGAATGGTGTGAACGACGACAAGTTGATGAGGATCGACATTGCAAACGGCGCGACTACTCCTGTTGCGGCGGGACCTGGTGTCAAGCTTGCACATTCGATTCTTGCATCGGGAGACGTTGCCTACTTGCGGAATGACACGACCGGAAATGGCTTGTACTACGCGAACGGCAAGCAGGGACCGTCAGGCAAGGACATCGGGCCTCCGGCCTGGTCCCCTGATGGCGCGCGCGTTGTATACAGCCGGGCAGTTCTGGACCGTAGCGCGACTCCACATAAAGTCTGGAGCCTGAACAAGAATTTCGATCTGGCATGGACAGGTGCGTTGCCCGCGTACGATCCCAGTGGAGCCAATCTTGCGGTCACTCGCATCGACGCTGACGGCAGCACTACGCTGCTGATCTTTGATGAAGGGGGAAAATCACGCACCTTGCTACATCAATCTGGCTTGATCCTGGGCCCGCAGTGGTCGGCGGATGGGAAACAAGTGATTTTTGGCGTTGGCCAGTTTTCAGCGTTTCTCGACTTCGATATTGGAGAGAAGAAGCCGATCGATCCTGTAAACGGCGGTGCGCAGGTAGGTGTTATCAACTCCGATGGCACGGACTTCCACGTAATTACTGCTGGTCCCAACAACAATGCATTTCCGTCATTCGCTCCTGATGGAAAGCACATCGTGTATCGCACTTCGGGTCCCGGAGAAGACGGTCTTCGCGTCATGAATCTGGATGACAAGTCGATCGTGAAACTCACGAATGAATGGGACAACTTTCCGATCTGGTCACCACCCGGCGATCTGATCGCATTCGTTCGCCGAGTCGGCACGGATTTCGCGGTGTTCACGATTCGTCCAGATGGGTCAGAACTAAAGCAGTTGACGCATATTCATGGCAACGAAGCGCACCTGGCGTGGTCTCCTGACGGCAAACGATTGCTATTCACCAGTTCGCGAATGGGCTTCAAAGACGAAACGTTATACACGGGTGCGCCGCAGCCCTATGGCGAAATTTTTGTGATGAACAGCGATGGAACTCACGTAGAACAGCTGACCGACGACCAATGGGAAGAGGGAGTTCCGGCCTGGCAGCCGCATCGAGCAAATTCTGCGGCTGGCACAAATTAAAATAATCTGCCCACGAAATGTCGATTGTGGGGCTGCCAGTCCGTCATGGGAGTGAGGCGGTCAAACGCCTACAATCCAAAACGGAGGTTCTCCCATGCAATATCTCTTAACCCTTTACTCGGATGAGGCCGGCTGGGCCAACATGACACCGGAGCAGCAAAAGCAAGGTGTTGCTGCGTATGCGGCCTACTCTGAGGCCCTGAAGTCTGCAGGCGTGCTTGTGGGCTCGAATCGGTTGCGGCCCTCATCTACCGCGACTACTCTTCGCGCCACCAACGGCAAGACGCAGGTGCTCGACGGCCCTTTTGTCGATTCGAAAGAAAAACTCGGCGGCTACTTTCTGATCGACGTACCCGATCTGGATGCGGCCCTCTCGTGGGCAGGCCGTTGCCCCGGCGTACAGCACGGCGTAGTCGAAGTGCGCGCCATCTGGTCGATGTAAAAATGGGGCGGCTGTAAGGGCCGCCCGAAACTTTCCAACGGAGCTGCGCGGTGCAACTGCGGGCACATAAAACGCTTGATGAGGTGGTGCGATGTTGCCGCGCGAAGCTGGTGGCGTTTCTGGCTGCAGGTTCAGGCGATCTGGCTGCTGCGGAGGACGCGCTCTCTGAGGCATTCGCATCCGCGCTGGTTGCGTGGCCGCAAGAAGGCTGTCCGACCAATCCAGAGGCGTGGCTGCTGACGGTTGCACGGCGCAAGCTTATCGATGCGGTACGTCGACAGCACGAAGTGCCGAGCAGCGAGGAGCTTGAGCAGTTGGCGGGCGCGATAACGGCCGATGCTGAAAATGGCTTTCCCGATCAACGATTGGCGTTGCTGTTTGCCTGCGCCCATCCAGCTATCGATCCGGTTGTGCGTGCGCCGTTGATGCTGCAGGCGGTGCTTGGCCTGGATGCGACGCAGATCGCGAATGCGTTTCTCGTTTCTCCCGCAGCGAGGACGCAGCGGCTGGTGCGCGCCAAAACCAAGATTCGTGATGCGCGCATTCCGGTTCGTGTTCCCGATCGCAGTGAGCTTCCTGAACGTCTCGACGCGGTGCTGAATGCTATCTACGCCTGCTATGCCGAAGGTTGGAGTGAAGCAGCGGGCGCCGATTCTGCGCGCGTGGAACTGGTAACAGAAGCCATCTTCATGGGGAAGCTTCTGGCGGATTTGATTCCCGATGAGCCTGAAGCGTGGGGACTACTTGCGCTCATGCTGTTTGCAGAGGCGCGCCGCCCCGCGCGCCGGGGCGCCGCCGGCGAATTTATTCCGCTCATGCAGCAGGACTGCAAGCTGTGGGACCAGCAGATGATCGCAGAAGCTGAGAAAGCATTGCATCGCGCGAGCAGCTCGGGAGTCATAGGACGCTTTCAATTGGAAGCAGCAATTCAATCCGCCCACACGGACGGATTGCAGCGTAGATGCGTGAATTGGGGCGCGGTGGTAAGGCTGTATGACGCACTGGTTGAGTTAACTCGTTCGCCCGTGGCCGAGATCAATCGCGCCATGGCTCTTGCTGAGTTGGAGGGACCGCAAGCGGGCCTCTATGCGCTCGAATGGGTGAAGACCGACAAGCGCGTCAATGAGTATCAGCCGTATTGGGCAGTGCGGGCCAACCTGCTTGCCCGCACGGGCAAGTGCGACGAGGCCCGGCATGCCTACGAAATTGCCATCGGCCTTGAGAGTGATCCCGCAGTCCGCACGTACCTGCAACAGCTTTGCGACGAGCTGCCGGAATAGAGTGTCCCACCTGCACAATCTTGCTGCCCGGTATACTCGATAAAGAGTATGTCGACCCAACTCGATCTCATTCTGGCCAAAACCCGGAGTACATTAGCGGCCGCCAAGAAGGCCGTGCCCCTGGCCGATATGGAGCGGCGTGCCGCGTTGCACCATCCGCGCGGATGGGCCGCTGCACTGCGCCGTAAAGCGCAGTCCGGCCCCGCCATCATTGCTGAGGTCAAAAAGGCTTCTCCGTCCAAAGGCCTCATCCGGCCCGAGTTCGATGTGGAGTGGATTGCGCGCAGGTATCGCAGCGGCGGTGCGGCGGCGCTTTCAGTACTCACGGATGAGCCGTGGTTCCAGGGCAGCCTTCGTAATCTCGAGCTGGCTTCAGCGGCATCGCCATTGCCCTGCCTGCGCAAAGATTTCATGATTGACGAATACCAAGTGGTGGAAGCGCGCGCGCACCGTGCTGATGCAATTCTGCTGATCGTGGCAGCGCTTACTGACGCAGAAATGAAACACCTTGCCGAAGTGGCGGCAGGTTTTTCTCTCGACGTGCTGGTGGAAGTTCACACCCGCGAAGAGTTGGACCGCGCCTTGCAGACACTCGGCACCACGCTTGCCAGTGCGATTGGCGTAAATAATCGCGACCTGAAGACTTTCGAAGTTCGACTTGAAACTTCACTCAACCTGGTCGCGCAAATTCCCGCGGAAACGGTGCGCGTTACGGAAAGCGGCATCAGCACCGCTGGTGATATTGCGCGACTGCGCGAAGGCGGCTATAACGCATTCCTGATCGGCGAGAGCCTGATGCGTCAGCCCGATCCCGGTGCTGCGCTTTCGGAACTGCTGGCAGGAACCCCGGCGACACGATGAGCCTCTGGATCAAAATCTGTGCCAATACCTCCTTGGATGATGCGTTGATGGCAGTCAACGCTGGAGCGGATGCACTTGGTTTTGTCTTCGCGCCGAGTCCGCGCCAGATATCCGCCGAGCAGGCGGCCGCGATCGTTCCGAACCTTCCGCGTGAGATCGAAAAGATTGGCGTCTTTGTGGACGCATCATTTGAAGAGATCGCGCCGATCATTGAAACGGCAGCCCTGACTGGCGTTCAGCTTCACTTCGCTCCACCGGATGGATTGTCGACGAGGCTGCGTCGTCGTTTCGGCGCATCTTTACGCATTCTGCGCGTCGTGCATTTTCAAAGCGCGGATTCTCTCGACGCCACCGCTCTCAGTGACCCCGACAGTGATGGCGTTCTTGTCGATTCACGCACTGCGAAAGCAGTTGGCGGAACCGGTGTTGCATTTGATTGGAACGCAGCGCGCCAAGGCATCTTCAGCAATGCCGTGGCGCTTAAACTGATCGCGGCCGGCGGGCTCTCGCCCGCGAATGTGGCAGATGCAATTGAGAAGCTCCAGCCCTGGGGCGTCGACGTTGTGAGCGGAGTTGAATCTGCACCTGGGCAAAAAGATCCCGCCAAGGTACGTGCGTTCATCGCCAACGCACGCGCGACAGCTCGCCGCTGAATTTCTCGCGACAAAAGTGAATTTCACAACATCTATAGATCGGACGGCGCAGTTGAATGTTGCGCTTTACTTCAATGCGGGACTCACGATCGGCCGAATGTAACGTTGCTGCCACGGCGAACGTAAGAAACTGATGAGTCGGTGTCAGTCCGGTACACCGCGGATTTCCCGTTGCATTGAAACGCAAGATACAACACCTCGAGGTCACACGATGGACACATTTCTTGCACCTATAGAGAATCCTCAAAACCCATTGTTGAAACTGGTCTACGCCATGACGCGTCGGCAGTTTGGAAAAGTATTGACGCCCATCAAAGTTGTTTACGCGCGAATGCCTTTGGCCTTTGGAAATTTCATAGGAAAGATCGGCAGACTCGACAAAAAGCTGCAACTTCCATTTGAAACGCAGGCATTGGTTCGCGAACGCGTGGCGCGACTCAACGTATGTCTGTTCTGTATCGATATTGCGCGCGCGTTCATCATCAAGGCGAAACTGAACGAGGCAAAGTTTGATGCATTGAATGACTACGCGACAAGCCCCCTGTTCAGTGAAGCCGAGCGCGCCCTGCTGGATTATGTAACCGAGCTGACGCGCGACAAGAACGTAAATCCCGGTACATTTCAGCGGTTGGCGAGCTACTACTCTGAGCGCCAGATATGCGAAATTGTCTGGCTGGTCGCAACGGAACACGTCTACAACATATCCAACATCGGACTGAACATTCACTCCGACATGCTGTGCGATCTTGCGCTGCAGAAAAAGACGGCGTAAGCGCGGATTCGCGCGTATTCATCCGGCGATTGCAGTATGCTCTCGACGAAGCAAGGCTGGGAGATTTTACAATTGCAGGAAATGAATAGGTCTGCGCTCATGATTCTCATTTCTTGGTTTCTCGCACCGCAGGTGTGCGTCGCCATTGCTCCGCAGAATCAAGGCGAGACAATACAAATCGGTTCGATCGACTACTTCGGCTATGCAGGAATTGATCTTAAAAAGATTGAAGGGCGTTTGCCGATTAAGACCGGAGACCGGATCACCGAGGATGCGTTTGAACGCGATCGAAAGAGCATTTCAGATCTGGTGAAAGAGATCGCCGGCAAACCCGGTACGGATGTTGAAGCTGTTTGCTGCGATCAAAGCGGGCGCCTGATGGTCTATATCGGGTTGAGTGGATCTTCATCGCGGCCGATTGTGCTCAACCCGTCTCCGCAAGGCAAAGATCAACTCGGCGCAGACGCACTCGATTTATATCGCCGCTATGGCGCAGCGCAGCAGGACGCGGTGAAGCGCGGTGTGGCATCAGAGGATGACTCTCTAGGATATGCACTATCCGCAGACCCAGCGGCTCGCAACGTGGAGCTTGCCATTCGTGAATATGCGGTTTCGCACACAGATCTGATTCAACGGGCCCTTCGAAATTCGTCGAGTATCGAACAGCGGCAGGTAAGCTCGTGCTTTCTGGGTTATGCAGAACGCTCCGCGGATCAGATCAAACTCCTTACCTTCGCTACAAGAGACCAAGACAGCTTGGTCCGAAACAATGCCACGCGCGACTTGTGGGTGTTGGCATCCGCGAAGAATCCCGGCGGTGTCGGAGTGAGCCCCACCCCATTTATCGACCTTCTGTTTTCGAGCCAATGGACTGACCGGAACAAAAGCAGCCTGGTATTGATGCAGCTTACGCAGCAGCGCGATCCCGAACTGCTGCGAACATTGCGTGACCAGGCGATTGAGCCTCTCCTCGAGGGTGCGCGGTGGACGAACCCAGGACATAGCCTCCCTTTTCTCTTCATTATTCTCGGCAGAATTGAAGGAATTCCCGAAGATCGCTTGAAGAAGTTGGCGGCGACCGGGGACAAAACCGAGGTAATTCAGGCGGCCGAGCACCCGGTAAACCCTCGGCATTAAAACTGACTCCTAGTACACTTAATGAGTCCCCGATTTCCGCCCCAGCGGGTACAGGAGCTTCCCATGTCTTCCATCATTCTTCCGGCAAGTCCTTCTGAATCACGGCCCGGACGGTTTGGCGTTTACGGCGGACGCTATGTGCCGGAAACGCTGATGGCGGCCCTCCTTGAGCTTGAGCATGAGTACGACGTGGCCAAGGCTGACGCGGCATTTCAGGCTGAGTTGGCCCTATTGCTGAAAGATTTCGCCGGCAGGCCGACTCCGCTTTATTTTGCCAAGCGGCTGACAGAAACCCTGGGCGGCGCAAAAATCTACCTGAAGCGCGAAGACCTGCTGCACACCGGCGCGCATAAGATTAACAACGCGCTGGGCCAGGGGCTACTCGCGAAGCGCATGGGCAAGAAGCGCATTATCGCGGAAACCGGCGCGGGGCAGCATGGCGTGGCGACGGCGACGGTTTGTGCTCTGCTTGGCCTCGAATGTGTTGTCTACATGGGCGAAGTGGACATGGTTCGCCAGGAACTCAACGTAATGCGCATGCGCCTGCTGGGCGCTGAAGTCATTGGAGTTTCATCGGGATCGAAGACGCTGAAAGACGCCATCAGCGAGGCCATGCGCGACTGGGTCACCAATGTGCGCACCACATATTATCTGCTGGGCAGTGCCTTGGGAGCGCACCCCTA
>Ga0157374_10004602_pt1 | contig 11570 bp, 21 predicted proteins | sample M25metaG_FD_115308 | JGI IMG/M metagenome (GOLD analysis project Ga0157374, IMG submission 115308) | Miscanthus rhizosphere microbial communities from Kellogg Biological Station, Michigan, USA - M2-5 metaG | ecosystem: Host-associated > Plants > Roots > Rhizosphere > Soil | place: USA: Michigan... | reverse complement strand
GTTCGGCGTGTTGCCGTTTGGGCAGACGATCATCTTCGGACTGATAGCCGCTCTGGCCCTCGCGCGCCTGATTTAGGACGCGCAGGAGTGCTCTCTCATGGTTCTCGCCGCCAGTGTGCCGAAGCACACGATGCCGAAGCACGTGTGGCTTGCGTGACGCCTGGTTCCTCCGTCAAGATGGACGCAGCTGCTGAACAAAGAGGCTGGCCGCGGAGCATCCGGTCGATCGAAGAAGCCGTAGCTGGTTACTTAGACTTCTTCGGTGGTTTGACAGTCTCTATGACGGTCGTTTTGGGATGTCGCTGCGCTGTCGCCGCCGTTACATAGCGGCCGGTGATAGCTGAGCGAGCTTGCTTTCCCAAGGGCGTCACCTCCTTTCGAAGTCACGTCCCCGCGGCCAGCCTCTTTGTTCAGGAACCCTCGTCTTTTGCGGCTGCCAGCATTGCGGGCACGCCGAGTGGAGCCTTTCTCCCTACGCAGTGTGAGAGCGCGGCGGAACGGCCTCGTCTAGCGGAAGTTGGACGACGGATGCACTCGCTTGCTTGGCCCGACCGCGGGCTCGCGCGATCGTTCCCACAACTGTGCCCAAGGCCTGCCACACGTCTTCGAACTCAGCCTCGTCAAGAATCTCAGCATCCTGCTCAACCAGTCCGACCAAGCCGAGTAAAGAGTTTGTGGCCGGAGGCTGCAAGCCATTGGCTGGCGAGGTGACACTAGCCTGCGTCGAAGGCCCAGGTATTTGTTTTGGCGAGCCCGCGGACACATGCCGCTGGGACCGAATGCCGCGTTTTGCGGTGTCGTGCATTTGGCGCTCTCGGGGTGCGTCTAAGACACTGATTCCCGCTTCCCGACAGAGACCAAGAAACAGCATCACCTGCCGTTCGTGCTGCGAGCGAGGTTGATACCGCTGGAAGGCGTTCAGAATCCTGATTTGAGGATCAGTGGTTGGATCAACGTTTTCGAAGTCTTCGCGGTACGCGCTTCGCAGCGTCGCCTCAAGGAGCTTCCGGTAATCCTCATCAGGCGCCACAACAAGTGAGCGGAGCGTATCGCTCGGATGCTGCTCATCATCGATGAGTTCCAAAAAGCGCATTGCAGCCAGTACGCGATTGCGCAGTGCTTCTGATACCCCCGCGCCACCCAGGAATTCCGAGGTCAGTCTCGGGGGCGTATTCATGCGCCTGAGTCGCTGCAGTACGGAAACCACGTTTGCCGAAGGTGCATACGGCCGGAATGCCAGATCTCGTTCAGCCGCTACAGTCATGGGACGACCCTCTCGTTGGGAGCTGTTGCTGGCGAATCTTAACGCGTACCCAAAGACGTGTCAAGCTGAGTGCCGGTTTTCGTATGGGTACGATTCACTCCGGCTTCTTGCAATATATGTGCAGACCTTTGCAAGATGGCTGTCAGTTCGACACAAGTTGAAAGGCCCACCTCCATGTTGATCTCTGTACCTTGCCGCTCCGCCATATCCAAGGGCGGAGCCGCGATGGTGGCTGAAACGCTTCCACTAGCCGGTTTCGGCTCGACCGATGAGGCGGCGTTAGCGGATCTCAAACTCTCTGTCGCCATTTGGTGTCAAGGACTTCAGCGGCAAGGTCTGCTCATGCAGGCGTTGAGTCGGGCATGCCTGGACCCACGAGCCGACGGGAGCGAGGACCTAGAAGTTGTGGTTCAGTTGGTTAGCGAGACTCCTGCTTCACTCTCATGAGCCTTCGACCCACTTGAGCCACTTGTCAGCCAAAACGAGGACGTGGTCGCTTTTGACCTCCTCGCGCGTCTGACCCCACAGCCCCACGAACTCGGCCGCGGCCTTGAGCACTGCCAAGCGTGTGATCCGGTCATCTTTCGCACTCAAAACTGTCGGAATCCGCTCGTCGTCAGAACGCGAAACTGCGGGAGTCATGGTGGCGAGCTCCTTGATGTAGCCGCGGGAGTCGACCTTGAGCCGCACGTGGGCGCCGGTCTGCGGCAGCTCCACGGGATTGAACTGCGAGACGTTGATCCACGCGCCACCAATCTTCAAGCCCTTGGCATTGACCGCCTCGACCAGGCCCTCGACATCGGAGGTCTGAACCCGCCCGTTCACCACTGCACCTCGCATTCGTCGTCGTCGAAGGCGGGCGCTGGGCGACGATCGCTGGCGCGCACGAGGCCCTCGACCTGGCCGTCCTCGAGCAGATAGAGCAGCTCGCGCAGCTGGGGCACCAGGTCGCACACACGCGCACTATTGGCGATGGCGGCCCGTCCACCGGCCTTGTACGCGGCGGCCCACACGGCCGAGGGGTCCTCGGCCTCGTGCGGGTGGTAGAAGCGCCAGGCGAAGTACTCGGCGCTCACGCTCAGTCCTCGCGCTCGATCTGGGCGGCGGGGATGACGCCGCGCTGCTGGCGAGCCCAGGCTGCGGGCTTCGGGTTGAGAATGCGGGCGTCGAAGCGGGAGAAGATGTCGTCGTACTTCGCCGCGGCCGCAGCCTGGCGCTGCTCGGCGACCAGGTCGCAGTGCAGCTGGACGGCGAGCATGTGCTTGCAGGTGCGGCGCTGCCCGTCGTAGCAGGTGCAGCTGGTGCGGGTGACGAAGTAGACCTCGTCGCTGTTGCGGCTCGAGCGGATGCCGTACGCCTTGCGGCCGTCGCGGGTGCGGCACTTGAGCCACTGGCCGGCATCCGTGGCGATGGCGACCGCCTTGGGGCCGCGCGGGTCAGTCTCGGGAAGGCTTATCGTTGAACTGGTCATGCCTGCTAACTCCAGGTATTGGCCTCGGGCAGGTCGGCGGCTTCAACGCTGGCCTGCCCTCTTTGCTTGCTCACACTATACACCATACTAGCTAGAATTGCAATTGTAAGAGACCTCTGTCCGCTACAATTCTAGCCATGCAGGACAGGGTGCCGGCGCGGCTCCGTGCCGTCGGGGTCATACGTGTCTCCGAGGTCGGGAAGCGTGACCGCGAGAGCGAGTCTTTTATCACGGCTCGTGAGCAGCGCGAGCAGTTCACGTCCTGGTGCGCTCGCCATGCCGCAGAGCTCGTGGAGGTCGTCGATGAGATTGACGTGTCCGGCAAGCTGGTGCTGGCTAAACGACGCGGCCTGCTTCGCGCCCTCGAGCTCATCGAGGGTGGCCTCGCAAATGTCCTGCTGTTTGCGTATTTCGACCGCTCGTTCCGTAACCTCGATGTCCAGAACTCGGTGCTCGCGCGCATCATCGAAGCTGGTGGCGCGACCTACGCATGCGATTTCGGGGAAATTCGCTTCGGCACGCCAGCCGAGCGCTTCGCTACCACGGTGCAGGGTGCGGCTAACCAGCTCACCAGTGACCAGGCGGCGTACAAGGCGATGAACGCCCGGCGCGACGCAGTGGCGCGCGGCGTGCCACCGTTCTCGCGGCTCTGCCTGGGATATGTCCGTGGGTCCGACGGACGTGTGGCCGTGGATCCGACACTCGCCCCGCTGGTCACGAAGATGTTCAACATGCGCGCTGACGGCGCCACGCTGAAGGACTGTCAGCAGTTCCTGGCGGACAACGGCGTCGTGCGCAGCTACTCGAGCGTCAAGGCCACGCTGGCATCAAAGATGGTGCTAGGCGAGCTGCACGCCGGCAAGCATGTCACCCCCAATCTTGAATCGCACACGGCCATCGTCGACCGTGTGACTTGGCAGCGCGTGCAACGCGCAAAGGTGCCGCGCGGGCGCGTACCACTGCCAGATGGTCGCTTGCTCGGGCGCATGGGTTTGTTGCGTTGCGGCAGCTGTGGCCGCGCAATGTCGTCGGGCGGCTCCAGGAGCGGTGGCAAGACGTATCGAACCTACGTGTGTGGTGTACGTGCCGATTGCCCACGACCGGTGTCGATCAACGCCACGCTGGTCGAGCGGTTGGTCGCCGATGAGTGCCGGCGTTACCTCGCAGGTAGGGCGCAGTCCGCGGGGCTCGACAGCAAAGTCCGTGAAGCTGAGGATCGCGTGGCGCATGCGGAGGAAGCCCTTGACGGCGCGATCGGCCTGCTCGCGGGGATCGAGCGCCCATCCGCGCGGACACGACTGCTCGAGTTGCAACGCGACCTGGCGGAGGCTATCGACGCGCTCAACGTGGTGCAGCGGCAGGCGGGACCGCTAGAGCTCGTGCGCGGCGACGTCGACTGGGATCGACTCAGTCTCGACGAACGCCGCGGGCTGATCCGCGCCATTTTTCGTTCGATTACGGTGCACCCGACGCAGGCGGGCATCCCGCGCGACGCCAGCGCGCTCACGTTCGAGCCGTTCGTCGAGTAACCGCCGCGCTGCCCGCGCCAGGATGCGGTCAACTTCCGCGGCCACGCGCGGCGGCAGCGGAAGTGGAACCAGTCCATGGGAGTCCTCGTCGTTGAGCACGGGCGGGTCGTCTTTGGCCGCAGGTGACATGTCTGTCAGTATCTGGCGGGCCAGACCTGCCGTCGATGCCAACGTCAGGACACACAAGCTGACTGTCTTGTGTGTGTCACCGCGCTGGACAGGTGTCCAGGTATGCCGGCGAATCAGGCTTGCTGAACGCTGACGATGACGGCGCGTGGTCCCAGCTCGGTGCGGATTTTGGCGATCGCCTCGTCGATGGTGACCGCGGTCACCCACCGCTGACCGCTCAGGGTGTAGGTGATCAGCCACGAGGTCGGGGTCTGCTCAGCTGCGGCTTGCTCCGTGCCGCCAGCGAGCCGAAGCAACGCTTCCCAATCGTCGAACGGCGGCCAAGGGACGTCGAACTTCTGACGAAGCCGATAGAGCGTGCGCGGCGCGATGTTCAGCGCCTGGGCCATGCCATCGTGTTTGGCGGCATTGGGATCCGAGATGACCGCTGCCCGCATGGCCTCGGCGAGCTGTTCGCGGGTGCGGTACGGAACAGGGCGTCGCTGAGCTGACATTGGCGCGACTGGTGGAGTCGCGTCCTCCTGGCCACGCAGTATAGGGACGCTCGCGCCACGGATCGGTGGTCTGTCAGGTCGTCGTGCCAGGGTTTGTCATCTGTCTGTCAGTGGTATGTCCTGCATGGTATTGTCTGGACGGCTCCGCACAGAACAGTTGTCAGGGTTGTGTTCTGGTCGAACTAAGCCAGTTCCGACACGACAGACCTGGCAAGAGCAGCGGATCCAGACGTATTCTTTAGAACTTGTGTTCTAAAAAGGCAAGGGATGGTTCATGGATCCTTTGGCGCAGCGCATCCTTGACGAGATCCAACGCAGTTCATTGTCACCAGATGATCGCGGTGCGCTCGCGATGGCGATTCGGGGCAATCACCATCAAGGGCACCCGAGCCCGATCGCGACCTGGTCGACGACTTCAGAGTTTCTTGTCGAACTCTGTGAGTGGGCGGCCGCTCTACCGGCCGAACACCTTCCGCCACGAGAGGGTGATGCTGCGCGTCACTTCGGACGCAACATCCGCACAATCGGTAGATGGTTGAGCCGTGCCGGCATAGCAGGGTGGGATGGATTTTTGCGGTTCTGGACGCTCGCGGTGCGTGAACCGAGCGCGTAGCGGCCATTGATTGACAGGAATACCTGTCTTGACTGTCATGTGTCGCGACAGTCGATGGACACATAGCCTGTCTGTCCTCACGTTGGCATTTACTGGGCCTGACAACTGGGTGCATAGTCGCTGCCATGAGCAACACCGGCCTTTATGTGAGGCTCGACCCAGAAAGTTTCGAGCGGCTGCGGAAACGAGCCGCCGAAGACCGCCGGACGCCTGGGGACCAGGCCGCGGTGCTTCTTCGAAAGGCGCTTGAAGCGCTTGAAGCGCTCGAGTCTGTCGCGGCTTAGTCGTGGCGACGAGCGATCCTGGCGCGAGCCTGCCCAAGATCTCCGACCCGACGAGGCGGTATTTCGCGTGGCGGGCGAATCATCCGCACCAAGCCGAAGACGCGGGCCAGGCCTGGGCTGAGGCCTGGCGGCAGGGGTACTGGGCCGGCATTCGCGAGAACAGCCAGCTCGGCATGCATCTGCTCGAGGTCATGCAACGCGTCGAGGCGCTCGAGCAGCGCCTGCGCGACCTGCAGGCCAGCGACGACATCGAACGCGAGATGGAAGAGGCCAGCGCGTACTGGAAGAGCGAGGTGGACGCATGACTCAGGCGATCGAGACGTGCCGCTACTGCGGCCGCCAGGGTGGTGACGAGTTCAGCTTCGGGCCCGACGATCCGGCGCCTGGCGTGTGTCCAACCTGCCTCGATGCGCGCATGTCCGCGCTGATGCTCGGTGCGGCACGACGCGCCGCGTCCGGGATGGGACAGGAGGACCTCAAGACGTGGCTGCATGGCGAGATGGTCGAGCTGGGACTCACGCCGGCGTGGGCGAAGCGCTTCACGCTGGCCGACGTGGCGGCCTTCGCCGCGGCGCAGCAAAGGACGCATCGCTGATGCCTGAGTGGGCGTGGCTCCTGGTGCTGTGGCTGGTCGCGAGCGTGTGTTTCGCGCTCGGCATTGCGAAGTGGTTCAGGTGGCTGCGTGACTGAGCAGGAGCTCGGGTTTCGGCTTCCGAGTGGCCGCCTTGTTGTGTGGCGCTGTTACAAGCGGACGCAGATCGCCGAAATGGCCGACTGGGAGCCCGGCTTTCCCATGGACAGCGTGTCCATCAGCGAGCCCGACGTCGCCGCAGGCTCTCCGAAGGCTGGCGACAAGATCGCGCGTAACCGCGACAACCATGAGGACCGGTGGCTCGTCTCCGCCGCGTACTTCGCGGCCAACTTCGAGGAGCTGCCGTGACCAGCATCGGAATGCTCGCGGTGGTTGTGGACTACGACGCCGACGGGCAGCGGTCCGTGACGATCGTGCAGGCGGATCCAGTGATCGAGATCGCCGACCGCGTCCTCGCCGGCATGCATCCGTGGGAGTTGACCGTCGGCGACGGCATCGTGACCGTGCACGCCCGCAATGGCGACGTCAGCTACGGGCTGTGCAAGTACGACGAGCTCCGGCACACGTGGCTCGGCGTGCGTTCAGGCGATGCGGAGGGAGGCGATGCCTGACCTGCTGCGCCGTGGTCTGGCCTTCCCTGCTACGCGGCGCATGGCCGTGCGTGTGGTGCCGCAGAAAACGCTCACGCGCGCCCAGGTGCTGCTCGTCGAGTCGATCGTCGGCGAGGACGAGTGGACGCGCTGGGTCAAGTCGCGCGCCAAGCTCTGGGGCTGGCACGGCGTACACCTGCGCGACTCCGAGGGCGTCATGGAAAGCGTCCACCTCACGCGTTTGGACGGTTTCTCGGAAGCGCTCGGCCAGCCCGACTGGCGCTTCTGGTCCGAGGAATTCGGCGAGTCGTTCGACGCGGAGCTCAAGGGCAAGTTCGGTTCGCTGAGCAAGGACCAGAAGCGAACGATTCCGTCGATGCGCCGCGGCGGGATTCAGGTCTTCACGTGGTGGCCTCGAGACTGGCGGCAGGTCGAGCACGTCTTTCGCTACGGATTGGAGGGACTGAACTAGTGCGCGTCACCCGCGTCAGCATCTCGCTCGAGAAGCGCGCCAACGATGGCGACTACGGCTCGGAAAAGTCCGAGGTCGAGATCTTTGCCGACCTCGAGCCTGGCGACGAGCCGCACACGGTTTTGGACTGGATGATGGGGACCGCGCGCATGCAGGTCGAACACGATCTGCTGCAGTCGCCCAACCTGAGGGTGCGCCAGGCCCTGATCCGCAAGGTGCGCCGCTGCAACCACTGCAGCGAGCCGCTCGCCGATGACGAGACGGGCTACCTGCACCCAGCGTGCAAGCTCGCGGAGGACGCCGAGCGCGAGGAGCGCTACCAGGCGGCCAAACGCCGCAACGAGGAGCAGGAACGCCAGGAGGATGAGCGCGACCGGGTGGCCACTCGGGATGGCGACGACGAGGATCTGCCGCTGTGAATGCGCACCAGGAGCTCGCGGTGCGCCCGCATTGTCGACTCGCTTCGGAGACGTGTAATCCGCGTTTCGGCTGGCGCATGGGTACGCATTCGGTCGTGCTCACGGTCAACAGTGGCTATGAGTGACTCGAGATGGGACTAGGCGGGCCCGTGTGGCACGCGAGCGCGGCGCCTCTGCCAGGCTGGCCAGTCGGTGAGCAGTCGCTCCGACGGTTTGCACTGGAGGCCCTCGAGGGTGTTGGCGACTCCGACCTGGGCGAATGGGAGGAATGGACCGGCTATGCCTTTCACATCCGACGGCGGTTGTCACCTGAGGAGCAAGAGCCGATCGGCGACGTGGTGGATATTCGCGGCACGCCTGAGGCGAGGCGGAGGCTGCGGCGGGTGATGCAGTACGCGTTGCGCTCACCACACGGCATGCGCATTCTGCGCGAGGAAGGCGCGGAGCGACCCGTCTGATGCCGCTTGTTCATGTCCTGTTCGATGGCCAGCCCGAGGTGATATGCCACGTGTGCCGCCAGCACAAGGCCGCGGCCGACTTGATCCCGTGCGATGACGACAAGGGCGCCAACGGAGAGTGTGCTCACGTGCAGTACGCCATCTGCGACTGTTCCGACGACGAGCACAGCTGCGATATCTGCTTGAACATGGGCCCGCCTGGCTCCGAGCGCGCGCACTACTCGCCCGAGTTGCGCGCATGGCTGCCCTGATGGCGCGTTGGTTCGTGGCCGGCGCGCTGTTCGGCGCGGTCGTCGTGGCGGTCGGCGGAGCTGCGCTAGGCATCCACGCCGCGGACGAGGGCGGCACCTCAGATGAGGTCGAGAAATCGGAACAGCCGGACGAGGCACTCGTCGCCGTACCTACGCCCGAGCCGGCGTACGGCCTGTGGGACCGTCTGGCCCACTGCGAGAGCAGCGGGCGCTGGCACCTGAACACCGGCAATTCGTATTTCGGCGGGCTGCAGGAAGACCTGGTCTTCTGGCGGCGCCACGGCGGCCTCGCATACGCCCCGCGGCCGGACCTCGCCTCGCGCGGCGCCCAGATCGCTGTCGCCCAGCGGGGGCTCGCGGTGCAGGGCTGGGGCGCGTGGCCCGTGTGCTCACGCGTGATCGGAGTGCGCTGATGCGCTACTGGCTGGACACCGAGTTCATCGAGTCCGGGCCCGATCGTCCGATTGAGTTGCTGAGCATCGGCATCGTGGCCGAGGACGGCCGCGAGTTCTACGCCGAGAACGCTAGCGCCGACCTGTCGAAGGCCAATGATTGGGTGCGCGAGCACGTCATCCGGCAGTTGATTTGCGTCGGCCATGTCAACCACCGCGTCGAGCTGCCGAGCTGCCCGGCCGCCTTTCGAAGTGCGATTGCTCTGGCAGTCCAGTTGTTCTGCGACCGCGAGATGTACGGCAAGCCCGAGTTCTGGGGCTACTACGCCGACTACGACTGGGTGGTGCTGTGCCAGCTATTCGGCTCCATGGTCGACCTGCCGAAGGGCTGGCCGATGTACTGCCGTGACTTGAAGCAATGGGCTGACGAGCTCGGCAATCCGCAGCTGCCCGAGCAGGGCAAAGGCGAGCACCACGCGCTCGCCGACGCGAAGTGGAACCGCCAAGCGTGGGAGTTCCTCGCCGAGTACGAGAACGCTCAGGGGTTCGTGCCATGAGCGAGATCGTCTGGCGCCTGGACCAGGCCGAGGCCGAGGAGTTTGTCCAATTCCTGAGTGAAGCGCTCGAAAACCTGTACTTCGAGCCGGAGAGCGAGCTCGAAGAGCGATTGATGCGCTGGGTCAATGAGCTGACTCAGCTCTGCACCCAGCGCGCGCGCTACGACGCACTACTCCAACCCAGCATGGAGGTCTTGCTGACATGACTCGAGCTCTTGAACAACGCCGACCGCTGGATAAAACCTCGGGCATCCGTCAGTTTGGTGATCTGCCGCCAGCCACCTCGAGCATGGATCTCACCCGTGCGCTGGAGCTGGCGGGCATCAACGAGCCGGAGCTGGTGCTGCTGGCGTCCACCACCTTCAAAGAATGCTCCTCGATGGAAGAGCTGATCACGCTCATCGCCACGGTGCGGCGGCGTGGGCTCGACCCGCTCCTCAAGCAGGTCTATTACGAGCGGTTCGGGGGCGAGAGCAGCGGTCCCTCGTTGCACATTGGAATCGACGGGCTGCGCACCATCGCCGTCAAGACGGGGCGCTACGTCGGCGCGGGCGAGCCACGCTTTTCTGACGTTTACGACATGCGCGTCGACGATCGCGGCACGACCAAGCCGGTGCCAGCGAAATGCGTCGTCACGGTGTTTGCCAACAATGGCGCGCGCGTGGGCGCGTTCGAGGGCGTCGCGTTCATGGATGAGTGTTATCCAGGCGTCGGACCACGCGGTCGAATGTGGCGCGCGCGGCCGCGCAGCATGCTTTCCATAGCCGCCGAACGGCAGGCGTTGCGGCGTGCGTTTCCGTCTGAGACGGGCGGCCTCGCGGACGTCGACGAGGGCGAGCAACCGACGGGCCCGGTCGTGGTCGAACGTCCGTCAGAACGCGAGACAGCGGCCCGAGCTGATGACTACACCCGGATGCTCGGCGAGAGCGTCTACGCGGTGGACACGCGCACTGGCGAAGTCGTGCAGGACCCCCGTGCCGCGGCGATCGTCGAGCAGGCGCACGCTGCGGCCCAGGCGCGTGACGAGACGGTGGCACAGCTCAACCGCGCGCAATTGCGGGAGCGCTGGGGGCTGCTGACGGGGAAGGCGCGCGACCTGGGCGTCGAGTACGAGCCCATCAGTCAGTCGGTGAGTGATGCTGACGCCCTCGCCGCGGTCGAGGACCTCGAGCGGCGGGTGCGCGATGCAGAGGCCGGAATCGTGAAGGAAGGTGTGATCTGATGCCGTTGTTCGAAGTCGCGATCCTGCAGAACCCGACGAAGAAGGCCGCGGAGGATGGCATCGGCCAGGAGCTGATCTTCGGTCCGAAAGCCGTGGTCGCGCGTGACGCGCAGTCCGCGGCCATCAGCGCCGTGCTGGAGTCCAACGGCGAGCTGCACGAGGTTGATCGCTCGCGGCTGGAGGTACTGGTGCGCCCTTTCGCGTGAGCGCGCCCGCTGAGCCTGCCAAGCCTCGGGATCCTGGCAAGCTGCCGGACATGGTGTTGCTGCCCGATCAGTCGTTCACGCAGTTACAGGGGTTACTGTCGGGCGGCAATCTCAACCAGTACTACCAGGGCAACCCGTACTGGCAGGGCAATCTCGGCATGACGACGCAGGTCCTGCCGGGGGTGGCGGGCGCGCAATCCTTCAATGCGCAGCAGCTCACCCAGACCGTGCCTGACATCTACATGAGCACGCATCGCCAGTGACGCGCTACCGGACGATCGTGGCGGATCCACCGTGGCCGATCGAGTGGTCGGGTGGGTGGCGAATTGCAGGCCATTCGAGTGGCTCGCGTCTGCGACACGCTAAGCGTGCTTTGCCATACACGGTGATGACGGTCGAAGCGATCGCCGCGCTACCCGTCGCAGAGCTCGCCGACGACGCTGCGCACCTCTTCCTATGGGTACCCGATCGTTTTCTCATCGATGGCGATGGGGCTCGCGTCGCGCGCGCCTGGGGTTTCAGTCCCGGTCGCTTGCTCATCTGGCACAAGACCGGCTACGGACTGGGAACGTTTCCGCGGCCCCAGCACGAGGCCCTCATCGTCTGCAAGCGCGGCAGCCTGGATTT
>Ga0157374_10004601_pt1 | contig 11571 bp, 8 predicted proteins | sample M25metaG_FD_115308 | JGI IMG/M metagenome (GOLD analysis project Ga0157374, IMG submission 115308) | Miscanthus rhizosphere microbial communities from Kellogg Biological Station, Michigan, USA - M2-5 metaG | ecosystem: Host-associated > Plants > Roots > Rhizosphere > Soil | place: USA: Michigan... | reverse complement strand
CGTGGCCTGGATGGTGTGCTGATCGAGTTCGAAGCGCACGGCGGGGAACACCTGGAAGCGTTCGGCATCGAGGCGCAAGCGGTGCTCGCCGACATCGTGGCTGACGCCCCTGTCCAGGAGACTCAGGGCCACGGCCTCGGGGTTGTCGACGAACAGGTGCAGCTGCACGTCGGTGTGCGCCGTGGCCGTTCCGGTCAGCACCGGGCCCACCAGCCGCGGGGAGAAATCCTGGAGCGAGCGCATCGCGCGCAGCGCCACGCTGCGCTGCGCCTTGAGCGTGCGCCCATGGGTGTCGGCAGCGAACAGGCGCTGGTAGGCGGCGAGCGAGTCCTCGATCTCAGTGTTGCTCGGCAGCGCCCCCTCATCGCTGATGCCGAAGCGCTCGGCGGCCTTGCGCTTGGCGGCGCGAAAATCCTGGATGCCATGCTCAGCCATGATGCGCGCGGCTTCCTGGGCGACGGCCCGGCGTAGGTTTTCGCTGCGTGGCGAATTGCGGCGTGGCATGGCTTTTTTAAGTTCCCTAGAACAGCGGTTCGGCGCCGGTGGTGGTCGGATTGGTGGTCCCGGCGGTGGCGGTGGGCAGTTTGTCCGTAAAGAAGTACTCATTTATGGCCGCGGTATCGGCGGCCGCGGCGAGCGCCCCGCTGTTCGGATCGATGCGGGCGGTCACCAGGCCCGGCGGCTCGGGCCGCGGGACATCGGGCACGCCGCGCAGGGCCTCGCGCATCAGCCGCACCCAGATTGGCACGGCGACACTGCTCCCCTCTTCGCCCTCGCCGAGCGATTGCTCCTGGTCGTAGCCGACCCAGACTGTGGCCTCTAGGTTGGGGTTGAAACCGTTGAACCAGGTGTCGTGGGACTCGTTGGTGGTGCCGGTCTTGCCGCTGATGTCCTCGCGCCCCAAGACCCGCGCGCGCACGCCGGTCCCGCGCTTGATCACATCGCCCATGATGTTGTCCATCAGCCAGGCATTCGCCGCGGTGATGACGCGCGGCGCCTTGAGCTTCTCGCTCAGCAGCGGCGGGAGCTGCTCAGACTCGGGAGGGGCCAAGGTCATGACCTTGCTGGTGCGCGGTGCGGCGTCGCTCGCTCCGCCATCGGCGCCCGGGTCCGTTGCGAGTGCGGGCGCGTCCTCATCTCCAGGTCCGCAACCGTCGCACACTTCCTTAGGTTGGGCCTGCCAGACGGTGACGCCCTGCGCGTTCTCGATGCGTTGGATGAAATAGGGGCTGATCTTGTAGCCGCCGTTGGCAAAGGTCGCATAGCCGGTGGCCACATCAAGCGGCGTGGCCGGCAAGGTGCCCAAGGCCAAAGTCAGGTTGTTGGGCATGATCGCCGGGTCGAAGCCGAAGCGCGAGGCATACTCGATGACATCGGCGGTGCCCACGGCCCGCAGCAGCCGGATCGAGACGAGGTTGCGCGAGTGCACCAGTGCTTCGCGCAGGCGCGTCGGTCCGCTGAAATTGCCGCCGTCATTCTCCGGGCGCCAGGTCTGCTCGATGCCGCTGTCGGCCACCACCACCGGGGCATCCATGATGACGCTCGCGGGCGTGAAGTCGTGCTCCAGCGCGCAGGAATACAGGAACGGCTTGAAGCCCGAACCCGGCTGGCGGCGCGCCTGGGTCACGTGGTTCCAGGAGTTGCCGAAGTAATCAAAGCCGCCCACCAGGGCCACGATGGCCCCATCGTGGGGGTCAAGCGCCACGAGTGCGCCCTGCACCGATGGGATCTGCGCCAGCTGCGCATTGCCGCGACCGTCCGCGAGCACATAGATAAGGTTGCCCCGCTGCAGGAGCGAGTCGGCCTTGCCGCGCTCCGCGTTGCCCCGCGCCCAGCTCATCCCGTCCCACGGGATCTGGGCGTAGCTGCCGCCGCGCAGGTACACGCGCGCGCCATCTTGCGCCACCGATACCACCACGGCCCCTTGCAGGTTGCCGACCGGCGGCACCTCGGCCAGCAGCGTCTCAAGCTGGCGTGGGTTGTCGCCCGCCTCGAGCTTGGCCTTGCGGATCACGCCGCGATAGCCGTGGCGGCGGTCGTACTCGATGAGCCCGAGCCGGAGCGCGCGGTTGGCGGCGGTCTGGATTCGTCCGTCGATGGTGGTGATGGCCTTATACCCGGCATTGATCGCGCCTTCCCCGAAGCGCTGGACCACCTGCTGGCGGACCATCTCGGCCACGAACGGGGCCTCGATGTCGTAGCGCGGCGCGAACTCGTGCGCCCGGATTTCCTCGTGCATGGCGCGCTGGGCGGTGTCGGCGTCGATGTAGTGCAGCGCCTGCATGCGCTGCAGGACGTACTGGCGGCGCTCGGTGGCGCGCTGCGGGCTGGTCACCGGGTTGTAGCGCGAGGGCGCCTGCGGAAGTCCGCCGAGCATCGCGGCTTCAGCTACCGAGAGCTCGTTGAGGGGCTTGCCGAAGTAGACCTCGGCCGCCGCCGCCACCCCGTAGGCCCGCTGGCCGAAGAAAATCACGTTCAGGTAGGTCTCGAGGATCTCCTGCTTGGTGAATTCGTGCTCCATACGCAGCGTCAGGAAGATTTCCTGGAGCTTGCGGGTGATGTTCTTATCGCGCGTCAGGAACATGTTGCGCGCGGTCTGCATGGTGATGGTGCTGCCGCCCTGGGCGAAGTCGCCGTTGGTCAGGTCCACGTAGATGGAGCGCAGCATGCTGAAGTAATCGATGCCGCCGTGCTTGAAGAAGCGGTCATCCTCGGCCGCCAGGAACGCTTCGCGCACCAGCTGCGGAATCTCATCGTAAGTGACGGGCACCCGGCGCTGCTCGCCGATCTGGCTGATCAGCGCGCCACTGCGGGTGTACACGCGCAGCGGTACCTGCAGCGGCAAAGTGTGCATGCCGGCCGCGCTCGGGAGCGACGGGGCGAGGTAAACGTAGCTGGCCAGGAAGGCATAGATGACGCCCAGCAGCAACACGGCACACACGATAATTAAGCTAGTCAGTGCGCGCAGCGTGCGGGACTTCACCGATTAGGACTCCTGTTGTTGCGCTTGCCGGTGGCCCCATGCTGAAGTGCGAGGCTGTGACATATGCCAAACACTCTACGCATTGCTCCGGGAATGCGAAATCGCGCTCGGGCAGCGCTCACGTTGAATTTCGTGAGGCTACTCACGTTCAATTTAACCGATGGCTGATATATATTCGCACGCAGATTTTTGCGGGTTCGCCGTTACGGCGCGTATCTTACTGATAAGGAAGGGAAACTGTGTTCCTGTTCTCGCGTAAGAACCGCCAGTTGCTGGGGTTGGATATAACAACCTCCTCGATCAAGCTGATCGAGCTGGCTAATTCCGGTGGTCGCTACGTCGTCGAGTCGTACGCGGCGGAGGCGACTCCCGCGAATTCGATGAACGAAAAGACACTGGTGGACCCCCAGGCGGTCGGTGAAGCCATCCGCCGCGCGGTCAAGCGCTCAGGGGCGACCAGCACCGAGGTCGCCATCGCCATCAGCGGCGATGCGGCCATCACCAAAGTGATCCAGATGCCCAAGGGCCTGCGCGATGCGGACCTGGAGGCTCAGGTCGAGATGCAGGCCGACCAGTACATCCCGTTCCCCATGGACGAGGTGAGCTACGACTTCGAGGTGCTCGGCCCCTCGGACAAGGACGCCGAGTCGGTCGACGTGCTGCTGGTGGCCTCGCGCTCCGACAACGTCGAGCAGCGCCGCGCCGCGGTGGCCGCTGCGGGACTCAATGCCCGCATCGTCGATGTCGAGGCCTTCGCCCTTGAGAACGCCTGCAAGCTCATGACGCACCAGATGCCTGACGGTGGCATCGATCGGACCATCGCGGTGGCCGACTTTGGTGCCAGCAGCACCACCTTCAGCGTGCTGCGCAACCTCAAGATCATCTACACGCGCGATTTCGCCTTCGGCGGCCAGCAGCTGACCGAGGAGATCATGCGTACCTACGGCCTGACCATGGAAGAGGCCGGCCGCGCCAAGAAGGAAGGGGGCCTCCCCGGTAACTTCCAGGCCGAAGTGCTCGATCCGTTCATCGACGACATGACCCAGCAGGTGAGCCGCTCGCTGCAGTTCTACCTGGCCTCGGGCAGCGGGCGCGACCAGCCCGAGAAGATCCTGATCTGCGGCGGCTGCGGCAATGTCTCTGGCGTCGCGGACGTGATCCAGAGCCGGGTAGGCATCACCGCCGAGAAGGGCGATCCCTTCGGGCAGATGAAGCTGTCTTCACGCGCGCGCGCCCAGGCCGTGCAGCGCGACGCCACGGCACTTTTGACTGCCTGCGGCCTGGCCCTGCGGAGTTTTGACTGACATGCCACGCATAAATCTATTGCCCTGGCGTGACCAGCAGCGCAAAGAGCGCAAGCTGGCGTTCTTCGTAGCCTTAGGCGGTGCGGCGCTCGCGGCGCTGGTGGCCGCCTTTGCCGGCTACCTGCTGTTCAAGTCGATGATCAGCTCCCAGGAGCAGCGCAACGACAGGTTGCGCGCCGAGATCAAGACCGTGGACCGGCAGATCGAGGAGATCAACGACCTGGAGACCCAGAAGCAGCGCTTTATCGCGCGCATGCAGGTCATCGAGAAGCTCCAGCGTTCGCGCTCGGAGGTCGTGCACCTGTTCGACGAGATCGCCCGCACCATGCCGGACGGTACCTATCTGACCTCCTTCAAGCAGGAAGGGAAGCACCTGAAGTTCGAGGGCGTGGCGCAGTCATCGACGCGCGTCTCGACCTTCATGCGCAACATCTCGGCCTCGCAGTGGATGAAGGATCCAGAGCTCGAGGTGGTCGAGAGCAAGCCCGGCGCCACGGTCGGCAACAGCTTCGTGCTGGATGCCGGCGAGATCGTGGCCGCGGGCGATGAGGATGACGATGCGGCGGCCAAGCCCAAGCAGCGCATCCGCAGCGGAGGTGCCAAATGAGCCTGATGCAGGAACTGCGCTCGCTCGATCCGCGCGACCCGGGGCGCTGGCCGCTGGCGGTACGCACCGGTGCGGTTGCCGTGTGCTTCGTGGTGGTCTCGCTCATGGCCCTCTACTTCTTCGTCTGGACGGACCTCAACCCGCAGCTCCAGCAGCTCGAGGACCAGGAGCAGCAGCTGCGCAACGAGTTCCAGACCAAGCATTCTAAGGCCACCAACCTGGACGTCTACAAGCAGCAGCTCGCGGACATCGAGAAATCCTTCGGCGCCATGCTGCGCCAGCTCCCCAGCAAGACCGAGGTCGATAACCTGCTGGTGGACATCTCGCAAACGGGACTTGCGGCGGCACTGGATCAGAAGCTGTTCCAGCCCGAGGGCGAGATCAAAAAGGACTTCTACGCCGAGCGGCCGATCAAGATCCGATTCGCCGGGAGCTATCACCAGTTCGGCAACTTCGTGAGCGGGATTGCAGCGCTCCCGCGCATCGTGACGTTGCACGACGTGCAGATCACGCCGGTCCAGCCCGCCGCGGGTGCGACCGTGTTCGACCAGCTGCAGATGGATTTGACCGCCAAGACCTACCGCTACCTCGACGATGAGGAAGTGGCGACGGCCGAGGCAGACCGGCGCAAGGCCGAGCAGAAAGCCAAGCGGCCCCAGGGCTGATGGCGCCTATAAGCAACGGGTAAGCGGATGAAGCAGCAGCAAAATCTGGCTCGACGGACCTTAGGTGTCCTGGCGCTTTGCGCCGGGGTGCTCGTCGGCTGTTCGGGGCGCGACGGAGACCTGACGCGCTTCATCGAGCAGACCAAGAAGGAGCCGGGCGGGCGCGTTGAGCCGCTCCCCGAGGTCAAGCCCTACGACAGCTATGTGTATTCGAGCAGCGCGCTGCGCTCGCCGTTTGTGCCCGGAGGTTCGAAAGGCGCCGCCGCCGGCCCGCGCCCCGAGGTGCAGCGCAACCGCGAATTCCTCGAACAGTTCTCGCTGGACACCATGAAGATGGTCGGCACGCTCAAGCTCGATGGCCAGAACTATGGCCTCGTGCAGGTCGCCGACGGTCGGGTGCAGCGCGTGCTCGTTGGCAATCATCTCGGCCAGAACGATGGCCGCATCACCGACATTGTGGCTAACAAGATCAGCCTGATTGAACTCGTACCGGACGGCCTAGGGGGCTACATCGAGCGTCCCGCGGCCTTGGGTTTGAACGAGTGACCGGAATGGAGAGTAAGCGAATGAAGCGACCAACCGTCAATCACCTGCGTACCGCCTTGGGGCTCATATGGGCCTGCCTGGCTGCAACGCTGGTCACGCAGGGCGCCCTGGCGGCCGACGCCGCGGGCAATACCCTGCAGTCGATCGACGTGCAGACCCTGGCCGGCAAGCAGGTTCAGCTTACCCTGCATCTTTCGGGGCCCGCCCCTGAACCGATGAGCTTTACCATCGACAAGCCGGCGCGCATTTCGCTGGACCTGCCGGGCACCACCCTGGCGCTGCCCTCGCGGCGCATCGATGTCGGCTCCGAAGGCGTGGATTCCGTGCTGGCCGCGGAGGCCAACGGCCGCGCTCGCCTCGTGCTCAACCTCGAACAGCTCCAGCCCTACACCACGCGGGTGGCCGGCAACGACATCGTCGTGACCATCGGCGCCGGAGTCGCAAGCTCGCACGCCGCCGCCGTCGCCCCGATGGCCGCCGCCAGCAGCCGCGAGCTGCGCAGCATCGATTTCAGACGCGGTGACCATGGGGTCGGCCGGCTGATCGTCAAGCTCTCCGACCCGCGCACCGCCATCAACCTGGTGCAGCAGGGCTCGCAGGTCATCGTCAATTTCGCCGACGCCTCGCTCCCGAAGAAGCTGGCGCGCAGCTACGACACGCAGGACTTCGGCACGCCGGTCAGCGGCTTCGACGCAATCCGCGTCGGCAACGACACGCACATCGTGCTCAATACCACCGGCGACTTCCAGCAGCTGGCCTACCAGTCGGACGACGAGTACGTGGTCGAGGTGCAGCCGCTGACCAAGTCGGCCGCGCAGGCCGCGGACGACAAGAAGATCTACACCGGCGAGAAGCTGTCCTTGAACTTCCAGGACATCGACACCCGCGCGGTGCTGCAGCTGCTGGCCGATGCCAGCGGCCAGAACATCGTGGTCAGCGACACGGTCCGCGGCAGCGTGACGCTGCGCCTGCAGAGCGTCCCCTGGGACCAGGCGCTCGACATCGTGCTGCGCACCAAGGGCCTGGATAAGCGCCGCGATGGCAACGTGATCATCGTCGCGCCCTCCGAGGAGCTGGCCTCGCGCGAGAAGGCGGACCTGGCCTCCAAGAAGGACATCCAGGAGCTCGCCCCGCTCCGTACCGAATACCTGCAGATCAACTACGCCAAGGCGGTTGATCTGGCGCTCCTGCTCAAGGGCGGCGCCAACGCGAACTCGGTACTCTCAACCCGCGGCAGTGTCGCGGTCGATGAGCGCACCAACACGCTGCTGCTGGTCGACACCTCGGAAGGCCTCGATGCCATCCGCAAGATGGTCGCGACCCTCGACATTCCGGTGAAGCAGGTGCTGATCGAATCGCGCCTGGTCATCGTCAATGACGACTTCGAGCGCGACCTGGGCGTGCGCTTCGGCTACACCGGCGTCCACAGCAACGGCAACAACGGCATGTTCATGACCTCGGGCACCGCGGCCGGCACGGACACGGGCCTGAACTCGGCGCTCTCGAACCTGCAGAGCAATGGCACCGTCAACCCGGTGGCCGTGCCGACCGGTGATACCGCCGCCAACCGCTACAACGTCAACATGCCGGTCGCCAATCCGGCCGGCAGCCTCGCGTTCCTGCTGCTCGGGTCCGATTACATCGTCGATCTGGAGCTGTCAGCCGCCCAGGCCGAAGGCCGTGGCGAGGTTGTCTCCTCGCCGCGCGTGATCACGGCGAACCAGAAGGAAGCCTACATCGAGCAGGGTACGGAAATTCCGTACCAGGAAGCGGCCTCGAGCGGCGCGACCACGGTTTCGTTCAAGAAGGCGGTGCTCTCGCTCAAGGTGACGCCGCTGATCACGCCCGACAATCGCATCATCCTCGACCTGTTCGTGACCAAGGACAGCGTCGGCCAGGTGGTGGTGACCTCGGGCGGCGCCAACGTGCCTTCGATCGACACCCGCAAGATGGCCACACGCGTGATGGTCGCCGACGGCCAGACCGTGGTGCTCGGCGGCATCCTCGAGACCAACCGCAGCGAGACGATCAAGAAGGTGCCGTGGCTGGGCGACATTCCGGTGCTCGGGCACCTGTTCAAGAACACGACCACGATTAACAAGAAGAATGAGCTGTTGATCTTCGTGACGCCGAAGATCCTGCGTGAAGGGGTGAAGGTCAATTGACCTTCAGGAAGCTACTCGTGGGATTTACTAGAGAATCAATTGCTCAGGTGAATATGATGCGCAAATTCAGATGGCTTTCGGCACTGCTGACCCTGGCACTGGCTGCCTGCGGCGGTGACACTAACGATTGCGGTTCATCGTTTGGCCCACCCTGCGGATCCAGCGGTAACCCGACGGTGCCGGTCGCCTCGGTATTGCTGGTGTCCGACACCTCGACGATCCCGTCCGACAATGCGACCTCAGCCAATCTCACCGCCTACGTGCAGGATGCCAATAACAATTTCATCCCGGGCGTGACGGTTTCGTTTGTGCCGAGCTCGGGCGGCATCGCGGTCACCCAGGCGGTGACGGATGACAACGGCGTGGCGACGGCCACCTTGAGCACGCTGGGCGACCCGTCCAATCGCACGATCACCGTGACGGCCACGGCTGACAAGATCAGCACGTCGGCCAACATCGATGTAACCGGTACCACGCTGCAATTGCAGGGTCCGACCGCGTTGACCACGGGCCAGGTGGCGACCTACACCATCTCGCTGACCGACGCGGGCGCCAAGGGCATCGCCAGCACCGACATCACGATTACAGCTCCAGCCGACCTGACGGTGAGTACCACTACCGTGACCACCGACAGCCAGGGCCGCGCTACCTTTACTGCCACGGGCGGCACGGGCGGCGCAGGCGGACTCACGGTCGCGGGCCTGGGCCTTACGACCACGTTGAACGTGACCGTCAATGGCGATGCCTTGAGCTTCACGGCGCCCGCCGCCAACATCAACATTCCGCTCGGTGTCAGCAAGACTTTCACCGTGCACTGGGCCCAGAACAACACGGCGGTCGCCAACCAGCCGATCGACTTCGCGACCACGCGCGGCTGCATCAATTCGCCCGTCACGGCCTGCTCATCCACGGCCACGGCGACCACCGATGCCTCGGGCAACGCCTCCGTGACGATCGTGTCCAACAACGCCGGCGGCGCTACGGTCAGCGCGACCACGGCCACGGCGATATCGGCCACGCTGACCTCCCAATTTATCGCCACGGTGGCCAGTTCCATAGACGTGCAGCCCTCGGTGTTCGTGCTGGCGCCGGGCGATTCGAGCACCATCAATGCGGTGGTCAGGGACGTGAACAACAACCTGGTGACCGGCGCAACTGTGGTGTTCTCGCTCAATGACATCACCGGCGGCACGTTGACCACGGCCGCGGCCAAGACCGACCTCGAGGGCCGTGCGCAGTCCGTGTACACCGCAGGCAGCGTGACCTCGGCTGCCGGCGGCGTGCAGGTTACCGCGACCGTGCAGGGCACCGCGGTCGCCAAGACCGTCGGACTCACCGTCGCTGCGCGACAGGTGTTCATCTCGATCGGCACGGGCAATGAAATCTCGGAGCCCAATGCCGCGCAGTACGCTATTCCCTACGTCATCCAGGTCACCGACTCGACCGGCGCGGGCGTCAAGGGCGTGGCTCTGTCGATGAGCGTGCTCTCGCAGCGCTACTTCAAGGGTCACCGCGTTGCCGGTACCTCGACGTGGGCCACTTGCTACACCATCCCGCAGGATTCGGCGAATTGCATCGTCGGCACGCCGCCCTCGGCGACTGTCACGATGGGTTGCGCTGATGAGGACTTCAACCGCAACGGCGTGCTCGATCCGGGCGAGAACAAGAACGGCAACAACCCGGCCACGATCTCGCCGGCGTTCCCGACCGGCTATCCGACGCTGGAGGCCGGCAACATCGCGGCGGTCGCGCCCACCACCAGCGGCAGCTTCACGACCGATGATTCGGGGTTCGCGTTCGCAACCGTGTACTACCCGCAGGAGTACGCTTACTACCTGCAGGTGACACTGCAGGCGCAGACCTCGGTGCAGGGCACCGCGTATTCGGCCAGCACGACCTTCCTGGTGCCGGGCTCCGCGACCGACTTTACGGACATCACCAAGGCCCCGCCGGGCCCCTTGAGTCCGTTTGGCGATAGCGCGACCTGCAGCGACATGCTCTGAGCTTTAGACCCTCAAGGTCTGCACAGCGGCCGCCTTCGAGGCGGCCGCTTTGTTTCTGCCTGCCGCCTTGGGCATGCTATGAGGGCCATGCTCGGAACCAGCAACATCTTCCTGATCGGCCCGATGGGTTCGGGCAAGACCGCGGTCGGGCGCCAGCTCGCGCGGCTTCTCGACCGGGAGTTCTTCGACAGCGACCATGAGATCGAACGCAGCACCGGCGTCGACATTGGACTGATTTTCGAGCGCGAGGGCGAAGCGGGCTTCCGGCGGCGTGAACGCGAGGCGATCGCCACCTTGAGCGCCCGCTCAGGCATCGTGCTGGCGACCGGCGGGGGCGCGGTCATGGATGCGGACTCGCGCCGCTACCTCGCCGAGCGCGGCTGGGTGGTGTACCTGGAAACCTCGGTGGCCCAGCAGGTGGAGCGTGCGGGGCGCACCCGGCACCGGCCCATGCTTGCGGGGGTAGATCCGCGCCGGCGGCTGGAAGAACTGATGCTAATTCGCGAACCGCTGTACCAGGCGATCGCCGATTACACCGCCACCACCACCCGCAAGCGGGTGGGCGCGGTCGCCGAGCTCATACTTCGCGCTCATCAGGGCGCTCACCCGCAGCCCTAAAGCGCCGAGGGTTATACTCTCGCGCCCGCTCAGCGCGCTCATATGCAGACACTCACCGTAGAGCTCGAAGATCGCTCCTACCCGATCAGCATCGGTGCCGGGCTGTTGCGCCAGCAGGCGCTTTTGCAGGCGGCAGTGCCCTCGAACGATATCCTCTTGGTCAGCAACACCATCGTGGCGCCGCTCTATGCCAAGGCCCTGACGAGCGCCCTTCCCGGCCGGCGCATCGTCGAGGTGATACTGCCGGATGGTGAACAGCACAAGTCACTTGCCATCGCCGGGCGCGTATTTGATGTGCTGGTGGCTAATCGCTTCGGGCGCGAAGCCGTGGTGCTGGCCTTAGGAGGCGGGGTGGTGGGCGATCTGGCCGGGTTCGTGGCCGCCTGCTACCAGCGCGGGATTGATTTCGTGCAGGTGCCCACCACGCTCCTGGCGCAGGTCGACTCCTCGGTGGGCGGCAAGACGGCCGTCAACCATCCCGGCGGGAAGAATTTGATCGGTGCCTTCCACCAGCCGCGCGAGGTGCTGTCGGACACCGACGTGCTCGCGACGCTCCCGGACCGCGAGTATCAGGCGGGACTGGCGGAAATCATCAAGTACGTGCTGATCTGCGATCGTGCATTCTTTGAATGGCTCGAGCAGAACATGGACTCGCTCGCGCGCCGCGATGGCGCACTGCT
>Ga0157374_10004600_pt1 | contig 11572 bp, 13 predicted proteins | sample M25metaG_FD_115308 | JGI IMG/M metagenome (GOLD analysis project Ga0157374, IMG submission 115308) | Miscanthus rhizosphere microbial communities from Kellogg Biological Station, Michigan, USA - M2-5 metaG | ecosystem: Host-associated > Plants > Roots > Rhizosphere > Soil | place: USA: Michigan... | reverse complement strand
CCGTCTCGTTGGCATACCGGGGGACCTCATTGGTTCTTCTCCGCATAATCTGCTCGCCGACACGCTGGGCGACGAACTGAAACTCGCCACTCAGGGTAAGGCGCGCGTCTTTGGAGTTTCGCTTAAGGACCGCGCTGCCGTTCTCCCTTCCGGGTTTGCAGGAAACGCCGCCTTCTGGATCGACGCGAAATCCGGTGCGTGGGTCACGTCGACCTATTACCGCGCCGACCTTCCTGCCTGGGCGCGGGAATTTAATGCGAGCGATCGGGCCAAGAAGTACTGGAACCAGGAATGGAAAGACACTGACGGGCAGGTTCTGCGCTCCACAGCGCCCCGCAAAGCAGCAGATGGGACTGCCGCTGGGTTCTATGAAGTCGTAGGATCCACTCCTTTTGCCAACGACTACGAGCTTGAATTCGCACGCGAACTGGTTCTCTACGAAAAGCTCGGCGCTGGCGACGCCACCGACTTGCTGATCGTCAGCCTGTCGGCCAACGACATCCTTGGCCATCAGCTCGGGCCCGACACGCGCGAAATGAGGGCTATGGCGCTTTCGCTGGATCGCCAGCTTGCCGAGTTTTTCAACTTCCTAGGGCACCAGGTCGGCTTAGCCAACATCTGGATGGCGCTCTCCGCCGATCACGGCGTGTCGACTCTGCCCTCCTTCGCACAGAGCCTGCGCATGCCCGGCGCCAACCTCAACAGCGTAAAACTGTTGGATCAGATCAACGCATCCGCTGCTGCGAAGCTTGGGCTCGCCGCGAAGACTCAACTCGTCAAACAAATGGATTACCCGCTGGCATTCCTCGATCAAACCGCATTCCCGCCGCGCATGAAAGAAGAAGACGCGGAACATGCTGTTGGCGAGGCCATGGTGCAGGCCGGCCTTCGCGGCTATTACACCCGCTCGCAGCTTGCGCGAGGCGACGTGCCGCCAACGGCAATGGGACGCAAATACGTTCACAGTTACACTCCTTATGGCGGCTGGTACCTGTTTGGCGTTCCGCCTCCATTCACGGTTGGTTCGACCGCCGGCACCGACCACGCTAGTCCGTACAGTTACGACACGCATGTGCCCCTAGCGTTTTACGGCATCCCTTTCCAGCCGGGCGTTTATCGAACGGACGCCGAACCCATCGACCTGGCAGCAACGTTTGCGTCGCTGCTTGGCATCAACGCTCCGACAGCGGCCACCGGGCGCGTGCTAACCGAAGCGCTTGCCACAGGCCGCCGTGCTCCGATGTCCACTCCTGAATCCGTTCCGCCTAAGTCGCAGACGAAACCTGATCCCGCGCCCACTCCCGCTGGAGGTTCCCGCTGATGAGCAAAGCGCCGGCAGCCGGATCTGCGGGCTTGCCCGATCTCGCCGTTCGTTTCTGCGGCATTGAATTGAAAAACCCCGTGCTCGCCGCCAGCGGAACATTTGGCTATGGCATCGAGTTCGAGGACATCGTCCACCTCGACAAGTTGGGTGGACTCGTCGTTAAGGGTCTGTCGCGCGAGCCCATGACGGGCAATCCTCCGCCGCGACTCTACGAAACGCCCGCGGGAATGCTCAATGCCATCGGACTTCAGAACATTGGAGCGCGCGCCTTCCTCGACGAGAAGCTTCCCGCCTTGCGTCAGAAGAAAAACGTGGTCGTGATTGCGAACGTATTTGGCTATACCCGAGAAGACTACGAGCGCACGGTGCAGATCTTGAATGAAGGCGAGGGCATCGCGGCCTATGAACTCAACGTCTCCTGCCCGAACACACAGTATGGCGGCATTCAGTTCGGAAGTGATCCGCGCTCGCTCGACGAAGTAGTCACCACCGTCAAGCGGTATTCCGCCCGACCGCTGATCGTTAAGCTTTCGCCCAACGTCACCAGCATCGCGCAGGTGGCCAAAGTCGCGGAAGAAGCTGGGGCCGACGCGCTCTCGCTCATCAACACATTTCTTGCCATGTCGATTGATCCGGAAACGCGCAAGCCACGGATCGCCAACGTCACCGCCGGCCTCTCTGGGCCGGCCATCAAACCCATCGCGGTCCGAATGGTGTACGACGCGGCCCGCTCGGCAAAAATTCCGGTGATTGGGATGGGCGGAATTTCCTCAGCCGCCGACGTCATCGAGTTCATGCTAGCCGGCGCGACCGCCGTACAGATCGGCACTGCCAGCTACTGGGACCCGTGCGCCACCGAAAAAATCGTGGATGAACTCCAGCGCTACTGCATCGAACACCGCATCGCACGCCTGAGTGATTTGACGAGTGCGGTAGTTATTGAATAAGACTCTTCGCGAATGGGTGCCAACTGGGTACTGGCTACTGGGTACCAGATACTGCCCTTAAGCCCATCCCCACTTCCCAAGAATCGCTCCCATCGCCAGATAGCACACCAACTGGTATCCCGTGTTGATGAGAAACAATTTCATTGGACGGTTGCCAAAAAGTTTGTCCGTCAACTGCACGGTTGCCACAAAGCCCAGCCACACCGCGAAGCCGACTTTCATTCCGTAAAGCGGCGAATCGATGGTCATGCCGACCAGAAGTTTTGCGAGGACGAAGGCTGAGACCAGGCTCGCTAACAGACTGATCCCATACATCGGACCAGCGCTCTTCTGCATTTCCGCGATGCGCGCTTTGTCCTCAGGGTCATACCCCATCGCGACCATCCATGGACGGGCAAACAGCAGCGGAGAGTACCAGAGAAAGCCCACCACCATCGTCGCGACGGCAGCCGCTGCGACCGCCCACAGCCTCACGCCCATGACGTTCATCAATGTCCTCCCATCGTACGAAACGTTTTGCTCAATCCAGCCGCCACTGGCCACAACACAAAACGACTCAGGCGGCGGTCAGCAGGATTGGCGCACCCTTCGTAATCACCAGCGTGTGCTCGTAGTGGGCCGAGCGCCGGCGGTCGGCCGTACGCAGCGTCCAGCCATCTTCCTCAAGCACCGCCGCGCCTCGCCCGGCGGCAATGATCGGTTCCACCGTAATCACCATACCTTCGCGCAATATCTGTTTCGCTTCCGGATCGGCATAGTTCGGAATGCGCGGCTCTTCGTGAATCGTCCGCCCGATGCCGTGTCCGCCTAACTGCCGGATCACCGAAAAACCATCGCGACGCACTTCCCGTTCCACGACGCGTCCAATCTCCATCACGCGAAAGCCGGCGCGTGCCACCAGCATCGCCTTTTGAAAAGCGCGCTCCGCGCAAGCGGCCAGGCGGAGCGATTCCTCTTCCACTGTCCCAACCGGCACCGTCACCGCGGCGTCTGCCATATAACCATCTTTTTCTATCGTGACATCGAGTTTCACCAGGTCGCCGTCTTCGAGCACTCGGTTTCTTGGAATCCCGTGTACCGCCTCTTCGTTCACGCTGATGCAGTTGGCTCCCGGAAACTGATAAACGAGCGCCGGCGCCGATCGCGCTCCTTCCTCTTCGATCAAACGCGCACCCGCCTGATCGAGTTGCAACGTCGTGACGCCCGGACGCACCTGTTCTCGCATCGCCTCTAGCACACGTCTCACGATCTGCCCAGCCTTGCGTAGATGCTGCAGCTCTTCTGGCCCGTTAATGGACATGAGAATCCTTGGTCAAATCCTTACTCAATCTGGTTCCGAAATCCGCGAACGCGGCGAGAAGAATAACAGCAGCAGAATTCCCGCAATGTAAAATACTGCCACTTGCGACAAGGCGAATCCGGTGATTCGCAACATCAGGCCAAACAATGCCACCGCCTCCGACAATGCGTAAGTGACGATACACCCTGTTCGCCATCTGATCGTGCTTGCCGCATCGTCCGGCTGGAGGCGCAACACCGCCTCGGCAGGCGCTACCATCGTCTTGCGGATCACCAGCATCGCGCCCACCGTGGTGATGGCAGCAAACGTCAAGGCGTAAAACACCATCATGTTGGGCGCGACCATGCGCCCCAGCGTTTCTCCAACTGCGATGTAAAGGAGGATGCTGCCCAGCAAGGCGTACCGGAGGATGGCCAACATCCGGATCGACTGTTCCATGATGCCGATTCTAGACCCAGCCGTCGCGGCGTCAACCTTCTTGCTTGCCTTGGAATCTGGTTGGCTAGCTGCCCGTGATCTTCAATCGCAAGTCTTCCGGAAGGCGTTCGCGGATCTCCTGTGGCAAGCGGTCATGCACGCGCCGTACTCCCAATCGGGCCACGTCGACCACGGTTGTCGGAGCAGGCGTCGAAATGGCCACGATCAGCCAGATCAATGCCGAGAGCGCAAACCCGCCTAGCGCTCCAATTTCAAGCAGCAGCGCGTGCCGTGGCTCGAAGTAATGGATTACCGCAAACGCGAGCAGAAAAACCGCCGCCGACGCTGAAGCCAGCGCGATGAGGGAAACGTCAATAGTGCGGTGGATTTTCTGCCGGCTCCGGCAGCGCTCACACTCTTGGAAGTGTTGTTCGTAGTCGCCGCGCATTTCTGCGGCTAAGCCGGATATATCGTACCGCCAGCCGGCCAGAATCTTTCCCACGAGTGGATCAATGCACTGCTGACTCATAAGAGGCTACAGCCGGACCGGCTCAAGTACCGCCGACTGGGTAGCCAGCATGACGCGGTTGAATAATAGGGTTCGTCGCTTGCTCAGTGCGCGTTCTGCTGCCGCCCGGGCAAGCTCCGGATGATTATTATGTTCCGAAAGGTGCGCTAAAACCACGTATGCTGCTCTTCCATCATAGTCGCTCGTAAAGAATTCCGCGAGCGCGTCGTTCGACAGGTGCCCCACCCGGCTCATCACCCGCTGTTTCACCGACCACGGATACGCCCCTGCGCGCAGCATCTCCACATCATGGTTTGACTCGATCACCAGCACGTCACAGCCTCGCAGATGCTCGCGCACGCTCGCTGGAACGTAGCCGAGATCGGTTGCGTACCCGATCTTCACCCCTTCCGAGCGGAAGGTGAATCCAACCGGATCGACCGCATCGTGCGGGATCGTGAAGGGCATTACATCGATATCGCCGATCGTGAACCGCTTCCCCGCATAAAACAGTTCCAGCCGCTCGAGCTTCGGACAGTTCCCTTCCTCATCACGCAGCGCCCGCCTCCATGCTTGGTGCGTCGCTCCGGTCATGAATACCGGAACACGCAGCTTGGTCGCGAGCCGCTGCAGTCCAGCAACATGGTCTGCATGTTCATGGGTGATCAGGATGGCGCTGATTGAATGCAGATCGAGGCCTGTGGCAATCAGACGCTTGAACGTTTCACGGCCCGAGACGCCAGCATCCACCAGAATGCAGGTCGAGCTGGTAGCGACCACGGCGCTGTTACCCCGGCTGCCGCTCGCCAGAATCGAAACGCTCACACTCATGCGGGAAGCATAGCGCGAATCACTGTGGAAACGGGAGTATCTTTCTTGCTCTGGCTCTCCGGACGCAGCACGAAAGGCTCAGTTGAATAGAACCTCTCAGCTCACCAGGAAGCAAGTCTACTTAGTTCCGCGCAGGTTATTGATCACACCGCGCCCGAACGCGCCGCCATAAGCCGCCACCAGTGCGGGAAGCAATGCCAGAAACGATTGGAAAACCTGCGCGCGGTATGGCCGGGTCTTCAGGAACAGATAGGCCAGCAACTCCACGAATGGAACGAAGACTCCTACCAGCACCGCCCACCGCCACGGCTTGCTCGGCCGCAAAAATCCCAGCAGCATCGCTGGCACCATGACCAGCAGCGCAGTGAACAATAGGTCGGTTATCTTGATGTCCACCCAGCCCGCTAGCACACCCGCACCCGCAGCCAGCAGATAGTAGAACGAGTCGCCTCTGCCTTGCGAATTGTCTTTGGGCAGAACACCGCCCCAGGCTGTTGTCATCTCACTTCCCTTGTATCACGAATACTTATAAAATCCGCGGCCGCTTTTCCGTCCAAGCCATCCCGCATCCACCATCTTGATCAGCAGCGGGCAAGGACGATACTTAGGATCGCCTAACCCATCCTGTAACACCCTCATGATATCGAGACACACATCAAGCCCGATAAAATCCGCCAGTGTCAGCGGCCCCATCGGATGCGCCATGCCCAGCTTGAACACCTCATCCACCGCTTCAGGCGTCGCCACTCCCTCCATCACCGCGAACATTGCTTCATTCAGCAATGGCATCAAGACGCGGTTGGAAACAAACCCGGGTGCGTCGTTCACTTCGACCGGAGTCTTTTCTACTTTCGTCGACAGATCGCGAACCGTCTCGAAAGTCTCCTGCGAGGTCGCCAGGCCGCGAATGACCTCTACCAATTTCATGACCGGCACCGGGTTGAAGAAGTGCATCCCGATCACTTTGTCAGGACGCTTAGTGAGCGCCCCCAGCTTGGTGATAGAGATCGAAGAAGTATTTGACGCGAGCACCGCCTCCGGCCGCACGATCCGATCCAGCTCTCGAAAGATTTCCGCCTTGATTTCCAGTTTCTCCGTGGCTGCTTCAATGACAATGTCGCACTCCGCCAGCTTTGCGCGTTCCACCACAGCTTGAATCCGCTCGAGTGCCGCCGCCTGGTCCGCAGCCGCGATCTTGCCCTTCGCCACCTCGCGCTCCAGGTTCTTCGTGATGGTCGCCAGCCCGCGGTCCAGGAACCGCTGCTCCACATCGCACAGCACGACTTTGTATCCCGACCGCGCGAACACGTGCGCGATCCCGTTTCCCATCGTCCCCGCGCCCACCACGCCTACAACCCGAATCGACATAAGCGGCCCTCGTCGTGAAACAAACTCAAAAGTGTAGCAGACACCAAACAGCGAGCAGCCCTGCGAAAACGGCCTCGCACAACACTCTTCCGCAAAAAAAGTTTCGCGGCGTAAACGCCTCCAGCAAAACTATTTCCCCCACCACACTGGCAGCTTTTGATGACAACCATTGCATCTGATTTGAACAGGAACTGAGTGAAGCGAACGGCGGCACAGCGAGACATGGTCGAAAGCATCTCGCCTTCGCCGAATGCGCTGCTCAGCGAGGAGGAAGGCTATGTGGCGAACCGTGAGGATAGCGGCGTTCGCGCTGTCGGTTACCCTGTTGCTCAGTGGCTTCGCGCTCGCGCAAGATTACGACGATGGCCGCTACTACCGCGGTTCCGGTGACTCGTCGCGGGCGCGGCAATACGGATATCAGAATGGCTACCGCGACGGCGTAAACCGCGGTCGTGAAGAAGGCCGTGAACGCGATCGCTACGACGGCCGCGACGTCGACTGGCGACACAGCACTCGCGGCTACAAGTCCTGGATGGGCCCGGTCAACATCTATCAAAGCGCCTACCGCGACGGCTATCACAACGGTTTTCGCGAAGGCTACCAAAGCGCCAGTCGGGGCCGCTGGGGCAATGGCCGCTATGACAGCTACAACCGCGACGAAGGCTACTATCGCAACGATAGTTACAACCCCGGCTGGAACGGCGGCTACGGCTACGGCAACCGTGATGCCTACAACATTGGATTTCAAGACGGCTCGACTGTTGCCCGCGAGGATCTCTACAAGCGTAAGCCGTATAATCCCGAACCACGGGGAAAATACGACCACCGCGATCGTGGATACCGCCGAGAATATGGCGACAAGAATTCCTACCGCGCCACCTACAGCGAAGGCTATCGCGCCGGATACGAGCGCGTAATGAACCGCCGCCGCTACTAACCCGTCTCACTTTCCCGCTACCGAGCCGCCGGCCAAAACCGGCGGCTTTTTTCTTGTAGCTCCACCGCCCCGCCGGCCCGAAATACCAGGTAGTGGGTACTAGCCACCGATTTTCTGCAACTTATCTTGATATCAAGAATCTCTATATAACGACAATATGGTGAAGGCGAAAGCTACTTCCGGCATCCACCTCTGGCTGGTCCTGATGAAAGCGTACCGGACGTTATTTCAAATCTCGGCTGCTGACATCGCCCGGTCCGGACTGTGCTTCTCCGACTTCGCCATCTTGGAAATCCTTCTTAACAAAGGACCTATGCCGGTCAACGCGGTCGGCGACAAGGCCTTCCTTACTAGCGGATCCTCGACGGCCGCCATCGATCGACTCACGCGCCGCGGCCTGGTTCGCCGCGCGTCCGTCAAGAATGATCGCCGGGCCCGCGTAGTCCATCTGACTGCCAATGGGAAGAAACTGATTGCGGGCATCTTTTCCGAACACACTCAGGTCATGGAACAAGCCGCGCACGCGCTGTCGCACGCCGAGCGCGCCTCACTGATTACATTGCTCAAGAAACTCGGCAAGACCGCAGCTCCCGTCGATCGTAAACAACCTTCATCTTTCTAAGGAGAGCTTCATGCTGACCAAACTGATTCACACCAATAACGATCGCCTCCTCGCCCTTCAGCGCGTCGTGCTGGCCATCGTTTATTTCCCGCACGGCGCCCAGAAATTGCTCGGCTGGTTTGGCGGATACGGATTCACGGGAACGATGAACTACTTAACCCAGCACATGCATATCCCTTACATCTTCGCCCTGCTTGCCATCTTTGCCGAGTTCTTCGGCTCGCTCGGACTTCTCAGCGGCTTGCTTGGACGCATCGCTGCCTTCGGAATCGCCACCAACATGGTCGTCGCCATCCTGATGGATCACATCCACGTTGGATTTTTTATGAATTGGACCGGCGCACAAAAAGGTGAGGGATACGAATATCACCTGCTGGCTCTCGCGCTGCTGATACCCGTCATCATCAGGGGATCGGGCGCCTTCTCCGTCGATCGCGCACTCGCAACGAAATAAGCTCAGTCCCGCTCTCGCCCACAACAGAAAAGGCCGCTGCGTTTGCAGCGGCCTTACCATTTCTAGGCTAGAGCAGAGCCTACTTCGAAGCCACTTCAATCCTCGCCGATGCCCGCTCGAGCGCTTCTTCGGCGCGTTCGTAATCGACATCGGTCTTGCCGCTCTTCAGGCGCTCTTCCGCTCGCGCTTTGGCTTGCTGCGCTCGCGCTACGTCAATCTCGCTCGGAAGTTCGCAGGTCTCCGCCAGAATCGTGACCCGCTCCGGCAGCACTTCCGCAAACCCCCAGCACACCACCATGCGGTGCGTAGTCCCGCCCGCCCGGTACGTCAACTCCCCGACCGCAAGTTCGGTGATAAGCGGAGCATGGCCCGGAAGAATTCCCAGATACCCATCCGCGCCAGGCATCTGCAGTTCTTCCACCGCCTCTTTCACCACCCGCTTCTCGGGTGTGACAATCTCGAGTTCAAAAGTATCTGGCATTCAGTAACAAGTCGTTGGTCGTTGGCAATCACGCTCCAATCGTGGCCTCTGCTTTGCCAACGACCAAAGACCGACGACCAACGACGCCTCTCACGCCGCTTTCTTCAATTTCTCCGCAGCTTCCAGCACTTCCTCGATCGGGCCTTTCATATAGAACGCCTGCTCGGGAATGTCGTCGTACTTCCCTTCGACGATCTCGCGGAAGCCCTTCACGGTTTCCGCAATTTTTACGTAACGTCCCGGCGAGCCCGTGAACTGTTCGGCCACGTGGAAAGGCTGCGACAGGAACCGCTGCACTTTTCGGGCCCGCGCCACCGTCAGCTTCTGGTCTTCGCTCAGTTCGTCGATGCCGAGAATTGCAATGATGTCCTGCAGATCTTTATAGGTCTGCAGCGTCTTCTTCACCATCTGCGCCACGTCGTAGTGCTCCTGGCCCACAATGCGCGGATCGAGAATGCGAGAGGTCGACGCCAGCGGATCCACCGCCGGATAAATTCCGATCTCCGTCAACGCGCGCGACAGCACCGTCGTCGCATCGAGGTGAGCAAATGTCGTGGCTGGCGCCGGGTCCGTCAAGTCATCGGCGGGTACGTAAATCGCCTGCACCGACGTCACCGAACCTTTCTTCGTCGAGGTAATGCGCTCCTGCAACTCGCCCATTTCCGTTGCCAGGTTCGGCTGGTATCCCACAGCAGACGGCATTCGGCCCAGCAGCGCCGAAACTTCCGAACCCGCTTGCGTGAACCGGAAAATATTGTCGATGAACAGCAACGTGTCCGCGCCTTCTTTGTCGCGGAAATATTCAGCAACCGTCAGGCCGGTCAGCGCTACCCGCAAACGCGCGCCTGGAGGCTCTGTCATCTGCCCGTAAATCAACGCGGCTTTGGACTTTGACGGATCGCCCGGCGTGATGACGCCCGACTCCGTCATTTCGAGCCACAGATCGTTTCCTTCACGAGTCCGTTCACCGACGCCTGCAAACACCGAGTAACCGCCGTGCTGCTTGGCGACGTTGTTAATCAGTTCCATGATGACGACGGTCTTGCCCACGCCCGCGCCACCGAACAACCCGATCTTGCCGCCCTTCAGAAATGGCTGGATCAGGTCGATGACCTTCACGCCCGTCTCAAACATCTCGGCGGTCGTCGACTGCTCATCGAATGCCGGAGCCATGCGGTGGATCGGATCGCGCTCGTTGTACGCAATCGGTCCCAGATCATCGACTGGCTCGCCGATCACATTCATCACGCGTCCCAGCGTCCCTTGGCCTACCGGAACCGAGATCGGGCCGCCCTGGTCGATGGCCTTCATGCCACGAACCATGCCGTCGGTTGCCTGCATGGCCACGCAGCGCACGCGTCCTTCGCCAAGATGCTGCTGCACCTCGAGAATGACGCTGATCGGCGAGGGCACTGTAAAGCCGTCACTGACGACTTTCAGCGCCTCGTAAATGGGAGGCATCGTTGCCTCGGCGAACTGCACGTCCACCGCCGGCCCCGCAATCTGGATAACGTGTCCTGTATTTTCTGCCATATGACTCCGAAACCTCGCTGCTTGGTCCTGGCTACTCGCAACCACTTCGTTCTGGTTCTCTAGCCAGCGGCCAGAAGCCAATAGCTAGTACCTGCCTTACCCTGCTGCCGCCGCTCCGCTCACAATCTCAATAATCTCTTTCGTGATCTTCGCCTGCCGCGCCCGGTTCATGACCAGCGTCAGCGACTCGATCATGTCAGTCGCATTACTCGTCGCCGCTTCCATCGCGGTCATTCGCGCCGCATGTTCGGCCGCTACCGATTCGAGCAGTGCATGAAAAATCTGCGTGCCGATGTATCTCGGCAGCAACTGGCGGAACATGTGTTCGGCCGGCTGCTCATAGATGTAATCGACCGGCATTGTTCCAAACTCAGCAGCCTTCGCGTCAATCTCGCGGGTTTCGGGCCCGCGCACGCCCACGCCCGCCGACTTCGCCGCCTCAATGCGCCGCTTGCGCTCTTCCTCTTCAGCCTCTTCCGCCAGACGGACATCGACGACGCCAATCTCTTTGATCGGCAGCAGGTGCTCGACGATCAAGCGTTGCGCGATGACCGACTTGAATTCGTTGTAAAGCAGGTAGACACCATCAATCTCACCACGCGTGAATTGTTCGACGACGCTTTCGGCGAGCGCCCGCGCTTGCGAGAAATCCAGCTTCCCGAGTACGCCGACGTGCTCGCCCACAATCTGCACCCGGCCCGCTCGCTCCACCGGCGCCCGCTCGGTGACGGCACCTTCCAACATCTCATCGAGCGCCGGGGAAAGCGTCTTTCCCATCGGATAACGCCGCTTCAGGAAATCGCGCCCCTTGCGCCCCACGCAGACGATGTCCACATTGACATCGGCCTTG
>Ga0157374_10004599_pt1 | contig 11572 bp, 11 predicted proteins | sample M25metaG_FD_115308 | JGI IMG/M metagenome (GOLD analysis project Ga0157374, IMG submission 115308) | Miscanthus rhizosphere microbial communities from Kellogg Biological Station, Michigan, USA - M2-5 metaG | ecosystem: Host-associated > Plants > Roots > Rhizosphere > Soil | place: USA: Michigan... | reverse complement strand
TGTCGGCCAGAGCGGGTTGCTCGCTCCCGGCGGCAATCTCATTGGCGAAGGCCATTTCGCCGTCGCTGAAAATTCCGAGCAGCTTCGGCCGGCGCCATTGTGGAATCCCTTCGAGCTCGGCTTTGGTGCGTACGATTTCGTAACCATTTCGCCGCATCTCGAGGATGAGATCGCGCCCATCAGTGCGTCGTCCTCCTTTCGCCTCCGGGAGAAAATCCGCGCCACCGCCACCGAGCGCGATATCGATCTTCTTTTCCTCCGCCATCAGCCGGGCGACCTCCGCCCCGGCGCTTTTGCTCACCGCATAGAATGCAGCCGCTGTCGGATCGGTGAGACGAGCGTTGGTGACCAGACCGATGGCCCGGTTTTTGTCGCGGGCGAAATCGATGATGCTGCGGAGTTTCTTGCCATCAGTCCCCAGTCCGATGCTGCGGTTATTCACCTTCACGCCCGTGGCCAGGGTGGTGGCGGCGGCGGCCTCGTCGGGCACAGCGAAGTCCTGGGAATAATTGGCAAGGAGCGCGACGGCGGGAAGCGACTCGAGGGCGAGATGGACGTTGGCTCCGCCTGCGTAGAGGCGGGTCGCGGCGACGCGCTCAGGAGTCAATCCTTCGCCGACGAAAAGCACGATCCCGAACGGTTTCTGCACGACCCAATGGCGGAAATAAAGCACCCCGAAAGCGATGAAAATCGCGAGACAGAAAAGCGCCAGGGTTTGATTGCGCCATTTCATCCCGTGGAAAGAGCGAAGGGCGCGGGCGTTGTCAATCCCGCAGCCGTGGGAAACCGCTTGAGCCGGGGGGCGGGCGCCGGGAGAATGCAATCATGGGCAGGCCAGTGGTTTTGGTGATTCGCGATGGATGGGGGATCAATCCCGGTGGAAGAGCCGAGGCGGAGAAGAACGGCGATGCGACTCTGCTGGCTACGACACCGTTTCACGATCGGCTCTATCACGATTATCCCTGCGCGACCTTGAGCGCGAGCGGGGAAGACGTTGGTCTGCCCGCCGGGCAGATGGGGAACTCCGAGGTCGGTCATCTCAACCTCGGCGCGGGGCGGATTGTTTATCAGGATCTGACCCGGATAAACAAAGCCATCGCCGACGGCGCGCTGAAGACGAACGCCGTTTTGCAGGAGGCTTTCGCGCAAGCGCGCGGTGGGCGTTTGCATTTCATCGGACTCGTTTCGGACGGCGGGGTGCATAGCCACTACCAGCATCTGGTGGCGCTCGCCGCCGCCGCGAAGGAGGCTGGGGTGGAGAATATTCTGGTTCACGCCATCACCGACGGACGCGATGCTTCGCCAACCGGCGGGGCGGAATACCTGACGACTTGCGCGGCGCAGCTGGCGCAAAGCGGCGCGCCCATCGTCACTGTCGTGGGGCGCTATTTTGCGATGGATCGCGACCGGCGCTGGGACCGAACGAAGCTGGCCTGGGACGCGATCGTCCTCGGGCGCGGCGAAGTGTGTGCGGATACGCCGTCAGCCGCGCTCCGCCGTCATTATGCGAAGGGCAAGACGGATGAGTTCATGCCCGCGCTAATCTTCGCTCAGCCTAACGAGCAACGAATTCACGACGGCGACACCATCATCTTCTTCAACTTCCGCGCCGATCGCGCCCGCCAGCTCTCGCAGGCTTTTCTCTTCCAGGATTTCGATGGTTTCGAGCGGGAAGTCTGGCCGCAGGTCCATTACTTCACCTTAACGGAGTATGACGCGACCTACCAATGCCCGATCGTTTTCGGCCCGCAGTCGCTCAAGAACATTCTCGACGACGTGGTGAGCGCGGCGGGGAAGACGCAGTTACGGATTGCGGAGACGGAAAAATATCCGCACGTCACTTATTTCTTTAATGGCGGGGTGGAGAAGCCGTCACCGGGCGAGGAGCGCAAAATCATTCCGTCGCCCAAGGTCGCGACTTACGATTTGCAGCCGGAGATGAGTGCAATTGAGGTGACCGACGAAGTGCTGAGTCGTCTCGCGCGGTACGATCTCGTCATCTTGAATTACGCCAACCCCGACATGGTGGGACACACCGGGGTCGTGGCCGCCGGAGTGAAGGCGGTGGAAACAATCGACGCCTGTGTTGCCCGATTGGTGCCCGCCGTGTTGTCGTTAGGCGGAAAGCTCCTGATTACCGCCGATCACGGAAATTGCGAGCTGATGCGTAATCCCGATGGGTCGCCCAACACGGCGCATACGACCAATCTCGTGCACCTGGTTTACGTGGCGGAGGACGCGAAGAATTTTCGTCTCGAGAGCGGAATCCTGGCCGATATCGCGCCGACTTTACTTTTCCTCCTCGGTTTGCCCAAGCCGCCCGAGATGACGGGACATTGTCTGTTGGCGCGGCGTCCCGCCTAACGAGCCTTAAGAAGCGACCGTCGCGGGCTCGCCGCCGCTTCCCTTGCGCGGCGGAAGATTGGGATCGAGGAACCCAAGCATGTGCGCGCGCTTGATAACGCGCACGCCTTCCTGCTCCTGCAACCCGGCGATCTGCTGGTGGAAATTCTCCATCTGCGTCCAATGCACCTTGGGACGGAAATGATGCTCGGCGTGGTAACCGTTGTAGAAAAATATCCAGTTATAGATCTTGCCGTAGCTGCTCACGCCCCAAGCCACTGGCTTGTCCGGATTGGCGCCGTAATGCCGGAAGTAGCCGTTCAGGTAACTAAAGCAGTGCCCGAGATAGAAGAAGGGCAGGAAGTAGAAAATAATGTAGCGCCAATTGAAGCAGAACATCACGAAAAGCACCGTCGCGAAAGCGGCCAGCTCGATGTTGCCCCAGCGCACTTCGGCTTGGCTGCGTTTCTTGAGCTCGCGATTGATCGCCCCCGGACTGTCGCGGAAGAAACTGAGGAAGACATAACTCCACGGATTCTCTGCTTCGCCGTCGTGGCCGTGCCGGTAGATGGACAACCAGTCGATCGTTTCGCCGTTCTCGTCCTGTTTGTCGCTGTTGCCCTTGTGATGCTGCGTGTGGACGACGTCGTAGTAGGTCTGCGAAAAGCAGCAGGCGACTGATTCGATGATGCCGAAAAGGCGATTGAGGAGCGGCGAACGGAAGAACGGATTGTGGATAAAGTTATGCGCCACGCCGTTGATGTTGGCGTTCACCATTAACGAGTAGATGAAGCCGAGGATCAGCATGATCCAGAGCGGCGTGTGCGGATAGAGGAGGAAGAGCGCAAAGAAAAAGGCGAGATGGAAGAGGGCCGCCAGGGTGGGGATAATATCCCAGCGCGTAAACGCGAATATCTTCGAATCGGTCGTGACGCGTTCGACTTTGATTGGGTCAGCGATGGTCATGCGGGAAAAAAAGCTCCGTGAAGCCGTCGCGATAATCAAGTCGTTGTGGCCGGGCGCGCGGACCCCGATCGATGGAAGGCATCGCCACGCGCCAGACCGGCGGGGGTCAACGCCCCGGGCTACAACGACCTAGCGCGCCGGCGTTGGCGCGGGTAAGGCAACGGCTTTTCCCACTCCCTTGAGCACGTTTCCGAAGTCGCTATCCGTGGAAATGACCGCGCTCGTGCCCTGGCTGAATCCGTAGCGTGCGACATCGAGCCGGCGGACAAATGCATAGAGACCCTGCGCTTCGGGCGTGCTGTAGGCGGCGGCGTAAATGCGGGCCGCCTCGGCGTCGGCTTCGCCTTCGATCTTCAAGGCGTTGCGAGTCGCAGCGGATTGGATGGAAGCGACGTCGCTCTCCTTTTGTCCATTGATGTTGGCCGCTTCGCCGCGTCCTTCAGAACGGAATTTGGAAGCGATCTGATGCCGTTCGCTCGACATCCGCTCGATAATTTTCTCCGCCACCGCTGGACTGTATTTGCTCCGCTTGAAGCGCTCGTCGAGCAGTTCGATTCCAAAACCTTCGATTTTCTGTCGGGCCCGTTCCGTGATTTGTTGCTCGATCGCCCCGCGCCCCATTTCGACATCAGGAATGTTGCTCGGCAGCACCGTCCCGGTTTTCTCGAGTTCCGGGTCGTGCAACGGGGTGCGCCCTTTCGTTAGCCTAACGATTTCGACGAGATCGTTCGCCGCCACCGCGGTGCGGGTCTCGCTCCCGAGGATGTCGTCGAGACGGGAGAGCGCGCTACGTTCGTCATTGAGGCGGTTGAAATAGAGAAGCGGGTCGCTGATTTTCCAACGCGCGAAACAATCGACGATCAAGTATAGCTTGTCCTTGGTCGGGCACTCGGTGGGCGGGCCGTCCCAGGCAAGGATGCGGTTATCGAAACGGTGGACCGAATCGATGAAGGGCACTTTGAATTTCAAACCAGGCGTTTTTTCCGTGCGAATCGCTTTGCCGAAGCGGGTCACGATCGCGCTTTCGTATTGGTGGACGACGAAGAGGAGCGCGCCCCACTTCAGCGCGGTCAGGAGGAAGATGAGCCCGATGATGGAGAGGATCGGGTTCTGCATAAACCCAACGAAGCGGGTGGAAAATTGAGGGCGATAGATATTGGCCATGAAATTAGATGTCGTTAGGCATTACAAAAAGCGTCGTCGTCGCGAGTAGCGCTGAGGGCGAGGGACTTCGTCCTGCGGCGGTTCGGGATGAGAGATTGGTCGGGCGGCTCTTTCATCAGGGCTGGGGCGCCGGGGTCGCGACCGGTGCGGGTGGGAGCAGCGGCAGGGTTTGCAACACGCTCTTGATGCTGTCGTCCACGATGACCTTGCGCTCGAGCGCGGGCAGGATGGATTCCATCGTTTCGAGGTAAAGGCGTTGGCGCGTGATCTCGGGCGCCTTGGCGTATTCGGCCAGAAGAAGGGAAAACTTTTCCGTGTCGCCTTTGGCGCCGTTGACGCGTCGAAAGGCGTAGGCCTCGGCCTGTTTCTCGCGTTCTTTCGCCTGCCCGCGGGCGTTCGGCACGGCGTCGTTGTAAATCGCCCAAGCCTGATTGATCGCGGTCTGTTTTTCCTGCTGGGCCTGGTTGACTTCATTGAAGGCAGCCTGGACCGCGGGTGGCGGGCGCACCGTCGCGAGCTGCACTTGCTGGATTTGCAGACCGAGCCCGTACTCACTGCTTAATTTTGCCAGCCGTCCGAGCGACGCGCTTTCAATATCATGCCGGCCGATGGTGAGGACTTCGTCGACGGTGCGGTCGCCAATCACTTCGCGCATTACGCTTTCGGCCAGATCGCGCAGAGTCTGTTCCGGCTCGCGCGCGCCGAAGAGGTATTGCTTCGGGTCGGTGATCCGATATTGGACCACCCACGGAACGAGGGCGGTGTTGAGATCCCCTGTGATCATCGTCTCGGTGTCCTGGGCTTGCTGGTCTCCCTGGAACTCGTTCGTTGCCCCCTGGGTGGTGAAACCAAATTCGAGTTTCAAGAGCCGCTGTGTGGGCACGATCTTGATCTCATCGACGTACGGAAACGCATAAGCGAGGCCCGGCCCCTCGATGCTGTGATAAGCGCCGAAGCGCAGCTTCACGCCGACGGAGTTTGTCGGGATGGAGGTGAACCCGAGAAAAAGCGCAACGAACGTCACCAAAATTCCAATGAACCCGATCAGGCCGAGCAGGAAGCGGAAGGGGCGGAACTGGAATCCGGGCGGAAAAGGCGACGCGGAGGAGCCGGAAGAAGGAGTAATTTGCATAGGGCAAGAAAAAGATTTGGCCGCAAGGCTAACACACGATGCAAGTTTTGAACGCCGTTTCGACGGGGGCGCCGATAATTCTGACGCTGCTTTTCTCCTCTCGGCGAAGTGGGCGCCTCGCCTACCCGATCTTTTTGCGGAAGCGCAGGGAGCAGACAACAAAAAGCAGAGCCGCCATGAAGGTGAGAATACCTAACGAAGGCGCGTATTCCAGAAAAGTTGCGCCGCGCAGAATAATGGCGCGCATCAACGCGATGAAGTAGGTCGTCGGCAGAATCGACCCGAGCCCGTAGAAAATCGCCGGCATCGTTTCGCGCGGGAAGATGAAACCGGAAAAGAAAACGCTTGGGAGAATGAAGGCCATCGACATTTGCAGGGCCTGCATCTGGTTCTCGGCCTTGGTCGCGACGAGCAAACCAAGACTCAGCAAAGCAAAAACATAAATGAGGGTGGCCACGCCCATCGCCACAATGCTGCCCGCGATGGGCACGAAAAAGACGAAGTGCATGATGCCAAAGAGGAGAAAAGCCATCAGCATTCCGATGCAGAGATAGGGGATCAGTTTCCCAAGCATCAAGCCCCAGCGACTAAGCGGACTAACGAGAAGCTGCTCGAGCGTGCCGCGCTCCTTCTCTCGCACCACCGCCATGGCGGTGGCGAAAGTGGTGCCGATTTGCAGCACGATCCCGATTACGCCCGGGACCAAAAAGTTCGGGCTGCGCATGGTCGGGTTGTAAAGCATCTGGGGACGGATTTCGACCGGCACCGCGTTGCGCCCGCTTTCCTTCAGCAGCGTCTCAGTTGATTGGGTGAGGGCAATGGCGACGGCAGTGTTGAGCGCCTGGAGGGCGATTGTGGAATTGGAGCCGTCGATCAGGAGCTGGGCCCGGGCAGAGCGGCCGGCGCGTAGTTCGCGGGTAAAGTGCGGCGGGATTTGCAGCCCGACATAAGCATGCCCGGCGCGAATTTCGCTCGCCATCACCTCCGCGCTGCCCACTTCCCTAACGATGCGAAAAGTCTCGCTATTGACGAAACGATCAAGCAACTGGCGGCTTTCCACGGTCCGGTCTTCGTTGAAAACGACCATCGCCATGTGCTTGACGTCGTTGTCGAGCGCGTAGCCAAAAGCGATCATCTCGACCAGCGGAGGGAAGAGCATGAAAAAGAGTGTCATTGGATCGCGCATGACGACGATGAACTCCTTGAAAAGAATGGCGCCAAGGCCACGGAAGGGACGTTTCATGCTGCGCGTGTTTCGCTTCGCGACTTGTCATCCCGAGGGACCCCACATTGCTGGTCAAACATTGGCGAGAGGTCGTCCCACTTTGGGGTTTAATCCTTCGACGAGCGCGTTTTTCTTACTGCGGCGCCACCCCTTTATCTCTTTCTCGCGATCGATTGCCTGGCCGATATCGTGGTAGGTCTCGTGATAAACGAGGATCGTTAGGCGATACTTCTTTGTGAAACCTTTGATGGTGCCGTTTTGGTGTTCCCAAACGCGGCGCGCGAGATCGTTAGTCACGCCGGTGTAGAGAACGACTCTGCTGCGGTTGGTTATCATGTAAGGGTAGTAAGCCCTCACTGCGACTGCGAGGTCCCTCGCCGCGCTTCGCCGACTCGGGATGACAGGGTAGGCGTTGCGCCCAAAATCATGCCGCCCGCTCCTCCTTTTGCCCGTTGCCGTATTTCGCGGTCAACGCGACGAAAACGTCTTCGAGCGAAGGACCGATGACATGGATCTCGGCGCTTTGGATTCCCACCTCGCGCAACTTCTTTTCGATATCAGTCCGGGTAATTGCGTCGTCCACCAGCAGGTGCATCGATTGACCGACCACGGTCGCGCTGCGCACGCCCGGGACCGAGCGCATCGTATGCAATGCCTGGGTGACATGATCGCAGGTAACATCGAGCCGGCGCGTGCCGGGCGGATTGACATCCGGCATTCGCTTGAGCTCGTCCGGCTGGCCGCTAACGATCAGCTTCGACATATGGATGTAGCCGACATGGGAACAGCGTTCCGCCTCGTCCATGTAATGAGTGGTGACGAAAAGGGTCATGCCGCGCCCGGCGAACTCGAAGAGCAAATCCCAAAGCTCGCGCCGCGCTACCGGGTCGATCCCGGCGGTTGGTTCGTCGAGGAAAAGGACGGTCGGTTCGTGCATGAGCGCGCAGGCCATGGCCAGACGCTGCCGCCAGCCGCCGGAGAGAAGCGCGGCGCGGCGATTGAGGTAGGGTTCGAGATGCGTGAGCGCGATCAACTCGTCGCGGCGCTTTCTCAAGTCGCGCTCGCGCATGCTGTAGAGTTTGCCCGAGAAAAGAAGGTTCTCGTTCACCGTCAGCTCATCGTAGAGCGAAAATTTCTGCGACATGTAGCCGATCATTTCCTTGATCGCGTCGCCTTCGCGCCCTACGTCTCGGCCCCCAATGCGGGCGATGCCTTCGGTGGGCTCGAGGATGCCGCAGAGCATGCGGATGACGGTCGACTTGCCCGAGCCGTTCGGCCCGAGAAAACCGAAGATCGAACCCCGGCCGACCGAGAAGGTGACGTGATCGACGGCGGTGAAGTGGCCAAAGGATTTTGTCAGCCCCTCACACTCGATCATCGCGTCCATGGGAAGAAGGATGAATCAGGAAAGCAGGAAAGCAGGAAAGAATCTGGAAGTCATCAAGCCAGGAAAGGGTTCCTGTTCCCGCTCATTTCCTGGCTTTCTCGTTGCGCGATTCATTTTCTCTCCGGCACGTTTGGAAACTCGGCGTCAGCAGCCATGCCAGCCCGCAGCTTATCGTCATGATTCTGTAATCGGATCTTGATCCCGAAGACTTGGCGAATCCGATCTTCCACGGTCTGCACGTTGCGCGGGGTGAACTCGGCCTGGCGATTAATTTGCTCGACCATGCCCTTGAAATCTTCGCCGGGAAAAGAATCGACCCGGATGCGGACGGCGTCTCCGAGTTTGATGTAACCAAGCCAGGTTTCCGGGACGTAGACGCGCGTCCACAAATGCTCAGGCAGGATGAGCGTCGCCAGTTCCTGGTTGGGCGCCAGCACGTCCCCGACTTTGACGTTCAGCACTTCGAGCACGCAATCGTTAGGCGCGATCACGTTCAGCTCCGCCAGCTCGGCGTCGATCTCGTCGAGCTGTGCGTGCATCTGCCCGATGCGCATGCGCGCGGCCTCGAGGCTTTTTTCCTCGGCGTCGGCCGCGCTCCGGGCGCGCTCGGCTTCGCTCGGTGAAACGGTCTTATTCTTGAGCAATTCCTCCTGGCGGCGGGCGTCAGCCCGCATGAACTCGAGCTGGGCTTTAATCGCCTCTGCGTCCTGCATGGTGGTGTCGATCTGGGCCTGGGCGAGCGCGCGCCGAGCCTGCATTTCCGGGGCGACGAGCCGGGCAAGCGGTTGTGCTTTGTGCAGGACGTCGCCTTCCTGAGCGAAGAGTTCCACCACCCGGCCGCCGGTGCGGGGCGCGATATGCACCTGATCCACTTCGATCGTGCCCGAGACGGGCTGAACGCGCGGACGGCAGGCGGCGAGCGAAAAGAGGAGAAGACAGGCAGCAGCGGCGCGAAGAGAAGGCGTTAACGATTGCAAGGCGCGGCAAGATTACCAACTTCTTCTGGAAACGAAAGATGCCTCATGAAGACCCGACGATTTGATCACATCGATCTGCGCGTGCGCGACCAGGCAGCTGCGCGGCGGTTTTACGCGCAACTGCTGCCAGAGCTTGGTTTCACGATCGACTCGAGCGGCGAGGAGTGGTGCATCTGGCAGGCTCCCGGCGAAGGGCCGGTTGAGTTCTTCGGCTTCACGGAGAAAGCGGGGCATCGGCCTAACGACAACCGGATCGCCTTCTGGGCGGAAAGCCGGGTGGAAGTGGATCGCCTCAGCGAAGTCGTCCGCCAGGCAGGCGGATCGAATCTGGAAGGTCCGGCGCTTTGGCGGGAATATTCGCCCGGTTACTACGCCGTCTTTTTCGAGGACCCGAGCGGGAACAAACTCGAGATCTGCTCACGACAAAGCCTGGCGGCTTGAGATCGCGAGCGCTTCTGCGAGACGTATCGCTATGAGCGACGAAGCGCCCATGCCGAAAATGCTGCGACCGCAGCGGCGCGTTCGATATCTCAAGATGATCGCGATTTTCAAGATCCTGCAGGGCATGATTCTTTTCGCGATCGGGACTTCACTGCTCTTTCTCCATAGCCGCACCGGCTGGCTGGATGCGATTTCCGACTGGGTGGACGGCGAGCTGATGGTGGCGCACAGCCGGACGGTGCTCTTTTTTCTGAGCAGCCTGCAAAATGTCGTGACGGGTGGATTGCTCCAGCTGACGGGATTGATCGCGCTTTTTACGTCGATTGTACTCTGCGTCGTGGGCGTCGGAGTCTACTTCCTGAAACACTGGGCCGAGCTGTTGCTGGTGCTGGCGACGGCCACGCTCATCCCGTTCGAGATTCGCCACGCCGTCCTCCATCCCGGCGCGGTCGTGCTCATCATCCTGGCGGTCAACTGTTTCATCGTCTGGTACCTCTATCGCGTGCTGCGGCGCGAGCGGCGGGAAGCGAGCCGCGGCGCGGGCGCGGAGAGGAGCGAAGCTGCCGAAATCGTTAGGCGGTAGATGCCTTCTCCGCCCATCCGGAACCCGTTTTGGATCGAGTTCCGGTGGTTCTCCCTTCGCTCCACCACCGGCTAATTGCCGGGACGCCTGCGGCGTCACGGCGCGTGACTCGCTCTGATCCCAAAGCGGGCCAGAGCCGCCCTGGTTTTTTCCATGGGCAGGCCGATGACGTTGCTGCGCGAGCCCCTGATATTTTGGATAATGGCATCCCCGTCCGCCTGCGCGGCGTAGGCCCCGGCTTTGTCGAGCGGGTCGATGCGGCTGAGGTATTCCTCGATCAGGCGGGCGCTGAGTTTTTTAAAAACGACCTGCGACAAGATGGTGAAGTTTTCGGCGCGGCCGCGACGGAGATGGACGATGAAGACGGACGACGCGACGACGTGGGTTTGCGCGCTGAGCCGGCGCAGAATTCGCGCGGCGGCAGCGCGATCGGCCGGTTTTCCGATGACCTCACCGTCGAATTCTTCCAGGGTGGCGGCGGCGAGGACAATTGCCTCGGGATAGGCGCGCGCGACGTTTTGGCCCTTGCGCAACGCGTTCCAGGCAGTGGCTTCACAGAGTGTGAACGCGCCCGCCGAAATTTCGGCGACGGCCGGGGCGACGACTTCGAACTCAAAACCGGCGTTGACCAGTAACTGCCGGCGGCGCGGAGAGGACGAGGCGAGAATCAGTCGTGGCCGGTCGCCACTCATGCGCGGCGGCGTTTCACGGCTGAGTAGGGGCTTTCTTGTTATTGAGGAAATCGGGCATTTTCATTTCTGAATATCCGGCCGGCGCAGCGAAGTCGGCATCGGGCAGCGGCGCGACGCTGACCGATTCAATCGTACTCGTGATTTCGGGTTGGTCGGGAATTTTGATTTTGGTGCGGAGCGGCATCCCGGGGAGCGCATGATAGTTTGGCATACCCTTGGTGATGTTGGCGAACGCGCCGTTTTGCAGGATGGCCATTTGATCGAGGATTTTGGCGTAATCGGGATACTTGGTCGCGACCCAGTAGCTGGCATGAAACTTCGGCGAGTCGGACACGTACTCTTCCGTTTCATAGCCGCTGATAGTTTCTTTTTTCCCTGTCGCCTTGGGCGTGACTTGCGTGGGAACCTCCTCCTTGGCGAAAGATTTCGCCATCTCCGCCATCGCTTTGGCTTTCTCGGCGGGAATAGTCATAATCATTTTCTGCTCGTGCATCAGGTTGGTGATGGCGCCGGTTTTCGCGTCGATGATCGTAGTCACTTGTGGACTCGCTTCGACGCGCGCCTTGTCGCCTTTCACTTTCATGGTGATGCGGTGCAGACCTCCCGCGCCATCCACTTTCTGCACGATGGTGAGGTCGCCCGGGCGCTGACAAGAAGGGCGA